>ENA-OSET01000209-OSET01000209.1-sediment-metagenome-genome-assembly--contig:-NODE-209-length-66661-cov-7.302836_pt1 | contig 66661 bp, 69 predicted proteins | sample MGYA00237882_ERZ534229 | MGnify/ENA primary metagenome ERZ534229 (study PRJEB26408, sample SAMN06266212) | sediment metagenome | isolation source: Hudson Canyon methane seep mesocosm | place: USA:Hudson... | reverse complement strand
TCGTTTTTAACACAGCTAGGGCTTGCCTATGATCATTCCTGGGGTAACGGCGATGAATTTACGCAAGGCTGCTCTTATACCGATAGCGAAGGGTTCGAGTCAGCTACGTTAACCAGTAACGGTGAGCTTTACGTCAATATCGCGAGCGTGATTGACGAGCACGCCAAGGTGGGGGACGTAGCGTTTGCTCAATACAAAGAAAAACTTGCGTTTATTGAATCATGCAAAACAGCAATTAAAAATGTTTCTTTTACCAAAGAAGACGCATTGCTTCGCCTACTCATGAGTGGCGCAGGTGCAAACGGGATCAGTGATGAAGTGCACCGTGGTGTTGACTGGTTAATTACGCATACAGATCTAAAGGCAGTGCTCATTGACCGTGAGGCTGCAGATCCTGAGGAGAATTTTGCTTCTAGTTTGGTGACAGGGATCATGCATGGCTATTTTTTCCGACTAGGCGATAAAGAAAAGTTATCGGGGCATTTATCTGTTTTGTTAGACGCCCTTGTAAATGCTTCAGTGACTATTCCTGAAGATCAAGTCAATAAGCTAATGGGCTTTGTTCAGCGTTTTAATGATCTTAAAATATCAGCTCGGGCAGAGCCCATTTCCATAACGGCACCTGCTTCACAGTCCATTGGTAGCTGAATGGATTTTCTCTGTACTTGTTTTAACTCATCAGATAATTAGCCCAGCCCTTCAAGTGGATCGATTCTTTTATGAAATGTGTCCTCTGGTTCCGACCAGAAGAAGCAGGATGCCGTGATGACCGTTACAACCAGAACAGCCATTACTATAATTCGTTTAGTTTTGTACATTAAAAAATACCCCTATTCAAAGTCCGTTAGTTTGGTTCATCATGAATACTGTGCAGCAACATAATTAAGCATAAAATCATCATCAACAGCCATTATTCCAATTCCGCCTTCTACAATTCTTTCAGAACCATCATAATTAACAATGATAACTTCGGATTTATTGCCACTTTTTAGCCTTAGCTTAGATGTTGCTATATTTCCTATATGAATCCTTGAGCCATCAATTTTTGTAATAACTGATCCAGCCATAATTTGTACTCCGTTAGTTTTGTTCATTTATCTTTAAAAGAAAATCGGTTCCCTTTATAAAAAGAACGCAGGCAATATTGAGTGCTGCAAGAGCACCATTAATTAACAAGAGTGAAAGCATAAAAAGAACAAAGGTTGATCCTGCCCAGCCGAATGTGAACGGTGTAAAAAAGTCTAGTACATCTTGGAGATAGGGCCATGCAATCACACAGGAAAAACCTAGCGCCAACCCTACGTAGGTTTCGCCATCTATTCTTTCCAGATCTTTAGCACTCATAATTATTTTTCCTGTTGTTAAGTCCGTTAGTTTGGTTCATTTTTAATCAACAATAACCCTAACTTTAACCAGTACTTGATTAAGTAATAATGTAGGGATTTTCTCTATAAATTCAGCGCCGCGACCAACATAATCAATGGTTTTTATCTGTTGGCACATGACAACGCCTTGCGTCTTTGTTTTCGCAAGCTTAACCTCGAAACCATGCCCTCTAATCGTGCTTGTAATAGGGGCTACTAAAGCTAGCTTTATTTGCTTATTGAATGGTTCAGCCGATAAAACCAATGCAGGGCGTTGTTTCGCCTGACCTGCGGAGGGATCAAAGTCCGTCCAGATAATATCGCCGCGTTTAGGTGTATAGGCCATTAAGTAACCTCATTACCAACAGCAGGATCACTTAACCATTGCTTATCCTCTTCTGAATGCTCAAATGAGGCAGCAGGGGATAAGGCTAATAACTCTTCGAGTGTTTGTTTTTTAACAGCAGGGCTTAGAATGACTTGATTATCAACAACCACGATATCGACCGCATCATCTAGTTTCAGTCCAGCTTGATGAAGTATCTTAGCTGGAATGATAGTGCCAGCAGAGTTTCCCCATTTTCTTATAATTGTGTGCATATACTTTCCTAAGTAAAGTATACAAAAGTATAACATAGAGCCAATCAAATGTATAGCCAAGTGTATAACTTTATTGCCATGCCTGTAAGAATATTAGTGCGAACCGTGTTTGAGTAAGTGGATGCCGCCTAATTTAGAAAAAGGAGCGCTGTTCCACGCATGATAATTTACTTTAAGAGCGATCAGAAATACGTGTTCCACGGGTGCTTTAAAATCCACATTACACTCGCAAGTCACTGATTATCATTCAGATACCGCCACTGTCATAGCCAATATAGCCATAATGGAACAATCTGCGTTTTCTATTTGATTAGATAATAGGCGAGCGTGTATAATCTCGTGAAAGTTAAATCAAGTGCCATGGAGGTCTTGATAATGTATAGGGATTTATATGACAGAAACATCCAATAAAAGTGTTGCGTACATGGTTGGTCATCAGCACGTTGAACCTTTTGATGTAGTTCGAGGAGGGAGTTATGCGTATAAAATCCGCACCTACAATGGCGAATCTTGGAATGTAGCATATTGCTCCGAAGAAGATAAAGGTTTCGTTATGCTAGAAGAGCGAAATTTTTCTCACGGAATCAAGGCCGAATCTCTCGCACTCGATTAGTGTGCTTGTTCCCAATTATCTCCGACATCAATGCTGACCACTAAAGGTACATCCAATTGAGTTGCACTGGACATCAAGGCGTCGATCTTAATTTTCACCTCATCAACTTCTGCACGGGGCACCTCAAACACTAATTCATCATGCACCTGTATGACCATTTTAGTCTTTAAGTCTGAGGTCATTAACCATGTGTCAATATCAATCATGGCACGCTTAATAATGTCTGCAGCGGTGCCTTGCATTGGTGCATTGATCGCGGTGCGCTCAGCAAATTGACGGCGCATCCCATTACTGGCGTTAATTTCCGGTAAATACAGGCGACGGCCGAATAATGTTTCGACATAGCCGTCTGCTTTAGCGTGTTCACAAATGCTGTCCATATACACCTTTACACCAGGGTAGCGATTAAAATAGACATCAATGTATTTAGCAGCCTGCTTACGCTCGATCCCTAATTGTTTTGATAAGCCATGTGCTGACATGCCGTAGATTAATCCAAAGTTAATTGCTTTGGCACTACGGCGCTGATCATCGCTAACCGCGCTAAGTTTCACTCCAAAAATTTCAGCGGCTGTATTGCTATGAATATCTTTGCCAGCAGAAAATGCCGCTAATAAACCGGGATCTTGCGATAAGTGCGCCATAATGCGTAATTCAACTTGTGAATAATCCGCTGCCAAAATGACATGCCCTTTCGGTGCAACAAAGGCCTCACGGATCTGTCTCCCCTCTTCACTTCTAATGGGAATGTTTTGTAAATTAGGATCTGAGGATGATAAACGTCCCGTTGCAGTGACAGCTTGATGATAGGTTGTGTGGATCCTATCAGTTGCACCGAGGATAAGTCCGGGCAACTTATCAGTATAAGTAGACTTTAATTTAGTTAAACGACGGTACCTCATGATAATTTGAGGCAACTCATGTCCATCATTGGCCAATTCCTGTAATACGCTTTCTGCTGTAGAAGGCTGTCCCTTTGGTGTTTTCTTTAAAACAGGTAGTTCAAGTTTTGTATATAAAATTGACTGCAATTGTTTGGGTGAGCTTAAGTTGAATTGTTCACCGGCTATCTGCCAAGCTTGTTTTTCTAACACATCACTTTTTTGACCAAGATCCTGCCCTTGCTTAATAAGCATGTCGCTATCAAGATTCACTCCATGGCGCTCGATATGAGTAAGCACAGCCACCAAAGGGATCTCAACGTGCATATAAAGTGCGGTAATACTGGGGTGCTCTTGCACTTTTGGCCAAAGAGCGTGATGCAAGGCAAGAGATACACTTGCTCGTTGAGATGCATACGCGCCTGCCTTTTCAAGGTTGATAAGGTTAAAGGGTAATTGTTTCTTTCCTTTACCTGCAATGACGTCAAGCGTCATTATGTTTTGGTGTAAATACGTTTGTGCTAACGCATTCAAATCATGTTTTGTCGCCGTGCTATCTAAAACATATGACTGTAACATCACGTCATGAGCAACACCTTGTAAGTCGATACCATGATTAAGGAGTGCATGACGACATGCTTTTAAATTATGGCCAACTTTGTATTTATTAGGATCTTCCAAGATGGCCGTTAGCTGCGTTAATACGCTATCTAAGCTTAACTGCTTAGGTGAGCCTAAATAGTCGTGAGATACCGGCAGATAGGCTGACTCAGCACCTTCAATCGCAAACGAGAAACCAGCAATGCGAGGCGACATATAGTTGATTGTGCATGTTTCAATATTGATCGCAAATAGCGGCGCTTGGTCTAATAACAATATCCAGCGATCTAATTGATCTTGAGACACAATGGTTTCATGTTTATGACAACTTTCTGCTAACGCAGGCTCCTCGGCTGGTGAATTCGCACTACTAGGATCAGAGACTGCGTGCTCAGCAGCCAATGCCTTGACCCAGTCCTTAAAGTCTAACTGCCTAAACAATGATATCAACGTGTCATTGTCTTGCTCTTTCATGGTCAAGCTTAACGGCGTGTCTTCTAATTTAACGTCGAGTTTAATGGTTGCCAACTGGTAAGATAACGGCAGTTTTGCTGAGGCAGCGCGGATCTTCTCACCTATCTTTCCTTTTATGGTGCTGGCGTTTTCTATTACGCCATTTAAGGAGTCATACTGTTGCAGAAGTTTCGTGGCCGTTTTAGCTCCCACGTCCGGCACACCAGGAATGTTATCAACCTTATCACCCATCAAGGCTAGAAAGTCGATAATACGATTAGGCGCTATCCCATATTTATTCTGAACCGCTTCATGATCGGTACGTACATTTGTCATCGTATTAACTAAGGTGACATGCTCATTAACCAGTTGAGCCATATCTTTATCTCCGGTAGATATAATGGTCGTGATCTGTTGCTGCGTTGCCTGCTGCGCTAAGGTACCAATAACATCATCAGCCTCGACACCTTCGATCATAAGTAACGGAAAACCCATTGCGCGCACAACATCATGCAAAGGCTCAATTTGTTCGCGTAAATTATCGGGCATCGGCGGACGATTAGCTTTATAGTCACAGTACAGATCATTACGAAAGGTCTTACCTTTTGCATCAAAAACAATGGCCACCCTTTCAGGTGTGTAATCTCGAATTAAGCGTCGCAACATGTTCACAACGCCATAAATAGCGCCAGTAGCCTGCCCCTGGGCATTCGTTAATGGCGGCAAGGCATGATAAGCGCGATACAAATAAGAGGATCCATCGACAAGAATAAAAGGCGTAGTCTGAGACATTGATATTTCATCCAATCTAATCAAAAGGGCTAACAAACGCTAGTGCAGTGGCGCACATTAAATATTACTTTGTATCTTATGTCAAATACAAAGTTCTTGCCAAGCCAATAACGCACGGTTAAACTGTGTGATAACAAAACCCGCCTAGGCTATGAAGAAAACCACCCTCAAACTCGCGGGTTCTTTTTTGTGTCAAAATGCATTGCAATATCGAAAGCTCGACACGTTTTATCATAAAAACCTGCTAAGCTTAAGTATTATTCTAAATTAAAGTCACTTTCAATCATGTTTAGCCCACAAGAAATGGTACAGATCGCCCTTGACAGCATAAATCAAGGCCACTCCAATAAACATGCGAGTGTGATCTTATTCAAAGCTAACAATATTCATTTACTTACGCATGTTGAGTTTGATTCAGACGAAGATAAGCAAGCAGCATATGATGTGATCCGTCACCTTTATCAGGAAAATGATTGTTACGGCTATACCTTTCTTTTTGAAGCCTGGGTAAGCATGCCAGAAGATGGGAAGATGCCACTGACTAGACCGTCAGAAGATCCAGAAAAGCAAGACGGTTATTGTGTTATTGCTAAAAATGGACAGAGTGAAGAATTCAAAATGGTCACATTTATTGAAGGTGCTGATGAACCTATTGAGATGTCAGATCAACATGCAGCACAAGACAATGTTCAATTTGATAACCCGTATCTAATCGAAACGCCTAAAAATAAATTAAAGAAGATGGCTGCAAAACAAAAGAAAACATGGCTTGGCGTCAAGCAAACTAAGAAGCCGTCACAACCTGGGGTTTAGCCTCACTCTTGTTTAGAATAAACGTGACCGTAAAGGTAATGCCAAAAGCAAAAAACCAGTAAGTCGCATTGGCTGGACTTTCTGCAAGTGTCCATCGAAGAGAGGTGACGCCATAACAAATTATAATAAGACAATCAAAGAACCGAGGATCCATCATAATTGAATATAAAGGGGACGCTTTTACTGTGTTTTTAAGCGGTTTAACCAAAGACAAGGAAAAGGCCATAGCGATAACGATCAAGGGTATTGTTAGTAAATTAAACGACCATGCTGCTGCGACTTCACCTATCACCGGATCTTCAAACAAAAACGTCACAGTAGCGGTAATGCCAAGTGCATTTACCCAGTACAAAGCAAGTCCGAGGTTTCGCTCCCATGCCCACCGGGCAATGGCCAGTATAGACAGGCCCATAATAAGCAGATTAAACAATACCGGATCAGTGAACAAGCGCATAGTGAACATTTAAGATAACTCCTTTAGAATAGTGTAGATCATACATGTTACAATCTACATAGTCAATGTGTTGTGTCGTGTTATCATGAAAAATTTCAGTCTTTCAGTGTAACCTCATGGATCTCGCTTATCGCCATCAGCAAAGTAGATCCTAACCCATAAGAGATTTCACCCACGCGTTAGACTCTGCATTGATAGCGCTTAATGTCGACAGGGTTAAGCTCGTCGCACCCTCATCCAGATTAAGGGTGTCACCTTGCTCTGCCGCTAATGCAATATCATAGATTTCTTTGTAAGGTCCGTCATCATTAAACAGTAACTGCGTGACAGCCTCGGGTAAATTAAGACGGCCAAGCGCCTCTTCAATAGGCATTTTTAAAACCTGATCAAACAATGAGAACATCCCCGCCATAAATAACGCATCTTGAGTTTGAGTTGATTGACGATAATGTTTACCAAGTAACTCCATATTGCGACCACGCAGTGCGCTTAATTCAAATATGGCATCTTTCGTCTCGTTTTGAATGCTCTCTGATGACATCATAAAGATACCCAACCATCTAGCTAGCTTTTCATAACCCAATGCCAAGATCGCAGCTTTTATAGATCGGACCTCTGTTCTTAATCCAATGGCCGCTGAATTAATATATTTGAGCAATTTATAAGTAAGATCCGGATCGACTTTAAAGGCCTCTTCAATCTCTTCTGGCTCACAATGCTCTAACACCATATTCATTAACGTCATCGTATGGGACGTTTTAGAATCAATCGTCGCCGTCTCAATATAGTCTAACTTAGAAAAATAAAAGCCTTGATAAAGGTTAACACCCAAGGATTGGCCAAATTCAAAAGCCGCGGTATCATTAATGCACGTCATCATAATGCTTGAACTGTGGTCTCGCGCAGTTGTGACGCATTGACGGATTGAGTCAAAAGCCTTCGTAAACTCAATAATTGAAAATTCAGAGAATTTTGCCGGTTTTTCTGTAGACGTTTGCTGCACCGCAAAACGATATCCTTGCTGTATCAGTGCCTCACATTGGTCAATGCGTTTATCTTTTGTTTCAGGCTTAAAAAACAGCGGCAGAATAAACACGCTTCCATGGGGAAGCAAGCTAAGATCCTTATTGTGTAATAAGTCCTCTGTAATAGGTACGTAAAGTACCCTATCTTCAATCAGGCCGCTGCTATATAAATTAACCACATGCGTGAGACTGGTATCATCAATAACAGTGCCAGCATTTGAAATCCCATACCCAACGATCGTGTGACTATTATTCAAGATAGGCGTTTTAGCAATATAAATGTCTGGATCTACTTCAGTGAGGGCATTGGAGGTATCTGAAGAGAGAGCAATAAAGGATTTTTTTGACATTCCCGCGTTACCTCTTCGTAACTTTTGAGTATTGCCGCCATAACGCACCGTTATATATAAAAGAAAAACCATGGCCACAACCACAAACATTAACGCGGTCTCGATGAGTGCATGTGTTGATACGATACCTTCAAAATACGACAGATCCATTTAAAACTCCTCACGTGTATCGCGTACATCATACGCAGTTGCATAAAAATAGCAAGCCAGCGGTATAGAAAACAATATGCAAACCTTAGGCTTACCGTTAATGCGTAGCGGTGTGGTCATTATTGAAGCTCGGAGGTAAGAAAGAACATCTGTTGCCACCTAAGAAATAGCGATTGCTGTTGAGGTATTAAACGTGTAGTGTAACCACTGTACACGAACTTAAGGAGTTAGGGATCATGCCCTGTCAATACGCTTATTTCTAAATAAATCACATTTAGGAAAATGCAATGAAACATAAAACACGAGAAACGCGTCCTTTTTTTACACTGAATTGGATCTGCGTGCAACATCGCTTAACTAAACAGCTATCTTGGTATCGATCTTTGGAGGATCTCTTTGAGAGCTGCGGTGTACCCGATCGCTACTATCTACGTTTTATTAATGATCGAAGTCAATTAATTGTGCCTTTGTATCAACTCTTAAACGCACGCTACGAACCACTGCCCCAGTTTCTATTTAATCGTGCTAGAACTTTATTCGTGCAAGAGCGCTACGGTATTTTTGTGACCCGATTCCTAGGTAGCAAACCGACGGCCGGCCGCTATCAGCCTTACCGCCACTTTAACACCTGTCCAGAACGCCGGATGCGAGAACAAATGACCTGCCAACTCGCCGAGGAAGGGTTAAGTCAATATGATTCTGCAAGACGCAAAAAACTACCCGATGAATGGGATGACGTGATCAATAAAGGCTACATTAAACGAAACTGGAAATCCTATCGGAAACACCAGTGGAAATAAGATGACTCGATGGCCCGCCATAGCACATCCATGTGACAGAGCAAGCCATCAAGTCAAAACAGATTAAATACTCATGGAGATGGAAGCCACTTTTTCCTTCAGGGCCAGCTCTTCAAGTTTGATAGCGTGTTTTTCCTCTCTCACTAAGGCTTTACGGCGTTTAATGTTGTCACGCAGTACCTTGGCATCAGCGCGATGCGCTTTACGTCTATCGATCGCGGCACGCTCTGCCAGCTTCTCAGCAGCGCGCAGTGCTTTTTTAGCAAGTTTGTCGGCCTGTTCTTTATCACGTATAGCTTTAAGATCAATGCGTTTAGGTTTAAGAACGGTACGGCCAACATCTGCCTTCACTCGTTTTACTTGATAATCACGAGACGCATAGACCTTTTGACGTTTGCTAGCGCTTGAAATTGACAAGCTATGATTATCGATAAAATCTGTAAGATAGCCAAAGTCTTTGCCTTCACCGGGACGAATGACGCGGCCAATGGCTTGTAAAATTCGAGCTTCATCACTCATTGGGGTTGCCAAGATCAAATGGCCCCACCCACTTACATCAACCCCTTCACCTAATAAACCTGGCGTACCGACTGTGATCCCAGCTTTGGCAGTCGCCTCCATGGCTTCCTCACGGGTGACGTCAGCAAGCTTGCCATGTAATAACACGCCACCAGTAAGCTCGTATATAGCTTCAGCATGCTCGACACGCTCTACTAGAATTAAGGTAGGGATTGTGGCCGAGGCATTAATGGCCACATCAGCAATAAATTGATTTCGATGGCGGTTTTCAGCAAGTGCCGTCAAATATTCGTGCCAGTTAGTTTTTCTTACTTTGGCGTCAATAATTTTTACCGTAGGCCTGCCTGTCCGCGGGTCTTTTACTTTGATTTCTTTTTTAAACGTTGGCACAATCCCAGTTTCAACTACCGTCACGCGCGCCGGCAGAATGCCGCCCGCATCTTGAACCATCTTAAAAGGAATATCTGCGATCTTCGGTCCCAGACGGTTATATAAAATATCTTGGAGATTATCTCGGCGTTTTGGCGTCGCACTTAAGCCGTATCGATATGCAGCAGGTATTTGATCAAGCACATACGAGAAGGTATTAGCCGGCGTATGATGACATTCATCGACTAGCACGAGTCCATAGGAGGTTGGATCTAGTCGTTCAATATTTGCATTTGCAGATTGAAACATCGCAATGGTAATGGGCCTGTCTGTAACTGATTGCTCGTCATTCACGATCCCTGGCTCAAAACCAAAAATTGCCTTAACCTCTTTCTTCCATTGTTTTAATAACTCTTTCGTGTGTACCAAGATAAGCGCTTTTTGTTTTTTTCGTTCAATGAGCGTTAAGCCTATGATCGTTTTGCCAGCGCCCGTTGGGGCAATAACAACACCTTCTTTAGCATCACCAATTTGATTGAACCCGAAATCCTGATATTTTCTAAGGATAATCCCTGAAGCTGGTAGTGTTACGGGGCTAAAGACGCGGAGATCAGTTTCTTCAACCGTTACGCCATTCATCTGGAAGCGATGACCTTGTCCCCGAGGTACAACAAGCTTATCTAAGCGCTCATCATAGCGATAATCGTAAATATAGCGATCAATGCCTTCCATGTCATAACCAAACTGTTTGGCCGTAACATAGTCAGGATTGTCATGACGGTTAAGCTCTTTTATGGCATCTCTAAAGCCTGGATCGATATTTGTTAACGTTATGACCGAGCTGGTCTCAATTTTCATCATCTAAAGCAACCTAATAAGCGTGTATTAGATGATAGTGTAGTCTGTATCGCCTACGGAATGTGAGATCTAGTCATCAATTACGGCAACTCGTGAACAGAGATCCTATCATTTGTATTATGTAGTGCATTTGATATCTATGTAACACTTTTAGAGTAATTCTTGCACTATAGTTAAGGTCTTTCTTTTCAACGAAAACGTACTTGATTATGGATATCTACAGCAATGACACGCCTGAAAAAATGGCGTTTGAGTTAGGGTTTGATATATATCGCTACAATGCACAGTTTATAATTAACAACTCGAATAATGACGATATTGTGCATGGATATAATGCCGCGCAAGTACAAGATGCCAATCAAGTCGAATCAACCATCTATGACCGTAAATGGCTCTCGATACGTGCGCGCTGCTTAATAAAACAGCGCGAAGTAAGTATTACGCCAGATGATCTAAAGGCGGCGCTGGATGCATCAGACGGATATTGTCCAATTACAGGGGATGACTTCACTTTTGCAACAGGCGCTCTTACGGATTGGTCAGTAGATAGGGTGGATAATGAGAAACCCTATACACCAGAGAACATTATAATTATTTCAAGTAGAGCAAACCAAGCAAAAGGTGATTTAAACCTATCGCAAATGTTGCTTTCAATGAAAACATTCCATCACGACAATGATCCGCATAAAGACAATCATTCTTTGCTGTCGCTTATGCAGTGGTATCACATGATAAGTGTGTTTTATAATAAGCTACCACTAGATGCTAATATTAACTTTAGCAATGAGCTTTCTCAAGGATCAACGGACATGTTAACGGTCCTAGTTTCTAACCCCCTGTTTAACTGCAGTGGTAACAACAGTTTTGTGAATGAGCTGTTCTCTCAGCATCTTTTGGAAAGAGAAACCTTAGTTAAGGCTCGCAAAGTATTTAGAAAGCGATACATAAAAATGTATGTACAAGGCAGCTCACAGGAAAACCCTGAAGATCCGCAAGTGATTATTAAGTCATCACCAAAACTGCAGTGTTTTGTTGGTCATATAATGACGAAGGTACGTGAAAATAAATTACTTGATAAAGCATTGTTTGATGACGTAATGTCACATATGGTAAATGCCAAAGAGGCAAAACAATTGCAAGCCAGTACATATCATAAAATGTAGCCTAAAGTTATTGACGGATATAACTTAACTAGATAGTATAGTGAATTAACTAAGGAGCCCTTAATGGCGAAACGAAAAAAGCTGGGGGAGCTAGTCAAACCCCTTAACGCAGTGGCCAAGCATGCACACAAGTTTAATCGATGTATCGCCTTTGCAGATAAAACAAAGTACTCACGAAAAGGGAAATCTTCAAAAGGTTTCCCTTTTGACGTTATGGAGCTGCAATTTTTTCTAGGAAATTTTTCACCAGTAAATTAAGTGCCGCCTCATCGGAGAGTTGATACTTCCCCGCAAGCAGCGTTAGCGTTTCACGTTGCTCTTTACTGAGATCAATAATATAGGGACTTCCAACTTCTTCCTTGTATTTAACTGCTTCCTGCTCACTCAGTTTAAAACGGATCGTTTCATTACGAAAACTACCTACAACGGAATGAATATCGTCATCTAAAGTGATGGTTCCTGTTACTTCACCGTTTTGACCTGTATAAAGAGAGCCGTTACCTTTTTTTGTGTAATTGTGCGAAGGATCTCCTTCCGTGTTTTGCTCAATAACATTAAGACTTAAATACGGCGTACCCGTCGAAGGATGCGGCTTTTGCCAGGCAGAGATCCAATATGAGACACTGTCAATGGTCACTAAACCTTTGAACTTAGGGGAGCTGGCATTTTTGATGCGTCTGTTTAAATTCAGTTTTCCTGAATTATTAAAACGTTCTTTATTATTGTTTGTCGCCACTGGAGATAACCAACGCTGCAAAATAACATTATGTACATTGTAACATCTACATACTATATTGCAATGAATTACAAAACGATCGTAATATTCTCAACTAAATTCGAACCATTTAATAGCAGTAGTTGTGCGTCATGTTTTGCCTTAGAAATGCAGCATACGAGCTGATATGGACCCAGCGTTAGTTTAAATTCATAACCATAGATAGCAGAATAAGAATCAGGTTCCATACGACGGCGCATCGTCGTCATAGTAGCCCTTGGACAAGGGATGGCGACTTTTGATAAAAAAGTCATTGGGTTTTGTTCGTACTCATTAGATTGGTAGTTGTAGATAGCAAAAACAAAATTACCGGCAGCAAAGTCGGCATTGATCACAAACTGATGATCGTCCATACCTAGCAGGATATCAGTATAGGCGTTATCCATGCTTACCACAGGGATCTTATCGATATTACTCAATAAACATTGTGCTTGATGGGCACTATCTACAGGGTTAATTTTATTCAAACTATGCAGTGTGTAGTTAACATACTGAGACTGTATATGATTTACATACTACAATCAATAGTTTTTTTGACGAGGTAGGCGAAGCATCTTAATTTCGGGGCTCCTACAGCGCCATGATAATCTCGGCCCTTGACGTCTTCGCTGAAGTTGGTAACTACTGCTTTTTAGTTCGATCGTCAACACAAGCCCAGGCACTGCCATTGAACCATAGTTTTTGCTTATCGTAATTGCAGCTCACATTTGGAAGGTAAGGATTTAGTAATGCCCCCCTCTGCTGCACTCTACTTTCTTTAGTGGAGCCGCCCAACCCCTCGGCAAGCGTTGGGCCAACAACCATAAGCAGCGTTAAGGATATGACAGTAAGCGATGACTTGTTGAGTAAAGATGTTTTCATTACGGGGCCCTTTATTGCGTTAATTCAACGAGACTGTCTAACAGTTTTTTAATATCACCGACAGGAAGGCTGCCGATTTTAGTTGTGATTAACGTCCCTTTTGAGAAGACCATAAGTGAGGGCAGGCTTCGAACCTTATAGGCCGTAGCAATACCCTTATTGTCATCAACATTTAATTTACAGATCCGAATGCTATCTGGATAATCATCAACAACGGTATCAAGGGCTTCCAGCATAGATCGGCATGGCGCGCACCATGGCGCCCAAAAATCAACTAATACGGGCTTATTACTGCAGACGACTCTCGCCTCAAATTCTTGGTCGGTGATATCTAAGATTTCTATCGTCATACCTGCCCCTACTATGTGTATCTGTATTATAGTACACATAGTTATTTCGTGCAATAAATACAAGTAGCACGTTAGTCCCGCGAAAGCGGGTCCTTGCAAATGAGATGCGGCGTTCTTAAACACTCTAGTAACCAAGGTGCATAATCTGTTGTCGTTTTAGGCCGTAAGTACAGTGCTTGGTTAATATACTTTACGTCCATTCTTCCGAGAACATCCATGCCAAGTAACGGCCACGGCTCAAGTTCTTTTGACTCTGGGTACATCGGATAGGAGACCTGGATATTGGAGAACGAGATCCCGCTCACATCTAACTCTGGCAAGGTAGCTGTACATGATTGCATCTCTCCGGAAGCGGTTTGACTGACAGCGGGATTACACGCTAAACCATTTTTTTTAGCCACTTCATAAGGAAGAAAAACAGTGCTCGCCCCCGTATCAACAACAAACCGATAGCGAGCATTCCCAATATCGGCGTCTAAGAAGAAATGGTCAGGATAATCATCATAGAGCGCAGACACCTTTAACCAGCCAGCGCCAGTGTAGTAAAGATCACTGCCCTGGTCTCGTGTAAATTCGAATCCCTCACCGGCATTCACGGTGGCCAGTGCGGTAAAAAGATAAGCCAGAACAACGTTAATGATCATACTCGCGTTGAATGTTCGCATTAGTCAGCTCCAGAGACGCTATGCCAGGACTTACCATAAATAGTTGTGTGTTACTCGGTTTAAGGTGGAGATATTTATTTTTAATGACAAAATTGAAGCCCTTGATAAGGTTCATTCCTAATAAGTTATGGTCGGATGCGTTTTTGTCTTTAACGTTGCGCCAATTAGGAAGGTGCGTATAGCTAAGGACTTGACTAGCCGTTTTTTCGGCTGTGTCGTTCACCATAAAACCGTCGAGGTTTATCGTGTCAAGATGTGATACGCAAACGGTATATATCGTATCAACAGAAGAGGTCTTGTTCTGGCTTTCACACTGTGGTGATAAGGCTGCTAGCGTCTCTCTGTCTGAAATTAAGGTGCTTGTTGCGCCGGTGTCAAAAACAAAAAACACACTTGTTTTATTGAGCCAGCCATGCGACATGAAAAGTTGGGTCGTTTTATTTCGCCGTAAGATCTGAAACCCGTTAACCGAGTAGTAGACAGGATAGAAATTATTGTCGCCTAACGGAATTTTATCGACTAGGATCCAGTTGCTCTCTTTCGGTTTAGGCTCAAACCAATGTTCGGTATGGCCCTCGATACGGACAGGCTGTAAATACAACCCCTGCTCACTAATCAGACCCGTTGAAACAAGTTGCCTCTGAAGAAAAGGTGTGTTCGGCCGATCCTTTACCCCCAAATATAATAGAAATAGCGCTAGCGCAATGATCAAGGTGTATTGCAGTAAAATAACAATTTTAGGCTGGCTGCTGTGAGAGGTCATTTTTTGTATTATACGTATTCCATGCAAAAGTTATGGGGTGTAGATAACACTCTATAAACTAACTAATACAATAAAAACAACCCAGATCCTATCGGGACCCAGGTTGTTTTGTTTATGTTGCGCTGTCGTTTCGGCGCTAATTCACGACACTGGCTGTTAACGTGTTCATAATGTCATCCAGCGAGCCTGCATCTGCTGGATCGATGCGATATTCACCATCGACGACAAAGGTCGGCACGCTATGAGCGCCGGATTGAGCAAAGGTGAGTTTGGATTGTTTTACTTTTGAACTGACCGCAAAGGAATCCATCGCTTTTTCGATTGCTTCCCCCGTCCGGCGGCTAATTTTAATTCCTAAAGCGACAAAGTCTTGCCGTTTTCGTAAGGGCATGTGCTGTGTGTGAATAGCATCAAAAATACCGGATTGAACCGTTGCTTGATCCATTCCTAAGCTAATGAGTCCGTGGTGTAGGCGCAAATAGTCGACATCCGCATCACGGAAGACAACCGGCGCTTGCACGAAAGCAACGTCTGCTTCTTGTTCACTTGCCCACGTTGCGAGCGGTTTCGCCATGGAATGGCAGTGAGGGCAGGTGTACATAAATAATTCGGTTATTTCATGTCTAGCATCGGGCTGTGTACGGCCGATATTTGCATTCAAGTTATGTCGCGGCATTATATTGTCGCGCTGAGTACCCCTGTCTAATGCAGTATCTCGTGGTTCTGCTATTCCATCACTAGCGGCAACGACAATACTGCCATTACCCGCGCCAATCAGTAGTAATATCAAGCCTAATCTTACGTTTGTTTTCATATAGAAAGATCACTTTAAAAATAAAAGTGTCATAATACTCTATATCAATCATATGTTACAAGGGTTTAGTGGCTTTTCTCCTACGAATCAGCATTGACGGCGCTATACCTATCAACTATAACTAGGTCTACATTTACGAGGAAATGGATACTCATGGTTGATACAGGCGTTGAATTGGCATTAAATACATTGCGGTGGTTTTTTCTACCGATCGATGAAGATATCTATGAAGCGGTGAACGCGGAAATGCTCTCAATCATAAAATATAAACCCTCTCCGATCTTTAGAGGTGACAGCTATCGCTTAAAAACACTTCATAACCTCGATACTGATCTCAGTATGATCCCTGCACCCACATCAGGGTTAAAGGGGCTTAAAGCGATACAGAGGGGCCTTCACCCTATTGAGGCAGCGCCCAATACCAAAGAATATATTCAGCTATCAGGCTTTGATGAACGTGTACACGGCTATAAAGCATTTGGTTTACTCTTTTATCATCCAAAAAATAAATCACTATTAGATATTACGATCCAAATACCAGAAGGCGCTGAAGAAGATAAGGTGATTTTAGATATTATTGTCTTTGTGCCCCACTACCAAAGTGAGTCAAAACAGCTCAAGCGATATCTTCATTATAGACGTCAAGGCTGGCGAGATCTGGTGGACACGCATGTCGGTCGAACGTTAGAGTTACTTAATAACTTACCAACGATTGATAAAGAAGAAAAGATTAAGTTCTATAAGGCGATGGCACAAAAAAAAGTAAAGGCGCATATCAGACGGCCTCAAAATGATATCGACGCGTAACGTACTGTGTCCAAGTCTAGCCCACCAAAACCCCTTTTTGGAAATGAACGGGACCTATCAAGTGATCTGATCGTTATTCCAAGTGAACTGCAAGCACATCCACTTCGCCAAGCGGACTATCAACACAGTCTACTGTTTTTAAAAGAATACACCGGTTCAAAAGATACCTTTACGGCGTATCGCCGAGAGATAGAGCGTTTTTTATCCTGGTGCTGGATCATCAGACAGAGTGATTTATCGCAATTGGACCGAGAAACCATTCACCACTACATGGCGTTTTGCCAGTCACCACCAAAAACCTGGATAGGAACACATGTTTGTAGCCGTTTCAAAAATAAAAATGGGGAGCGGCGCCACAATAAAGACTGGCGTCCCTTCATCGCCAAAGCAGGTTCCTTTTCACTTTCAAACAACAGCAAACAGGCACTACTATCAATACTAAGTAGTTATTTTAATTTTATGATTGAACAAGGACATATTGCCTTTAACCCGGTTGCCTTGATCCGCCAAAAGAGTCGCTATACGCAAAAGCAAACAGATACCCCCATCATTAGACGCCTGTCCAATGAACATTGGGATCTACTCTTGGAGGAAGTCCAGGAGGACATCAATAACAAAGTAAAGGAGGCGGAACGAGCCTATTTTATCATTGCCAGTTTCTACTTGATGGGGCTACGGATAAGTGAGCTTTCAGCAGGGAAAGAAACCACTAAAACCATGGGCGATTTTCAGCGAGACCATAATAAGCAATGGTGGTTTGTAACGATAGGGAAAGGCAATAAAATCAGGCATATCCCCGTAAATAGTGACATGTTAACCGTTCTAGGCGATTACCGTGAAAGCCGGCAGTTACGGCGCCTCCCTATTGCCGGCGAAGCAACACCACTGCTTGAAAATTTCAGAAGTGGCAAGGCAAAAGGATTAAGCACTCGCATGATCCGTTATATCGTTGTCCATTATTTCAAGAAAACGATCACGACCCTAAAAAGAAAAGGCGCCTCAGAAGACGCTAATCACTTATCTGCAGCAACCGTACATTGGTTACGCCATACGTCCGTCAGTGAACAAGTTAAAGTGCGCGACAAACATCATGTTCAACAAGACGTCGGACATGAAGACAGTAAAACAACGGATAATTATATTGATTCGTTTGATAAAGAGCGCCACCAAAGCATGGAGTCCTTTAAGCTTAAGCCAGGAAACTAGATCGTGGCTTTTTCTTTGATTGTTCAGCTTTAATGCGGGTGTCATTTTCAATCATAAATTCGGTCCACTCAAAAAATAAGGCGTTCAAGTGTTTGTGATCGGAGGTAATTTCGTTGTTATTATCAAACGCCGTCAAATTTAACCCTGGCGATTCTAAATAACAGACTTCAGCTTCAGCTTTAATGGTATTTATACGTAGCGTTAAAACGGGATCTAAATATAAATCTATCACATCACTGTCGAATGAAAACAACATCCACGACTCCATGTCAGAAACGCCTTTGTTACGGCGAGTATTTGACTCATACAGCGGTTCAATTTTAATGTATTTAACTTTATTGACGTCTGTTTTTATTACGCTTTTGTTGGTAGTAAAAACCGAGATATCACCACCAGACAATACTAAAAGGTTTCGATAGTTCTCTTTTTTATAACTCATACGACAGGCTCCGTTGTCATAAAGAAGACAGTGGATTTCAGCCAGTTTTATGGCGCTTTTTTACGGTATTATGAGTACTCTAAATGAATAGAGCTCACTGAATCCAGCTGTCTTAAGTTACTGATGCAATCGTTTGTCACAGTTAAATACCACTCCCGCCCAAGTTCCATTTGGCAGTAAGCGACATTATTTTGGTAATGAAAAACAACTTTCGTTGGGCCGTTTTTAAACGGCGTAATACCTTTAGAAATAGCTAAAGATAGGTTATTTATATCTTGCTTTATTTCACTTGTCAATTCATTATTTGAATTTAGTATGGGGTAAATATGAAGCGCCTTCAAAAAAGAAGCCCTAGCGCCATCTATGTTCAGTACTTCTTGGGCGGCAACGACGGCAGTACCACTAAAGTTATCCATGGATACTTTGCCCTTTACAACAATAAGGCTATCCTTTTTTAATAGGGCCTCATATCTTAATAATGTTTCCTCAAACAAACGCACATCAATTCGTCCAGTGCTATCGTCAATCGTTAAGATCGCCATCCTGCCGCCTCGCTTGGTGACAATATTTCGAACATCTACGATTAAGCCCGCTGTAACGACGTTTTTTTCAACTTTTTGGTAACCTACGCTCGCAGGCACGTCCAAATCAATAATGCATTTTGGTACAAAGTTGGCCAGCTCTTTTTTATAATCATCAATTGGATGACCGCTAATGTAGATCCCTAATACCGCCTTTTCCATTGCCAGCATATCTTGCTTACTATCTGGTTCGACTTGTTGCAGTGCGTACTGGGCCGTTTCGTCACTTTCACTAAAGAGATCGCTTTGACCGGACACACCGTTCTTATGGTGCTGTTTTGCTACTTTAATAGCATCGGGAATAGTCGCTTGTAAGCTAGCGCGATGCCCTGTTTGCCCTGCTAAACTGTCAAATGCACCTGCATGTGTTAGCGCTTTTAAAACGCGGCTCGATAGTTTTTTAATATCAACTTTACAGCAAAAATCAAACAGATCTTTATATGTTGTGCTGTTATTTCGTGATTGAATGACACTTTCTAAGGCTGCGTTTCCGACCCCCTTGATGGCGCCCAGACCATATCGGATCGTTTTAAGATCAATAACGGTGAAATCTATAAAACTACTCTTAACATCGGGCGGTAAGACAGCCAAGTCCATCTGATGACATTCACTCGTCAAATTAATGATCTTGTCCGTATTTTCTAAATCAGCTGACATAACTGCCGCCATAAATGCGGCAGGATAATGTGCCTTTAACCAGGCGGTTTGATAAGCAATTAACGCATAGGCTGCACTATGTGACTTGTTGAAACCATATTCAGCAAACTTCTCCATCAAATCGAAAATAGCCCCCGCCTCTTCTTGCGACAGGTTTTTAGTATCTTTAGCCCCTTGCGTAAAGATCGCACGCTGCTTGGCCATTTCTTCTGCTTTCTTTTTACCCATCGCACGGCGCAACATGTCAGCGCCGCCTAAACTGTAACCGGCTAACACCTGAGCAATCTGCATAACCTGCTCTTGGTAAACAATAACACCGTAGGTCGGCTTTAAGGCTTCCTCTAGATCTGGGTGAGGGTAGCTCACCGCAGCACGACCATGCTTGCGATTTACAAAATCATCAACCATGCCTGAATTAAGAGGGCCAGGCCTAAATAGGGCCACCAAGGCGACAATATCTTCAAACGTGTCCGGTTTAAGTTTTTTGATTAATTCCTTCATGCCGCGTGACTCAAGCTGGAATACAGCGGTTGTTTGTGCTTGCTTTAATAATTCATAGGTAGCACCGTCATCTAAAGGTATCTGATTTATATCAATAACTTGCCCGTCATATCTCTTAATGTTCTTTAAGGCGTAGTCTATAACGGTTAATGTCTTTAGGCCTAGGAAGTCAAATTTCACCATGCCGACATTTTCAACGTCATTCATATCAAACTGAGAGACAATGCTGGCGCCATTGCTTTCAGCGTATACAGGGGTATATTCCGGCAACGGTTTTGGGCCAATCACAACCCCGCCGGCATGTTTACCCACATTCCTTACTGTGCCCTCAAGCTGCAATGCGAGGTCGAAAATGGATTTAACTTCCTCTTCATTATCATAACGCTCTTTTAGCCTAGGCTCTTGCTCTAGTGCCTTGGTCAGTGTCATCTTTAAATCAAATGGGATTAGTTTAGAAAGGCCGTCAACTAGGCCGTAGGGCAAACCTAAAATCCGGCCCACATCGCGCACAACGCCTTTAGCAGCCATAGTGCCAAACGTGATTATTTGGGAAACATGATCACGTCCATAGTGCTCTGAGACGTAATTAATGACCTTGTCTCGACCCACCATACAAAAATCGACATCAAAATCTGGCAGTGATACTCGCTCTGGATTTAAAAATCGCTCAAACAGTAAGTCATACGCCAACGGATCGAGATCGGTAATTTTTAACGCGTAAGCAACCAAGGAACCTGCACCGGAACCACGGCCTGGACCGACGGGTACCTCATTGTCTTTTGCCCACATTATAAAGTCGGCGACAATCAAGAAATAACCTGGAAACCCCATGTTGTTAATAACATCAAGCTCAATTTGTAACCTATCCCAGTACGCTGCTTTGTGCTTTTCTTGATCTGCTTTAGCAGGATAAAGTGCTTCAAAACGCAGTTCCAAGCCTTTATAAGACTCTTGAACTAGAAACTCACCTGTCGTCATGCCGGCAGGGACGGGAAAATCAGGTAAATAGTGATTACCTAGGTCCATTTCATAATTACATTTTTTTGCAATTTCAAGCGTGTTCGTAATCGCTGACGGAATGTCATCGAATAAGGCTTGCATCTCGTCAGCTGTTTTCACGTATTGCTCAGGCGTATAATCTTGCGATCGGCGAGGATCGCCAAGCGTCTCACCGCGGCCAATACAAACCCGAGCTTCATGGGCATCAAAGTCTTCTTTATTTAAGAAGCGTACGTCATTGGTGGCTACAACGGGTAAGTCGAATTTTCGCGCTGCATTGATACTGCGTTCAATTAAGATCTCTTCATTGTCTCTACCTAAGCGAACCAGTTCAATATATAAGCGGTCTGGGAATAATCGCTTAAAATGTGTAACAGCTTTATCTAATGCAGGTGGCTTAGTTAAAAGAGGTGTAAGCATGCCTTCATCGCCACCGGTGAGGCAGATCAAGCCATCTGTGTACCCTTCTAGCCAGTCAAGATTAAGCATGGGTACACCTTTTACGTGCCCTTCTTGATATGCTTTCGATAATAAGGCTGAGAGGTTTAGAAATCCTTGGTGGTCTTGGCATAAAAGAACAAGGCGGCTACTTTCATTAGCGTTGTCTTGATGCCAGATCCGGATGTCTGCACCTAAGATAGGTTTCAATCCTGCGGCGCGGGCTTGAGTGTAAAATTTGACCGCAGAAAACAGGTTATGCTGATCGGTCACAGCCATAGCAGGAAGGCCGGCTTCACCCGACTTCTTCATTAAGGATGGAAGTTTAACTAAACCGTCCTCAAGCGAATATTCAGTATGAATATGAAGGTGAACAAAAGCCATTAGGCCGCTCGCCCTTCTATAAAGGCATAACGAGATATATCAAGTAACATAGGGAACTCCATTTGACGTTTCGTATCGCGTATATGATACGACGGTGAAAATTGTTTATCAAGTTTTGTATTTGAGCAATTTACCAGACGGGTGTGTTAGTAAGGCTGACCAATAGGCATTGCATATAAATAAAAGTAGTGTAGCATAGAGTTGATACACGCAGTCATGCGTTTGGTGCGAAGAGTAGCTCTCATTCCGCAATCTACTTGGCCTTCTCATTTAATTCTTAATTGGAAATATCAACAGAACATTCAGGAGATTCTTTGCACACATCAATTGTTTTAATCACAAGGTATCTCCTATGAGCCGCACTTTAATGACTTTTCTATTTGCTTTCTTGTTATTAGGATTTTCATCGTTTGTCGTGGCGTCCGACTACATACTTAAACTTCCTTGAGTGCCCATACATTCAAAGTCGCTGCGACACAGGTATTACGCAAACGTATGGCTGTGGGCAATAAGCCGTATCGATAAGATCTTATTCTCACGAAGCTAACACTGGAGAGCCAATAAGCTCGTGTTCAAAAAGGCGTGAGATCTAGGAGGTTTTTCCTAATTTTCATAAGCCTGCTTCCTAAAGCAACAATACCGCTATACTTTGTATCGTATGCATTATACAATACGCTTCCAAATTATATCAATCCACCTGGAGAGCACCATGAGAAAACTATTATTTTCACTTGTATTACTATCGATGAGCGCGTCATTCACAGCTGCTCAAGCAGCCGTAAATGACGCAGCATATGCTAAGCAATTACTGTCGCAAAAAACACAGCTACGCCCGCAGCACTTTAATTTCTTTTCTGATCGTTATCGTCAAGTTACCGCTCAAAAGTCTACGACAAAGAAGCGTTCATACAAAGAACAATTAGATAGCCAAAAGTCATTACTACGACATCAGTCACTCGATCCGGCCAGCGATTGGTTTGTGCAGCTATCGGCTCGTTAATTTATAATTACCTTTCGACGCATTAAAAGCGCGTTGAAACTGGGAAGCCGTTCAGACAATGATCAAGGAAAAGCTATGCCGGTAACGGCTATAACCCTCCAACACTAAATACAATAAACAAACTATTCAACGATGAGAATAAAATGACGTCAGAAAAACCATGTATTGCAATATTAGAAGGCACCTTCAACGAAGGAGGACAACTTACAGAAGCGTTCAAAGAATACTCCCAGCGGTCCAATGCAAATGGTCAGGCAAATGGTGGTGTCGTGCTTGGCAAGTATTTAATCACTGAAAACTTGGGCCAAGGACAAACACCCCATGTTGTGTTTGTGGTCGAATTTCCATCTCGAAAGGTCGCTGAGTCAGTATTTAGCAATGAAGAATACAAAGCTATCATTCCTCTTCGAGAGATTGCTTTTAAAGAAGTAAAAATTCTACTGTCAGAATAACACGCGATTTAAATCAATCGGCAATAAAAAAAGCAGATCTTAGGATCTGTTTTTTTTGAGCTATCAAAAACCTAGAAAAAAGGGGGTGTTTTTCTTGCGTTTTAGAAACGCTGACTTTCCACATAACCAAACAGAAAGGGGGCTAGAGACGGCTTGCCGCTATTATGGGGGGTAGGTCACCCCGGATTGAATATAAACACCAACTCGCTGGGAAAGAGTCGGCATTTAATATAACTCTACTCACTGCTGAGACTATCAAATACTCTCATTAATTTGCCGTTACGTTTATAGCGATCTTGAATTTCAGCGGCGCACACATCACAATAAAAACGTTTCGAGATCTTATGTTGATGCACTGCCGATTCAGGCTTTTGGCAGGCTGGACGAAAGCATGCTTTGCCTTGAATACCTCTTTCTGGATCGATAGTGAGCGTTGTGGCTGTAGAAGTGGTGGTCATTGTTATGCTCTATGTTGTAAATCAGGTGAGGGAACAATTCTTAATGTAACGACAATTTCATCAGTTCCTTTAAATTTATTAGGAACAACGCCGAGTAACATAAACTCATCTCCTTTAATGGATTGGCCTGCCCCATTAAAAATAAGTGTTACCTCATCTAGGAAGTGAACGTGTAAGTCGTTGCTCTCATGTAAATCGTATTCTGGTGTAATATCTGGAAGATCTTCAACCTTAGATAAGAATTCACCAAACTCTGCTTTGCTAAAAGAGAACGTGAGCGTCATCAAGTCACCGTCTTTGCCTCGGATCACTTCAAATTCATCGATTACATGTCGCATTTAGGTGCCTTATTGTAAATAGGGAGTTAAATCTTATCAGGTGCCATTAAAGCCGCTGATTCCGTTAACTGCTTATAAATCTTTGCTAACGGCATTTTGGTTGGCGATATTTCTGCTAAATCATCAAGATCGACTGGAAGAGGTGAGCCCGCAGAATAAAAAGCATTTTTATCATAATAAAGCACGACTAGATCACTGCCCTGTTCACTCTCATCAAGGGCATCATGCATTCTCCCTAAATAGTAACCTTCTTCTAACGTCGACATGTCTTGCGTTGCTGCATTACTCATCCGAAAATCCAGTCCATTAATCTTACTCAAAATCATATACACTTTAACTGGCGATGTCAATATATTATTTGTATCGCATATATGTTATTTATTTCACAGTAAGGCATTCACACGCTGCTACACTAAAACATAATTTCAAAGGTTTTGATATGCCTATTAACAACAATATCCCGTATATTCGCCGCGTACTAGGGAAAATAATTGCGTCACTCTCAGATGCATCAGAGTCGGCTGCAAGCGCGCTGTCAATTGGACAGCTTCGACAAGAAGCTAGCCAGCTGCATAGTATCGTTAATGCATTGGATCTTACCGAAACAGCACAGGCGCTGTCTCAAGACTTTTGCTTGTGCACTTTGGAAAAGATAACACAATCACAGGATCTATCTCTGCGTCTAACCAAAGATATTCAAGACCAATATGACAGTCTAAACCTATACCAGACAATACTGCTTCACGCTGATTTTGATGAGACGTCCCTACCGCTACTCGCGTCAAATTCAAGCGACTACGATGATTATTGTGAATTGACCGCTCATCAACCTGAACAGCTTATGGAATATAAGGAGGACGTCATGCTGATGAAAGTCATCGACACATCCCGTGAGCAATCAATAGGGGTAGTGATCTATTTTTCTGATATCGCTGACAACATTATGCGCATCAAACAAAGTGGCGCCAATATCTTGGGAACGGGTGAGTTTTTAGTTATTGATAACCTTACCCCACAGCGCGAGTCGATTATTAAAAACGCCATTAGTCAATTTAGTTTTATTAGTGGTACAAAATACCCTAAATCTGGACCGTATGATTCCGAAACAATAATGAGTATCATTGATCAGCGAGGTCTAACTCCCCACCAAATTTTAGCGACCTTTATGTCTCAATCCGATACCCCGCTACAGATTAGAGACGACGTTAAAAACATCGAATGGATTTCAACGGCAACGCATTACTTTGTTACCGTTAACCTTAAAAATGGTGGAAACATACCTATTGAATATGATCACCTGAAGATGCCTGCCGATCACCTGCATGGATTAAACTGTCACCACTATCATTATGATCCTATAAAACTGTTGACCCATATGACAGTGCAATCTCAAGTGCTCGGGATCAAACAAGGGATCATCGCTAATACAGGTCCTGATTTGACGCAATCGCTATCCCCTAGCGATGGTGACACCATGACTACTAAACTTAAGCAGAGCAGCTGTATTGGCGATGAGAAGAGCGCCGCAATTCCTTAGTTCACCATTCTATATTCTACATTAGGGTTCATGCGTAACCGCATGTATTTACTCGTTCTTAATGACTCATATACAAGTCATTAAGGAGCTTAATGACTTGTATATGAGTCATTCCTGCTTTGATGATTTCTAAAGAAACCAAATTCAGTGCAGGCTTTACATCAAATTAATGCCTAAGCTATCCACCGCCCATCTTCTCTAATTATTTTATTCTCATGTAGATCTGTTACAGATTTTTTAATACGTTGTGTTAACCATTCGTTAGGTGCGTTTTGCCTGATAATGGCAAACGACTTATCAACTTGTCGGTAACGGCTAGTACGCGAAGCACTTAACCAATTAAAGGATCCCTCAACTAACATGTCATTATCTACAACCAGCGTTTTATGGTGGATCTTAGTTAACCCGTATAATTTAGCACCGGTACCCTCAAGCAATTCTAAGGCTTGATTAAAGTATTGTTCCGTTTGCGATGACACTCGCTTCTCCTCATCTACAAACACCTCAATAAGCACCCCCCTAGCGATGGCTTTTTCCATTTTTACTTGTAATGCGTTGTCATCCGATCCGAGTGCTCGCTCAGTGATGAAAGGAGACACAATCACAACACGATCTTTAGCTTCGTCTAAGGCCTTATAGATGTACTCTAAATGACTATCATGCGTATCAATATGCTTGATTGCACCCTCTCCTATCTCTGCCAAATCAAGACTCTCATGAAGTGGCAAATCAGTGATTTCATTATTCTTATCAGCAAGTAAATGTGAGGCTAAGAGACCAGAAGGTTCATAGGACCGATTCTCATCAAACAAGTTCATGTCTCCAAAGACGATAAAGCTTTGCTGTGCGCGCGACACTGCAACATTAAGCATATTAATACTGCCATTAATAAAGGACATTCCTTGGTTGTTATTACCATAGGTAGGCATAAATAATATGACAGGTTTTTCCGCGCCTTGAAGGCTATGCACGGTCCCAACGACCATGGTCTCAGTATCAAATCCTTTTTTTGCCAATAAGTCCTTAATGTATTTTGCTTGACCTTTAAAAGGAGTTACGATGGCAACGACGTCTTCAATAGATTGATTGCTCTTGCAATAATGCGCTTGGATCTCCTGTTTTCTATTTATAAGCCATGAGACAAGGACCTTGGCGTGGCCAGGATTTCTAATGCCACTATCAAGTTTTTCTGACGGGGATGAAATGTGAGCGTATCCCATCATCGGTAAAATCGCTTCGTCAAGCTCACTTGTTTTTGGGATTAACATGTTTTCATAAGCAAGCTCATTGCAATAGTTAATAATCGTCGGCGGGCAGCGATAGTGCTCTGTTAGCATGATCCCTCGTTGCTGATCACTGCCAATACGAGAGGCTGATAAGGCCATGGACATCACATTGCCATTAGAGGCCATGGCACCGCGTTGTGCTAAGGCATCCAGTGTTGTTTCGCTCATATCGACATTTAAGTATGCGGATACGTTGCCAATATCCACGCTCGTACTCACCCCCCATATAGGTTGAATTTGCTTGGTATCGCCAACAATAAGTGCTTTTTTTGCAAGGGCAAACGCAGCAGCACCTTCCTCAGGTGTGGCTTGCCCAGACTCATCCATAATAAGTAAGTCAATTTCTTCATTCATTCGGTAAGGCGGATATTTGCCTTGTGTATGTTTGAAAAACTTGGGAAGCATCGATAGCGTCGAAACATTACACGGGAGGAGCATGGCTAAGTTATGCCAATAATCAATTTCTGATTTTCTATCTTTTATTTTAATAGATCCCTTCATCAACCAAGTTGCCTCCCAGTAATGAAGTGCACCAATAAACGCAGGATAACGGCAATGTATATCGAGCAATTGTTTTAGATTAACTAATAGTGTTTCATCCTCGTTAAAATTAAAATCGTTGAAAGCGGGTTTAACACAGTGTTCTTTAAATTCTTTTAAGATATCTCTATTTGTAATTAAATTAGCCGCTTTATGTTTCATGTTGTCGATTTGAGGCTTTAACAACGTTTTTACGCCAGCAAGGAGCCCTCCTTTTTCCTCAGTTTCAATTAACAGGTTAATGAGTTCTAATCCTATAAGCTTTTCTACTTCTGCGTTTCCCATTATTGTCGCAGCAAGCTTGCGACGTCCGCCTGGCAACCACTTAAATAAATTTAAAAGTAGCGGTTTATTGTGATGTGCATTAATGATCTTTGTTTGAGCAAGTGAAAATTGATCTGCTTGAAGTGTTAACGCATCGATCTCTTTTTGCATTGTCCTTTGATTAACATTAACTTCCTTTAGATAGGTGGTTTCTAATGGATATGTCTTATCTAATATTAACGCTGCTTTTTCTATGTTATTACTGGCTTTAATATGGGCTTTAATCTTAGTTAACGCATTTATTTGAGCGCGTTTCAATGTGTCAACGCCTGCACTTTTTAAGTACGAAAGTGTCGCTTTTTTAATAAATCCAGTTGTTAATAATTCAGTGACCGATCCTTCAATAGCACTTGATTTTCCAACAGTGCCATACAAAATATTGTTATCGACACTGACGGCCTTATTTGGAGAACAAAGATAAAGCCCTAACGTTGAAATGGGGATCCATCGCTCAGTTTCAGGTACTGCTTTACGAAAGCTCTCGATAATATTGGTCACAGCTTGATTGTTTTTTGATGTTGCCACAATAAGTGGTGGCCGCTGCTTACCGTCAATGGCAGCGTTAACCCACATCGATGCCACAACACTTTGGAGTAGCGTTGTTTTACCTGTTCCTGGCGGACCACTTACTGGAACAATATCACCATATTTAGACTCTAGCGTAGAGCACACAGCCACGCGCTGGCTATCTGCAGCAGGATAATCTTTAGACATTTGGCCAGAGTGCAAAGGATTAAGTAAGCTTGCTAACGCACTTTTTGGTGTACTCATCTTAGGAAGCGAATAAATAGCGTTTGCTAGATTATTAAAAAGCGCGCCCGTATCATTACTGTTTTTAATGATGTCTTCACGAAGCAATTCCCTGTAAAGACCTTCTATATGGAAAGTAGGGGAGCCGCTACTGTTGCCTCTAAGGGAGACGTAACCTACCGAAGAGTGAACGATCTCATTAGATTCAAAATCACCCGCTTTTTGACTTGTAATTTCCATAAAGAGTCGGTCGAAATAGCGAACAACATCCTGCCAGCTTTCGAGTGATTCTTGAGCGGTTTTTGCTAAAAAAGCATCTGATGATGAAAGCTCGCCGATCGTAAGTGCTTCATTTTCAATAGGCATCAGTGCCTCTCTAGAAACCCACGGCTTTGAGTGTTCTTCTGGAGACAGCTCACCACTTTGTGTATCAAGTAAAGCGTTAACGCCTATCACGACTACGGGCGGGGAATCATTAACAGCTGCACCATGGCTTACCTTCGGTGTCATTGTCCACAGGGCGACGCAAACTGGTGCAGTAATGCCCTTTTCAACCTTCTGAGCAAACTTATCTTTATTCTTTTTTGATTCTAATGCTTTTTTATATTGATAATAAATGGCATCTGTTGTTTCTTTAGATAGCCTGCCTGTTTGAATATTGTCGTCTTGTTCTTCTTTTGCGTTATCTTTTGTTGTAAAGCGATCACTTCCACTATCTATAATGCTATTTAGCCAGTAGCGAAGCATGCTCCGTGCGTGCTTGAAATTTTCCATGATGATCCCTATATGGAGTAATTATTTATTTGAGTTGTATCACAGTGTTGATTAAAACTAGCACAAACCATGGCTGTTCGCCAGCTCAAACAGTCAACACATATATTGCCTTTGCCAGAATGGGTGTTGATTTTAACGATAAGCAACGTATTTGTTGACTGTTTTCCGGCATGGATCCTGGCAGGTGATCAATCAATAATTAAACGATCGTTAAAATAAGCTGCTGATTCGATCTTAAATAACTAAAATAGTAGCGATCGTTTAATTATTGTTGAAAAACAATGTTAAAACCATTAAACTTCAACGAACGTTTAATTTTTTGGATGAATTTGTCATGGTTGAAATTGGTTCCAGCAGAATACTGGGCAACCTTATCAAGCAAGTGCGTAAGAATAGTGATGTTGGCCTGGTTGACACCTCAATGCTGACGAATGTGAGCGCGCCAGTGCTGTGCAAGCTTGAACGAGGACTATCAAAAGGTGATATTAATACGCACACCAGTCTTTTTCGCCTGCTCCCTCAGTTAGGGGTGAAGGTCTATCTTGGTCAATCAGAGGGCAACAGTGAGGCCGTCGCATCGAAGGAATCCTTTGCTAAAATCATAAGACGAACTCGAAAGCATCAACATTTAAGCCAAAGTGACGTCGCTAGCTTGCTTGATGTCAGCATTCCAACGCTCAGTAAGTTGGAATCAATAAAAACAAAAAACGATGTCCGTTTTTCTATTGTGCTTAAGGTGCTGTCTGGCCTGGGCATAAAACTATTTCTAAAAGTCCCGGAATAAGAAAATGCTAACTATTTGGCATCATCACCAACGGATCGGCACGATCATCATCAATCAAGATGATCGCTGGGAGTTTGAATACGATGCCGATTGGGATGGCTTTCCGATCATGCCGCAAATACCTGTCGGTCAAGAAGCCCCCAAGGATGTTATTCATAATCGTTTGATTGAATGGTTCATGGATAACCTGTTGCCTGAAGGGGCGATCAGGCAGGCTTATGCTAAGAAAGCAGATCTTAGTGAGCATAATACATGGGCGTTATTAACCGCCTATGGCGGCGATGTTGCTGGCGCACTGACGATCCTGCCTGAAGGACACGTTCCGCCTGACAACGATCAAAAATACACCCTCATCGCTGATCACGATCTGGCGAAAAGAATACAACAATCCAAAGAAGGGACCCCGATGATGATCGCTTCTGAGGTGAGGCGCATGTCCTTGGCCGGTGCACAAGATAAAATGACCATTCGCTTAATCGACAACAATGTCTATTTGCCCGATCACTGCACACCCAGCACCCATATCTTAAAACCAGACAGTATTAATAAAGACTATCCATTTTGTCCTGCTAACGAATATTTTTGCATGCAATTGGCCGGTATGGTCGGCCTTAATGTGCCTGAAACATATTTACTAAGCTTTGCTGGATATCGTGCTTATATTGTTGACCGCTATGACCGAGAACGTAATAAGGAAGGTCATATTGAACGGCTGCATCAAGTAGATGCTTGTCAAGCGCTAGGATTACCAAAAAGCCAGAAATATGAAGATGAAGGCGGCCTTAATACCGTTGAGTTAATTACTCAATCCGTCGCCGCATGCGACACAAAGGCAAAGACCAAATCTGTCTTACTAGATTGGGTGATCTATAATTACCTTATCGGCAACAGTGATGCCCATGCTAAAAACTTTTCCTTTATGGTGACGGCTGATTTGATTGGCCCTGCCCCGCTATATGATCTGGTTTGCGTTGAGGCTTATCACCAAGACAATAGGCTGGCATCCTCACTTGCCGGCGAGATGAAGGCAGGTTTTGTGGAAGGCGCACACTGGGATGCTTTCTCGTTATTGTGTGGCATTCACCCAAAACTCACTCGTAAGCGGCTTGCTCTGTTGAGTAAAAAGGCCATCGATGCAGCCGTAAAACTGCACGCGTCACAGGTATTTACTGCTGAGGAAGAAGTGTTCTTATCCTCAGTCGTTGATGTCGTTAAACAGCGAGCGCACTTTATTGCAGAGTCCCTCTCGTCACCATTGAGATCAACACGCGCACACTTTAGTGATCTTAATGATCAGGGCCTTGTCATCGACGAAAGCATTCTTGCACTACTGAGTGTCTAGTTAGTTATGGGCAAACTCAACAAGCTTGTTGTCAGGCTGTTCAGTGCCCAGTTCTAATTTTGACAAAATAATATCATCCACCACCCCGATCAGGGTCTTGATATGACCGCTAACACCGTGTTTATCTAAATCTTCCCGCTCGTCAGGATCCGTTAAATTAATTCTAAATCCGTTCGGTAGATAGCCACCATCAAACACCCTTGAAAAAGACAACTGCTTTAAGCTTGTCGCCTCATTGCTGATAATCATCTCTGCTACTGGCAACAGGTATTGATAGTTAGGGCTAAGCTCAATAATTGTATGCAGAATGTTTTGCTTTGTTAAGTAATCATTTATGCTCTTTGCCTGCTCAAAAAGTTTAGCGACATCTATTGCGACTTCAGTTTCATCCGTGCTGCCGAAATCTTCAAAATCAATCAGGCGTATTTCATTTGTCGAAAGATTAATTTCGAGATCAGCCATCAATTTTACATTGATAAACTTATCCTCCTCGACAATATCAGGATCATCGTCGCCATAAGTCTCTGTTTTAGTGTCCATCGTGATCTCTAAATTACCACCAACCGACACCGTAATGGTCACAGTATTGGCATCGTCAGTCGATGACTCAAAAGCATCAAAGGTGGAAATTTTCAGATCGGAGGCATCGATAATTACATTAGAGCCACTTAAATCGCCACTTAAATGGTCTTTAAAAACCACTAAGGGATTATAATCTGCATGGGCATAACGTAAACTGTATGTCACCTCTTCGGCAGTAAATGTTTCTGAAAATTCGTCGATGCTCAAGCCATTAACATGAGCAACCGCTCCTCCCGTTGCCAGAAGTTTGGCTAAACTGCTCTCATCTAAACTAAAGGTCATGGTTGGACGGTCAAAGTCCCATTTACCGGTAAAGGAAGCTTGAGGCGTTACTCTGGTTTCGCCCTCTTTTTCATGCAAACATTGATAACTAATAAGGACGTTACTTCCATCTAAGATCTGCATGTTATTCACATACACCGTCATAACGTCATTTGCCCGGCCTTTTCGAAGGCGGCATCCTGTATCGATAAACACATTGTCGCTGCTTAATTTGTATAGATCAGTATTTTTAGTCATACGTTAATTTTACCTTTATAAATTAGGCGAGAGCTTAGTCGTGTTTTCGGCTTCAACTTCTTTCTCTAGCTCACAGGCCTCAATGGCTTTATGGGCGCGCCGAACCAGTTCATCTGTTTCACCACAAAGCCCCTGCGCTTCTAGAGCTGCCAGCTCTTTTGGATCACTTAAAGAAACGCGAAAGCCTGTTGGTAAAAAGTCTCCATCCAGGGCGTCAACCATGCTTAACTCATTAAGGGTGGTTGCTTGATTGCTAAAGGCAACTTGAGCAGCGATGAAGATGTTTTCATAGTTAGGGCTGCGCCTAATGATTTCTTCGGTTAAATTAAGCTCGTTTAGTAACGGTTCAACGCCGCCATCCCTAATAAAATTAGAGATCATGAGCTGATCGGCACTTTTTTGAAAGTCAGTGTCATCTTCATCGAACTCGATGTATTCAATCGTGCCTTCATCTACATCTACAGTAAAAGATAACGTCACATCAACGCTTATCTCTGTATCGATTTCTTGCTCAGTTTCTTTTTCACCTTCCTCACTATAGACAGTTACAACGCCATCATAAATCATACCCAATGGCCCTGTCAGTGCGACTTTTACTGTAAAAATATGCGGCTCTTCTTCATTAAGCGCTTCAACCGACGTGATTTGATCTATGGAGATACCACGACCATCAATAACAGCGTCATCGCCAATACCGTCAGGCAAAGTACGCTCCAGCCGCTCTAAAGGACGTTTTTCGGCGCGCGCCTGCTCTAGGGGGCCACTTATCCGATCGGGATTATAGTCTTTAGCAAAGATCCTTGGATCTAAGCCATTTTGATGGGCCACCACTCCCGCCGTTGTTATCATTTCTACTTGCGCCGCGTTAACAATACTGTGCTCAAATATTTTTCTGTCAAACACCCAAAGCGTATTAAGCTCAAATACAGGCGTTGATTGTTTTTCATCGTTATAGCCATGAGATAACTGATAATTAACAATGACACGGCTGGTTGCACCGTTATTCCTTTCATCGTCCCAATCCAGCATTTGTGCACTGCAAACCTCAAGATAAAGACCTTTTGTTGCCCATTGTGCAAGAGAGGTGGTTTCTTCGGAGCTTACGTTATCTTTACTTAATATGTAGCTGTCTTTATTCATTACTGAGCCTACTATTGGTATAAGGTTAGATTGCTAATGGCAAAGGGATGCCTTGATATGCATCTTTTGCTGGTTTGATGGCCTCATTGACCACCTTGTTTGATTCGAGTGTTAAGGAGAGATCTTGCTCAGAAAACTGGGCAAGAAGATCGTCTTGGGCGACGTCATGCCTCTGGCAAAATTCAATAAGGCCTTCTTTATTAAGAGTGATGCCTTTTTTGGCAAAAGCCACCAGGTAGAGTAGTGTTGATATAAATGCGTTACCACCTCCATTATTGGCTAAAGCCTCATGATCAACGCTATCCATCATAAATCGATATTGAGTGAACGTGTTTTTACCGCCACGGTTAAGCTTGTTGATATAGCGATTGGCCATTAACGTCAAGGCTTTTGACGGATTAGTATTATTAAAAGAGCGCAGTTGCACGTTCTTTAATTTAACACCGTTAGGTTTACCTTTCTCGTCAGTTGTTTCATTGTATTTAATTTCTAGGGTAGCCCTGTCTTTTAGATCACTATCATTGACAATCGTAATAATGGTACTCTCTCCGCGTAGACACGCACCGACATAACCACTGACGCAGTGACGCATTTCTCGACCTTCTCGCTGTAAGTCCACTTGATTTAAGATAGGTGTTAATACGTATCCTCCTAGTTCAACTGGATCTTCCATGACAGCATTCCATGAAACAATACTGTCATTTTCACATCCCAATAAAGCATAAATATCATAAGCAACCAATTGAATGTCATGCATCTCATGAGATAGCTTAACCGCAGACTTGAAGTTCATTTGCTCTTTATGATTTTTCATTTCAACCTTAATGGCGGTTCTATAGTCATTAAAAGCATTTCGGTTGGCCAACTCTGCGGCACTATTTGCCATTTTTTCAGTAAAGGTATATGTCATTGGTAAAACGTGATAGCCGTCATCAAGGTATTGGGCCAACGTATCAGTGGCATCGCTTATTGGTAGGCCAGCACTTTCAAGTCCTCGCATATATTTATTTAATCCGTCGGCTTTAGCAACCGATTTCCAAAATTTCTTAACGTCCGATACAGAAGCCACAGAAGCCACAGAAGCATCGTCGTTAAAAGCTAAAGGATCGTCTTTCGTGATCAAGCTAACTAGCTTTCGGTATGCCTGCCAATCACCACGCGTTTTAGGTAATACCTCTTTACTTGCTGACTTAAAACAATTTAGATAATTTTTAATAGTAAACACCCCTGTACGTTGAGGAGTGAGCCCCTTTAGGTGCTGAACAAGCGTATTGTAATTAAGGCGTTGCCCATCTGTCTTGAGAACAATACCCGTTAAAGACAATAACTGCTTAAGATCGACATTGGCGCCATCACGATCAATAAGATCGGAAATCATTTTTGATGTTAACTGTTGCCTTGTTAAAGAAGGGTGACTGCTCTGCGCTTTGTCAACTTCATCGTTGATTTGTTGAGGCTCGTTCACAAGTAGTGAATTCAACCCACCAAGATGGTGCTGTACAGTGTTTGGAAAAAGTTTACTCCCAATGACGCTTGATGCAACCCGATAAGTTAAAAAGAAATCGGCTCTATTTATGCGATCACGATCTGATGCGCGAGCATCCGTTAAGTAGTCATGTAACTTAACACTGTTTGGCGTCGAAACACGGTTAATAACAGCCATAGCACTTTGATCTGCAAACCTACTTCGAAATACTTTGTGACCATAGAAAAAGGCGCGACGCTGCTCTGCCATTTTAATTGAGCGGGCCTTGCCATCAATGCGTTTTATATCACTTTGCGATAAGCCAAAGTTAGCCCGTGCTTCTTGGGTAAAAGCGTCATTTGTTACCGGTTTGAAAAGGCATCGAGTAACAGCATGTAGTATGTTGCGATAACCACTTTCTACATAGCGAACACTTGATTCGTAGGTATGGCGAGCGCTATGGCCTGATAAAGGCAGTGATGAACTACTAACTTCATCCCATTTTTTCTTATCTGCAACACGAAGTTGTTCTTGAAGGTGGCGGTTTTGATCTTCCGTTAACAGGCCATGAGCAAAAGAAAGGGGGCGTACAGCGTCATTAGATAATTCAACATTACTTATCTCCAGCGTATCTTTATCCTGGATGATCCCTCCAACCCCATCACCTGCAAAATTAAGAAGGTACCGGTACTGTCCATCCACCTCAGTCGTTAAGCCGTGATCAAATACCCATCGACGATTGGCAAATTCCAACTCATTTATTGCTTCCCATACAAGATGCTTACTTAGAAAAGCAATAACCAGGTCTGGATCTAACTTTCTCGTTTTCGTATAAAACGAATATAGCGGCAACATAGTCCCTGCAGCATTTTCAAACAATTGCTCTGTACTGACAATATTGTTCGCCAGCAACCGGTCGAAAGTGTTTTTTCTTTTACCTTCACCGTCGTTTTTTAGCTCACCCTTTATGGCAGTCACTAATTTTTCAAAAGGCATCAATTCTTCCTCTATTACAGTTCGTAACATAATATCATTATAAACAGTGTAAATATGTGTGTTATTTCACGTGCATCTTATAATAAGCCACAATCACAATGCAACCCACACCAGCCACACCCCAGATAAGGTCGCTATCTTACAATACATATTGACATGGATAACCTGCTCCTGTATCTTCTCTTTCATTGTATATATTTCGTAACATGTATTCGTTACAGATACAGCAGCAAAGGTTTATGAATGAACAAAACGGAACTTATTTCGATGATTGCCCAAGAGCAAGGAATTACCAAAGCAAGCGCTCAAAGAATGTTAGATATGGTGCTAAACCATATGACAAGGATCCTTGCTTCCGGAAAAGATATTAAGTTAAACGGATTTGGTGGTTTCAGGCATGCAGTACGCCCTGAACGTGGCTACGCAGACATTACTTCTGGCAAGCTAAAAAGGGCGCAAGCTAAAAATTATATTGTGTTCAAGCCGAGTGGCAAACTAAATGATCAACTAAACAAATAATAATTTTCTCTCTCTTTAATTATTACCTTGTATCGATTATAAATCGAAAGCGATGCGATCTGTGTTTATGGAAGTTAATGAGGCATACACTACCCAAGCCTGTTCGAACTGTCGATGCATTAGCAGCAGTAGTCCGAAAGGTAGAGCAGATCTTGGAATAAGAGAATGGATATGTGCAAAGTGTGGCACAACGCATCAGAGAGATCTGAATGCCGCAAAAAACATTCTCGCGCTCGGACATGAGCGTCTAGCTGTAGGAATCCCCGTCGTTTAGGGCGGGGAGGATGTCAATAAAAGCACTTTCTAAAAATTCAAATTGCCCCCGTGCTTTTAATATACCCCTTTTAACAAGATCATCATTTTTGTCAATTGAGAAAAGTGAACGCGTAATGCGGTCAACAAGATTGTTTCCAGTGTCATCTTGTTTCACGGTGAAACCTTTGATGTACTGGGTTTTGAGTAATGTCAATATTGGGATTAGCCATACTTAAGCTACCTTGAGGGTACGTGGTTGTGGATGCTGGCTCAATCAGTTGCCTTTTTAATTCGCCAGTGAGTTCGCCTTTTTCATGAAAGCGAACTTGTGCATATAAATAAGCTTCTTTAACAGCATTCATTACACTGGGAGGAAATACGTTATCTGGTGAGAGTAACAGGTCATTTTCATAGGTCGCGTAAACGTGTGCGCCGTCTAATTGATTAACGAGGATCAGTGTTTTGCTGCCATCAATAATCCACCTTAAGTCAGTTACGGTTATTGGCAATGCTGGCGGCCTATCATCTAAGCGCCTAAGTGCTATAAACAGTGTAGCCAACTCTGTAGAGATAGACGGCCTTGATTCTAATAGGACCTGGTCTTTATTTATTAAGGGCGATGTTAGGTTCCCCAAGGTTCTGCTTGCCTGCCAGTTATTTCCTGAAGTAAAGGCATCAGTTAGGGCTAAGCCTGCTTTTGTTGTCAGCAGCTTTTCTTTTTCGAGAAGTGATAGATCGGGATGGATAGTGATCTCTAAATCACCGACCCGATGATTATGGCCAGAACCAATTCCGCCCAAGCTAATAGAAATAAATGTATCAGGATCCTCATTGTCGGCAATGACGGCGTGCCAATTGCTCTCATCAACGTCCTCACCATGCGTGCTAACGTATGTGCTGTTGTATACGCCATCAACATTAAGGTGCACAGTGAAACCATTGGCTGAAAACGCGCCACCTAAAGCCGCCAGATCGACTGACTCAGAAACCTCCTCAGAATTAATAAGGCCATCGCCATTGAGTATTAACGTTAGATCATTGCTCTCCTGTGTCAGTGGTCTATATTGAAATGGCTCACCCCTGTCGAGCATGTCATCAGTAAAGCGGTTAAGGTCTTTTTGTTCGCCCTGATTAACGATGGCGCGCAATAATCGCTCAACCAGTTTTAGATCAATATTAAGTTTCATAAGGGACCTTACTATAAAGTGGTGGTTTTCATTGGTGTGTTACTCATGGCCGGTTTGGACTGAGTAATCTCACCGGTTAATTGGCCCGTTTCATGGGCGAGCGTTTGAGCATAAATATGGGTAGCGGCAATTGTTGACCAAAGGCTTGTTTCGTTGCGCTTCTTTGGTGGAAATGGATCATTTAATGAGCTAAAAGTGCCATTTTGAAATTGTGCAATAAAGTGAGAACCATCATCAGCATTAATATCCATAACAACATCACTGCTATCGGTGACCCATTTCACGCCGGCGATTCCGACAGGTAAGACAGGCGCTTTTACTTGTGTGCGCGCAAAGACTAAAAATAAAGTGGACATGTCTTTTGAAGATAGTGCGGTTGAATCATTAATGACTGTTGACATATTAATATACGATGAGATAAATCGCCGTAAGACATGCGCTATAGCGGTAACACTGTCCGATACGATCGCATTATTAAGCGCTTTAATAGCAATATTCGTCATCACAATTTCTTTGTCTTTATACGATAAATTCGGATAAACTTTTATCTGTAGATCTGAGGAAGGATGCCACTCCTCAGTTGACACGCCTTTAAGTGTTAGCGCAATAAAGGTGTTAGGATCGTCTTGATCTTCTAATACGGCGTACCAGTTCGAGCGTTGTTCTACATCACCATTCTCATCCATAAATTCATTGGGAGTGCTATATAAGGCAGAGATACTCAAGTGCTGCGTAAAACGGTGTTTGGCAAAGCTCTTGAGACGAGCCTCTAGTTCACTTGGATCATTAAAGCCGACTAATGTCCCCCCTGGTTCGCCGTCCAAGCTGATCTGGGAGAACTTCTCCAGCTCTTCAATAAGAAAAGGATCGCCCTCCTTGAGGAGGTCGCGATCAAATAATGTTTCTTCCTCTTCACCTGTACGCATGGTGATCGCGTTAATAAGTCGCGAAACAAAAGCTAGATCAATTTTACTCATAAGTTAAATACCTTATTTTATCGTCGGGAGACGCCTTTCATCAAAGCTTTACTCATGGCCGGTTTGGACTGAGTAATTTCACCGGTTAATTGGCCGGTTTCATGGGCGAGCTCGTGACAATAAAGGTACATTAATCTAATGGCCCTTGCTTCAGGTGATACACCTTCAAAGTCAATCTGTCCTTCCATGGAAACAAGATGGCCGTTCTCAAAGGCTGCTAGGGTTGATTGCCCTTCATGGTCTCGTATTTTTATAGCAGTTGTGTCGCCAGTTATATTCCAGTTTACTGCAGCAATCGCAATCGGCAGCACAGGCTGTTCGGCTGGGCTGCGTCTGATCGCTAAAAACAAAGAAGCTAACGCTATTGGGATCGACTCCTTAGACTGCTCTATGACCGCCACCTCATCAATAAGCGGCGAGGTCATCTTTGACAGGACATGGCTCATATGATGGTATTCTTTAGATCTTAAACTATAACAAAATGCTTGGGCGGCAAAGGCGGTGGTGATTTCTTGTTTCTCTAAATGCGTTAGATTTGGATAAAACAAGATCTCGCAATGACTGACATTACGGACCGATTCATTATGGATACTGTCTACCGTCAAGGTCACTAAGGTATTAGGATTCTTATTGTCTTCCAAAACTAGATGCCAAGTAGAATGCTCAACATAATGCTTCTCTGGGTCTCCCCCATAAGTAATGTCATTGCTAAGGCGTGCAGTCACGTTGAAGTGCTGGGTAAAATCCGCATCAGCAAACTTTTCAGACAAGGTCTCTAGCGTGTAGCCATTAACATACGTGAGGATGTCTTTATTCCCCTTAAGAATCAACTCAAAGCCATTGAGGGCTAAACCAACCTCGAAGGCCTCAGAGTCGCTTAAGATGCCTCGCTCAAAAAGGTCTCTTTCCTCTTCGGGGCTATTTGCAATAGCACCGATCAATCGCACAACAAAATTCTGATCTATTTTTAACATTACTATCTACCTGCCTAATGACATCGTCCCCTGAAGCGATTGCGGAACTGTTTTTTGGTGTAGCTCGCCGGTTAATTGGCCGGTTTCATGAGCAAGCTCTTGTGAATAAAGGTAAGCCTCACGAACAATCGTCACAAGTGGGGCCTGACTTGTTATAGACATGCTTTCTGAGGCGCTATCTATGTGGTCGTGTTTAAAAGTAATAAGTAAATCTCTCTCATTTGGCCTAATAATATTAAGCACTGTCTCCTGATCTCTTTTTAGCCAGCTTATTGATGAAACCGCTTCAGGCAATATAGGCGCTGATAGACTGCTGCGCTTAAAGGCCAAAAATAATGTGGCCAGCTTTTCTGTCATTGCAGATCTTGACTGTTCAATCATCGCGGGCTTATCAATTAATGACGATGTACACCTTTTTAGCACGTGGTGCATATGGTGAACTTCACCAGACTTTAAACTGCAGCGCATCGCTTTTGCGGCCACAGCCGTTAGCAGCGCCTCTTGTTGGGTGGTCGTCAGATTCGGGTAGATGGATATTTCTAAATCACTAGCTAGACGAATGCCGCCATCATAGATATCGGGAAGTGTTAACGTTAAAAAGGTGTTGGGAATGGCCTTATCCTCAATAACTAGATACCAGTTCGAGCGAGACTCGTTATCACCATCTTCATCTTCGAATTGAGAGTAATAACTGTACACACAATCAACACTTAAATGCTGCCTGAAGCCGCTGGAGTCAAAGCCCTCAGAAAGACGTTCTAAAGCATACACTTCCCCGTAACTAAAGATATCCTCCTCGCCTTTAAGCGCTAATTTAAACCCAAAATCGGTTTCAGTCAGCGTGAAGGGATCGTGCTGACTTAAAATGCCGGCATCACCGTTGGGTCCCAGATCAAAGGCGCCCATTTCGTTGTTTTTAGTTAGATTTAAAAGGGGATAAAGTAGCCGTTTAACAAAATCCAAATCAATGTTGAGCATTGCCATAGCAAATCAACCTAGGCTGTCAGACTTGAAGCGCTAGATGCATCGACCTCTTCTTTTGCTTTATCTTGTATAAACTGATCAATATGAAAATCTACTGTATACCAGGTTACGCCCTGCTCACAATCATGGTTATGATCTATAGCCGCTAGCATTTTGAGTGCTTCGTGAGTCGTTATTTCAACATTATGGTCATCTAATGCTTTAGAGATAATGTCTTCAGTTGACCAGTTTATTGATAAACTATCTGAAACCGCATCGGTTATCTTTCTTACTGTTCTAGGGTCAAGATCGCCATTGATTAGACGAAGCTCTAATTCAGCAAAAAAATCCTGATCCGATAAATTCAGACCCGTGGCGGTGCGACGCTTTCCTGTAAGCACATTGAGCTGCTCATTGATTTCACCAAGTACAATCGTTGGTAGATAGGACACCTCTACCGTTGGCGGCAAGTTTGCCGATACAAACTCCAGATCGTTCTCAATCATATGTTTAGCTATCATGTAATCAAATACAGATAACGGATGAGCGTGCCCTCTTGCAAGAGCGCAACGATATGAGGTATCAATCTGAGCCTGATTGTAGACATTAAAAAGTTCTTCTCTATTATGCTCTTTGCTTATATTAAAGATCTCAAAAACAAGCCCTTTCATGGCAGATAGTGTTTCTTCTTTAGTTAACTTAGTGATAGGCACGGCACGATCCTTAAAATAAATATTAACATATTGGTGTATTATACCTATATTACAAATTTCAATATCGTGATTAATATCACAGTCAGATCGATGCAGATCCTTGACAGAAATAGGCGTGACAAGTATCTTTCTGGGCATGGGAGATAATATTAAATACAATCGCGGCATGAAATCAATGCCCGACTATATCCAAGCTGCGTTGACCGATGAAATTAAAGCTGAGCTTGAGCAAGATGCCCACTGTTTGGGTTTTCCCAGCAAATCAACCCTGCAGCTGCGCGTATCTAGAAATGGAAACGCGTTTAAAAAGTCTTTTGCTTATAGCCAGCATGGCGGTCACTTGAAAACCATTAAAACGGCGATGGCTAAGTGTCTCGAATACCGTTCTTTATCTAAGCCTGCTTTTGGCCATAACCGCAATCATAAAGATTATGTTCACTATCATGAGCGGTTTAGCAAAAGTAAAGGCAAAACTGAATATTATTATCAAGTGAATTATTCAGTGGCCGGAAAACAACGAAGCAAAACATTCGGTTTTGGTTACAATAAACCATCGGCTTTCAAACAGCTCCATGGCTTTTTAACTGCTAAATTGTTCCGTTTTTATTTTGACGAAGTTGGGGATGATATTGTCAAATATCACCCCTTGTTCAAGAAATGGAAAGACAGACAGTTGTATCGGACAGGCATCACCTGGTTTGACTGGAGCATGGATTAATTTAGCTTGAACACACGTGCAGCCCCAAAATGGGTATGAGCGGACCTTTTTTGGGGTTGATAAGCTGATCTGGCGAGTCAAATTTACACAGTAGCGCTACTGTGTAATAATATAGTCATGAATAATGCAAGCAAATTATCGTCCCTAAGGGTTGTTGAGCAAAAAACCTGCTTACACATGCACTGCAATAGCGTGTTCAATGGAATTAAGATCTCAAAATATTGTAGTGACAGTTGCCGTCAATGAGAAACAAAAAAAGAGACGTCGCGCTATCGAGACAGTTAGGATTGGACCGCCCCTATGACTGGAGCAATAAAAATATTCCAGAAACAACGCTAGCGCTTCTCGTGTTACAAGGGGGGCATCTTCCCGACATCACCCGTGCTGCACACTATTTTGGTGGTAAATTAATGCGTAACCAACTTGGCCATATAAAAGAAGATTTAACACGCAAAATTGCACATCGTAAATTAAGTAACGTGCTAATTGCCATTGGGGCAGACCATGCTTAAAGTAGATTTTTTGCCAAAAGCGACCAGACAAATGTAGTCTTATTTTTGGCATTACCTATTAATGCTTAATCCATTCTCGCAAAATAGTAATCGCGTATTCTTGTGGGCAATATTCTTGCTCTAACCTTATTGCACCTGTTGGATCTTGAGTTAACGTAGCAAATAATGCTTGCTCCTCACGTGTTAACGATTTTGGAAGCTGCTCAACCGGCTTAGGCTCAATGGTTGAGAATTGCTCAAGAGTTGCCAAAGTTGACTCATCCATCATCAATGACGTGACATTAGGAATATTGCTCCTTACATCACTTAAGATAGATAAGCCCCAGCTATCAATATCACCCCAATAGCCCACGTTTTTATCACGTAGCCAAGCAGCATTGGTCCAGGCTGTATTTTTGCCGCCACCAAACACCATAATAGTATTAGGCAGATCAGGTACGCTAAAGCCATGCTTATCATTTTCAACGATTAAAATATTATCGGCAGGAAGTGGGTTGCGACGCAATTCTTCGGTAGGCAGGCCTAAATATGAAAACCCGCCCATCTTTGCTTTTGCTTGTTCACAAAGCGGCCTGACATGCAGCCATCCATTAGGAATGTCTATGCAACCAAGCCATGCCATGAGCCCTCCGGCATTTGAAATTGCTTGATCGTGAAGACAGTCAAGGATGCCCGTCAAAAGCGGGATGTAATTTTCGATTAACTTGGTATGGATCCCCGTTAAGGGCAACGATCTTAAAAACAGATCTTGTCCTAGCCCTTCCTTCAACTGTAAAACAGCATCACTCAGGGCGCTCGCCTCCCACACGCTCAACGAGTCCAGCGTTGATAAATGGTTGGCCAACACCTTAAATAAGGCTTTATCAATGGACACAAACGGCGTCATAACAGCGCGCCAATGATCAGATCGTTGCGTGGCTTGTATGCCAATAAATTGAACCAGCTCATCGAAACTAGATAAGGTGAATTTACATGGAATGTCCTGTTTTAATAGGCTGCGATATTGCCTCTCCTCCCATGTAATAGCATGCTGCAATGGATGAGCTTGCCAGCTTTTTATAAAGTCTTGGAAGTGCGTTAAATCATTAACCGCCATGCTGCCTTTAGGCGGCTTTAAAGCGAGTGTTATAGGAAAAGGCTTGTCACCGGTCAAGCGCGCTTTAATACTGGCCGTTTTGGTCCACTCACGCGCAACAATAATCTGGCTTACCTCATCCGGGAGTAGCCCCCAGTTTGGTTTACTCAACTTCAATTTCTAGGTCCTGTGCTTTTTCCTTGGTTGTTTTCGCTTTATTTTGCTCCATCAGTACCCTGGCTTTTTCCCACGTGATTTCACTAAATTGACTATTATGTGATTTAGCGTCTCGTTCAACAATTAACAATGAACGTGCAGAATCTTTGGCTAAGTTTAGATTTTTATAAGGCGTGAGCAAGTTAACATGAAGATCCAACTCCTTGAAAATCTTTAAAATACGTTTACTCACTACTTCCGAGGTATTAGAAAAAGCCTCATCCAAGAAAACAGTGCTGTAGATTGGTTTATCATAACCATCTGGCGTCAAGACATACGCTAAGCTCGCTGCCACGATAGCACCGGCAAAGGATTCTTTTTCGCCACCCGATTTACCGGTTGACGACACCCATACATCACGGACCTCATCCGTTTCAATATCAACTTCCTCAGCAATAAATTCCATCTGATAACGTGGGTCCAAAAGCCGTAAGTTTTCTAAATTACTATAGGTTGCTGTATCACTGGCTGTTCGTAATGTTTTCATCACGATTGATAACTGTTGATATCGTTGCTCATGATCATCACTCACCGCTAAGCTCAATGTTTTAGCTATATCCTTGTTAAACTCAGAAACATGCGAATATTTTTCGGCACGGGTACTCAATCTTAATGACGTACCCGCCATAAACTCTGTCCTTTTGAGCACGTTAGTGATCGTCTCAATGCGGTCAATAATATCGTCACGCTCAGAATCAAGACGCTGTTTGATTTTCGCTAAAGATTGCGTGGTGTGCTTATTAAGCCTTGCTTTAAATCGCGCTTCTAAATCAGGAAGGCCATTGGAATCGATTTCATTAAGATAGTCCAAATAATCAGGAATAGCGTCAATACTGGCATTCCATTCAACCGTAAGCGCACTCCACTTATCATTCGCTCTAAAAGAAGCCATAATTCTAATGGCTTTTCCCTCTGAGAGCGATTTAGCACTCTGCTGCGTTGCAAGCGTCTTTTCAATAGTGCCGTTATAGCCCACGATAAGCTGTGCAATCTTCGTAAGATCAGATTCCATAAGCGGCGTTACCAACTCGTTAAGTTGAGCAGATACAATGGCCGGCACCTCCCCGATCACACCTTCTTCACATTCCTTAAGCTGCACTTGGGCACTCTCTTGTCGACTTGTAAGTCTACCGGATTGTGCACCACCTTCTTCTTTCTGGTTTTGAAGTCCTTCTAGTGATAACTTTGCTTCTTCCCATAGGGATTGGGCAGTCGCCAAATCACCTGAAACATTGTTAAGATTTTTCTGCTCTTGCCTTAGCGTATTAAGCTGATTGTCCCAATAAGGTGCGTTAATTTCATCCCAGTTATAGTCGCCAAGCTTATGCCATAGCGTCTCTTTTTTCTGATCGGCATCAACGACACCTCTTGCCACTACAAGCTCAGCCTCTCTCGCAGCCAAGGCCGCCTGCTTGAGTTTAAGATCATGTTGTAATAGTGTTAGCCGTGAGGTATTTGAAAATCCTAAATACCAATGGCGACGATCATCGATTTCATAGGTGTCTTTCTTTTCAAAGCTGCCTTCACCCAAATGAACCAAACCTTGCCTTGTCATTGAGTAGAGTGTTTTATTTAGCTCATCTGTTGTGCTTACACAATGTAAGTCGTAGTGGGCTAAATACTTTTTCGCCCAGTCACGGTAGGGATGTTTACGCCACTCTAGTTTTCTTAAAAAGCCATCTTCTTTAAACGTAGCAGACTGTCTACTGTTTACATTGACAACCTGTACCCGCACATAAAGCCCTGTATAGTGTTGATTCAGCCAAGACGTTACTTGCGAGTAGGTTTGACTTGGCACAGCTAGTGTTAATCGCTGCATACCGAGCGCGCGCTCAATCGCACCCTGCCACTCTTGCTCTTTATCATTCACCGCCATCAGCTCACCAATAAACATGCATTCATCGGCGTTAAGGCTTAACTCAGTCACCATCAAATCACGCAATTTTTGGTATTTAACGTCGATATTAGAATTGGGTCGTTTTTCAATGTCTTTGATCTCGTCATCCAAATCGTTGACTACTTCCTGCTCAGCGGTTACTTGACCGCCTAAGGTGGAAAAGTGATCTAGGTGTTTGTCTCTTTGCGCTGTATGGCTAAATAACCCAGCCTCCACTTTGCTTTGATTGTCCACAAAGATCTGTTCATCTAATGTGTCAGGCAAGCTTAAACCACCAACGTCATTCTGGTATTGCCTTGCCTTTATTGTGGTGCGGGTCAACGTATCGCTGGCGGTTTGAACTTCTTTCTTTAATGCTTCTATACGGCCGCCACCGGCCTTTATGTACTCAGCGTGTCTGCCCTCAACGATCCCTTCCATGTCGGTTGCTTGTTGTGATAGCTGCCCCATCTTTATGTCATGCTCACCAATTTCTTTCGCGATCCCTTTGAGCTGCACGTTCAGTAAGTTAACGCATTGATGACTAATATAGGAAGGCAACCAGGTTCGTTGCTCTTCAAAGATCTCTAGCTGCTGCTTGGCATTATTAAGCGTCTCACTGATTTCTATCAGCGGCATTAGGTGTCTTTTTTGGTCTCTCGCATCAACCAATTTTTGATGCGAGCGAACTAAATCATCAAATTCAGTAAGCACCTCTTTTACATCGTCCCTAACCATACTAGGCTCTAATACTAAATCACGAATAATGGTCGTGAGATTATCAATTTTCTTAAGCCCTAACGCGCGGCCAAGTAACGCAGGCGCGTTTTTATTTTCAATATAAAGTGACTTTTGATACAGCGCCTGATATTCAGCAAAATTCTTATCGCAGCTAGTGATAGCAGGATCGTCTTTAAGCCACTGCTTTAACGCGCGCTGATTTCCGTCTTTAAAATTGTTAATAAGCTCACTCAATTCAAGATCACGGTTTGCGACCACATAAATACGCTCAACATCACTTAAGGATTGCGTGGATTTTGTGGTCCAAAATAAAGCCGCTAACGTCACTATTGAGCCATCATCTGCCTTATACATGGCACGCAGACCAGTAAGAACAGCGCCTTCACGGATGCTTTTTACCTTTGTGCCCGCGCCATCGTGATCCGTTCCGTAACTACCACGCATGTACGAAATTAAGCTCCTGTCCTTTTTCTCACCCTGCGCTGCTGCCACGTTAAATGACGCTCGTCCTGCTGGTTGCAGGAGTGCCATTACACCGTCGATAAGTGTCGATTTACCTGCGCCCGTATCACCTGTGATAAAGGTCCCTAATGGATCAATGACGACATTATGAATATCAGAAAATGATCCCCAGTTACAGACCGAAATTTCATTAAGACGGATCTGACCGATTGGAAACAAATCATCCAGTGTGACGGCATCTGTGTCGTTTAAAGTATCTTGATGTCCCATTAGTTATTTCCCTGTGTCGTCGGCTCAAGTAGTGTTAATTCGTTTTGCTCTAAAGATCTCTGCGCCTCTTGTTCGTCAAGCGTCTCAACGCGCTTAACGACTAACTCACCATCACTGGCTTGACTCGCAAGCGTGAGATAATCATTGAGCATTACTTCAAGGACTTCTGCACTTGCAATATGGCGGATGATCGGCGTAATTTCATACCGTTCCTCATGGCCTTTTATGATAGAAAGCACCTGTTTCTCAGTCAGTTTATTTAAGACTGTCGTCAGCTTCTTGCGGGCTGCTGTGCTGCTGTTTGTCAAAGGCAAGAAAGGAATTAATTGTGACTCAATGTACTCAATATCAATAATGATTGTTTGCTCACCCGTGGCCTCGCGTTCTTGATAATATTTGCGTATAACAAGCAATACCAATGTGTCATACAAAGGTAATGTGCGTTTATTAATCATAGATACGACACCAGAAGAATTTCCTCCCTCATCCTCGTCATCCACTTCTTGGTCAGCAACAAAGATCATGCCCGAGCTATCATCGATGACCATTCGTAAATACATATTGGATAAATACACGCGAAGACCGTCTTGGTTTAGCGATATCGTTGCATACATGTCAGGCTTCTTAGCGTGTAAAATAACCCCCTTCTTTAATAGGTAAACAAGACTCTTTTTTACCTCATCCGGAAGAACGCCCTCTGATGACGTTGCCTCATTTTCTTCATCGTGAGGCTCATCCGTAACAACATTGAGATCGTTATCGTTGTTTTCAATAATTTTCGATGCATCGCTGTCTGTTTCTAGATCAATGTGATCATCAAAAAAGTTAGTTTCTTCATTCATTTTCTTAGTCCTTTACTTACAACTTCAGGTCATCGATATTTTCAGGGAAAAGGTCTGTGCTCATTAGGTAGCTAGGAATAGTGGCCTTTAAAGATTCGCCATCTTTATCGTTTATATAGACATCTTCCTTTTCAGGTAACCGTGTAGCATTAACCGCTTTTGCCACGCATAAGTACGCGACCAACTCTTCAATTCCTGCATTAATAGGCGTGTACTGCGAAAGGCTTTTTACAGTCATAGGGCCATGGCGCTCAAGGGTTTCTTTGATAATAATGGCCACTTCTTTAGCGCTGATTGAATCCAACATCTCAAGCGTCGCTTCACTCAACGTTGTCTTGTTGGTGACTACTGCAATATTGGCAGTATCCAGTTTTTCATCAGGCATCATCAATACAATCGACTCTGGTGATGCCACCTTTATTTTGTTTACAGGGAGTGTAATTGACGTTTCTGCTTTCACAGAGACATCCTTGTTTTTAAGGTAAATGGCCGCCCGCTCAAGATTACTAATGAGCAGCGTCACTGAACGATTTTCTTGTGCAGAGTCACTTTCAATATAGGCGCGTAACGCCTCTTCAGTGCGACGACGAACACGAAAGACACGGTCACTTTCTTTGGTGAGTTCACGCATTAATTTTGCTAGAAACTGATGTTCAAATGGCTTCAAATATTGCGCAGCAGATTTGTTCAAAATATTCTTAAGATGTTCACGGAACTCCATGTTTCTATTATCATCACAAAGTAATGTATAGAATCCCTCGAAGGCACTGCCCGCTTCTGTTTGTGCCAGCAGATCTTCTTGATCCATGGCATGAAGCAGGATGTCACCTTGGCTGGAATTGCCTTCAATCATTTTTATTCGGAGGGATTGGTCACGCGCCCTGATCTCATCTTCGACCAAGCGGAAATCACCTGGCAAAATATACGCCAATTGGAAAATCTCACGGATCCATTCACGTTGCTCAAGCTCAGTAAGCTGTACAATTTCGCCAGCTTCAATGGCCGCTATTTCCGTTTCTATTTCATGTTTTTTCAAGGATAAAATAGCGAGACGATCCTCGACATTAGGGCTTGTTGCTGCAGCAAAATCACGAACCGACTCTTGCACAACACGTAAATGGGACGCGGATGTCCCCACCCCCCTAGCATCTAGGCCTTGAACAATTCGAAACGTTGCATCTAAGGCATCTGTTTTTGTAAGCTTATCATCAAGTTCACGCAGCCAGCCGCTTGCTATCCACTGTTGAATATACGTCGTTGGATTAATTTCAGTATTCCAGATCTCAAGATCTCGAAGCCGTCTCATTTCAAGCTCCAGCGAAACGCGAGCCTCACTGACTCCGATCTCATTATTATCTGAAAACAATTCCGTTAAGAAGGCCAATATAATGGGTGCATTATCTGCACGTAGTAGCTTCCATGTACTGTTTTCTTGCTGTAGCCGTTTGTTTTTTGCATGCAACCCTTGAAGATTCACATCCTATCCTTTTAAAACAACACCATAATTTGAATGAGGACTATACCTGATCATAATGATTATGTCAATTAGCCATATTGACTACCACTCGCTAGGTGCGTAGAATGCACGTTCTCAGCTTCAAGGATGGTTCAAGGTAAAAATGCATGGCCAATGACAAACTAACACAAAGCCAGCTGGAACGACTTCGCCACATAGATTACCGTCTTAGTTTCTTTGGTAGTCTTAGCCGAAGTGACATTCAGCGTGAATTTAATATTCAAGGTGCAGCAGCAACGCGCGATATTCGATTATATAAAGATCTATATCCCGACAATATGCACTACTGTAGTCAGTCTAGGCTATACCTTGTCGGGGATAAGTACGTTAGCCACTTAGACTTAGATTATCACGACATCCTAAATCGATTAGCCGCTAACAGCCTAGCCTCCCCCCTTAATGATGGTGTTGGTATTGCGATCCAACTTAATGAACTTAGTCTGCAGCAAATACCCAGTCTCGATACGTTTGCGTTACTTGCTAGAGCAATCCACACTAAAACCATGGTTACGATAAGCTATATTTCACTGTCTAGCGGGTTGAAAGCAAGAGATATTGCACCGCTCGCGTTAGTTAATAACGGGACAAGATGGCATTTACGTGCGTTTGACAGGTTACGAAATGCTTATTCAGATTTTGTTGTTAATCGGATCCAGACGCTAACCGAATCAAAAGAAGCGATCCCAACAAATCAATCACTCGCTAATGATATTCAATGGAATCGATTTGTTAACATGAAGATAGCCCCACACCCAAGCTTAAAACATCCTGAAGCAATTGAACTTGAATACAACATGATCGACGGTTGCTTCCAAGTGAACGTTCGAGCAGCATTAGCCGGTTACTTTTTATGCCTATTGCGTGTTGATAGCTCAGCTAATCATCGTTTAGATCCCGCTGAGCATCACCTCTGGCTAAGCAACACAGTGACGCTATATGATGTTGAAAACCTGGCTATTGCTCCAGGCTATCAAGAGAGTTAATAGTTTTGCTAACGCAAGGCAATAGGCTCGCTATGAAAGCGTATTTTGCAAAAGAGACTTATTTCGCGCTTTTATTGTAGTGTCCAAGCTGTCAATTGTCTCCAAGATCCAATCAAACTTAGGAACATCACCAAATAGCATGCTTTGCATTAAGCTATAGTCCCTTTTTAATACCTTGATAAGATCGCTGTTTGGCCTGATATCTAACGTTTGAAGAGTGACGTCCTTTGTCTCCATCCACTTTCTATTAAAACCTGATATAACGTTATGCTCCCGAACATCGGTAAACAAATCTTCCATTAATAAGACGTCTGTTGTTAATTCTGAATCCCACAATTTTGCCACATCATAATAATGCCGAGACAGTCTATTTTCAGGATTTGGTAGCCGCGACAAATCAGATAAGACGCCCTTATTCCACCCATGAAGAATAAGCAGTTTATCCATAAAAGTTCGCTCAGGTGAGATACTATGGATCCCTGATATAGTGAGATTTAAATTCAAATCAGGTAACCTCGAAATATAAGGCTCAACCGTTTCATGGGCCGAAGGTATAACCGCAGACTTAGCACCGGCCTCAATTTTAACAGCGCTGCGAATATAATCCTTTTTTGAGTAGCACGATGGATATTCAACATGAAGTGTTGTCATGTCACTGTCGTCCAGAGTGATATTGGCCATAGGGAAAATAGCTTCAAGTTGCCGCTTGAAATCACCGAGAATATATTCTGAACAAGCCACGGCCAACGCTTCAATCGCTTTTCGTTGCTTGTTTTTGGAATCAAACTTTCCATCTGGGCTTAATGGATCGCTCTCTCCTGAAAAGCCCAAAAACTGACGAGATACAACAATATCAATATCCTCTGAGAAGCGATCAATTTTATTAAAACATTTTGATAAAGATGTTCCACCTTTAAATAAAAACAATTCATCGTGTTCATATTCCGGTGAAATATTATTAAACATCGCATCGAGAACGGCGCAGACCCAAAAGTCTTTTTCTATTAACTTAGGTGACAGTTCTCCTGATACGGACATGCATCTTGCACCGCTATCGAATACCTCCCTTCTTTCACTTGAAGGCATTGCTATTATGTTTTTAATGTTCTTATTCATAGATCTCGCTTTATTAATTTAGGCGCCACTTTGACAATTTCTTGAGCCCATGCCGGAAGGAATAATTTATTCTTCAGTAAATCTGACTTGGCTTGCGACGAAATATTACTTAATAAACGCGATTGCAATGCATTATTGCTACCAAGAACATCCTTGCCTAACCATAAAATAGCCTGCACTGCTGGAAGGGCAGGAGAATCAACCCACTTTAATAATTTACCACCCATATATTTAAGTTTAATCGTACAACCATCAATAAAAAGCGTTCTTGATTTGCCGGTTGTAAAATAAATATTTGTTCCTTGCACAAGATTTGTTAACCCTAAAGAGTTGGTTGCATCACCACTTGAGCTTACAATTATCACGCCGTCTTTTTTAGCCAGAGCTGCCACAATAGCCGGAACAGATGCCACTGCTTTTTTTCCATTTAAAAGCGCAATAAACGAAGGGCGCTTATATAGCCCGCGAGACAGCCTATCAATATCTCCTGCTTTACTAATTCGAGACAAAATACGTTCAACAGCTGCGCGACTGCCAAGATCAATAAAATCGGCCGCACTAAAAACCCAATATTTAGGTTTTTGCTTGATTCTATTTTGAACTCGCTTACTTAATGACATGTCAATATCCTGTTTTATGACTGGAATAGTAGTCCTTTTTCCAGTCATTTGTCAAGGTGTTTTTGTCAGAATTGTGGATTGCCTGGTTGAAAGATATCGGGTTTATAGCGTTCACTTTTTATGAACTAACGTTCACTTATTGTGACCAAAGAGCAGGCTTTTATCGGTCACAAAGATCAACACTTAATAGACTGATTCATAAAATAGGATCAAAATATCAGGCAATACTAAACTTTGTAGGGTTTGCCCCTTTTCTGGCACTGAATAAGGCGCCATAGCATCTACTGGTGTATTTTAAACTTTATAACTTAACTGTTCGCTGCTTACTATTGTCTTGCATTAAGTTTTTGATCCCAACACGCAAATCAATATAATCAACATCGACATTAAATCGAGAGAGCAATATTTCTTTAAACGGTTTAAGCAATGGGTAGTCACCTGCTGCATTCATTTTGCAGTTTGGATCGTCCATTACTTTATGTATAACGTTTGACAGCTTATCTTGCGTGACTACATTATGAAGTTGCTCATATTGAATTTCGCCACTTTCTAGTAATGCCGCCAACTGAAAACTCAACCTAGACGGGTTCGCATCTAAACGAGAAGCAAGATCATCAATCCCTTGGTATTTTTCTAGCTTAGTCACCACATCAACAATAAGATCAACATCAATGTCTGCAGGCCGCTGGCCACCTGGTTTTGATTTAACGCTTGTTACCTGTTTTTTAGGCTCAGTCTTAGACCCGTAGGATAAGAAAGCATCCACACCAAACGTGCGAATTAACGCTTCAGCGACACCGGCAGTATAAAATACATCGACCATCGCTCGATGAGCGTCACCTTCAACCTCAATGGCGTATTTTTTGGCAAAGTCGACTAACTTACCTTTTTTTACCTTGTGGTTGCCAAAACAAGACATCATTACATCGACGTGGTGTGTTGGGATATTCATATCAATATCGTGCTGCTCGGCTAAACGTAGTGCGGCTTTTTCATCAAATTTCTTTGAGTTATACCCCATGACAACATGCTCATCAAAAAAGTGAGCAAACGGTCGGCCCCAACTATCACCAAAGTGAGGCTTATCCTTCACCATATGCTGCTTGATACCTGTCACTCGTGATGCGTGATAATCAATCTTGCACTCAGGGTTAATCAGTGATTGGGCGGTCAAAATACGTGAGCCATTGACCTCTTGGCCATTAGGCATAATATGCAATGTGGCAGACTCAGTGATCCCAAAAGCACCCGGCCCCATAAAACCAGATGTTTCAAAATCAAATATTGTTAGTGGTTTACCTAAACTATCAGCAAGATCACATAAAAATGGATACAACGACGCACCACCAGGGAATACTGTTAATAAATCTTCCCAATACTTCATGGTGTTAGCTTTTTAGTAGGTTTGTTCAGAGGGCTCTTATGGTTATCCGGTGAAGGCTGAAGCGAGGTCAATAGCCTTTCAAGCGCCCGCGTGATTTCATGGGCCTGAGCTGAATTATCACAGGTGAAAGAGAATATATGTTCTTCATAACCTAAATCACAAGCACGAGCATTAAATTCGACAAAATCATACTGGCCCTTTTCATTGCCAAGTTCTGATAATGCTGAATGCTGCTCTTGATCTAAAGAGACGGTGTAGCTGGCTCCTCCTTCATGACTATTAATTTCTATAGGCATAAGGGTAGTATTATTTGGTTCTGACATGTGTGTGAATTTCCTTGCTTTTATAGCGCTATATTATACATATACTACACTATCTAACAAGCTTGCGTTCTGCAGGCGCACCACTGTCCATAGATCGCTACGCCATAACCTGCATAGCATCAACAAACAAGAGTACTTTTCTTAAGCCTTCTTCACTCGCGATTTGTTGCGCCGGTACACCACCTGTCATTTTGTTTTGGCTGTGCATGAATAACTTCACCCACGACTCGTCGCCTCCGGCTAGACTAAACAAGGATTTTTCGATCCGTATCACCAAAAGGGCTAGCTCGCCTTGTTTTGAGACTGGATCAAGTGACGTTATTCTGTCTGTTCTCTCACCGTTAATCTCGCTCTTTGAAGCTCCAATGGCATTTGCCACCTCATCTTGTTTTAAACCAAGCTGCTTTCCAGCTCGAACGATTTCTTTTGCCAAAACAATGCTTGGATCTGTCAATGCCATCTAGGAGCACCTTTATTAATAGAGAACATAATTATCTATTATGCGCGGGCCGTACACAACACCCATTTAAATTTTCTGTGTGGCCGTGGCGCCATGAATGTCGATCACTAACCGATCTTGTAGCCACCGCGTGATTTCTTCGGCTTTTTCATTATTCACACAATTAAAAAATATAGATGCTGTATACCAATCGATATTGCGCGCACCCATATCTAGCAATGGCTTTGCAATCTCATCTGAATCAAGTTCACAATCCGTTAATACAGCCCACTGCTCAGATGTTAAGTCTACCTGGCATTCTATGCCTATTACCGAAAAAGTTAGGTTCTCAGTACGTTTAGTGACAGTAGATCTTGGATCGTTGTCCACGATGCCAACGCGATGTTCATCTGATAGTAGATCCCCTTTTAGTGTTTTAACATTTATATAAAACCCATTCGGTAGTTCAACATCAAGAGACGCCGTCACCAGCGCCATTGCATTGGCACACGCTTCAGTGTCAGGCATTGGGCTCGCAAATTCGACGCGATATATGCCTGTAGCGTCTTCAGCTGCTCGAGTAAATGTATTTAGATTGTTCATGCCGAAAGACAAATGAACTTCTACGCTGGTGAGGTTTTTTCCGTAACGATACTTCATGTTTTTGATCCGCCATTAGTTGCATTGTAGTGCGTACATCATACACGGCATCAACCAGTCTGTACTAACTTAAATCAGCTCTCTCATCCGTTTAATTTTTTCCATCTTTGTCTTAAATCAAAGAAACGCTCTTGTGAAAAGTCTTTTATCATTTGACTTTCCTCATGAGTGAAAGATCTAATCACTTCGTTTCCTTTGGTCATATTTTTATTTGGATTAAAAATAGTATTAAATGGGTAAATGAAATAGTCATGCTCTATTTTTAATTTATCCACTAATTGAAGAAAGCCTTCAGCATCTTCATGAAGCGTACCGTTTTTTTGGCTGGCTATAATTTTGTTGTAGATCGCTGTTGTACGTGCAACTAAATTGGAAGACAGCCCTCTTAACTTTTGATATTTATACCCAGGGACTTTAGCTATATTAACTAACTGTTTTTGTCTTGCCTTGATTGACTCATGCAGATCGATGAATAATAGTAGTCTTGCGTGTGGCTCCCAAGATAGAAGTGAGGGCTCAACACTAGCGACAAAGAAGGCAATATCAAAAAAGCTTCCCCGTTTAGTGTTGAGATATACTTTATCGCTAAAGGATAGTAGCTCACCCTTATTTTGGTAAACATTATATGAGCAAGGGGCCGATTTTAGTCTAAATAAGTATGGATCAGGATGAACCCACTGCGAGGTACCTTCTTTCAGGCAAGGATCTTTGAGCGCACCTATTGCAACAGGGATCTGATCATCAGAAAACTGCGCTTGTGCACCTGTGGTTTTCAGTGCAAATGACAACACGAGGTGCCCATTATTAACATAATTTGTGAAACCAGAAACTGCAAGCATTAATACGATCATAGCAATCATAAATCGACGCTGCGATTTGACACAAAAATGAGAAACTATCGATATTGTTACTATCCATAAAAATGGCCAAATCCCTGTAAAAAACATAGAAATTATTGAACTAGACAAGGCATAACTCAACATGGTGTCAGCCTCTTTATAAGCTGACGGATAGTTAGCCTTATAATTGCTTGAAATCGCCGACGTCAATCGAATGAAAAGCAAATAACAGCTTAATATAACTAATGTTTTAAGATAGAAACTCATTAAGAATGAGTGTGAATAACTATAAAATACCCCAGCTGCTCCCTTGCCAAAAAGCACAGCGTGAACCATTTCAGGAAAGCTACTTATGTGAGTATAATTATCAAGGCTCAACAAGCTTGGTACAATCAAGAAGCTCAGGAACAGCACGCTCAATGACGCAAGGAGGGTGATAAAAAACCGAGCCACCATATAGCCATCAAACTTCAATGACTCCCCCTTAAACATTTGCGTGCATGGTACTGAATTTTCTGTCGAGATCATGGTGCCGCCCTCTGCGTTATTAAGCACTGTATCGTATACATACTACGCATTGTACAGTGTGCGGTATTGCTATGCAATCCTAAATTAGTTCACTTACACGATCCAGTAGATCGCTTCCTAATAGCGGTTTGCCTACCGCATCTGTCGCCCCTAATTTCTTAGCAACAACAAGGTAGTCTTCATACGTTGAGATTGCGATAATAGGCAGCTCGGGGTGTATCTTTCGAATAACTCGAATATTTTCTATACCATCTGTACCTGGCATGAAGATATCAATAATTAACAGATCGGGGGACATCTCAGCAACAAGTGACTGGACCTGATCCCCTTGCGTTGTTGTTATGACCTCATGTTCTGGGCCCATTAACATTTGCTCTGCAATAGCAAGCGTATTGATGTGATCGTCAGCTACAAGTATTTTTGCCACTGTTTCTCTCCTTAACGTCCTGTCCGGGATGGCGGTGTTTAGGCCATGTTGTCTATTATAGATTTCTCAAAGATTTCTTTGATTAAAGCGCGATCAGATGCATTGCCTGGTGACGACCAGCAATAGGCAGCAGATAATTTTTCCCGTAATATTGCGTTATTTTCCATCACCATATATCGCTTCTAGAGTCTTAAGAATTGATCATACCAATTATCGGAGCTACATACTATATAGGGCGCACACGGCCCCTGAAGGAGCCACATGCTTAACCAGCCGTCTTGTTATTATCTCAGACCAGCTGAGACCTAAAAATTGTATAGGCGCGATAACCGCACCGGTTTTGATTAAGATCCGGGGCTGGTTTATACGGTTACACGCAATATTGTATTCAACTGGTGACTATTAATCAAGGAAGAACATAAATATTGACACGCCTAACTCGAAACAATAGTGAGAAAGCAAGTATAGAAATCAGTCCACATTGATTTGAAAGATGATTGGACATTGTGTAGTACACCTTTATTACACATTAAATATAATAAGGAGCCTTTATGGCAGGAAAACGAAAAGCAACAAAAGTTGAGGTCGCGGTTAGTTATGATTTTGCAAAAGAACACGCACTCAATAACTCTCACTTAGATCCCTATTTTGCGTCTTATAGCTTTTTAAAGTCACTTCCTTTCTTTTTAACTACAAATCAAATAGATGGGATTTCTAATAAAGTTGCAGCACGGGTGCACCATGTCAAAAAAACTACAGATCCTGCTTCCGGTGTACAGCCCTTACCGTGATAACAGTTACCAAAAAGTAGCGTAAAGCCCCTTCCTTCAGGTGGGGGATATAAGCGATTATAAAGGGCGAGACTGTTGCTCTATGTATTGCTTTAAAACGTCAATAGGGGCACCGCCGACACTTCCAGAAAAATACGACGGGCTCCAAAGGCTCCCCGCTGTTTTGTTGGTCCAGTGATAATAAACGTTGGGAAACGATCGCCGTATTTTTCTACTCGACACGCCTTTTAAGCTGTTAACTAATTTTGAAATTTGAACCTTGGGAGGGTAATTAATTAACAAGTGAACATGATCTTGTTCTCCGTTAAACTCAGTAAGTTCCACTTCAAATTGTTCACAAATATTTCTCATCAGCGCCTCCATAAATGAAAGAACATGCTGATCTAGAATATTGCCACGATATTTTGTAACAAAGATTAAATGACAATGCATCATAAAAACACAATGTCTTCCCGTTCTAATTTGGTCGTTTTGAGACATAGGCCAATATATTTAGTGTAAAGAATATGTTAGCATATCATATATATATGACCAAAAAGACCAATATCCTTAAAACCCTGAAAGTGCGAGTGCGAGATAAGCATGCTGCGATCCTTAATCGCATGGCATTTGAGGTAAACCAAGTATGGAATGCGGCTAACGAAGAAACAGCGTTATGGTGCTATATTCCTGTGCCTGGTGTGGGATATGTTCGAAATACTATTTCAGGGTTTGATTTGCAAAAGCAATTAAAAGGCATTCGGAGTGAGCGTGATTTTATTCTTCACTCCACCACCGTTCAAGAAGTCATTGCCGATCACGCTAAATCTCGCCGTAAACATAAAAGAGATAAGCTTCGTTGGCGTAGTAGTGGCGGCGCTAGACGCGCCTTGGGTTGGGTTCCGTTTAAGTCTGGCGCTGCAAAATACGTGAATGGCCAAGTTCGCTTTGCCGGCCACTATTTTAATGTCTGGGACAGTTATGGGCTGTCAGACTATGAGTTTAGGGCGGGTTCATTTTCGCAAGATACCCGTGGCCGATGGTACTTTAATATTGTTGTGCAAATTGAAACGCAAGATTCAAAAGGAAAAGGCGGAATAGGCATTGATTTAGGCTTAAAAACCACGGCGGTTTGCAGTGATGGTTCTGGGCTACAAGCCACTCGCTTTTATCGTAAAATGGAAGGTAAGTTAGGCTTGGCTCAACGCGCCAATAAATCAAAGCGTGTTAAAGCCATTCATGCAAAAATAAAGAATCGTAGGTTAGATAGTCTACACAAATTTTCAACTAAGCTCGTTAACAACAACCAACTCATTGTGGTTGGTAATGTGAGTAGTTCTGCTCTAGCTAAAACGAAACATGCAAAATCGGTGTTAGATGCTGGATGGTACATGCTCAAAACTCAGATCGATTATAAATCGAAAGCGATGCGATCTGTGTTTATGGAAGTTAATGAGGCATACACTACCCAAGCCTGTTCGAACTGTCGATGCATTAGCAGCAGTAGTCCGAAAGGTAGAGCAGATCTTGGAATAAGAGAATGGATATGTGCAAAGTGTGGCACAACGCATCAGAGAGATCTGAATGCCGCAAAAAACATTCTCGCGCTCGGACATGAGCGTCTAGCTGTAGGAATCCCCGTCGTTTAGGGCGGGGAGGATGTCAATGAATATGGAAAGATAAATGCGGCGCTAAGAAGGGCTGCTGAAAAGCAGTTTTTCATCCGTCCATCTCAACGCTTCAAAAAGATTCAAAGCCTCAGTGATCTTGTTTTCTCTAAGGTGATCGGGCAGCAGATGATTAAAAGCAGTAACATGCCGGAGCTGCAAGTTCAGATTATCTTTTAGATAAGTGGCGATATTTTCATCATAGTAAGCCAGTATTTTTTTTCGATCCTGATCAGCTTTTTCAAGAAAGGATTTCTCGTAAGAGCTTGGGTTATTATCTGAAGGGAATAGCCACCTTATAAATGAAGGCGTGAGCTTTATTTTCATTGTTGAGACATTATTGTTCCACTTTTTAATATCTACAGACAGGGACTGATCGAGGATCTGTTTTTGGTATTGAGCTAAGATTATTTTCTGACTGTCGATGTTAGTGTCTAAAACGGTTAGTTCCTCTAGTACTGCTGAGGCACATGCCATATGAGCGCCCGTGTCCGTCGCGCTTCCTCTAAAAAGCACAGCCGCTTCCAACACTGCCGTTGAATACTGGCCGAAGTTGAGAGCATCACTTTCATCACGTGCAATTAAAAATAGCGTGCGCTTTAAAGCGTATTTATCAGCCAAATATTCATCATAAACAGAAGGAAGATCATCTATAAAGATAAGGTATCCCCTCTGCTCGGCAGAGTGAAAGGCGCTTAGCGTGGTCGTAGCATGCGTTTTTTCGTGATATTTGATAAAGGCGTCTAGATAATGTGCGAGCTTAACAGGATCGACGTTGTGCTGGCGAGCAATCGCGATCATGAAGTAGGCCTCACTGATATTATTACGATTACTTTGTAATATATCAAACGAGATCAAAGGTTCCTCACTGCTACGCAGTAATGAGTAGTAATCATAAATGTCCGTTATTGTGCTGGATAATACGGCATCATAAGAAACTAAATGATTACTGAAAAATGCTTGCTCTTGATTTATATTTATTATCGGTACACGCCCGTATAAAATGCTTGCTCTTGATTTATATTTATTATCGGTACACGCCCGTATTGGGCCACCCCTCCTCGATGTGTGAGAGATTTAGAATGAGTAGACGCAGTGTTATCTATTGTGATCTTTAGATCAGTGCCGGTAAATACATCAAAAGGATCAAAGGTGGATGAGATAAGGGGCCATCGACTAAAATCGTTAGTTGCCTCAACCTCTTCTGGTGACAAAGAAAGAATAATCGGACCTGTCTTTAGGTGTAAGAAGGAAGCGCCCCCCCCCTAGAGTAAGCCACATTGAGGCATCAATGAGCGTCAACAACAGGAATGTCATTGAAAACCTCTCCATGGCGGATTTTAGTGTATTCTGAAACATCCTATAGATCAACTAACTGCGTGTATGTGATGCATGATACACGTTAGTAGCATCTACGACAAGTTAAACTAGTGTGGAAGCTAAGGCCTGCGAGGGGTTGGCGAATTAGTTAAAGAAGTGTCTTCAGCTCATTGCTATGTACTATTTTCTCCGGATCTACGAACGCAAAGTTCACGGTTTAAGTCCAGGGAGCTTAATGCTTTGCAGGATCTCATCACGCACCTTCACGAGATCGTTTAAAATAACGCTTTCACCTTGCGCTATTTTGTCACGCACAGCAATGTATCTTGGATCAGGTGTGATACCTTCCATTGCAAAGCTTGCGATAGCATTGTCAAAATCAACTAAAGTGATTGTTTTTTGATCTGACAGTGTAGTCATTTTAGTTTCTATTTTCACCATTAAGAACTTAATTTTATAGACATTTAGCACACTTGTCAGTGACAATGCACACATTTCATGGATAAAATCGAAAATCTAATTGCTATGCAGAACTGGCAATCACTTCATTTGTTGGCATGGAGCAACTAATTCCCAACCGAGCAACCTGTCCACTCAAGGGCAACAAAGCCTGCTTGTCCATCTCCGCCTGCATTTCGTGAACCAGAACCGCCATAACCAGCTGAGACCAATAATGAGAATAGATTGCCATCACCACTATTTAGTCCGACAGCTGCCGAGTGAATGCCGTTATAGCCGGGTATTCCTCTCCTAGGGAAATTATAAATAACAACGGGTGGCGCGTCATTTCCTGCGTATGCGTTATCCCCGCTTGGCAGTGATGCGCCTTGGCCGGAGCCGCCTGTAAGATTGGCAAACCCGCCACCGGCGACAAGGATATCAAATGAAGAGGGATCGCCCGAGGTCGCGTAACCAAGACCAAGAACGGCATTGAAGCCGTTACCAAAGCCCTGTTGGCCTACCTGGTATGAAAATGTTTCACCAGAGGAAACAGTGATACTTCTTCGCCAAATAACAGCGCCTGAGCCACCTGAGCTTGCACCCGCATCGCCATTTGCTGTTCGTCCGCCACCACCTGCCCCAACAAGGGTTAGTTTTACATCATTCATGATAGTGGGCGCCGTAAATCTATAGGTCCCTGGTACATTGTTTTGCAAGATCTGAGCGGTCAACTCCTCATTATCGCAGGTCGTGGGTACTGCTGAAGGTGCAGGCGGTGTTCCCGAAGGGATGCGAACTTCATAATTGGTTGCCGCAACGGACGCCGACATCATGGAAAGTAATGCAGCTGCTAAGAGAGGTGTTTTAATAATCATGAGTATGTCTCACTTTTGATGTATAATAGTGTATCGAACGTGTTATACAATATAGTACGCCGTATAATTACAATTGCAATCACGGATGCGATTATAGGACTAAATAGTTATCAAGAAGATAAAGAATACATATTTAATCACTATAATAGGGTTATTGAGCAAGCCTGATTTCATGATGCTGAGATCTGACTTAATATGTTAAAGATAAAGGATATAAGGACAAGGGCAACATGACAAAAGAACAAAGAAAGCGAAAAACAAACGCTCAGGTATCTAGCTGGAAACAAGCGACAGGTACCAGAAAACTCAATAAAATTGTAAACCTTCTTAATGATTCATCAGTTCGGAGTGTCCATTTATTTCAAGTGCTCATTTACTTAAAGACGCCTCGAATTACGGACGATTTTATTCAAGATTTGAAAATGAGTTATACCTACATTAATAAAATGTACCATCGAAATAGTGATTTAATACAAAAGAACACGCTTCCCAGGGGATCCGTGCGTAACGAATTAAGAGGTAAGCTGCCTGTTCAATACTCACTGACTGAGGAAGGGCATCAATTAATTGATGCGTTGATTAAATTAACGAAATAAACTAAACACAACTTTTTTAGCTAAAGGATCCGCCTCTCTTCTCTTGGGCTCGATTAAAAAAACAATCGCAGGAAACGTGTAAACCCATCGACAAAATCTTTTAATACGGCGCCACATTCAGGGCAAAAGCTTCTATCTGGAGATCCGTAGTTAGTTACCATTCTCGGATACACTTGTATATCACACTGTGGACAGGTAGATTTGCCTGAGTGCGCAATATTTGCCTTCGCCGTTATGGCTACTTTCGTTGCTGCAGGACCTTTTTTTCCATGACGCGTTTCAAATTCAACGTCATCTAAATTGTTGGGTAATTCCGCTCCAACAATATCTCGAACGCCAAAATAATGATCTTGTCCTTGCTCACTCACGATAAAGCCAAATCCTTTTTCGTGTGAGAACCACTTAACTTTTCCCTTCACTGATCTTTTCTCCTTATCTAGCGTCAAATGTACAAATTGATACTAGGTCAATAAATGACTTGGTTATTAAAGCGGGTTCATATTCTGTTTTAACTAAAAAAACGTTAATTATTAGGATCTAACCACTGAGCGATAAGCGAACCGATAAGCCCCACTCCAATCAAGGTGGCCGCACCTGCAACAAGGTTTACAGCAGTCGATGGGCCACTAATTATATATGATACTCCAGCGATAACAGCTAAAACTAAACTAACAATAAAAATGATCACATTACGCCGGCGTTCATCAGCTCGATGGTTATTGCTAGTGGCAGGAGATAAAGTCATTTTAATTTCCCAAGTTTAAATGTATTTACGTATGCAGCAGTGTAACTGATAATAACACGATCCTATTATTGTGTCAATGTGTGCTAGGTATGCGATATGCAGGGTATTGACTGCTGCCACATCGGATTAGCTATAAATCTGCTGTTAACAGGCAATGTCTTTTCACGCGCACTTTCGGTATGGGATTCCATACAAAAAGCAAGGATCTGTAATATTAGCAGGGCTTGTGCGTCAAAATGGTATTGTCAAATTAAAGGTACCAGAATGAACACGCTTTCATGCCCAGTTTCGGGCGCAGGCTTAGGCCTTAGGCGCAGCTTTATGGATGAATTGCTTGCACTTGATCATGAACCCGCTGATTTTCTTGAAGTCGCACCAGAAAACTGGATGGAAATGGGCGGTGTCTATGGCAAAAAATTTACTCAATTTACGCAGCGTTACCCCATGGTTTTTCATGGTTTGTTATTATCCATCGGTAGCCCGGCACCATTAGATGAACACTTTCTAGTTCGCTTAAAAAAGTTTATTGAAAAACATAATGTGCGTTGTTATAGCGAACATTTAAGTTATTGCAGTGATGATGGTCATCTTTATGATTTAATGCCCATTCCGTTTACGCAAGAAGCCGTGCATCACGTTGCAAAACGCATTCGTCGTGTGCAAGATATTCTTGAGCGTAAAATAGTGATGGAAAACGTGTCTTATTACGCAGCGCCTGGCCAAGAAATGGCGGAGATCGATTTTCTTAATGCGGTATTAATTGAAGCTGATTGTGATTTATTACTTGATGTGAATAATGTTTATGTGAACAGTATTAACCATGGTTATGATGCTGAAACCTATATCAAATCGGTGCCACAAGAACGCATTGCCTATTTACATATGGCGGGTCACTACAACGAAGCGCAAGATTTGATTGTTGATACCCATGGCGCTGATATTGTTGATCCTGTTTGGCAGTTATTACAAACAACCTATGAACATCATGGCGTGGTACCAACCTTATTAGAGCGTGATTTTAATATCCCTAGTGTTGAATCTTTAATCAGCGAAGTTAATCAAATTAAACACTATCAGGGCGTTCAAGGAGAAAAACATGTCCTCTAAGCCTAGCCGCCAGAGTCTTAAAGAGCTTCAGCTTCAATTTGCCCGTTATATTCGCGATCCTAATAAGCAGACTGTCCCGGACAACGTTGAGCGCCGCAATATGGCGGTTTACCACGAATTGTTTTATAACAATATTGAAGGTTTCGTATCAACAGCCTTTCCTGTTTTAAGGAAGTTAACCGCTGATGACGTATGGCACGAAATGGTTAAGGACTTTATGGCTCGACATCGATCCAAAACACCCTTGTTTCACAAAATTGCACAAGAGTTTTTAGCGTATTTAGACAATGAGCGCAATGTCAAAGCAGATCCAGTTTTTATCAATGAGCTCGCGCATTATGAGTGGGTAGAACTGGCATTAAGCGTGTCTGACGCTGAGGTTGATGGCGTTAATGTTAGTCAAACACCGGATCCACTCAATGAAATCTATACCCTCTCACCGCTCGCTAGGATTTTGATGTATCAGTACCCTGTTCATCAAATTAGCCCTGATTTTCAGCCTCAACAGCCCAACGAAATACCCGTGTTTTTATTGGTGTACCGAAATAATGAAGATCGGGTTAGTTTTCTAGAATTAAACCCTGTTAGTGCGTGCTTAATCGATTTGATAAATGAAGGGAAAACAGGCCAAGAAGCAGCCATATTAATCGCAAAAGAACTACCGCAATCAAGTCTTCAGGCTGTTATCGATGGCGCACAACTGATCATTAAGGACTGGTTGGTACGCGGAATAATCCGAAGATCTATTGAAGTTATCCAAAGAACCTGATCTTAGTTTGTTGGCGATGGCAGTGCGATCTTTGAAAGCAACTGCTTGTCATTATCTAGCATCGCGCCTGGGGTGATAACCTCTCGGCCAAACACCTTTGTTAACACTTCGTAACCTACCGAAATGGCGGCAATGTTTTTTATTACATAATTAATAACGTCCGCATCATCGATAAGGGCTTTGTTAGTTACGCTGTTACTCGCGTTTAGTGCGTAATGAGTAAGTAGGACGCCAACCGTTTCCACATGGTTATGTTCCGCTGCCCGTCGCAAGGCACGATCATCAATTGCATGAATGTTTGCATCGCGATCAAGTAGTAGCTTCACCGTGGCGGTGTGGCCATTTCTCGCTGCCCATCGCAGGGCAAGATCATCAATTGCATGAATGTCTGCACCGCGATCCAGTAGTAGTTCTACCGTGGCGGTTTGGTCCTCATTCGCTGCCCGTCGCAGGGCAAGATCATCAATTGCATGAATGTCTGCATCGCGGTCTAGGAGTAGCTTCACCGTGGCGGTATGGCCATCTTCCGCTGCGTATCGCAGGGCACCATCAACATCCGCATGAATGTCTGCATCGCGATCAAGTAGTAGTTCTACCGTGGCGGTGTGGCCATTGTTGGCTGCCCATTGCAGGGCAAAATCATTATCTGCATGGATGTCTGCACCGCGATCAAGTAGCAGCTCTACCGTCGCGGTGTGGCCATTTCTCGCTGCCCATCGCAGGGCAAGATCATCATAAGCATGAACGTCTGCATCGCGATCAAGTAGTAGTTCTACCGTGGCGGTTTGACCATCTCTCGCTGCCCATCGCAGGGCATAATCATCATCCGCATGAACGTCTGCATCGCGATCAAGTAGTAGTTCTACCGTGGCGGTTTGACCATCTCTCGCTGCCCATCGCAGGGC
>ENA-OSET01000207-OSET01000207.1-sediment-metagenome-genome-assembly--contig:-NODE-207-length-67301-cov-4.907875_pt1 | contig 67301 bp, 53 predicted proteins | sample MGYA00237882_ERZ534229 | MGnify/ENA primary metagenome ERZ534229 (study PRJEB26408, sample SAMN06266212) | sediment metagenome | isolation source: Hudson Canyon methane seep mesocosm | place: USA:Hudson... | reverse complement strand
CGCCTCTTCAAGTACCGTTCTACCCTTTACAAAATCTATATCCTGCTTTAAAAAACCAATTGAAATTTGTTTGTCGGAAGCAATTTGTCCTGTATCATATTCTTGTTCCCCAGATAATATTTTTAATAAGGTAGATTTCCCAGCACCATTTTTTCCTATAATACCTAAAATATCTCCTTGTTCAACCTCAAAATTTATATCCTTTAGCGCCCATATATATTCGCCTCCAGATAGATCTCTTTTGTTTTCTTCACCAATTTTAAGAAACGGGTCTTCTTTTCCTTTAAATTTATACCAAGCTCTTTTCAAATCATCCTGTAATGTTGCTGAACTTACTAAACCTAAACGGTACATTTTAGAAACATCTTCTAATTTTATCATCCAACTCATACAGTATCCATAAATGTTTGTTCTACCTTATTAAATGCAATTACACCAACAATAATTATTACAGTCATAAATAAAAAACTATAGCCTAAATAATACCAATTAAATTCTCCTTGCCCTAAAAACGCATATTTCATAGCCTCTATAATAGATGTCATAGGGTTAGCTACAGCTAACCAACTATAAGATCCTAATTTTTCTTTAGCAAGTGAAAGTGGATATACTATCGGAGTGGCATACATGAATAGTTGCACTCCAAAAACTACTAAAAACTGAAAATCCCTATACTTTGTTGTAAGTGAAGAAATTAATATTCCAAACCCAAGACCTAATCCAGCCATTAACAACAAGAGAAAAGGAAGTAGCAAGATGTAAATATTTGGTTGAATATTTGCTCCCTGATATAAATAATAAAAAAGAAATGAGATAAATAATAAAAATTGAATACCAAATTTCAGCATATTAGAAATAATAATTGAAAGAGGAAGAACTAGTCTTGGAAAATAAACTTTTCCAAAAATATTCGAATTCAAAATAAATGTGTTGGATGTTTTAGTTAAACATTCTGAAAAATAATTCCAGCATGTTATCCCAATCATGTAAAACAAAATAGGTGGTAATCCATCAGTAGGAATCGATGCTAATTGACCAAATACCACCGTAAAAATCAATGTTGTAAAGATGGGCTGTATAAAAAACCAAAGAGGACCAAGAATTGTTTGCTTATATACAGCAACAAAATCTCTTCTAACAAAAAGTAAAAGAAGGTCTTTGTAACTCCAAATTTCTTTTAAATTGATATCAAAAAGATTTTTTTTTGGTGTTATTTCTTCAGTATAATTATTATCTAGATCCAATTATAATAATTTTAAAAGTTAAGGAATATTAATTTTATTTTGACGTCGCAAATATATTATTATTATTTTATTAGTGTCCGAATATCTAAATATTATTTATAGTGTCATCTATGAAAGCGCTTCAATTAGAAATACTTACATAGAGCCATGTAGAATAAGATATTTTCAATTAATTCATAAGGAAAGTACTTTTATAAATAAAATCGACTAGTTCAATAATTACCCACAAAAAACAAACATTCAATTTGACCTACCAATCAACAGAATATTCTTGAATACAGATAAATATTATTTATGATGATAAGGCTCTCCCTTCAATATTGTAAACCCCCTGTACAGTTGTTCTTTAAAAATCATGCGCACCATTTGATGGGAAAACGTCATTTTAGATAATGAAATTTTCTGATTAGCAGTTTTGTACACGTCTTCAGAAAAACCATAAGCACCTCCAATAACAAAAACCACTCGCTTAACACCTGAGTTCATTTGCTTTTGTAAAAACTGGCTAAAATTGACAGATGAAAATTCTTTTCCGTTTTCGTCTAATAGGATTAGCCAATCTGATTTTTCTACTTTTTCCAAAATTAATTTACCCTCCTTCTCCTTAATTTGATTCTCTGATAATTTTGAAGCTTTTTTTAATTCAGGAATAATTATTTCATCGAAACCAATGTAATGTTTTAGGCGTTTTTCATACGCAGCTTCTCCTTCAATTAAAAAGGGTTTAATCGTTTTTCCAACTGCTATTAATGTAATCTTCATACTGAAGTTGTTTTAATTCCTAAATACTTTTTTTAATCACAAATATCCTCATTCCGTCCCGATAGCTATCGTGGAGGCACTTCATTTTTTGTCTTGGCACAGGGCAAAAATTATTTTTGCGCCAGCCTATGCGAAAGTAAAGCAAAAAAGGTCAAGCCTGCCAAAGAAAAATCATCTCGAACAGCACATTTACTAAGTGCGGCCGAATGATTTCCTCGCAATTTGCTTCGGAACTATCCGGTCTTACTAAACAAATGTTTTGTTCTCAATAACCTTTCTTTGAAGGGCATTTTATAATTTACGTCTAATCCTGCTTATAATTTGAAAAATACTTTCCTTACGTAATTGCGTTATTTTCAAAATCATAACATAAGCCTATATTTATCAAAAACACCTTACCCTAAATAAAAAATAATTCATTTTCATTCCAGACCTATAAACAACTACGACAAAACAAACTTACAGTAAAAAATTGTTTTAGTTTTGTTCAAGCAACTTATTATAGAGATGGATATTAAAGAATTTGTTCAGTTAGCAATTAAAGAAGACATTAAAGATGGTGATCATTCGGCTTTAGCTTGTATTCCTTATGATGCTGTTGGAAAAGCGAAATTACTTGTAAAAGAAGGTGGGATTATTGCAGGAATTGAAATTGCTAAGCAGATTTTTAAAGAATTTGACAGTAGCATTCAGTTTGAACAATTAATCGAAGATGGATCTGAAGTAAAATACGGTGACATCGCCTTTTATATAGATGGAAACTCTCGAAAACTCTTAGGTGCTGAACGTTTAGTTCTTAATGTAATGCAACGAATGAGCGCTATTGCAACACTTACCAATAAGTACGTCAATGAATTGAATGGACTTAAAACAAAAGTTTTAGATACGAGAAAAACAACTCCTTTGCTCCGGTTTTTGGAAAAAGAAGCCGTACTAATTGGCGGGGGGCATAATCACAGAATGGGGCTATATGATATGATAATGCTTAAAGACAACCATATTGATTTTGCTGGAAGTATTGAAAAAGCTATTTGTAAAACGACTGATTACCTGAAATCAAATAATTTAAATTTAGAAATTGAAGTTGAAGCGAGAGATCTTGACGAAGTAAAAGAAATTTTAAAAGGTGGAGGAATTCACAGAATTATGTTGGATAACTTCTCATTTGACGACATCAGAACTGCGGTAGCTTTGATTGGCAATAAAGCAGAAACAGAAGCCTCTGGAGGCATCACTCTAGATACATTAAGAAATTATGCTGAATGTGGTGTAGACTTTATTTCTGTTGGAGCTTTAACACATTCTGTGCACAACATGGATTTAAGTCTAAAAGCTATTTAATGTTGAGGAAATTAAAGTATTTCTTAAAGAACAATGCGTTTAGTAAACAACTAATCTCATGGAGTAAAAAAATTATTCTTCCCGGGTTTGAAGGAATGACGCTTTATGTTACCCTTCATTTTTTACTTAAATCTTTCGGGAAATCTCAATATGGAATAAGAAGTTCAGCTATATCCTTCAAATTTTTCATGGCCTTATTTCCTGGAATAATCTTTTTCTTGTCATTAATTCCATATATCCCGATTGAAAACTTTCAAAGCAACTTGCTAGAAGGGCTTGGCAATAAGTTACCTAATGATGTTTACACATTGATTGAAAGTACAATAAACGATCTCATTAACCACAAGCACAGCGGTGTATTATCAATTGGATTTTTCTTATCGCTGTATTTTGCTTCAAATGGAATTAACACCATGCTAACTGCCTTTAATAGTTCTCATCAATTACAATTAAAAAGAAAACCAATACGGCAACGACTTATTTCATTAGGAATATTTGGTATAATCTCAGCATTGTTCATTACCGCGTTATCGGCAATAATGCTTGGAGAATATTTTGCATACAATAAAGACTACCAAAGCCTAGGTTTTATGATAAGAACTGGATACCAGTTTTTAAAATGGGGCATTATTATTATTAGCCTTATTCTCGCTATTAGCACCTTATACAATATTGGTAACACTGAAAGAACTGGATGGAATTTCATTACAGCAGGGGCAACATTATCGACTATAATTATCATAATAGCATCCTACGGATTAACTTTTTTCTTCGGGAATTTCGGAAAATACAATGAGTTATATGGATCAATTGGATCTTTGTTAATGATTTTAATTTGGATTAACGTAGTAAGTTATATTATGTTAGTTGGTTTTGAACTTTCTACAAGAGGTAATGTAAACACAAAATAAAAATCTGTAAATTTGGCACCTGATTTGGACTAAATAAAAAAAAACAATAAAACATTTAACAATGAAAAAAATAATAACCTTAGGATTCACATTAGTAGCGTTGTTTATCTGTTTGGACTCGATTGGACAAACAGAAGCAGAGTTATACCAACAAGGCTTGAAGTACAAAAAACAAATCAACAATAAAAAAATGTTACCTGTTTTCAAGAAGTTAGTAGAAATGGACTCCACTAACGTTGACTATCTATCCAACCTAAGTTTTGCATATAGTAAAGTTGGAGCAAACTTGAAGGATGCCAAATTGCAACTGAAATTTTATGCTAAAGCTAAATCTGTAGCTGCCAAAGCAAAAAAACTTAATGACAACCATGCATTTGCTCATTACTCTTACGCATTGGCACTTGCTCGTGAAAATGAAAATGCTGGCACAAAGGACAAAATTGCAAATGCAAAAGAAATTAAAACAGAGTGCGATAAAGTAATTAAGCTAGATCCAAATGAAGCAGGGTCATATCATATAATGGGTAGATGGCACAGAACATTTGCTGGATTTAGTAGGTTTGAAAAAACAATGGTAAACACATTTTATGGTGGAACTCCAGAAGGAGGATCTTTTAAAGATGCTTTAGAAATGTTCCAAAAAGCCATCAAGATAGAACCATGGTATATGCTTCATACGTATGAATTAGCAATGACTTATCATGAAATGGGAAATGATGAGTATGCTATCAAATTCCTTAAAAAAGCCATGGAACTTCCGCAAAAATATGAAGATGCTGTTACGTGCTTTAAAAAGTGTGAAACAAAGCTAGCTGAATTAGAGAAGTAACATTAAATTAGCTTATTATAGAATAAAGAGGTTGTGAAAGCAGCCTCTTTTTATTTTCAGTCATGCACACCTTTTTTACTCAAAATATCTCAAATGAAGTATCTCTTTCGGAAATTGAATCTAAACATGCCGTAAAAGTACTTCGCTTGGCTTCTGGAAACAATGTTAGACTAATTGACGGTAAAGGCTCTGAAGCCTTTGGAACTGTGTTAAACCCACACCATAAACGATGTCAAATACAAATTGATGCAATTTTCCAAAAAGAAAAACCGACACATGAAATAGCTGTAGCTCTGGCACCTACAAAAAGTAATGACAGAACAGAATGGTTTCTGGAAAAAGCGATAGAAATCGGAATCACACATTTTATTCCCTTAATTTGTGAAAATTCCGAAAGAAAAAAATTCAATACTGAAAGATGGAATAAAGTTGCTATAGCAGCGATAAAACAATCTCAAAGGCTGTGGCTACCTAAAATTTCCCTTCCTATCAAAATGAATGAGTTTGTAAAAGAAAACACATATAAAACTCGATTTATAGCACATTGTGAAAAAGACGACAAGCAGGAACTAAAAGATTATTCTGACAACACCAAAGATCAATTAATAATTATTGGTCCGGAAGGAGATTTTAGCCCAAATGAAATTGAACTGGCTTTAAAGAATGGTTTCACACCCGTAAGTTTAGGCGACAACCGATTAAGAACAGAAACTGCTGGAATTGTTGCTTGTACGATAATGAAGTTTCAGAATAAAAATTGATTATTTAAATGATTTGTACAGGTAATAGTGTCAAGTTGATTCCTGAGTACTTCGGCAAGCTCAGTAGAGTCCGCAGCAGAAGGAAAACAACTAAATCAAATCCTCGGGATTATCACCATACTTCTCAGTCATATCTTCGGTAATAACATAAGTTCTCCTATCTCCAAAAACCCTAGAAAACAGCATCTCAAAATGAACACTACTCGTAACACATAACCTTAACTCAACAAATTTGGGAAATTTTTCAGATTTTAAATTCACCTTACAAGCAGTACAGAAAAACTCCATTTCTTCTCCATTTTCGAAAATCATATTTGGTTCACATTTATATGAATACTCACCCACTTTGGGATCTAACTCAATAATACCTTTTTCACCCGTGCTTTTTTCAATTTTGAAAATAACCGTATTTTCAGCGTTTAACAACTGGTTGCAATGAGGGCAATGATAATCGTATTCTGCTAACATAAATGAAATTTTATCTAACGCATGTAATAAATAATTTAATAGTTTCCTATAGATAAGAGAACCAAGGTACAAGCAACTTCCGTAATTATTCCTTCTTTTTCTAAAATCGAAATTAATTCAAAATTCTCTGTACCTGGATTAAAGATAACTCTTCTCGGTTTCAAATCAACCAAGTAACTATAGTACTCTTTTTGTCTACCCGGATTTAAATATAAAGTTACGGTATCAATAACTATTTTGTGAGGTAATTTATTATGAACCTCCACTCCTCGGATATTTCCTACTCTCAATCCAAACGCCATAACAACATAATTATTATCAATCAATGCATGAATAGCCTTGTTTGAATACCTTTCTTGTTTCAAACTTGCACCTAACACTAAGGTAATTTTCTCCATTATTCTATAATGCTAATTCGTAAAGTTTAATCTTAGCACTCCTTCTTATCGCAAACCACACAAAAATTGAAGCAATAATTGAAATTACTACATAAGCAAGAAAGAAGTACAATCCAAATAGTACTTTACTATCATTTTGCACCCCAACATTCATATTATTAAACGATAGAAAAACTAAAAATGAAGAAGCTACAAAAACATCAGCCATACTCCATTTTCCAATTATTTTAACAAAGACCAGAAAACCACTATTCTTTCTTAATGGTTTGATAAAAGTGATTAGCAATGTGATTATTATTTTTAAAACCGGAAGCAAGACACTAAACGCAAGTATAGCCCATGCAACCACATAATTCTTATCTTTAAATAAAATTCCAATTAAATCAGCAATTGACTTACTTTGGTGAAAATAGTATGTTTTTCCTTTGAATACAACATCCTTTTTAAATAAGGAATAGTCAACTGGATCAGTTGTACCCAAATCTAACCCTATATACTCCTTGGTTAATTCACTTGCGTAATTAAGCCCTTCACTAATAGGTACTGAAACTAATTCAGTATCAAGCTCAATGGGAATAGTCAAATCTTCTGAAAATGCACTTATCTCAAGCATAGGTGTAAATATTCCAACATACAAATAGCAGATTGACAAAGCCAACAAACAACCTGCCATTGCTTTCCGAAAATATTCACCTCGAACATATAATATAAATACAACAAGGAAGAAACCTAGTGACATATAGATCAACGACTTAGATTCGTTTATAGCTGAACGATATTCGCTCTCCGCTTCTCTTAGCAATGATTCAGATGCTTCTCTCTTCTTGTCCCATTCATAATCGGAATTAAATCCGCTTGCTAACCATTCCTTAGAACTTAATAGTCGCTTATTAAAATCTAATACCTCAACATGTTCATGCATAGTTTCTTTATAACTTTTCCCATATTCAATTATACTCTGAGCATAAAAGAAGGAAATGAAAAGAAATACGATACTCAATATACCTACCAACAATAAGCTGTTAATTTTCATATTCTATGATTTAATCAGTTATTAATCTTAAACAACAGAAAGCAATATACACTTTTACATCAAAATAATAGTTTGTTTAACATTTTTTAGGAAGATCGAAAAGCGGTAAAATAAACAATCCCAAGATTGGGGAACCTTAGGACTGTTTGCAAGGAAAATATAAAACCATTAAAAAACAAGAGTTAGCAATTCTTGCTTTTTACTTGTTATTTATAAGACGAAAATAAACTAAAATGGTTGCTTAAATATTATATATTTTATTTAGAAGGCGTAAACTTGTATCCCACACCCCTAACCGATTTCAGGTAAGTATTAGGGTCAACGTTCTTCTCAAAAATCTTACGAAACGATAGTATTACATTATCAATGGTTCTAGTTGAAGGATAAACGTCATAACCCCATACTTTCTCAAGTATCTCCTGGCGACTAACAACTTCATCTTTTTTATCTATTAATAATTTTAATAATTTTATTTGTCTTTGGGTTAATTTATGTGAACTCCCATCTTCATCCACAACTTCAAACGATTTAAAATTTATCATTGACCCACCAATTTTATATGTTTCTAAATTAGCATCCAATGATTCAGACTTACTCGTTCTTTGTATTAATTTTTGAACTCTTAATAAAAACTCCTCCAAATTAAATGGTTTTGCCAAATAATCATCTCCACCTATTTTTAAACCTTTTACTCTATCTTGAGCTGAATTTTTGGCTGTTAAAAACAGAATAGGTGTATGATTGTCTTCCAATCTTATCGTTTGACAAATATCAAAGCCATTTACTTCCGGAAGCATAATATCCAAAACAATTAGATCATATCTTCCTTGCCTAAATTTATTAACAGCTTCTTTTCCTTTAAAAACAGATACAACATCATAATCCTCTAATTCAAGGTTCAATCTAATTGCTTCATGCAAATGCTCTTCATCCTCAACCAATAATATTCTTTTTTTCATAGACTAGCTTGATTCGTTATCCAAAATCAAATTTAGGTATTTATTATTACCTCCTTCATTAAATTACACTGGATTATTTACTGCATAATAATGCTAATTACAAAATGACAGTTATTACGAAGCAACCTATTCCTTTTTGTATGGTCTTGTTTTAACATAACTTGCTTTACTACCTGCCAACTTACTTGTAACAAGTAAGTTATTATTATTTTATTTTTTCATTCATCATTGAAAATGATACGCTTATCAATGTATCATATCTATTTAAACTTGTTATTCTGTTTTCATGATGTTTGATTTTATGAAAATCTTTTTATATATTTATGTTCTGAAACCAAAATAAACTCAAGAAAATTTATTCAATTATGAAAACTCTCATTCTATTAATTGGAGGTATTTGCCTTCTTTCAACTTCTGTTAACGCACAAAGCGTTGAAAAAAAACAAGCAAAAATTGAAAGTAAAAATGTTGTTTTAGCAAAAAAAGCACCCATTAAACTCACAAAAAAACAACCGCTTTCTTCAAAAACGACTACTACTAAAAAAGAAGAGAAGAAAATTGTTAAAAAACCAGTTGCCATCAAACCAAAAAAATAACCTAAACCTTATTAAACATATTTCATGAAAAATCTATCGATAGGCTTAATTGCTTTATTGTTGTTGTTAGCTCCTATAACATCATCGGCTCAAATTAGTCAAGGAGGAACTCCTTATTCATTTACAAATGCTATTCAATTTCAAAACAAGACTGCTGCAACCATAACATTGCAAAACCCCGACTTAAATGTTCTTGCTGCAGAAGATGCTGCTATTGATCTAAGACAAGAATACAGAGTAGGTGTTAATCTTCCTGTTAACCTAAATGTCAATAATTCTGGTAAATGGCAAAACTTGCCAAATGGAGGGAGGTTATGGAGGTTAGTAATCCACTCCAATGATGCATTGGCACTTGGCTTATACTATAATAACTTTTATATTCCTTATGGAGGTCAAGTTTTTATTTATAACGAAACTAAAGATCATGTTATTGGATCATTTACTGCTGCAAATAACGTACAAAACCAAATAAGAGCTACTCAAATGATAGAAGGAGAAACTTTAACTATTGAGTATTACGAAGCACCTGGAACAATTGGATTACCTGCTATAGAAATAAAAGAAGTAGTTTACTTCTATAGAGGAGTTGAAGATTTTGTTAACCAAATTGCGTTGGCTAGAGATGGTGTTCTTACATATGGATTAAATAAAGCTGAAAGTTGCGAAGTGGATGTTGCTTGTACACCTGAAAGCACTGGATGGAGTGAACAAATAGATGCTGTTGTATGGTATACATTTTCTAGTGGAGGAGGAACTGCTATGTGTACAGCCTCAATGATAAACAACACCGCGGCAGATTGTACTCCTTACATTATTTCTGCTTGGCATTGTGGAGAACCAAATGCAGGAAGCAATATTAATTCAACAGTATGGTACTGGAATTACCAAAAATCTTCATGCTCTCCAGGTGCAGGTAATTCTTCAGACCCTTTTCCAGGAAACGAAACCATGACTGGCGGAACAGTAGTAGCCTCATCTGGGAATGGAACATTGAATAATCCTCCTGGAAATAATCAGCTAGCCGGTTCAGATTTTTATTTAGTTGAGTTATCTTCACAACCACCTGTATCCTATAATGCGTATTACGAAGGTTGGGACAGAAATAATTCAGCATCACCCTCAGGAGTTGGTGTTCACCATCCGGCAGGAAGTGCAAAAAAAATATCTACATATACGAACTCTTTAAATAGCGCAACCTACAATGGAGGTGCATCTGGAGCACACTGGAGCGTTGTATGGGCTTCAACAACAAATGGGCATGGAGTAACAGAAGGAGGATCTTCTGGTTCACCTATATTTGATAATAACGGAAGGTTTGTAGGACAGCTTTCCGGTGGATCTTCTTTTTGTACTGCACCAAATCAATCAGATTTATATGGGAAAATGTATACAAATTGGGACCAATGTGGAACTGCTGCAACCGCTCAATTAGCACCTTGGTTAGACCCGGGTAATACTGGCGCTATGACTGTAGATGGAACTTATCAACCTTGTACACCTGTTCCACCTACTTGCGGAATCACTGCTAGTTCAACTACAATTACTGCAGGTGGAACAGTTACATTTTCTGATGGCTCCAGTGGAGTTCCTGATACATGGGCTTGGGATTTTGACAATACATCACAAGGTGGTGTATCTCCAGCTTCATCCACTGCTCAAAACCCTGGAGCAGTTACATACTCTTCAATCGGAACATATGAAGTTGAATTAATAGCATCCAATGCTCAAGGAACTTGTACAACTACGGTTAATATAATTGTTGGAGCGTCTTTAGGTTGTGACACTTTGATTAACATTGCGGATACCGATACTTTGAGAATATACAATGCTAACAATGGTTATTTGGCTGGCTGGAACGACTACTTTGATGTTTCGAAAGCAGAAATGTACAGCGGTTATGCGCCATACGCTTATCTTAATGGTATGGCTATCTATTTCTACGGTGTTAATGACGGTGGCAATGGAGCAACAGTAGACTTTAACATTTGGGATGACAATGCAGGAGCACCGGGAACGATAATAGGGACTCAATCTTACAGTTTAGCAACTCTTGATGGCTCTCTAACAAGTGGACAAGGGATACTTGAAATTAATTACTCCCCTGCAATTAATGTAGGTGGAGCAATATTCTACTGTGGAATAACCATGAATGGATTCGGAACAAATGACTCTTTAGGAATGGTAACGAATTCCGTATATGACCCTACACCAAATTCTGGATGGGAACAGTGGAGCGATTTATCATGGCATGATATGGGTAGCGCTTGGGGTGTTCCAGTATCTCAATACATTACCCCTTACGTAACAGATGTACCTGTCTCGGGCTCAGCTAGCTCAAATATCACTACAACTTGCGCAGGTGGAGCAATTGATTTCTCTGCTACAGGAACTAATGTAACTGGATACAATTGGTACACTAATGGAGGCACTCCAGCAACATCAACTAACCAAAATGAAACAGTTACATATGCTACCGCAGGAAATTACACTGCATATCTTGTACTGGATGGAGCTTGTTCAGGACAAGTTATTGATAGTGTTGAATTAATTATCACATCTGGACCTGCGACAACTGCTTCTACTACCGACCCCGGTTGTGCTGGAAATGATGGACAAATTGTTGTTGCTGCCACGGGAGGAGTTACTCCATTTACATATAGCATTGATGGGGGAATAACATTTCAAGCTAGTGATACATTTACAGGTTTAACAGATGGCGTTTATACGGTTGTTGCAGAAGATGCCAATGGGTGTCAAGGAACATTTTTAGCTACTTTAATTCCAGGTTCTGGAACGTTAACCGTAACTGGCACTACCACTGACCCTGGATGCGCCAATAATGACGGACAAATTGTTGTTGCCGCTGCTGGAGGAACACCGGTTTATACTTATAGTATTGATGGTGGCATTACATTCCAATCCGGTGATACGTTTACTGGTTTAGCCGCCGGGACATACAGTATTGTATCCTCAGATGGTTTAGGGTGCCAAGGAACAACTTCAGCTACTCTTACAACATCAGGTATTACCTTAACAGTAACCTCAACAACAACTGACCCTAGCTGTGGTGCGAATGATGGCTCAATAGTAACCTCTGTTTCTGGAGGAACCGGTCCATATACATTTAGTAACGATGGTGGATCGACATTTACTGCTGGTACTAGTCCCTATACTTTTAGTACCTTAGGAACTGGTACATATAGTATTGTTGTTGAAGACGCAAATACATGTCAAGGAAGTGAATCGGTTACTTTGTCCAATGCCACAGCACCGTCAGAAACTTCAACTTCTTCTAACCTTACCTGCAACAATGCAAATGATGGATCTATTACAACTACAGCTACTGGAACTGCTCCATTTAATTTCAGTATTGACGGAGGAGTTAATTATATAGCTGGAACAAGCCCTTTTACCTCTACTGGGCTTTCTATAGGAACATATGATATCTCCGTGCAAGATGCAAATGGATGCGTATCTGTTATAAATTCAATAACAATTACGGAACCTACTCCTGTTTCACATACAACTACTTCGACCAATGCTTCATGTGGCGCAAACAACGGAACCATAACTGTAATTGCAACGGGTGGAAACAACGCATATACATATAGTAATAATAATGGAGCGTCATTTCAAGCATCTGGAAGTTTTACGGGGTTAAGTTCTAGCACTTACCAAGTAATTGCCATGGATGGTAATGGATGTACTTCAATTGTAAGTACAGAAACTATTACTGGAACAGGATCGGTTACAACTACTGCTGCACCAGTTAATGAAACATGTGCTGCTACAAATGGATCAATTGTTCTTACAGGAACAGGTGGTTCAGCACCATATCAATACAGTATTGATGGTGGGGCTACATTCCAACCTATTGGTAGTTTTACTGGATTATCTGCAGGAACTTATAATGTTGTAATTGAAGATGTTAATGGTTGTCAAGGTTCAAACACGTCTACAATCACAAATACGGGTGGGTTTACTCCGACTATTTCTTCAAACCAAACAATCTGTTTCGGCAACTCTGCCACCATAACTAGTGGTGGAGCTGGTTCCGGAGGGACTTACACTTGGGATGGTGGCTTAGGAACAGGTGCAACTCAGGTTGCATCACCTGCTGGTACGACTACTTATACAGTTACTATGGTCGATGGAAGTGGATGTACTGAAACAGCAAGTGTAACTATCACAGTGGAAACTGAGCCTACAGTTACAATAACACCTTCAAACCCCGTTATTTGTGATGGAGAAAGCGTAACACTAACAGGTTCTGGAGCTCAGACATACAATTGGAATACTGGTGCTACATCAGCCTCTATTACAGTATCTCCAACAAACCAAACTACATATACAGTAATTGGTTCAAACGGGGTATGTCAAGGAGCTGCAGTATCAACAACAATAACTGTTAATTTAGCGCCAGTTGTTATTGCGGGATCAGACCAAACTTTAATTGTTGCTGGTGGAACAATCAACTTTAGTAATGCAGGGTCCGGTGCAACTTCTTACTCTTGGAGTTTTGGTGACGGCACGTCTTCTACCTTAGGTAGTCCTTCACACACATATTCAACAGCTGGGACTTACACAGTAATACTAACGGGTACATTAGGTAATTGTTCATCATCTGACACGATTACGATTAATGTTGGTTTTACAGGACTAGAAGAAGTTAATTTAGAGGAATCGGTTAACCTTTATCCAAATCCAAGCAATGGTGAATTTAATTTAAGTCTAAATTTCGTAATAGAACAAGATGTTGAGGTTAGAATATTCAATACAATAGGTGAACTTCTGGAGTCTAGAACAATGAATAACACATCAAGTTCAGTTGTTGAGTTCAACTTAAACAACAATGCTGAAGGTTTTTATTTTGTTAACATTAAAACTAATAATGAAAGTATAACTAAAAGAATATCTATTATTAGATAATAAAAATAGTTTTTAATTTTCGTTAAAAAAGGTGCTCGATTTGAGTACCTTTTTTTTTGTATATATCTTTACCTAATGATAAACCAAAAGATTACCATCCAAGACATAAATTTAATCAACCAAGACACGATGGTTTCTAATCTTGGAATTGAGTTTACCGAAATCGGAGTTGACTTTTTAATTGCAAAAATGCCCGTAGATGAAAGGACATTTCAACCAATGGGGCTTTTGCATGGTGGAGCTAATGTCGCATTAGCTGAAACCCTTGGAAGTGTTGGAACATTTTCGATAATTGATGGCAAAACACATTATGGTGTTTGCATTGAAATAAATGCAAATCATATTGGTTCCGTTATGGAGGGTTTTGTATTCGGAACTGCCAAAATAGTGCATCAAGGAAGAACAACCCATGTTTGGAATATCGAAATTAGAGACGAAAAACATAAATTAATATCGACTTCACGAATGACGATGATGGTCATAGAAAGAAAAAAATAATGACCGAATTATCCCAACAAGACGGGTTTGTCTTTTATCAAAGACCTAACCATGATGAAATATATTTTATTTCAGGAACTTGGGTAAAAATTGATTTAAACTCAAAACCTACTCTGAATGGTTTCATCATCTCAAACGCAGATAAGTCTGCGTCTTTTCACCTAGAAGGTAAAGCAAAAATTATTTTATCTGAGTATAAGTTAAGTTTAGAATGTAACTCACTTCAAGGACAAGAACTTGATAAAAAAACATACCTCAGTAAAGCGGAATTATTTATAAATGCATGTACAAAGGATATAAGTAAAGTTATTCTTTCTCGAATAAAAAAACATCCAGTTATTAATGGTGATATTTTTCAAACCTATCTAAACCTCTGCAAAGAGTACAACCATTCTTTGAATTACCTGTTCAACATCCCTAATGAAGGAACATGGATGGGAGCTACACCTGAAACATTAATTGAAGGTTCTACAGAAAAGTATACAACAGTTGCGCTTGCCGGCAGCAAAGCGCTTGACAGTATCAATTGGAAAGAGAAAGAACTTGACGAACAACAATTTGTAACGAATTACATTAAAGAAAAATTAGAAAGTGAATCTATAAACCATCAATTTAATTCAACCCCAGAAACTGTTACAGCAGGAAATATTGCACACCTTAAAACAACATTTAACATACAAACAAACAAGACTCCTTTAGAATTAGCCAACCTACTCCACCCTACCCCTGCTGTTTGTGGGCTTCCTCAAAAAAAAGCACAAGACTTTATTCTAAATAACGAAGGGTACAACCGCGAATTTTACACGGGATTCCTAGGAATCATTAACAATAGATCATGTAGCTTATTCGTTAATTTACGGTGCATGCAGTTATTTAAAAATGAAAACTGGCTTTACGTTGGAGGAGGAATCACTTCTGGATCAAACCCAGATAACGAATGGAGAGAGACAGAATTAAAAACACAAACATTGTTAAATATTTTAGATTAACTATTCCAATAAGGACTTTACTTCCCGGCTATTGTGTAAATTCGCATTATGATTTCGGACAAAAAAAGTGTTCAAATATTAGTGAACCTATGCGAAAAGTATGGAATTAAAAATGTTGTCTTTTCAGCTGGATCTAGAAACGCTCCCCTAATTATCTCTTTTAACGAAAATCGATTTTTTAATTGCACTTCAATTATTGATGAAAGATCAGCTGCGTTTTATGCACTAGGAAAAGCACAACAACTAAGCGAACCGGTAATTATTTGCTGTACATCAGGAAGTGCAGCATTGAATTATGCCCCTGCAATTTCAGAGGCCTATTATCAAAATATCCCGCTGCTTGTTATTACATCAGACAGACCTGCTAAATGGTTAAATAATGGAGAAGGCCAGATGATAGATCAAGTGAATGTTTTTCAAAATTACATACACCATAGCTATTCATTACCAAGTGACCTAAGTAATGAAAATACATCTTTATTGGAAACCGAAATCAATTCAGCTTTAAATAATGTTAAAGCAATAGCTAATAATACGGTTCATCTAAACATTCCATTTGAGGAACCCCTTTACGATACTATAGCTGTTGGCGATGCTTACATACCAACACATTCACCAGAAAGCAGAAAAAGACCTATCTTAACAGATACTGAGTTTAAAGTTATTTCTAATAAATGGACAAAAGCAAATCGAATCTTAATTCTATGTGGCGTTTTAGAAAAAAGTACAGAATTAAACAATTTACTTAAACAGATAAATGAAAATTGTTCTGTTACTATTTTAACGGAAAGTACTGCTAATCTTAGTGATTTAAAATTTATTTCTTCTATCGATAGAACATTAACCTCGATTAACGAAAATGAGTTAACCAATTACGCACCTCATATATTAATTACAATCGGAGGCGCTATAATATCAAAAAAAATAAAATCCTTTTTAAGAAATAATAAAGCGCATGAGCATTGGCAAATAAGTTTAGAATCTGCACCCATAGACACATTTACATCTTTGACTAAAAAACTAGATATTTCTCCCTTATCCTTTTTTTCAAAAATGCAATTATTAGAGCCCAATTTCGAGAGTAATTTTGGAAACCAATGGTTACAGCAATCTTTCTTAGCTAAACAAAGACATGAAGAGTTTATTGTTCAGTCTGAATGGAGTGATTTGAAAGCTACTAGCATAATTATAGACACTTTACCTGACTTTTCGAATTTGCACATGGGAAATAGTTCTCCAGTACGTTACATTCAATTATTTGAACAGATCAACACGGTCCAGTATAATGCTAATCGCGGAGTAAGTGGGATAGACGGCTGCACTTCTACAATGATTGGAGCAGCTTCTGTTAATAACAACTTAACCCTTCTACTTTCTGGAGACCTCAGTTTTGTATATGACATAAATGCACTTTGGAATAATCATCTTACGAGTAATATTCGAATTATCGTAATCAACAATTCTGGAGGAGGTATCTTTAGGATAATCCCAGGTCCTTCCGCTACAAAACAATTTGAAGACTTTTTTGAAGTCGGTAATAATGCAAACATTCAGCAATTAGTTACAGCTCACAATATTAATTACTACGCAGCAAGCAACGAAGAGTCTTTAGAAGAAGCTTTACCTATATTTTATAACGAACAAGAAAATAAGCGGCCGGCTGTTCTGGAAATATTTACTCCAAAAGAAGTAAATGCCGTTGTATTGAAAAGCTATTTTGAATCTATTAAAGATAATTCTTCAACATGCTAAAATTTTAGAGTAACAAAATTTTCAGAAAATACATGCGTTGCCTCAACTAGAAATTGAAAATTAAAAATGGGTTGGTTTATTCTGTCCTTTATAGTTCGTACATTTACAAACGATTATACTTAAACAAAACATCATGGCAAATTTAGAATGGAAAACTGAAAAGGAATACGAAGAAATCACCTTTAAAACCCTTAAAGGTGTTGCAAGAATTGCTTTCAATAGACCGGAGTGTAGAAATGCATTTACACCTAAAACAGTTGATGAACTATGGGAAGCATTGGTCATCTGCCATGAAAGCCAAGAAATAGGAGTGGTCTTAATCACCGGAGAAGGGCCTTCATCTAAAGATGGTGGATGGGCATTTTGTTCTGGTGGTGACCAAAGAGTGAGATCTACAAGTGGTTATAAAGGAGGAAACGGTGTTAATCGATTTAATATTTTAGATGTTCAGCGGCAGATTCGTTTCATGAACAAAGTGGTAATCGCTGTAGTTCCAGGATGGGCTGTTGGTGGTGGTCATAGCTTACACGTAGTTTGTGATTTAACTTTAGCTAGTAAAGAACATGCTATTTTTAAGCAAACAGATGCTGATGTTGCGAGTTTTGATGGAGGTTTTGGATCTGCTTATTTAGCACGCCAAGTTGGTCAAAAAAGAGCAAGAGAAATCTTTTTCTTAGGAGCAAACTATACTGCTCAAGAAGCTTATGATATGGGAATGGTGAACAAAGTTGTTCCGCATGATGAGCTAGAACAGGAAGCTTACGACTGGGCACAACAAATCATGACCAAGAGTCCTACAGCCATTAAAATGTTGAAGTTCGGATTCAATCTTATTGATGATGGATTAGTTGGACAACAAGTATATGCTGGAGAAGCTACAAGACTAGCTTACGGTACTGATGAAGCTTTAGAAGGAAAAAATGCTTTTCTAGAAAAAAGAAAGCCTAACTTTAATAAGTTTCCAAAGTTTCCCTAGCCATTATAATTTCCCAGAGCTACCATTACTATCTCTAGTTTCTTTTTGATTTGAAAAGAAGTGCAATTATGGTTATTAATGACAATTGCAAAGGCTAGATTTCTTCCAGAAGCACTTTTAACATAACCTGCATAGCTTTTAATGCGCGTCATCGTTCCACTTTTTGCTTTTAGATTTCCAGCTATCTTGGTTTTCTTTCCAATACTTCTTAATGTTCCCGTTTTTCCAGCAACTGGCAATGAGGACAAAAATGATTTTGAATATTTACTTTTTAACTTCATATACTCTAAAACCCCAACAAGTTGAGAAGCAGTAATTGCATTTGATCGAGAAAGCCCACTTCCATCATTCATATAGAAGCCTGTCATATCAATCCCTTTGGAGCTCCAATATTTCGTAACAGCTAATGTGGATGAAAACACACTTCCGTCATTGTATTTTTTTACGCCTATATGTTTTAATAAATGTTCTGCATACAAATTATTAGAAATAAGATTTGTCCAATATACAATTTGACTTACAGTGGGTGATTTTGTAATAAAAACGTCCTTTCTTTCTGATTCAAAATAATTTCCTGAAGATTTCATTCTACGAATAGTAGTTGCGTTCCCTCCGACGCTAATTCCATATTCCCATAAAGCAGATTCTAATTCAAAAGCTGTCACATATGCAGGTTCATGAATTGACCCTTTTACCACGTATTCTACTTGCCCTTTTGGTATTGTTCCTTTAATCATACGGATTGGATTATTTGGACCACCGTATATATATGCCAAATCTTTTTTAGTATTTGAAGCTTTTACCCGGTTATCAATTATTAGATCAGGTGTATAGGGGTAAAAACAATCTACAAAGGTGGAGTCACGAGCTAATGGCCCGGATGAGAACTCAAACTTTACAGTATTATCATAAATAGTTAATCCAGAAACACCTGCTCCATAATAATTCCCAATATCACCCCAACTCCAAGTAGAAGCAACATACTCATCTGAAAAAAAAGAAGCATCCCCTATTATACTACCAGCAATTGAATCAATACCTAATTTTGATATTTCATGCACCCAACTTGACATGAACAAACCGTATTTCTCCTTAAAATACTTACTCCCAAGTGTTGGATCTCCCCCACCCTTTATATATATATTCCCATGCAAAACATTATTAGAGTCAATATAACCATCATACATTATTTTAGTTTCAAATTTAAAATATGAACCTAAAATATCTAAGGCAGCAGCTGTGGAAACCACTTTCATCGTAGAAGCAGATGGCAAACTTAAATTCGGGTTATATTCAGAAATTATAATATTAGAATCCAAGTCCTTAACGATAAAACTTATTGAAGCATTCTTTAGTGAAGAATCTTTTGCCAGAGTACTTATGGCGCCGTCTATTGAATTAGTTTTATTTTGGGATTGGACTGATGCAGCCAAACAAATAAAAAAAATAAATAATGTGATATGTTTTAAAATATTATTCACGTAATAAACATCAAGTGATAAGATTAGTTAATATTATTCAATTTTTAGACCATACATCAAATTAATTGAATAATACTGAAACTTTTATTTCAAAAACACTTCAATTGAACAACTAATTAATGGACATTATATAATAGAATGACATTTTTTTCTAAAGATGTCAGTATAAAGTTACATTTGCCGAGATAATAATAATATGCCAAGAGTCTTAAGAATTATAAATCGATTTAACATAGGTGGTCCTACTTATAATGCTGCTTACCTATCTAAGTATTTATCAAAAGATTTTGAAACCTTACTAGTCGCAGGAGAGAAAGATGAGACCGAAGATTCATCACAATTTATATTGAATGAGTTAGGACTGAAACCTATTATTATCCCTGAAATGAAGCGAGAGATTAATCTGAAAAATGATCGAATTGCTTATAAAAAAATTAAAAAAATAATAGCAGAATTTAAGCCAGATATTGTTCACACTCATGCATCGAAAGCAGGAACCATTGGAAGGCTAGCAGCTTACAAAATGAAAGTTCCTATTATACTTCACACTTTTCACGGACATGTTTTTCATTCTTACTTTGGAAAAGTAAAAACAACTATTTACAAAACAATAGAAAGAAACTTAGCTAGAAAATCTACCAAAATAATTGCTATTAGTGCTATTCAGAAAAAAGAACTATCTACAATCCACAACATCGCGAAATCTAATAAAATTGAGGTAATCCCTCTAGGGTTTGACTTAAATAAATTCAAAGAGAATCAAAAGGAAAAACGCAATAGCTTTAGACAAAAATGGTTAATTGAAGATGATGAAATTACAATTGGCATAATCGGAAGACTAGTCCCAATTAAAAACCATTATTTTTTTCTCAATGTGGTAAAGAATATTTCGAAAATCACCACTAAAAGAGTTCGATTTATAATTATTGGAGACGGGGAACTGAGAGAGGAATTGGAAAATTATTGTAATCATTTGAAAATTGACTTCAGTACAGAAAAAAACACTAGGAACTCTCTTGTGACTTTTACAAGTTGGATTACAGATATAGATGTTGCTTTAGCTGGGCTGGATATTGTAGCCTTAACCTCTAAAAACGAAGGAACTCCTGTTAGCCTTATAGAAGCCCAAGCAGCTGGAAAACCTATAATAGCTGTGAATGTTGGAGGTATTGCAAACATTGTTATACCAAATGAAACGGCGCTATTATCAGATATCAATGATGAACAATTGTTTACAGAAAATATGTTATCCCTTATTGAAGATGATAAACAAAGAATTGGTTTTTCCCAGAAGGGATCGCATGTCTTTAAAGACTTTCACTACGAACGACTAGTCGGTGATATGGAAAAATTATACTTCCAATTATTAAAATAATGTTAACTTTGTTTTTCAAAGTACTTTTTATTTTACCGATTTTTATTTATACATTTGTATTCTAATTATTTTTTTATGAAAAATCCTATTGCGCTACTTTTAGCAGGATTGATGTTTTGGTCCAGTTGCACAATTAACTCGCACGTAATGTTAAAAACACCGAAAGATTATGTTTTTGATACGCCTCCAGACAAACCAATAGATGAATACATCATATCCGTAAATGATATATTACAATTTAAATTGTTTGCTAATGATGGATTCCAATTAATCGATATTGCTTCTGGACAAGCGGGTTCAGGTTCTCAAGCAGCACTTAGCCAAAGAAATACTATAAATTATGTTGTTCAAACAGATAGCTTGGCTAGACTTCCAATTCTTGGAAACATTAACATAGTTGGTAAGACTATTTTCGAAGCAGAAGCTTTTCTTCAAAGAGAATATGCTAAGTTTTACGTAGATCCATTTGTACTTCTCACCGTTACGAATAAGCGGGTTATCGTTTTCCCCGGTACAGGAAGTTCTGCTTCGGTAGTTAGCCTCTCAAACAATAATACAAACTTAATAGAAGTATTGGCGTTGGTTGGCGGAATCACTACCAACTCAAAAGCAAGTCGTATAAAAATTGTTAGGCAAACAAAAATAAAAAAAGATGTCTACCTTGTTGATCTTTCTACTATTGAAGGAATCAAAGCAGGTAGTATGATTGTTCAAGCTAATGACATTATATATGTGGAACCGAATCCAAGCCTTGCTAGAGAAGCAGTAGCAGATATAGCGCCTATTGTCTCTTTACTTTCTAGTGCAATTTTGTTTTGGGCAACCTTTTCAAACCTTAAAAGTACGCCATGATATCTGAAGACATACAGAAACAGAACGAAACATTCGAAAGATATAAAGAAAGGGTCACTAACTTTAGCAACAACTTTGAGATTGGTTTATTCATCTATCTTTTAAAGAAGAGTTTTTCAATTTACATCCTTATTTTTGCTGTCGCAATTGCTTTTGGCTACCTATATCTTAGGTATACAGACCCTATTTATGAATCAAATCTGATTATGCAGATTAATAAAAAGGATCAAGCCGGGGAACTTCTTAATGTTTATTCTTCTTTCCAAGATAATACTCAATTAAAATCAGAAGTTGAACTGCTCAATTCATCTTTTATGCTCGAGAAGGCTATTAATTCTATGCCTGTAAAAATTGGATATTTTTCAAAAGGAGAAGTTCTAACTGCAGATAAGTATAAATCCTCCTCTTTTAAAATTTTAGATTTTACTATTCTAGACTCTACTATACTAAATCAAAAAGTGTTTGTTTCAATTAATAGTAATAACAAATACATTTTGAAAAATGAGACTGGAAACACCTTGAGTGACGAGTCATTTAAATTAGATGATTTTATAATGAATAAATATTTTTCTTGTACATTTTCCGTAACAAATAAAGAATCATTTCTTCATGAATTAGAAGTAAATGAATTATACTTTATTTTTAATGATACAAAATCATTTGCCGCAAGCGTGAAGGAATATATTGAAGTAGATATAGAAGATATTCAAGCAAAGACCATTAGAATACAATTCAAACATAAAAATGCAAAATTCACTGCAGATTTGATCTCCATGCTTGCTTCTGAATATAATAAATTCGTTTACGATCGTCAAAACACAAGTTCAACCAACATTGTTCAATTCATAGCAGCACAAAAAGATTCTGTTGACAAAAGGCTTAAAGAAAGTGAAAGGCTAATACAATCATTTCAAAAAAGCAATGACATTCACAATACGGAAGGGTTGACAGCTTCTATAATTGCTCAAATAGAAAGTATAGAAAGGCAAGTAGTAGAAATTGAAATTCAAAATTCAATTCTAAGTGAAATTCAATCAATGCTTTCGATCAAAGGACTTGAAACAGACATGGATGCAATAATTCCAGTTTTAATAGGTATGGAATTCAAATCAAGTCTAAACAACTTGATTGTCAATCTTAAAGAAACAATTGATCACAAAACAGAACTCTTACGCACTATCACAACGGACAACGACAATATAACAAGAGCAAACAATGAGATTAGAGTCCAAATTAAACTAATTATTGACGCAATCGAAGTATTTAACAACCAAGGAAACAAAAAACTAACCATTTTTAATAATAAAATAAATTATCTAGAGAGCCAGCTGTACACACTTCCTGAAAAGAAATTGGAACTAGCAAGACTCGATAGAGTACTTCAGATTAATAATAAATATTATACGCTACTATTAGAAAAAGAAACTGAGTATAAACTTTCAAGTGCAGGACTGACTACGTATAATGAAATTCTAGAAGAGGCAAAGATACCAACAACCCCTATTACACCAAAAAAAACACTCACTTATTTGATTGTCTTTTTTGGAGCTCTGTTGACAAGCGTCCTTTTTGCAATAATTAAATATTTAATGCACGATCAAATTACTTCATTAAACGAGATCACAAAGTTATCGAGTGCTACTATCGGAATATTAGGAATCATTCCTAAATACAAACACAATATCCCCATATCTCAATTAATTATTGATAAAAGCCCAAAGTCAATAATGACAGAATCATTTAGAACCATAAGGACAAACATGCAGTTTATATCCAATAAAAAAGATGCAAAAATAATTGCTATAACGAGTACTATCTCTGGAGAAGGTAAAACTTTTATTGCATTAAATCTAGCTGGCATCATTGCTTTCTCCGGTAAGAAAGTTATTGTTTTAGATTTGGACATGCGAAAACCAAAACTTCATCTTGGTTTTGGAGCTGAAAACAAGAACGGAATGAGTACACTATTGATAGAAAAAGACTCTGTAGAAAACTGTATTCGACACAGTGATTTAGATGGTCTAGATTTCATTACAGCAGGACCAATACCTCCTAACCCTTCGGAATTAATTATTAATGGAAAGCTTGATGGATTAATTGAAAAATTAAAACTAGATTATGACATGATAGTCACTGACAACCCTCCCGTTGGCCTTGTAACGGATGGGATCCCTATAATACAGAGAGCTGATTATCCAATTTACATATTTAAAGCAAACTACTCAAAGAAGAATTTCATTCAAAATGTAGATAGGATTATTAATGAAAATAACGTTCCAAACTTGTCAGTTATATTAAATAGCGTTGACGTTGAAAGTAAAGGTTACGGATATAACTACGGCTACGGTTACGGTTACGGTTACGGCTATGATTATGGCTCATCTTCAACTTATGGTGGATACTATACTGATGAAGCTTCAACAATTGAAAAGACAGGTTTTTTTACTAAATTATTCAAAAAACGAAAAAAGTAACCAAGAATTACAATCTTCCTCTTAACTTTGCCTTCGTATTGCAATGAAAATTGAAAGCACACATATTGAAGGATTATTGGTAATTACACCAACTATTTTTGAAGACGATCGTGGGTACTTTTTTGAATCTTTTAATAATAGAATATTTGAAAATCACACCTCATCTTTAATTGATTTTGTTCAAGATAATCAATCAAAATCTGAGAAGAATGTGCTTCGTGGATTGCATTTTCAAAACCCTCCATTTGACCAAGGAAAATTAGTTCGAGTGATAGCAGGAAGTGTCTTAGATATTGCCGTTGATATTCGAAAAAACTCTTCCACTTATGGCGAGCATTTTAAAATTATTTTAGACACAATAAAACATCAAACATTATGGATTCCGAGTGGGTTCGCCCATGGGTTCGTTAGCCTAGAAGATGATACAATTTTTTCTTATAAATGCACTAACTACTATCACAAAGATTCTGAAGGCTGTATCCTTTACAATGACAGTAAAATTGGCATTGACTGGGAGGTTCAAAACCCTATTTTATCAAAAAAAGATAAAGTTGGAGAAAATTTCAGCACCTTTGTTTCTCAATTTTAATCAACGTGGAAGGATCAGAATCTTTATTTATAATCTATTCATCATTTTTCGTAAGCATTGTACTCTTTAGTGTTTTGCTTAATACAATTATGCTGAAGTTTGCAACAAACCTGGGAATAAGAAATAGTGAGCAACCTGTTATGCGATGGAGTAATATTGCTAAACCTGCTCTTGGAGGAATAACACTATACATTTCATTTCTAATCTCATCAACATGTTTTTCAATCTTTTTTGACGAAGTTTTCAAAGATTTACAGACGCTTGGAACCCTCATTTCGGTTGCTGTTGGTTTTATGATGGGACTTGCAGATGATGCATACAATACGAAACCGATAATCAAATCTCTTGCACAAGTTTCTTGTGGAGTAATACTTATAGCAACAGGAACTTTTATTCAATTCTTTGAGAATGACTATTTGAATTACATACTAACTGTGCTGTGGGTTATAGGAATTATGAATTCTATCAATATGTTAGATAATATGGATGGAATAACGACCATTGTCTCTATTTTTATATTGTTAATCGCCCTGTTTTACCTTGCTATAAAAGGGGATTACAATAACTTCGACTTTTTTGCAATATTAGGTGTACTGGCATCCTTAACTGCATTTTTATTCCATAATTGGAACCCCTCAAAAATGTTTATGGGTGATACTGGAAGCCAATTTATTGGTGTATTTTTAGCAATTATCAGTATCAAATACATGTGGAATGCAACAAGTTATGCTGGTGAATCCAATCAATATCAACAAATTGTGACTGTAATAATGGCATTTATTCTTCCAATAATTGATACAACTTGTGTTGTAATTAATAGAATGTCAAGAAAGCAATCGCCATTTGTAGGTGGAAAAGACCATACGACACATCACTTATCATATCTAGGTTTAAATGACAGTCGTGTTGGGTTTGTGTATCTTGGAATATCTGCTTTATCTTTAATTATATGTTTTGCATCATTTCGTTATATAGAAAACTGGAATTGGATACACACTTCTATATTTGGACTTTACTTCTTATTTTTATTCGGAATTATGTTTTACATAACACAACAAAATAAGAATAAAAGATAATGAGCTCAATTAAAGGGCCCGCGCTCATTCTTATAGGAATAACAATAGGGTTAACCACATTTTTATTGATTGGATTCAATAGCTCTAGCATAACTAAACAGGAACATTCAATAGATAAAACAGACCTATCAAACATTACTGAATCAGATAGCTCCTACCTAGCTTTTGTAAAAGATAATTACAAAGTTTACAGCATTCCTGTCCCCTCTAAACCAATATTTACAAATGAACGTGTACCAACGCAGAACGTCGATGTTTATGAAAGGCTCGATAGGGAAATGACTGTCAACACCTATTGGCACTCAAATACTTTTTTATTGCACAAAAGAGCGGCTAGATGGTTCCCTATAATCGAGCCCATTTTAGCGGAAAACAACATTCCTGATGATTTTAAATACCTTGCTGTTATTGAAAGTGGACTTGACAATGTAACATCTCCCTCTGGAGCTAAAGGATTTTGGCAATTCATGAAATCCACTGGAGAAAGTCATCATTTAGAAATCAATAAATACGTTGATGAACGTTACCATTTAGAAAAAGCTACTCAAGCGGCTTGTGAATATCTTCAAATAGCATATAACAAATTTGGAAGTTGGACACTTGCAGCTGCCTCTTATAACATGGGCAAAACTGGACTTCAAAATAAACTTGACGAACAAAAAACTACAAGCTATTATGATTTACTATTGAATATAGAAACAGGTAGATACGTATACAGAATAATTGCTGCGAAATACATTTTGTCCAATTCTAAAAATTATGGTTTTAATATTAGACAGGAAGATTTATACCAGCAATACCAAACTAAAAACATCGAGGTTGATTCAACTATTAATGATTTAAACGATTTTGCGATTGAGCATAACTCGAATTATAAAACGATAAAATTACTTAACCCATGGTTACGTGGAAAGAAGTTACCGAATTTAAACGGAAGTAAATATACCCTTAAACTGCCAATAGAAAATTCTAATTTAGATCCCGTCAGTACTTCAAAGAAGTAATAATATGGAGGATAATTTTATCATAGAAGATGGTTTTATTGAAGTCTTTGGAGCAAGGGCGCACAATCTTAAAAATATAGATATAAAAATACCTCGAAACAAGCTCGTGGTAATAACTGGAATAAGTGGTAGTGGAAAATCATCACTTGCGTTTGATACAATATTTGCAGAAGGGCAAAGAAGGTATATTGAAACGTTTTCTGCCTATGCCCGTCAATTTCTGGGAGGATTAGCGAGGCCTGAAGTAGATAAAATTACAGGTTTGAGCCCCGTAATTTCAATAGAGCAAAAAACTGTTAGTAAAAATCCGAGATCTACAGTTGGTACCATTACAGAAATCTATGATTTTCTAAGATTACTTTACGCAAGAGCATCGGAAGCCTATTCTCCCGAAACAGGAAAACAATTAGTCAAATACTCCGAGAAACAAATTATTGACTTAATTGGAAAAGAATTTGTTAATGAAAAAATCATCATTCTTGCACCCATAGTAAAATCCAGGAAAGGACATTATAGAGAACTTTTTGATAAATCACACAAACAAGGGTTTTTAAAAGTCCGAATTGATGGAGAAATAGTAGAAATTACTCCAGGGCTTAAGCTAGACAGATATAAAACGCATACTATTGAGATTGTTATAGACAGAATCAAGGTAGATGATAAATCGAAACAGCGTTTAGTTCAAGGAATACAATTGGCATTAAAGAAAGGTAAAGGTGAGCTACTCATAATTCAACACGAAAAAAATGAGACAAGACATTTTAGTAGCTCTTTAATGTGTCCTTCAAGTGGTTTTTCACTTCCCGAGCCTGAGCCGAATGTTTTTTCATTTAACTCACCATACGGTGCTTGTAATAAATGTAATGGATTGGGAGAGGTTACAGAAGTTGACATTAATAAAATTTTACCTGACACCAAACTTTCGGTCAAGAAAGGAGGGATTGCTCCGTTGGGTAAGTATCAAGAAAATTGGATTTTCAAGCAAGTAGAGGTTATTCTGGTTAATGCTGGTCACAATTTAACAACTCCATTAAAAGACATATCCGAAGAAATACTCAATAAGCTTTTATATGGAACTGATGAACTAATAAAAATTATTGGAAATTCAGGTGTTCATGAAGTTGTGTCAAATTTCGAAGGAATAATCAACTTTGTTATAAGACATCAAAAAGATCAAGGCGCAAAAGGTATACAAAGATGGGCAGATAGCTTCACTAATAAAATTAAATGTTTTACATGCAATGGAACTCGATTAAAAGGTGATTCATTATTATATAAAGTTAATGGCACTTCGATTTCAGAATTAACCACAATGGACTTGTCTGACTTAGCAAATTGGAACAACTCACTTGAGGGAGAGTTATCCGATAATCAGTGGGTAATTGCTAAAGACATTGTAAAAGAAATTAAAGATCGAATTCAATTTCTATTAAATGTTGGTCTTAATTATTTGTCACTTAATTTAAGTGCTAGAACCTTATCTGGAGGAGAAGCTCAAAGAATTAGATTAGCTACGCAAATTGGCTCAGAATTAACAAGTGTGCTTTACATTCTTGATGAACCATCCATTGGACTGCATCAAAGAGATAATCATCGGTTAATTGAATCTTTAGTCAAACTAAGAGAAAGTGGTAATTCAGTAATTGTGGTTGAACACGATAAAGATATTATGCTCCATGCTGATCATTTAATTGATATTGGACCGGGGGCCGGAATCAAGGGTGGTCACATTGTCTCTCAAGGCCCACCATCAGAATTAGATAAAGCAAGTTCAACTACTGCAGATTATATTCTTGGCAAAAAAGAAATAGCAATTCCAAAAAAAAGAAGGAAATCATCAGGAAAAAATTTAATACTCAAAGGCGCATCAGGACATAATTTAAAAGATGTAAATGTAAAATTCCCTTTAGAGGTATTCATTTGTGTTACAGGTGTTTCTGGCAGTGGGAAATCTTCATTGATAAACGAAACTTTGTACCCAATTCTTAATCAACACATTTATAGAGGAGTAAAAAGACCCTTGCCTTATAAGTCAATAAAAGGATTAGAACACCTGGACAAGGTTATTGAGATTAATCAATCCCCTATAGGAAGAACACCAAGATCCAATCCATCCACATATACTGGGTTATTTACTGAAATTAGAAAACTTTTTGCAGAACTGCCTGAATCTAAAATTAGAGGTTACAAAATTGGAAGATTTTCTTTTAATGTAAAAGGAGGAAGATGTGAAGAATGTAAAGGAGCTGGGGTAAAACTTATCGAGATGAACTTCTTACCGGATGTATATGTCGATTGTGAAACTTGTCAAGGGAAAAGATACAACAGAGAAACTCTTGAAGTTAGGTATAAAGGACATTCAATTAATGATGTTTTGGAAATGTCTATTCATGAAGCTGTTACCTTTTTTAGCCATATTCCAAATATCTTCATCAAAGTAGACACTTTGAACTCTATTGGTTTGGGTTATGTTAAATTAGGACAGCCTTCCACAACGCTTTCTGGCGGGGAAGCCCAAAGAATAAAATTAGCAACAGAACTTTCTAAAAGAGACACAGGGAGAACGTTCTATATTTTAGATGAGCCCTCAACCGGGTTGCACTTTCAAGACATTCAATTACTCCTAGATGTATTAAACAGGTTAGTTGATAATGGTAATTCTGTTTTAGTAATTGAACATAACCTTGATATAATCAAAATCGCCGACCACATTATTGACATTGGCCCAGAAGGTGGGAAAAATGGAGGCAACATACTTTGCCAAGGAACTCCTGAGAAGATTATTACGAATAATGAAAGTCATACCGCAAGATACCTTGCACAAGAGTTGAGCTAATATCCATTTGCAGTTGGAACTTTCTTTTAAATTCTACGTAAAGCCTTCGTTGTGATTTCCATGATAATCAATGAATAAAAACCAAAATAGATGAGCGATAGAAATAGAGTTGAAGAATCCTTTAAGAAAAAGGATTGGAATGAAATTAAAACAAATGACAGTTGGGCAGTTTTTAAAATTATGTCTGAATTTGTTGAAGGGTACGAAAGGCTAGCTAGAATAGGGCCTTGTGTATCTATATTTGGTTCTGCAAGGACAAGCGAGGACCACAAATATTACAAATTAGCTGAAGAAATTGCCTATAAACTTACCCTTAATAATTACGGTGTAATTACTGGAGGTGGCCCAGGGATAATGGAAGCTGGAAATAAAGGAGCAAGAAGAGGGAAAGGTACATCTGTTGGCTTAAACATAGAACTCCCTTTTGAGCAACATTACAACCCATATATTGATAACGATAAAATGATCAACTTTGATTATTTCTTTGTTCGTAAAGTTATGTTTGTTAAATATGCTCAAGGGTTTATTGTTCTTCCAGGCGGATTCGGAACACTTGATGAACTATTTGAAGCCCTGACATTGATTCAAACTAAAAAAACAGGTAAATTTCCTGTAATTTTGGTGGGAACAGCTTATTGGACGGGCTTATTGGACTGGATAAAGTCAACTCTTCTCGAGAAAGAAAACAATATAAGTGCGAAGGATTTAGATTTAATTAAAATTGTTGACTCAGCAGATGAAGCGGTAAATGAGATTAACATCTTTTATAAACTAAATACGCATTCACCTAACTTCTAATATCTATCATGCTGTCATAAGTTTAATAATTAAATTAGTTTGTGTATTTTTACAGTTACTTAGGAACTATTGGTCTACGGAGTTATCATATTGGGCTTAAAAAACTAACTTATGAAAAATGTAATACTATTCTTTTTACTTGCTGTAACTTCAATAGGAATAGCACAGGAAGAGGAGTCAAAAACTGAATATAAAGGTGCTTTGGATTATTTTACCATTGGTATGGGAACTGGATTTTCTAGTTTTATTGGTGATTTAGCCACGGACTCGAAAGTCTCAAGACTTTCTAATATTAGAAGTTGCTATACCTTTAATTTAGAGCATCGTTTTGGTAATGTTGCTGGAGCGCAAATTGATTTACTATATGGATCATTAGCATATAATGAAAATTCAAGTGTTATTAAAAATAATAGAAATTTTGAATCTCCGCTTTTGCAAATAGGAGTTAATTTTGTTTTTCATATGGATGATGATTTGATTTTTAAACGAAATTCTCCATTCTCACCATACCTTTCTGCAGGAATAAGTTATTTAACATTTGATGCAAATTCTGACTTACAGGATATAAATGGGAATGATTACCATTACTGGGAGGATGGGACCATTAATGACATTGAATTTACTAATACTGATATTGATACAAATGCTGTTCAACTTATAAGAGACTATACTTACGAGAGTCAGTTAACAGACTCTACGGAAGACTACAATAGGAACTCTTTATCAATTCCGTTAACGTTTGGATTAAAATGGAAATTTAGTGACCGCACGCAAGGCAGGGTTTTCGGATCATATAATTTAGCACTTACAGACAGAATTGATAATTATAAAGAAAATGGAAATAATGATAAGTTTATTTACATTGGGTTCTCGTTGCATTATGTAGTGGGAAGAAAGGATCAAGAACTAAAACATAGATATGATGATGTTGATTTCGCTGAATTAAAAAAAGGTGATGATGATGGTGATGGAATTATTGATCTTGAAGATGCATGTCAACATACTCCAAAAGGAGTTGAAGTAGATGCTTCTGGATGTCCTATGGATGAAGACAACGATGGTGTTCCAGATTATCTGGATAAAGAAAAAGGAACTAAAAGTGGTGCTCAGGTAAACGAAATGGGTAGAGAAATAACTGATGAATTATTAGCAGCAAGGGCTTCAGCAAGAGACTCTATAGAAACGGTTAGACATGAATCTTTCTCAGAAGATGCTTCTTTAGCTACACTTAATAAAATAAGTGACAACATTGAGAAAAACTGGGCACATAACGATAATTTAAGCGGTGGCTCTAATATTCCTGAAAATTTACTAGAAGCAGATTCGAACGGAAATGGAATTATTTCTGCAAGTGAGATTACTGAAGCTATTGATGGGTTCTTCGAAGGCTCTAACAACTTTACAGTTAAAATACTTCATGACCTAATAGACTATTTCTTTGAACAATAGATTTCATTCCATACTAAACGTAAAAAATGCGACCAATGGTCGCATTTTTTGTTCCTTATTAACAAACTTCTGTAGAAAATTATAAAAAGGCACCTCTCTAATGCATTAAACTTAGGGTATTTTTGGTTGTATATAAGCAAAATATACAGCTATGTTTAAATCATTGTTCATTTCATTAAACTTAGTAGGACTTATTCTACTGCCATTTTTTTATGTTGGAGAGGTTTCCGTTATCCATGAGTTACCGTCTGAAATTTCAGAGGAAAAAAGTGTAGAGGTTTCAATAATTATCAATAAGGGATCTTCAACTGGTCCAGCTCGATTAGCGCTTAATTTTGAAAATGCACCTGGCATATTAATAGAGGAAATATCAAATGCAGGTGCTTCATTTTCCTTTGATAATTCAGAAGCTTTATTTGTCTGGTATGCCATTCCCGCAGAAGAAACAATCACATTAAAATATAAATTAACAGCGGAAGCTGGATCAATTGGAGATAAAACTATTGGTGGTACTTTTTCTTACTTGGACGGGGAAGAAAGAAAGTCAGAAACAATAGATCCAATTACATTTACTGTATCTGAAGGAACAAACTCAACCAACACAACCGCAAGTATAGAAAATAACAATAGCCAAAGTACACCCGTGTCTGGAATTAGAACCATAGAAAGAAATGGCGATGAATACATCGTAGCTGTTTCGATAACAAAAGGAAATAAAACTGGATTTTCTAGATTAAAAGAAAATATACCTGTTGGATTTACTGCCTCAAAAATTGAAGCTGGTGGAGGTGTATATAAATTTACAAATAACATAGTAAAGTTTTTATGGACTAATATCCCATCAGACAATATTATAAACGTTTCATACAGACTTACACCTACTGAAAATGCTCCTCAAGAATTTACTATTACAGGATATTTCTCTGCTGAATTTTTAATGGTGGATGATACACCACAGAGTATAGATATCCCAGCAGTCACAATTGGTATAACAGCGGAAGAAGTAGTTGAAGAAGTAGTTGAAGAAGTAGTTGAAGAAGTAGTTGAAGAAGTAGTTGAAGAAGTAGTGGAAGAAGTAGTGGAAGAAGTAGTGGAAGAAGTAGTGGAAGAAGTAGTGGAAGAAGTAGTTGAAGAAGTAGTTGAAGAAGTAGTTGAAGAAGTAGCAACAACAATTCTAACACATGAAACCCCAATAACAGGAGTTTCCTTTAGAGTTCAAGTTCTAGCAGCTCACAAAACTGTTGATGCAAAATACATCCAGAAAAGATACAGCGGATACAGCAACAAATTAAATCTAGACAACCACGAAGGATGGGTTAAATACACAACAGACGGTGTAAATACTTATAAAGGAGCTAGAGACACCAGGAACGGCGTTAAGAAGTATGACTTCCCTGGACCTTTTGTAACTGCTTATAACAGTGGAGAAAGAATTACTGTACAAGAGGCACTCATGTTAAGCTCTCAAAAATGGGTTAAATAGAACCATTTCACAACAAACAAGAAAAGACCTCCATTATCGGGGGTCTTTTCTTTTACACTATTAATTTTTTAACGCAAAAAAGGTCGTTCCATGGAAACGACCTTTTTAAAGTTTAAGTAATCTACTTATTATCTTTTCGGACGAGGTTCATCAGAAACAGAAACCTTTTTTCTACCTTTTCTTCTTCTAGCGTTTATAATCTTTCTACCATTCTTAGTAGACATTCTTAATCTAAACCCGTGCTTGTTCTTTCTCTTTCTATTTGAAGGTTGAAACGTTCTTTTCATTGTATTTTGTTTAAGCTACACCATAAAGGCGCACCAAATTTTGGACTGCAAAAATATACCTTTTTTCCTATTAACAAAAGTAATTTCAAATTTATTAAAAATAAAATTAACATTCAGGAAAATATAAATACAATTCCATGACACCATAACCAATAAATATATAGTAGATTCGTTGCCGATTATGGCGCCATTTGGTAAAAAAAATAAAGAAGAAAAAGTTAAACTTAAAAAAGGAGCGTTTAAAAGAGCGTTTAGAGTATTTCGATATATAAAACCATATCGTTTCACTTTTTTTATTGGTTTATTTTTCTTGGTTTTATCTAGTATCACTACTATGGGATTTCCATACTTGATTGGATCCTTCTTTGGAACTACTCCTGGTGCAGAAAATGAAGGCTTCAGTATAGACAACATGCAAAGCAGTACTGTAATAGTCACTTTATTATTTGGAGTTTTTGTTGCAAATGCAATATTCAGTTTTTTTAGAGTATACTTATTTAGTATAGTTACTGAAAAATCTTTGCAAGACCTAAGAAATGCAGCTTTTAAACAATTAATCTTCTCACCTATTTCATTTTATGACAAAAATAAGGTTGGGGAGTTAAGCAGTCGTATTGCAACCGACATAAATCTCCTTCAAGAACTATTAATGACTACCATTGCTGAATTTATAAGGCAGTGGATAACCGTCATCATCTCCGTTGTTTTCATTGCTTATGTTTCATTAAAATTGTCAGGAATTATGTTAGCAACAGTTCCTCTGGTTGCAATATTAGCAGTGATTTTTGGTAAAAAGATTAAAAAACTATCCAAGCAGGCTCAAGATGCATCTGCCGATTCCAATACTATATTGCAGGAAACTTTAATGGGCATTAAAAATGTAAAAAGTTTCGCAAATGAAGCTTTTGAAATACTACGCTTTAATGCTGCTACAGAATCTATAAAAAACCTTTCGATACGTGGCGCAATATTTCGTGGACTATTTGCTGCATTCATTATTATTGGGATGTTCGGTGCGGTTACAGTTGTAATTTGGCAAGGGGTTAATATGACCAATACTGGAGAGCTTCAAATGCATGACTTCATTCGTTTTATATTATTTACAATTTTCCTTGGCGCTTCATTTGGAGGTATCAGTAGTATGTTCGGGACGATTCAAAAAGCCATTGGTGCAACTGAAAGGTTAATGGACTTATTGGGGGACACTACTGAAACGCAAGAAAATGAAGCAGAATTCAATCACATTCTTAAAGGGAATGTCGTATTTAAAGACATTAACTTTCACTACGAGACAAGACCAGATATAACCGTTATCAATAATTTAAATTTTGAAGTAAAAGAAGGACAAACTACAGCAATTGTAGGTCCTTCAGGAGCTGGAAAATCAACTATTTCTTCATTATTATTACGGTTCTATGAACCAACAAAAGGAAGTATCTTATTTGACAACATTCCAAGTTCGGACTTTAACAGAAGGGAGCTGAGAAACCAAATGGCTATCGTTCCACAAGAGGTAATATTATTTGGAGGTACAATAGAAGAAAACATTGCTTATGGAAATCCAAAAGCATCCTTTGAAGAAATCGAAAATGCTGCAAAACAAGCAAATGCACACAATTTTATTACAGAATTCCCTGAAGGATTTAAAACCACTGTTGGTGATAGAGGGATTCAATTATCTGGTGGGCAAAAACAAAGAATTGCTATTGCACGGGCAGTTTTGAAAAATCCAAAAATTTTAATACTTGATGAAGCAACCAGTTCTCTTGATTCAGAATCAGAAAAATTAGTGCAAGATGCGTTAGAAAAGTTGATGATAGGGAGAACATCCTTTGTAATAGCACATCGATTATCGACTATAAAAAACGCAGATAAGATACTCGTAGTTGACAAAGGTGCTATAGTAGAGTCAGGAACGCATGAAGAACTTTCTAATAATGAAGGTATTTATGCTAAGCTCAGCAGTATTCAATTCGAACAAAATTAGATAGCGTATAATAATTAAATCGATACGCTTATTCTTTCTATCATTTTATTTTTAATTTTCGTTAGTAGCTTTATATCAAAGCTCTAATTATGAAAAAATATTTCACACTTGTTTCTGCAACTGTTTTCCTGATAATGGTTGCTTTTATTATATACCCAAACTTTCGTTATAAGGTAATTACTGAGGAAACTTTTGTGGCCATACAACCTTTTGGAGAGTTCAGTTCAAAAGAAGCTAAAATCATGAAAGAAGAAATATCTGAATTCTACCATGTAAACGTTACCTTATTAAAGCCCATAGAATTGCCAAAAAATGCAAATATAAATGTTAAAAGTTCACGATATAGAGCAGACACATTAATTCGTTTTCTAAGGAAAAATATCGACAGTAATTATGATTTTGTCATTGGATTAACCGATAAAGACATATCCACTACAAAATATAGTAATAGGTCAACAAAAACAATAAAGAAACCCAGTTATAAATATGCTGATTGGGGCATTTTTGGATTAGGATTTATGCCTGGAAAAAGCTGCGTTGTATCTACTTTTAGGCTTAAAGAAAAAAACTTCCGTAGTAGATTCATAAAAATATGCTGCCATGAACTAGGCCACAACTTTGGATTGCCTCATTGCTCTGACAAATCTTGCATAATGCAAGATGCAGCCGAAACCATTAAAACAATTGACAATGTCAAACTAAACCTTTGTAATTCTTGCAAGAAGAAAATTGGTTTTAATGAGTACTAGATACGTTTAGTTCTACAACCGCACTAAACTGTACCTAGTTGACCCACAAAATGATAAGTCTTACCAATTATTGTTTTGGTATTTGATTCAAAATTTCAAAACTAGGATCCAACAACCCATTAAACTTAACACGGTAATGGTGATTAAAGGCTTCTAATACCTCTATGTTATTTTCTTTTAAGACAGCTTGATTAGAAAGTAAATCAAAAAATTTCTGATCATCCACACTCAATAATACTGGATTCGTGTCAGATTTAAACACCCCTATTTCAATACCAATTTCATAATAACTCTTTAAATCTAGCATTACATTTTTTTGAAAAATCGCAACTTTTATCCAAATTTTTGGGTAACTCTCTTTTATTTGAAGCAATAATTTGTTGGAAACATCAAAAATTTGTACACAAAAAAATAACATAGCCTTACGATAACGTTCCGTATAGGGTAAAGTTATATTTTCTAAAACAGTTTGGTATTCAGAAATAACATTCAACTTATAAGTTATAGCGGCTTCAATTATTTCTTCTTTGGATGAGAAATGATTATAAATAGTTGTTTTACTGATTCCTAAATCCTTTGCCATTTTGGACATGGAAAAATTTTCTACACCATTATTCTGGAAATATACCATAAATCGAACCGTGTGTTTTTCTTTTATTTCACGATCCTTATAACGATCTCTTTCAGTCGATTTTCTTCCCATCATTCAAGTTCAAAAGGAATTTTAGACTCAATTAACCCATTAAATTTAATCTTAAAGTGATCATTAAAAGCCTTACTTATCGTAAGGTTATTTTTAATTAAAAACTTTTGATTAAATAACAATTCGAAAAACAAACGATCCTCTCTTGCTAATAATTTTGGATTTACTTTTACAAAATTGCCACTTGCCATACCCTCTTCATAGTACCTGACTAACCCTTTCATAGCAGCATCTTGAAAATTACTAATCAATATCCACACTTCTGGATATAGCTCCTTCAAGTCGTCAATAATTAATAATGATATATCATATAATTGCTGTGTATAATACTGAATAGCCTTATAATACCTTTCGACGAAGCCTAATTGATAATCAAATAGTATTTTGTGAAAATCCTTAATCGAATCCATTTTTAAACGAACAGCAAACTCTACTATTTCACCTTTAGAGGAGAAGTGATTGTAAATCGTACCTTTACTTATGCCCAAATATTCAGCCATTTTTTCCATATTAATCTCACGAATGCCATATTCTTGAAAATAAGGCATGGCATTATTAATCCACTTCTTTCTTTTCTCTAAATCACTACTTCTCGTTTTATTTAATGACTTTCTTCCCACTGTTTATATAGATTTACACTTCAAATATAGATTTTTATAAGATTAGAATTCATTCAAACAGTATAATTCGTAATTTCGCCCAGCTAATCATTATAATGAAATGAGTACAATTTATTTAGATTTTGAAAAACCAATCGAAGAGTTAAGTGAACAAATCGCTAAAACCAAGGAGATTGGAGAAAAGGGAAAGGTTGACATTACCAGCACTTTAACAGAACTGGAGAATAAACTGGAAAATATCACCAAAGATATTTACGATAATCTTACACCATGGCAACGTGTGCAAGTAAGTCGTCATGCTGAAAGACCATATACTCTAGATTATATTAACGGGATTACGGATGGAGAATTTTTAGAACTTCATGGTGATCGAAACGTTAAAGATGACAAAGCAATGGTAGGTGGCCTTGGAATGATTGATGGAAAATCAGTCATGTTTATCGGGCAGCAGAAAGGTAGAAATACAAAGCAACGTAAATTTAGAAACTTTGGAATGGCTAATCCAGAAGGGTACCGAAAAGCACTTCGCTTAATGAAACTTGCCGAAAAGTTTAACAAACCTGTTGTATGTTTAATTGATACTCCTGGCGCATTTCCTGGATTAGAAGCAGAAGAAAGAGGACAAGGCGAAGCGATTGCGAGAAATCTTTATGAAATGATGGTGCTAAAAGTTCCTATCATTTGTGTTATAATAGGTGAAGGTGCTTCTGGTGGTGCGCTGGGCATTGGAATCGGAGACAAAGTATTAATGCTAGAAAATACATGGTATTCTGTTATTTCTCCTGAATCATGTTCGTCTATCCTTTGGAGAAATTGGGACAACAAAGAAAAAGCAGCTGAAGCGCTAAAACTTACTGCCAAGAACATGCTTAAAAACAAACTAATTGATGGAATAATTAAGGAGCCTTTAGGTGGAGCGCATACTGATCCAGAAAAAATGCAGAAAAAATTAAAGACCGAATTAAAAAAACACATCAATAAACTTTCTGAAATACCAATTGACAAATTGGTTGAAAGCAGAATTGAAAAGTTTTGTGACATGGGAGTTTATAAAAAATAGATTTCCTGAATTAATAAAACTCAAAAGCCGCTAAAGATCGTCCTTTAGTGGCTTTTTTGACTTTACTAACAATTGTTAATAACCTTAGTCGATAACTTTTCGTAGCATTAATTATGGAAAACATCGATGATGATATTTGTTAAATATATATTTGTAGTGTGGCTGAACAGATTGGAAAAATTATAGATAATTCTGGTAAAACCAGAAAAATTGGAAATGCTATGCCTTCCAATTTTATTGAAGGAGGAAAATTACCACCCCAAGCAGTTGACCTTGAAGCTGCTGTGCTTGGAGCGTTGATGCTTGAAAAAGGACCCGTTAATGACATTATTGATATTCTTACGCCAGAGAGCTTTTATAAAGAAGCCCATCAAAAAATATACGGGGTCATTCGAGAGTTGTTTGGAGATTCTGAACCTATTGATATTCTTACGGTTACACAAAAATTACGTTCTAAAGGTGAATTAGATGAAGTTGGAGGACCCTATTTCATTAGCCAACTTACAAATAGAGTTGCTTCTGCAGCTCACGCTGAAGCACATGCAAGAATCATTTCTCAGAAACATATATTAAGAGAGCTTATTAGAATATCAGGAACTGTTATTCAAAAGGCTTACGACGAAACAACTGATGTTTTTGACTTGCTAGATGAATCAGAAGCTGAATTATTCAAAGTTGCTGAAGGAAACCTTCGTAAAAATCATGACACCATGTCTCAATTAATGAGAATGGCTGTTGAAGGGATCGAAGATGCAATGAGCCGAGAAGATGGAATTAGTGGGATCCCCTCTAGTTTTACTGCCCTAGACAGAGTCACCTCTGGATGGCAAAAATCAGACATGGTTGTTTTAGCCGCTCGTCCAGGTATGGGAAAAACTGCTTTCGTGTTATCAATGGCTAGAAATGCCGCTGTTGATCATAATAAAGCTGTTGCGTTCTTTTCATTAGAAATGAGTTCCGTGCAGTTGGTCAATCGTTTAATTTCTGGTGAAGCAGAAATTGGAGCAAGCGATATACGTAAAGGTAATTTATCTAAAGATGAATTTTCTAAACTATTTGAAAGAACAAAAAAACTAGCAAACGCACCTTTATTTATTGATGATACTCCTGCCCTATCTGTTTTTGAATTACGTGCAAAATGTAGAAGATTAAAACAGCAACACGATATTCAAATGGTTGTAATCGATTATCTTCAATTAATGTCAGCTGGTGGCAATGGCGGAAATCGTGAACAAGAAATTAGTACTATTTCAAGGTCTATAAAGGAAATTGCAAAAGAATTAGATATTCCAATTATTGCATTGTCTCAATTAAGTCGTTCTGTAGAAACACGTGGTGGAGATAAACGTCCTATGCTTTCTGATTTACGTGAATCTGGTGCAATTGAACAGGATGCAGATATTGTTTGCTTTATTTACCGTCCAGAGTATTACGGCCTTACTGAATGGGCAGACAATACTCCATGTAATGGACAAGGGGAAATTATCATTGCAAAACACAGAAATGGTTCTTTAGAAGATGTTCGACTGCGCTTTATTGGGAAATTTGCTAAATTCGAAAACCTCGATACTTTTGACAATGGTGCTGACTTTAATCCTATGCTTCCCAATCCAGATTTTGACACAGACGGAGGAGGGTTTAGAACCGTTCAATCTAAAATGAATGATGATGCTGAAGATAACTTTCCTTCTGACTTCTTAGAGGATAGTGAAGAAGAAAGCCCATTCTAACAAAACATAATCAAAATATATTCGTTAACTTTAAAAAGTTACCATTGCCTATTAATAAGTGAGAAAAATTCTATTCATATTATTTATTACTGCCTGTGCTTTTAAAGTTTCTGCAAGTTCAATCCTAATCCCAATGGGAGATGGGGAACAAAAAAATCATCTTAAAGCTTACGGAATTGCATTTTGGATATTGCAAAATGACATAGAAGTCGAATGGCTTTTAAACTACAGAGGCGGAAGCTTTTTGATTAAGCATTACAAAACCATTGAAGAAGAATGTATTATCCGAGGAGTCACTTATGAAGTTATTGCTAATGTTCAAGCTCAGAAAATAAAAAGTGAAATTGCTGACCCCGAGGTAAATCAAGAAATCGTAAAACTAGAAAAAGCTCCGAAAATTGCCGTTTATACTCCTGGCGGAAAACAACCATGGGACGATGCTGTTACAATGGTTTTAGCTTACGCTGAAATTCCATATGATAAAGTTTATGACCGGGAAGTAATTGCTGGAGAAATGATAAAGTATGACTGGCTGCACTTACACCATGAAGATTTTACCGGGCAATATGGCAAGTTTTATCGTAATTATAAAAACGCTGAATGGTATCGTCGACAACAAAGAGAAACGGAAGAAATGGCAGCTGAATTAGGATTTGATAAAGTATCGCAACTCAAATTAGGTGTAGCTAAGAAAATAAAAGAATTTACTGCCGGTGGAGGGTTTTTGTTTACCATGTGTTCTGGTACAGATAGCTATGACATAGCGCTAGCTGCTGAAGCTGTAGATATTTGTGATTATATGTATGACGGAGATCCTGCTGACCCAGCAGCTCAGTCTAAACTAGATTTTAACAACACGTTTGCATTTAAAGATTTTGTATTAAAATCAAATCCTTTGGAATATGAGTTCTCAAGTATTGACGCAACTATTTCTCATAGAAGCCCAGAAAGCCAAGATAAATTTTCATTATTTGAATTTTCTGCGAAGTGGGATGTTGTACCTACTATGCTTTGCCAAAGCCACACATCCATTGTAAAAGGATTTATGGGACAAACAACCGACTTTTATACAAAGTACATTAAATCCGATGTATTAATTATGGGCGAAAACAAAGCTTTAGGCACTGCGCGTTACATTCATGGAGAATATGGTAAGGGGCAATGGACTTTTTATGGTGGCCACGACCCTGAAGATTTTAGACATTATGTAAATGACCCCCCTACCGATTTAAATTTATTTCCAAACTCGGCTGGATATAGGTTGATATTGAATAACATCCTTTTTCCTGCTGCTAAAAAGAAAAAACAGAAGACCTAGGCATTTTTCTTTCTTAGAAATTCGATTAAAATAATCATTGGGAACACTCCATGAGGCAATCTTACCAAAAACTCATGGAAGAACCCTTCAAAGCTTTGCCAAATAAATTGCGAATCAAAATGTACGTAAAAACGGGCTATTGATGTCATAAAACCCCAAAATACTGCATAACTCAATAACGTTATAAAAATAACTTTCAAGACTTTAGATAAAACCTCTTTTCTATATAAAAAATTAAAAGGAATTAAAACAATCCCAGCAAACAAAAAATCCATCCAAGCGATATCAGTCAATGCAGCTCTTGCCATATCTTCTTGAATTCCAAAACCTATTATCAGCATATCTGTGAAATTTCCAGGTTGAGGGTAATATCCTATAGCAAATAATCCATGGTAAATAAATGTGATTGCTATTGCAATTTTTGAAACTATCAATGCCTTTCCCGCTCCATGACCATTACAAAACCACAGAAATATTATTGGCGTTACAAATTGAGCTGAATACTCTAATAATGTCCCATATAAATAATGTTTATCCACAAAAAAACCATAAAAGGTTAATGCTAAACAGAACACTCCCAAACATATAATCCACTTCAAAACTCTACGAGAAGGAGAATAGAAAAGAGCTGCCGCCCCGGATAAAGCATAAATTATCCCAATACCAATTGAAATATTATCGATTAAGTATTCATAGAAATGATCTCTGTAAATATCTTGTAACGTACTACCTGTTAACCATTCTAGCACTTTTCCGAACCCATGTGGATTGTAAAAAAAATTACGAAAAGGGCCTTCCCAATAAATATGCTCCCAAGCTCTTCCTATAAATAATAGAAAGGTGGTAATTCTTAATATTCTAACATTAAAAGGGTTTTGCATATCTTATATAGATACCTTAATTTTACTAACTAATATTAAGTAGTTCAAATCTATATTCCAATAAAATGAAATTTTGGGTTAAACTAATTTGTTTTATAATTTCTGTGCTCCTTGTAGGAGATGCTTTTGGTCTTACACGAAGATACAGATTATCTTTAAGGGATGACCCATCTTCGACTATAACAATTGGATGGGACCAAAATGGCGGAAATTCTCCAACCCTCTATTATGGAACAATTGATTACGGACAAAACTGGGCTTCATATCCAGCTTCTCAGACGGAGGATAGACAAGTAAATGCAAAAGGGATGGACAATCGTTTTGTTCGTTTGACAGGGTTAACTCCCAACACTATTTACTATTTTGTAATTAAAGATACTGATGGGACTAGTCCTCGTTTTTGGTTTAAAACTACTCCAATGGGAAATGCTTCTCCACTATCTGTTATTGCAGGAGGTGATAGTAGAGCATACCTAGATAATAGTCCAAGACAAAATGCAAATAAAATGGTTGCTAAGTTACGTCCAGATTTCGTTCTTTTTGGAGGGGACTATACTTGGCTTGGATTAAATTTAGAGTGGAGTGAATGGATGGATGATTGGCAGATGACAACTTCTCCAGATGGCAGAATGTATCCTGCCGTATGGGAAAGAGGAAACCATGAATCTAATAGTGGAACCGTATATGACTTATTTGATGTACCGAGTGCAGATGAATATTTCACAATTCCAGTTGGTGGAAACTTCCTTAATATATATACCCTAAATACTGAAATCTCTATAACAGGTAATCAATCCACCTGGTTAGAAGCTGATTTACAAGCAAATTCTGACAATTATGACTGGAATATTGCTCAATATCATCGATCAACAAGACCTCACACTACTGCCAAGCCTAATGCAGACATACAATACAATTCATGGGCACATCTATTCCATGACTATAGAGTTCAATTAATTGTAGAAAGTGATGCCCATGATGTTAAAACTACATGGCCTGTTAAACCCTCCACAGGACCAAATTCTGATGAAGGTTTTGAATTAGACACCTTATTCGGATCTGTCTATATTGGGGAAGGATGTTGGGGAGCTCCTTTAAGGACAAATGATTGGGACAGAAACTGGACTAGAAACAGTGCAAGTTTTAATAGCTTTCATTGGTTAAAAATAGCAAAAGACACTATTGAAATCAGAACGATTGAAACGGACAATGAAGCATCTGTAGGCTCAGTAACGGATATCGACCGATTTACACCTCCAACTGGAATTGACATTTGGAATCCATCAAATGGAAGTGTTGTTTACATCACAAATCAGAAATACTTAGGAAGACCTGATATTTCTGTTACATATCCATTTCATTTACAATATTTTAATCAAGCACAAGCAGTTATGGTAACTGCTGATGCAATGGATAATAACGGCTCTGTGCAAAATGTAAAGTTCTTTGTGAATGATGTTCAAATCGGACAGGACAACACCTTTCCTTATGATTTAAACTGGACTATTCCTAGCAATGGAGAATATGTAATTACTGCTTGGGCAATTGATAATGAAGGTTGGCACAACATATCAGATGATGTGAAAATTTTTACGGGTGAAATTGACATTACAGCGCAACTAGCAACTAACGATGATGATGTTGAGGAAACAAAAGATAATGGAGACATGGACTTAACCAGCTCTGATTTAGAACTCTGCATTGAAGAATGGGTTTGGCCAATCCCTGATGAAGATCAATGGGTAGCTTTGAGGTATTCTGATCTGAATGTTCCGCAAAGCGCATCAATCTCAAACGCCTACATTCAATTCACTTCAAACGAAAATCAATCCGATGTAGCAGCTATTGCTGTTTACGGAGAAAATATTGACGACGCTTCAACTTTTACAGGGTCCAATTATAATGTTTCTTTTAGATCTCGAACAAGCGCAACAGTTAACTGGGATCCTTCCTCATGGATCACAGATGCTTCAGGAGCTACTGAACAGACACCTGACATAACATCAATCGTACAGGAGATTGTAAACAGACCTGGGTGGCAATCCGGTAATGCAATGGCTTTTATTTTTGATGGTAGTGGAACCCGCTCTGCTTATTCTAGAGATGATGACGTCTCAAAATCAGCAACGTTACACATAACCTTCCAATATCATTCACCAAATACAATTATTGAGAAATCACCATTTGAAAAAGAATTTACTATATACCCAAATCCAGTTGCTGATATCCTTCATATTAATATTAAAACAGCAAAAGCGACAGATTTAGAAATTTACTCTCTGAATGGCCAATTAATAAACCGACAAAAGCTTACACAATCAGAAAACCTAATTAATACAGATAGCTTGGGACTTAGTAAAGGTATTTACTTACTGCATCTATCTAGAAACAATAATCGGTTTATACATAAAATAATAATTCAATAACATGAAAAAAACACTACTGATTCTGCTTGTTATTTCTTCGTATTCAGCGGCCTGTCAAGGCAAAATAAGAGCAAGCATTGACCCTGTACTCTACCCTTTTTATCACGGTGTAGCTTCCGGAGATCCACTTTCTGATAGAGTAATTCTTTGGACTAGAGTTACAGAAGATACATTAACTGTAGATAGTGTTCAGGTTGATTGGAGGATTGCAACAGATACCAGCATGAATAACATAGTTAACTCTGGAACAGGTTATGCAAAAGAGAGTGTAGATTGGACATATAAAGTTGACGCAACTGGACTTCAACCAGACACATGGTATTATTACGATTTTAATGGTTTAGGTAGATATTCTTTAAGAGGAAGAACTAAAACCGCTCCTGTCGGAGATATAGACAGTGTAAGGTTTGCCATCGTATCTTGTTCCAATTGGGAACATGGGTATTTCCATGCATACAAACATTTAAAAGACAGAAATGATTTTGATTGCGTTTTACATCTCGGTGATTATATCTACGAATATGAAACTGGTGGATTTTCGGCTAACTTAAGCGATAGGATAAATGATCCAACTCATGAAATTATAACCTTGGAAGATTATCGATTAAGATATTCGCATTACAGATTAGATTCGGACTTAAGAGATTTACATCAACAGTTCCCTTTCATTAATATATGGGATGATCACGAAACTGCAAATGATTCTTATATAGATGGGGCTGACAATCATAACCCCGGAACAGAAGGCTCTTGGATAGATAGAAAAGCAGGAGCTACTCAAGCATATCATGAATGGCTGCCTATTCGATCACCAAATGCTACTAATACACAGATTTACCGAAAATTTGCATGGGGAGAATTAATTGATTTACATATGCTAGATACACGTTTAGAAGCAAGGGTTTTGCAAAACTCAAGTGCAGCAGGCGACCCTAATCGTCCTTTACTAGGCACAACTCAATTTGATTGGTTAACTAACAACCTTCAAGCTTCGGCAGCAAGATGGAATATTCTTGGACAACAGGTTATGATGGCTCCTTTAGCCGTTTTTGGGCAAATTTTAAACAGCGATCAATGGGATGGATATGCCTATGAAAGAGACCAGTTATTTAATTTTATTACAACGAATAGTATCGATAATTTAGTTGTTTTAACAGGTGACATTCACACATCTTGGGTAAATGACATTCCATTAAACAACTACGACAACTCATCGTGTACTGGGTCATTAGGAGTTGAATTTGTAGTAACAAGTGTTACTTCTACTAGTTTTAACCTTGGGTTTGCTTCTTCCGTTATCGAACTTGCTAATGCACATGTACAATATGCCGATTTACAAAAAAGAGGTTATATGATATTAGACGTTAACAAAACAAGAGTTCAAGGTGACTATTATTACATGAATGATGTTGAGAGCCCAACACCAGGAGAGTATTACGGAACATCTTACTTTGTTAATGACACTGAGAAATGTGCAAATGAAGCAACTACTTTTTCAAGTAACACTGGCCCTTTACCCATTTACGCTCCTCAATACCCAATAGGCGCTCCTATTGGGTTTGAAGAAACTATTGACAACCTTGTTGTTTTTGGCGCCTACCCAAACCCTATTATTGATGAAATTACCGTACAGTTCCACTTATTTCAGGCAGAAGAAGTAAAGGTTAAATTATATGACATTGCTGGAAAATTAGTATTTAATGATATTGCTGACAACTTAAGTCCCGGTGTCAATTACATGAAGCTTAATTTGCAATCAATAAAAGCTGGACCCTATAACTTAGTTTTAGAAACAAATTTCCACAGAGCGACAAAATCATTAATTAAAGTTCAGTAATTGGGGAAAGGAATTATTTTATTCTTACTTATGGCCACTTTAGGATTACATGCACAAGTTTCAAACCCTAAAATATTTGGACATAGAGGCTGTAGAGGTATTCTGCCTGAAAACTCTATTGAAGCCTTTAATAAAGCTATTAATTTTGGTGTGGATGGTATTGAGTTTGATGTGGTAGTCAACAAAGATAAACAGATTGTAATTTCGCACGCACCCTATATGGAACAGAAATATTGTTTAATGCCTGATGGAAGGAGAATTAAGCAAGAAAAAGAATTTAATCTTTTTCAAATGACACAAATGGAAATAGAACAATTTGATTGTGGCTCTAAATATCATTCGAATTTTCCGGAACAAAAGAAATTAAAGACATACAAACCTCTCTTGCAAGAATTATTTGATAAAATAGATTTTAGTGAGGTTATGATTCTTTTTGAGATTAAATCTGAAAAAAGATATTATGGAAAGTATCAACCTCAACCTGATGAATATGTCGATATCATTCTAAAAGAAGTTAGTAACTATGTACATAGAAAAAATATTGTTTTCATGTCTTTTGACTCAAATATTATTAACGAGTTACACAAACAAGCTCCACAATATAAATTGGTCTACCTGACTTACGCCCCATTTAAATCAGTCAAGAGCAGCATTAAAGACTTAACTGTCCAGCCTTACGCGATAGGAATGTACAACCCAACAATTTCTAAAAGAGAAATTATAAAAGCACATGAATTAGGCATCGCAGTTTTTGCTTGGACAGTTAACTCCTATAAAGATTTTGAGCGACTAAAACGATACGGAATAGATGGAATTATTACTGATTATCCTGGAGATTTTATCAAAAGAGAATCTATAAATACCTTGTAAAAAAGACCAATACCAAATACAAAGGAAACCCAAAAGCAACATAAACTGCTACCCTATCCAATTTGGTATGTTTTATACGCCGTTTCCTCGTTTGTTGTGTTAGTTTTTGACGAATATACTGTCTAAATAAAAACCCTAGTGCAACTCCGGTCGCTCCGCATATAACATGTATAATATTTCCATAAAATATATTTTGCGATAAACTGGTTAATGAATTATAATACAAAGGCACAAACACCATCAAAATAGGTAAGGATATCCAAACACCTAATTGAATTCCACGAAGAGTGATATAATAATCTTCAAAGATACTTCGAGTTTTTACATACCTTCCTTCTGCCATAACCAAAAACATAACCCCAGAGTAAGTCATTAATATAGGAGTAAAACCATGGCCTATTAATAACAGTAATCTATGAAAGAGAACATACATGAAAAATGAAACCAAAGTTGTAATCAGAAAGCAGAACGAACCAAGAACTTTTTCTAAATATGTTCCTAATACCCACATTAGCAGAAGGTTAAGCCCTAAATGAAATATTGCTGAAACATTATCAAACCCATGCTGAAAAGGAATCGTTAACCGGACAAAAATATTTACTACCGGCCCATCTCCTACTCCATAAATATCACTCAGTTTAGGAATGAAAATAGTAATTGTGGTAATGATAACCATACAGGCTGCTAAAATGTACGAAACATAGGTTTTCAATCGAATATCTCCTCTTATTTCATCAAACATTATACAGTCACTATTTTTTGATTATTAATATAAAGTAAATACTTTTCGACATGCGTATATCCCATTTCTTCTAACAGATTTCCATACTCCGTTATTTGTAAAGTATGCTTTGTTAAGGGTTTTCCTGTTTTATAATCAATAACAATTGCATGCAAACCTTTAGTAATAACTTTATCTGGAATATAAAAATGACCCTCTTTCGAAATTATTTCTTGTTCATTGTAAACCTCACTAGAGGAATTAAACCAGCTAGCTATCTGAGGAATATTGAATAACTTATTTATCAAAACAATAATTTCGGATTTGATAGAACTTGGCACTATGCCCTTTGTTTCTAACTGATTTGCAACTGCCTCAATATCATTTTTACTATTAACTTCAGAAAGAACAGCATGAATGGCAATTCCTTTTTCCCTTTCACTAATTGTATTAAATTCTTCGATATGTGCATTTCTATCAAAGCTGAGATTTAAGCTCTCTCTTTTTGAAATGACATCCACTCCTTTTACAACCTCTTCCTGCTGTTTACGCTTGTTTCTATTTGGTTCCAAATCGCCGGAAACAAACTCCTTGGCATCCTCATTAAAATCGGAGTGACTAGCAACCTGATTAATTATTTTAGAAGTCACACTACCTTTACTCCTAGGCTCTTCTAATAGAATATGTAACCTATCAATCGCTCTGGTACATGCAACATAATATAGATTTAAGTTATCCAGAACAGCTTCATCTTCTTCTTTCTCCGCTATTTTTTCCAAATTATAATTTTTTAAACTAGATTTAGTAAGAGGAGTTACGTACTTCGGCAAATTTAAATCATCCAATTTCTCATGCTCAATCCATGTTAAATTTGACATCCCAGGGTTTGTGTTTTGCCATTTTGCAAATGGAATTATAACCACTGGAAATTGGAGCCCTTTAGATTTATGAATAGTCATTACTTGAATTGCATTATCTACACTCCCAAGATTAACGGAAATTGATTCTTTTTTATTTTCATAAAACTCTACGAATAACTGAATACTAGAAGTATTTCTTTTCAGGTAATGATGTACAGTATTTAATAACTGATCCAAAAAAGGATCATATCGATTCATTTTAAAACTTTGAATCAAGTAAATAATTTTATCATATAAATTGAGAGACAGGTAATAAGTCTGCTTAAATATTGGATGCCGCTCTGACAAGTATTTTTTTAGGTCAATTCCCTTAGTGTAATAAGCGTTCTTCTTATCTGGGATTCTCCAGTTATCATATTCCTTTGTTAACGAAGGGTCCTCTTTGAGGTAATCTATACACTTTATTGCTGCATGTTCGTTTTTATCATCTCCAAAAGCTTGTAGAAATGAGACAATAAAAGAAACATCTTTAGAACTTCCAAGGACTATACTATCTGATGAAACAACTGGATAACCTTGTTCTTTTAAAAATGCTGCGATAGTCATTCCATCATTTTTACTTCTAACAAGAAGTGCAATATCTCCATCCGAAAAGCCATTCAATTTTGCTTGTTCGACGTATTGTAAAACATTTTGGCACACAATTTCGTTTGAATTCTCAATGTCTTTTCCAATTATTTTAGCATTAACAAAACCCGTTTGTTTTTTAGTTACATTTTGCGTGGAGTCATTGTATATCTTTTGAATCTGTTCATTTTCGTCAACCGCTAAAGCTTCAAACAGCCAGTTATTAAACTGAACAATAGCCGATGCTGAGCGATAGTTATTCTGTAAAACCTTTCTCGTTGCCGAATAATTAAACACAGCGTTAATTTCATCCAAATAAGTAAACTCTCCTTCAACTTTTGGGAGGTTAACAAACTGATGTACATCTCCGTTTCGCCATCTATAGATTGCTTGTTTCGAATCTCCTACTATCAGGTTTTTATTCCCTTCTGACAAAGATTCATACACCAACGGAACCAAATTGGTCCATTGTAGACTAGATGTATCCTGAAACTCATCTATCAAATAGTTTTTATATCGAGCTCCTATTTTTTCGTAAATAAAAGGAGCAGGTTCATTTATTACAATTTTGCTAATAACCTCATTAAAATCGCTTATAAAAACAATATTGTTCTCAGATTTAACTTTAAATAAAATCTGATGAATCGAATTCAATAATGAAAAGCCTACTAGTTGTTTATTGAATTCTTTTGCGAAGTTCAATTCCTCATTGATTTTGATCAATTTTCCCATTTCATCCTGTAAAGGTGAAATAATGGGTCTAACTAAACTTTCTGTTTTTGGAGTATACCAAGTCTCTTCGTGGTATTGTTTTATAGTGGGGTCTGTTAATGTAAATTCATCTTTCGTTAAAGACTTATTTATCAATGCCCCCCATCCACTGCTCATCTTCCCTTTAAAGAAATCTATAGCTAAACCTTGACTTGATAATAACTCAACTATTTTAGAAATCGAAGTTCCTACTTCAAGGATTAACTTTTTCTCATTCTCTTTTACTTTTTTTCCTAAATCAGAGAAAAAAGCCAGGTCATGTTTTTCAAAATCTGCTAATGGAATTCTTGTTTTTTCATTTTTAAGAATACTTGTTAAACGCAATAATTGTTTCTCTATGTCACCTTTCCCGCTTTCTTCAATCAATTGTTCCGAAAATCGAATTAAATATTTTGTCAGCTCCTCATCAGCCCCAATATTATTTAGCAGAACGCCTATGCTTCTTTGTAAAAAAGTATCTATATCCGTTTCTATTTCAAAACTGAGGCTTAAATCCAATTCCCTTGCAAACGAACGAATAATTCGATGTACAAATTTATCAATCGTTAAAATATTAAAGTCTCCATATTGATGGATGATATTATTATATGCTTTACTGGATTTGCTTATTAATTCGGGCTTCTTAATACCGGTAGAAGCAACAAAATCTTTCATCAAGTCTGCATCTGCATCTTTGGATAATTTAAGTAACGCTTTCAATACGCGTTCTTTCATCTCGGTAGCTGCTTTATTGGTAAATGTAATTGCCAATATTTGCCTAAATTTATTCGGGTTATCACTTTTCAGAACAATCGAAATATATTCTTTTACAAGTGTATAGGTTTTTCCAGACCCAGCAGAAGATTGATATATTTTAAAAGGTTTTTCTGCGGGGGAATCATACATGCTTCTAAGTTAGTCAAATTTCTTCTTTCTTTTAAAGAAAATAGTTTTTAGAATTATTAATAGTAATTTTAGAATATGAAAATCCCTTTACTTTTGCTACTCATGTCCACATTAAGTTTTAGTTACTCTCAAATAACTAAAAAGGAAAGTAAGACTATAGAAAAATCGATAAAGCTATATAAAGATAAAAAATACGACAAGGCAATCGACAAACTTGCCCCCGTTTTACAAACACATAAAAACAACAACAAATTATGGGAAATCAATATTGAAATATATTATCAAAATTATTTAGAGACCTACAATTCAATGCATTCTTTAATTAGCTTTTTTAAAGAAACTGAGATTATAAATGAAGATGGAACAAAATCGACATTGACAATAACTTCAAATGGGAATTTTGGCTTTGATGACTTTATTTATCAATGCTCAAAAAGCACCCGCTTAATTGAGAACATTAATACCTCCAACGTATACATCAGGAACTACTTAGTAGACACTCCTGTAGATACTGCCATTTCTAAAGATGCTAAAGATGCTTTTGACAGTGCTGAAATAGAATTTCAAAAAAGGAATTTCTCAAAAGCTATTGAACTTTACAACAAATCGCTGGAATACGAACCTAGCTATTACAAAGCGTCAATGTACCTTGGAGATTGCCATTGGGCGGACGGAAGACCCGCAAAAGCAATAGATTATTTTAAGGAAGCTATTGAAAAGCAACCAACATTGCTAGAACCTAGAAAATATTTAACCGATGCTTTTATTGATTTAGAAGAATTGGACAAAGCATTAGCTTCCTGTATTGAAGGAATAATTGTTTTTCCTGATAGTGACATGTTTCGAAGAGTTGGTGACATATGCTACAAGAAAGGAATGAAATTCAATAGACAATGGATGCCCAGAGATTTAGATTTAAATGAAATTGGATTTGAACAGAGCCCTGTATCAATGACACCATGGAACTTTTATAGAGAAGCCAAAAGTAAAATTGAACCTTTTTGTGATGATAATGGTGTCATAATAAAGGAAAATGGATTAACGAAACAGCATTACATGGAAACCTATTGCTGGGAACATATGCTCGCCAACACAAAAGATGAACAATTTAATTTTGCCAGAAAAGCTATGGATGCTGGTTATTTAGATTGTTTCACTTTAGTATCATTGTATCATATTTCATTACACAAGCAGTTTAAATATTTTGCAAAAAACAACAGATCTAAAATTAAAGACTACTTTGATTTGATGTTGATATCTGAATAAGAGAACAGTTCAGGGTACTAAAAAAACCCTCTTCCAATTTAGAAGTGTAATTTTGCACAGCATTCAACATATTGCGTGACTTTTACAGCTGGATAAAAATCGGAGAATATTACTTAACCTGCGTCTCCTTTTGTAAGTACACCGTCTCCTCTAAAACTTCCCAAGTACCCTCTTCACAATTCAACATGTCCTTAATTCTAAGGATCTCTGGATATTGTTTTGCTTCAATTGAATGTTTCACAAACTTGTTTCCAAATAAAGAAAGTTCTACAAACTCCTTTTCCGAGATAATCTTGAAATAGGTTTCTATATTTTTGTACTTTCGGTATTGAGGAAAATCCATACCTCAAAATTACACAAAATGACGATAGAAGATTTAATAACACAAGCGAAAGAAAGTAATGCAGAAGAAAATTACAAGGAAGCATTTCAACTTTACTCAAAAGCAATTGATGTCCTTCCAAATGATCCGGATTTATATTCTGCTCGTGGTGTGGTATTGTTTCACCTTGACAGAAAAGAAGACTCTCTTATAGATATGAACAAGGCTGTTGATTTAGAGCCGAATTACAGCTATCGTTATTCAAGTAGAGCATACATTAAAGCGAGTCTTGGAATGACAGAAGATGCCATTTTAGATTATAAAAAATGTACAGAACTAGACCCTGAAGATGCTATTTCTTGGAATAATATGGGACTACTAGAAGACCAATTAGGTTGGAACAAAAAAGCGGGAAAAACATTTAAAAAGGCAGATAGTTTAGAGAAGGTTTTAAAGGATAAAGATATTACTATAGAAAAAAAAAGTGAACTTCCTGAACCAAAACCTGAAATTCCAATATCAAAAAATAGAATAATTAAAGAAGTTTTTACAAAAAAAGAAACATTTAAAGAGTTTGTCAAATTTGTACGGTCTGGGTTTAAAATAAAAAATAATTAATCTGAATGAACTCTTTTCTATCTGAAGTAGCGCAAAATTTATTAACGCAATATTCTGTCCAGGAATTAAAGGACATCGCTATAATTGTTCCGTCTAGAAGAGCTGGTCTACATTTCAAAACAGAATTAGCTAAACAGATTAAACAAACATTTTGGGCTCCACAAATTCAAAGTCTTGATGATTTTATTGTTGACTTACACGAATTAACATCCATCGACCCTATTTCCGTTCATTTCGAATTGTTTTCCTGTTATTGCGAACTTTTTGAGGAGCCCGGTAGTTTCGATGTTTTTCATAGCTGGTCCAGTCAAGTACTTAGTGATTTTAATGAGATAGATAGGTATTTATTACCAAGTGAATTGGTTTTTAAAAACCTAAAAGACATCAAAGAAATTGAAGCATGGAGTTTCAATGCGAATGAATTAAGTGCCGGTCAAGAGAAATTTTTGGAATTCTGGGAAAAACTAGGAGAACTATACCTTCTTTTTAATTCAAAATTAGAAAAGAAAGGGTTTTCTACAAAAGGAAGAATCTATAAAGATGTAGCAAATAATCCTGAAAAGTATTTAAAAAACACACCGCAAAAGAAAATTATTTTCATAGGATTTAATGCACTTTCAAAAAGTGAAGAAACCATATTTGCATGGCTTAAAAACCTGGGTAAAGCAGAAGTGTTTTGGGATGTAGATCAATATTACATGAACGACAGCATTCAAGAAGCAGGGAATTTTGTCCGTCAATATAAAAAATGGAATGAAGATAATTTCAAGAACATTCCTAATAATACGATTAAAGATAAAACGGTTACAATCTATCCAGCCAATACAAATTTGAATCAGATTAACATTGCTGCTCAAATACTGAGTAGTAACCCTCAGTTTGGAGATACAAAAAGTGCTGTAATCCTTTCAGATGAACAACTATTAAAACCTTTTTTAAATGCTATTCCTCTCGGAATAGACAAAATGAATATTACAATGGGGTATTCATTTTCGAATACTCTAGCCCTGGAATTACTTGATATTATTTTTACTATTCAAATCAATTCTAAACGATTTCAATCCAATCAAAATAAAAATACGATTTATTTTAAAGACCTCTTTACGTTTTTAGAACATGTTTTGGTTGTCAAATACTTTAAGAATAAAGGAATCAATGCAAACCAGGTAATTGGTCATTTTACAAAGAATAACTTTTCTTTTATTACAAAGAAAAACCTAGAAGAAGTATTCGGAACAAACGCAGGTTTACTAGACATATTACTCTATCATTCTGCAGCAAATACAGAAAGCACCTTACTCCAATTAGCTAGTTTTTGTGATACCATACGTTTAACTTTAATTGATGAAGCACACAAAACATTTGAAATCGAAGTGTTGTATAAAATCATCTCCAATCTCAAAAAAATTGAGTCAATTAATAAAGAATATCCATATATAGAAAACATTGAAGGAATTCGAAACTTATTCAATCTTATTAATAAAAGTGAAAAACTTTCATTTTATGGAGAGCCTTTAGAGGGTCTTCAGGTAATGGGTTTATTAGAAAGTCGCGCGATAGACTTTGATAATATAATTCTTGTTTCATGTAATGAAAAATTTCTTCCTGGAGTTCAAGGTTCCAATTCTTTTATTCCACATGATTTAAAAATCTACCTAGGGCTGCCAACAAAACAAGATCGAGAAGCTATTTTCTCCTACTATTTTTACCGCCTATTGCATCGTGTAAAGAACATTCACTTTATATATAATAATGGATTACCTAACGGACTTGACAGCAATGAAATTAGCCGTTACTTAATTCAAATAGAAAGTGAATTGCCACATAAAATTGACCGTAAGGACTATAATTTTAAATGGGATAATAAATCTGTTCCTAATGAGATTAAAAAAGATAGAAGTACATTGAAAAAGATTGATTTACTCTTCGAAAAAGGTTTATCTCCTTCAGCATTAAACACATATTTATCCTGTCCACTTGATTTTTACTATAAGTATGTTTTAAGAATCAACGAAAAACAAGAGCTAGAAGAAACTATAGAAAATAGTACTCAAGGGACCATAATACACGAAGTTTTAGAAGAATTATATAAAGAGCATTCTCCTACTATTACAGAATCATCTGTTGACGCAATGTTGAAGACATATGAAACTTTAACAGACAAACTATACCTAAAGCAATTCCCTTCCAAAAGTTATCGCTATGGAAAAAACCTCTTGTACTATAAAATGGCTTTAAAAGAGATAAAGCTTTTTTTAACGCAAGAAAAAAAACAAATTCAAAAAAAAGGTCCAATTGAAATATTAGGATTAGAAGAACCCTTAGATACAAAGATTGAAATTGAAACTTCACAAGGCAGAAAGACAATTGTTTTAAAAGGAAACGTAGATAGGATAGACGCTCAAAATGGTCAAACTAGAATTATTGATTATAAATCTGGCTTCGTAAAACCTGAGGATGTTAGAGTTTCATCCATAGAACAAGTATTCGAGAAACCTAAAGCCGCTCAATTATTGTTTTATGGATACTTATACAATAAAGAAAATCCCAATTCTGGAGCAATATCAGGAATAGTTTCAATGAGAAACTTGAAACAAAATCTTATACCTTTTTCTTTCAAAGAAAAGAAAGGGGAAGAAAAAATTTCGGAAGAAGAGCTCTACAACAATTTTGAAGAAATCTTAATTTCTAAGATTCAAGAAATATATAACGTAAGCATTTTATTTGCGCATGATTCGAAAGCTAAATACTGTATGCTATGCGAATAATCAAGAGATAAAAAACATGAATAATATAGAATGTTTTTTATCATCTAATTGTAGATTAGGTCTTTCCGAATTAATAACCATTTTTTCGCTCGACAATTATTTATTCAAAAGGAATGGCAACATGAATTCCCAGATTATAATGAATATCGTGAGGATCCCAGGCAAATTCAAATGAAGGTCCAAGGTTAAAGTGTTTTAGCTCAAATTCATAATTCGTTTCAAGATGTACAGCAAAAACAGTTTCAAGTTTGTCCTGTTCACTTTCAATTGCCACACCCGGTGCAGCAATTACGTGCAAACCTCCAATAAGTCGATAATCAAAAACGACACTATAGGTTTGATGCTTTTCTTCATTAAAAATATATTCCGCTCCAAGTCCAATACCAAAATTTTCACTTTTAATATTCTTTACATAATGAGCATGCAGGCCAACAGCTACTCCTTCAGAAGGGGTAAAAAAAACGGGTGCAATGGACACACCTAATTCATTTTTATGAAAATGTTCATGCTCCTCCTGCGAAAAGGCTGAAAACCCCAGGAAAACTAAGATTAATACAAATAAATTTTTCATAATTACTACTTCATCAAGTTAATCCCAGTAAAACTAGTAGGAGTGATTAGTCTTAATTCAGCTTTTATTTCTTCACTTACATTTAAGCCTTCAATAAAACTAGCTATTGAATTCGCATTTATTCCTTCGTTGGTTCTAGTCAGCTCCTTTAATGCTTCATAAGGATTTGGATACGCTTCTCGTCTAAGAACCGTTTGAATCGCCTCTGCTACTACCGCCCAATTCTTTTCAAGGTCTCTTGCAATTGCTTCTTCATTCAACAGTAATTTAGCCAATCCCTTCTTTAAGGACGCCAAAGCAATCATTGTATGTGCTATTGGAACACCAACATTTCTTAAAACTGTACTATCCGTTAAATCTCTTTGCAATCTTGAAATAGGCAATTTAGCAGATAGATGCTCAAAAAAAGCATTCGCTATTCCCAAATTTCCTTCAGAATTTTCGAAATCAATTGGATTTACCTTGTGTGGCATAGCAGATGACCCTATTTCTCCTGCTTTAATTTTTTGTTTAAAATATTCCATTGAAATGTATGTCCACATATCCCTATCTAAATCCACTAGAATAGTGTTAATACGTTTCATGGCATCAAAAAGTGCCGCTAAATTATCGTAATGCTCAATTTGAGTAGTTGTTTGAGATCTAGAGATTTTCAACTTTTCACTCAAAAATTTATTTGCAAAACTCACCCAATCAATAGAAGGATAAGCAACAAAATGAGCATTAAAATTACCTGTTGCTCCACCAAATTTGGCAGAATACGGAATAGCTCTCATTTGTTCTAATTGAATTTTTAGTCGTTCAACAAAAACATATATCTCTTTACCTAATCTTGTCGGAGAAGCTGGCTGACCGTGTGTTTTAGCCAACATAGGAACATCTTTCCAATCTGTTGCTAAACCGCTTAATTGCTCAACAATTTCTTCAATCATCGGGTAATATACATCCGCTAATGCATCTTTAATCGAACGTGGAACAGAAGTGTTATTAATATCTTGAGATGTCAATCCAAAATGAATAAATTCTTTACTCCCTCCACCTATTCCAATCGCATCCAATTTTTCTTTTATAAAATACTCTACTGCTTTAACATCGTGATTCGTTACTTTCTCAATCTCTTTAATTCGAAGAGCATCCTTGTCCGTAAAGTTTTCGTACAAACCTCTTAAGTTAGAAAATAAACTTTTATCAAAATCCGCTAACTGCGGTAAGGGTAGTTCGCATAATGAAATGAAATACTCTACTTCAACTAATATTCTATATTTAATTAATGCTGCCTCAGAAAAATAATCTCCTAATTGATCTGTTACTCTTCTGTATCTTCCATCAACAGGACTAATTGCGTTTAAAGTAGTAAGGCTCATTTACTGTTTTTTTTATTTATTGTAAAATACAAAAGCAAAAATAGGAAATACTACCTTTCTGCCATAAAGATTTTGTATTTTCAGCCTACTATTTATCAACTATAATTTTATTATGGGTTGATATTTATGGAAAAACGACAATCGTTAAACCAAAAGAACTGAAAGATGGGTTTTGTTAGAGATTTTAAATTAGGTGTCAACAGCTATATTAATGCTGTAAGATTTATAAAAAAGCATAAGCTTTGGATTTATTTCTTATTCCCTATAATCATCTTTTTTGCAATCTATTACTCTGGATTTACTTTTCAAGAACTTAAAAGAGATTATACTGCCGGTGATGATGCAGGGATGATAAAAAAAGTCTGGTATTTCTTTGTTTCTGGTTTCTTCCTTATGATGTCATATGTTATTTTTAATTTTATGAGATACATTCTCATCATACTGATCTCTCCAGTACTATCTGTTGTATCCGAAAAAGTTGAAAAAATAATAACGGGAAATAAGTACAAATTCAATCTTAAACAACTTATCAAGGACATTAAACGAACTATTAACCTTGCTATTCGAAATATTTTTTTCGAATTCGGCATTGTTTATGGTGTAGCCTTAATTCTATACATACTATTTTGGATAGTACCTTCACCAGAAGGAACTGCTAAATTTATCTCAAGTCAATTTGCTATGGTTGTAGCATTTTATTATTACGGATTCGGCTTTATTGATTTTATGAATGAAAGAAGAAGGTTAACGATTAAGGAAAGTGTGAAATTTGTCAAGAGACATAAAGGTTTTGCTGTTGCATTAGGCTTGGTTTTTACGCTGTTTTTTCACTACACAAATAAGTATTTTATCGAAATAAAAGATGATGTTTCAAGTACAACATTTATGTTTATTATTATAATCTCTTCTATCATTATGGCGGTTATTCCAATTGTAACAATGGTTGCAGCAACATTAGGTGTACACGAATTGGTTGACTTAAATAAAAATGCTTTTGCGCTCAAAAAGGAAAATAAATCCAATGAAAACAAGGGGACTATTGAAAAATAAAAGGAAATAATTAAATCTAAATTAACTATATTTGTTTTTAAGCCAAGAAAATATACAATCCAATAGAAATATATGAAAAGTTTTTTGACAATCGCGTTTGCATTATTCGTTACTGCTTCTACACAAGCGGGTATTACATTGGTTACCGACACTACTAAAAACATTATCGACAAAGCTAAGATTCAATACAAACTATCTGAAGGAAAGCATAAGTATTACGCACATAATTATCGTGGTGCACTGACCATTTATCGTGAGGTAATTTCTATAGATAAAGACAACGCTAAAGCGCAATATGGAATTGCTGAATGTCAATATTCATTAAAAAATTTCGAACTTGCCAAAACGCACATTGATATGGCGATTGAATTACATGGAGCAACTGATTCTATTAAACCAGTAGACAAGGATGTTGATTATTTGCACGGTAACATCTTCTTTAGATTAGGAGAATTAGACAGTGCAATTATTAGCTATCAAGCATTCAAATTAGCTACTCCAAACACTAAAAAGCTGGCAGATTATGAAGTTGACTTATTATTGAAACATTGTGATTACGCAAAAGCTGCCATGGCTTCACCTGTGGATGCCTTGATTAAAAACATTGGAGGAAATATTAATTCTTCTGCTCCAGAATTTGCTCCGTGTATTTCTTTAGATGGAAATTCTATGGTATTTACTTCTCGTAGACCAGACACAAAAGGTGGAATGGTAGATGTAAATTATGACCATATGTATTATTCAGATATTTATATCTCTGAATGGAGTAAAGAAGATAGTGCTTGGGGTGAAGCACAAAACTTATCAGGAAAAGTAAATACAGAATACCATGATGGAGGACTAAGTTTTTCTCCAATTGGTGACCTAATTATATACAGAAACATTACAGATGGAATGTCTGGCGCTACTCGTAGTGGTGACATCTATGTTTCCAAAAGAGGTAAGTCAGGTAAATGGGGAGCTCCAAAAGAAATCCTTAACAAATTTCCTAAAATCGCTAAAAAAATAAACTCTACTTATTTTGAAAGTTCTGCAAGCATGACCGCTGACGGGAAAAGAATCTATTTCGTATCTGAAAGGCCAGGAGGTCAAGGTCAAGCTGACATATATTACGTGGAAGAAAAAGGAGGCGAATGGTCTGAGCCAATTAACATCGGCTCTTCTATCAATACACTTTCAGATGAAAAGTGTGTATTTATTCATCCAAATGGAGAGATACTATTTTTTACTTCAAATGGATATGAAGAAAGTGTAGGTAGTTACGATGTATACTTCTCACTTAAAAATGGTGATGCTTGGAGCAAACCAAAAAACATGGGATATCCAATTAATACAGTTAAAGAAGAAAAAACAGTTTCAGTTTCGGCAGATGGAAACACAATGTATGTTGGTGCTTATTATGACATTGAATCCAAAGGAGATGCAGACATCTTCGAAATTGACATTACTAAATTAGGGTTAAACATTTCACCTTATGTTTCTCCTGTAGAGGAAGAATAATAGAATTAACTTCTAAGTTATAAAGCAAATCCGACTCAATCTAAAAAAGGTTTATGAAACTATGTGTTTTTTCCTTTTTTAAAGAACTGATTAATCTTTCGAACTGGCTTCATTATTAGAGTTAATGGACCTGGTTTCAAATCATTTATAACCCATGCTAGTTTGTCTTCTTTATTAGCCTTGAGCCTATTCAATAACGTAACGTTACTTTGACCGCCAACTCTCATTTTAGTAATTACTTCAGGTAAATAAACCACAGAGATATTATATTTATGAAGCATTCGTAACATCAACTCATAATCCGCTGCTGACTTTAATTGTAGATTATAAGTTCCGTATTGATTATAACATGATTTCTTTATGAAAAAAGTCGGGTGCGGTGGCATCCATCCATTTTTAAAGATTCCTTTTCTATATTTACCAGATTTCCAATAACGAGTTACTTTATCCGTATTGTCTCTGTCCACATACACCAAATCCGCATAGATAGAATCTTTACTCCCAATTGCTTCTACAATACGTGAAACAACCTTATTATCAGCGTAAATGTCATCTGAATTTAATATCCCTACAATATCGCCAGTGGCATTTTGAACACCTTTATTCATTGCATCATATATTCCCTTGTCAGGTTCTGAAATAATAGTTGTTATTGAATCTTTGAATTTATCTACAATAGAAAGCGTTTTATCAGTAGATCCTCCATCTATTATTATATATTCTATATTAGAGTAATTCTGCGCAACAATAGACTTAATAGTGTCTTCTATTGTTTCTGCACTATTATAAGCTATGGTAATAATACTAACTTTCATTAGTCTTTAAATTCTCTTTTACGGACTTCTACAGCTGGATTACCTTGATAAATAGTATATGGCTCTAGTATTTTTACTGCAACAGAGTTTACCGATAATATAGAATGAGATTTACAACTAACTCCGGGGCAAACTACTGAATGAGCGCCAATCCAAACACCTTCTTCTAAAGTGATATCCCCTACTACCAGATCAAACTCAACTTTTTTATAATTATGATTTCCACATAATAACATGGCTCCTTGTGATAAACAAACGTTATCTCCAATTTTAACTTCTCCTAAGTTGTCAATCCAAACTTTTTCACCAACCCAAACGTTATTTCCAATTTCTAATTTCCAAGGGTATTTGATATTCACATTTGGTTTTATAACAACTCCACTACCTAATTTAGCTCCAAATATTTTAAGAAAAAAAATACGTGACCCATTGAATGGATTCATTCTGTTTTGCATGACACAAACATTCACAAAAAACCATAATCCCCTTTTTAAAGGATTTCCTGGATTATACCATGCGTTATCGAATTTGCTTAAATCGGTTTTTTGCATAAAGCTAAATTAACTATTTTCTTTATACTTCAACTTCATTCTCTTCTAACCAAAACCCAAGAACAACTAATGGCCATAAACGAGACCAGGTTGCTTTTTGATTTCCTTTTATAAACCTATCCCACATATCCCACAATTGTTTCTTGTCTAACAACTCTCTATCAACAAGATTGGTTAAATTCTTAATACAGAAATCCTTTAATTCATTTTTCATCCACTGTTCCCATGGAAAAGTGAAACCCATTTTGGGTCTATTTACAATTTCTTTAGGTAATAAATCACCCAAACTATCTACCAATAATTTCTTTGGAGAATACGGGAATTTGTGTTCATCAGCAACACCGTAAACATATTCGACCAACTCGTGATCTAAAAAAGGCACCCTTACCTCAAGAGAGTGCGCCATACTCATTTGATCAGTATCTCTCAACAATACATTTTGCATGTAAGTATTCAATTCCATATAGGAAACTTTGCTCAAAAACGGCGATTTAAAACCAGGGGCGTTCACATCTATACTATTAAGACCAATTCTATAAACTGCATTTTCGGGAAGAATTCCAATTCCTGTTAGTTTAGAGATTAGTTCATCATTTAAAACTTGCCGGTTAATTGGGTAATAAAACGGAAGTTCTAAATATTTTTGAGTTATCGTTTCAACTGTTTTATCTGAAGCTATTGTTGGCTTTACTATTTTTAATGCTTTCCCCATTAATCTTCTAATTCCTATTGGAAAGGAATAAAGCCACTTTTTATCCAATAAGGAGACGGCTCTAGGAAAAATATCATAACCAGCAAATAATTCATCCCCTCCCAAACCAGATAGCGCCATTGTAACTCCAGCTTCCTTTGTCGCTTTTGAAACAATAAATGAATTGGGTCCATCACCACTTGGGTGATCCATTCCCGATAATGCACTTGGAAGTTCTGCTAAAAAATCTGCAGGAGTTAATTTAATCTCCGTGTGATCTGTTTTATATTTCTTTGCAATAATCCGTGCATATTTTGCTTCAGAAAACGCTTCCTCTGCAAAAGATATATTGAATGTTTTCACAGGCTCATCACTTACTTCACTCATCAAGGCAACGATAGCACTGGAATCTATCCCACCGCTTAAAAATGCGCCAAATGGAACATCTGCTACCAACCTTCTTTTAACCGATTTAGTTAATCGGTCTTTTACTTCAATCTTAATTTCTTCGTAAGACTGATTGTCTGATTTTTGGTTAATATATTTATTAATGTCCCAATACGGTTCATTTTTATATTCATCGTCACTAACCCACATGTAATGACCCGGCATAAGCATCTTAACTCCTTCTATTATAGTTTTTGGTGCGTGCACCGTATTATATCGTAAATAATCGACGAAGGAATCCTTATCAATTTTCTTCTTTACGAATGAGCATTCCATTAAACTTCTTATCTCAGAAGAAAACACAATGCTTTCATTATTATCATAAACGTAAAGTGGCTTTATCCCTAACCTATCTCTTGCTATAAAAAGAGCTCGCTTTTCAACATCCCAAATAGCAAATGCAAACATCCCGTTAAATTGATGCACGCAATTAGTACCCCAAGCTTGATAAGCAGCTAAAACAACTTCAGTATCAGAATGCGTTCTAAAGTGGTAGTCGGTTAAACTTTCTCTTATTTCTTTATAGTTGTAGATTTCGCCATTAAAGATGAGTATAAACTTATTGTCTGAACTATAAAATGGCTGATTAGAAGAAGTATCTAAATCAATAATCGATAGCCGACTGTGTCCAAAAGCCACAAAATCATTAACATAAGTACCAGAAGCATCCGGACCACGATGTTTTTGCTTAGCGATCATCTTCTCCATCTCTTGGAGGGGAGAATTTAATTTTGAAATATTATATATTCCGTTTATTCCGCACATAGCGCTCTATTTGACTATACCTTACTAACCGATATTTGGGCGCTCCGCTGCGCACGACCATAGTGGAGAACTTTTCTCAGCGAAGCTAAATCTTCTAACTTTTATCTAAAACATCTATTAAAGCCCTATGTTCTTCAGAAAAATAGGATCAGTAATCATCATTTTTACTCCTTGTCGAATAGTTAACAAGGGCCTTCCTAATATCTTTCTCATTTTAGAATTATCAGGTTGTCTTCTAGTCATATCTCCTTCCCCCAAAGGTGGTAAATAAATAATTTTAGAAGATGAATTCGTTTCTTCAATTATCAGTTTAGCTAATTCGAGAATTGTTACGACCACCTCTCCTCCGATATTAATAACATCATTCATTTCTAAGTCATTTTCCAATATAGCTATACAGGTATCTACATTGTCATTTACATAGCAAAATGTTCTTGTTTGTGAACCGTCACCATAAACACCAATGTCTTCATTCTTTAATGCTTTCTCTAAAAATCGAGCGACAACAAAATCAACACTTTGATTAGGCCCATAGGTGTTAAAAAACCGAAAGATTGTAAAATTTAAATCATAAGATTTTTTGTAAGACCGAAAAAAGGCCTCGCCAACATTTTTCACAACTGCATAAGGAACACGTGAGTTTAATGGGGTAGTTTCCTCGTGCTGCGGTAATTCAACAGGCTCACCATAGACTTCAGAAGAAGATGAATAAAATATTCTTTTTACAGAGGTGTTTTTTGCTAGACTCAACACATTTTTGATACCGTCAATATCGCCTAAAACTTTTATTGGATTCTCCAAGGTTCTTTGAACTCCAACAACAGCAGCATAATGAAAAACGTAATCAAAATTATTGGCTATCATGATTTCAGACAAGTCCTGATGATTATTTACATCACAATACACAAATGTCCAATTCGAATAACCTGCTGAAGGTAATTTCGATTTGTCACCTGTGCTCAAATCATCGACTATAACAACAAAATAGGCAGGATTTTGAACCATCTTTCTTGCCAATGCCCCTCCTACATTTCCTGCTCCTCCGGTAATTAATATTTTAATCATTTGGTAATTTCATTTATGTGACTACATACTTATCATGTGTGATATAACAAATATAGTTAATGCTTTTATTTTACATAAAAAATAGGTCATTTTCTACAAAGTAATTGTTGTTAGTAAACAAGCTTACTAGCAAACAGAATAGTATTTCTCAATTAGATTATCCAAATATTCTTTTCCATTCACTAAATCACAAATTCCATATTTATTAAAAATGTTGTCCACCTCTAATAAATAATCACCTCCTGCATTTTGTAAAATTTCTTTTTCTATATTTTTTCCTAAATGGGTCTCAAAAGATTCTACAATTTGTAAAACCGATAACTTTTTAGCAATTATAAGGGTTACTGTCTTATTTAACTCGGCTTCATTAACAATTACTTTATCCAAATATGAAAATATATCCGCCACATCAATCAAATATCTTGAAGCTTTTAACTGAATGTCAATTTTCTCTTCACGCTGCACACAGTTGTATACAAAATTGATTAACGTATTTGGGTTTTTCGTTTTCCCTACAACATTTGGCAATCGCACAATTAGGTATTTTTTAAAATGAGACTTTATAAAAAACTCTATTTCAAGTTTGTGCTTAATGTATAACGAGCCCTTTAAAAATGGATCTTCAATACTACTTGTACTAAAGTAAACAAACAACTTTTTAGAAGTCTTATATTTAGAGACCAAATTGTGTTCTCTTTTGAATTGCTCTGAATCAACACAACCCGAATTAGAAACTCCAGAGGCAAAGATAATGACATCTTCACTATCTTTAAATGATGCAAATGTATTTGCTAATAATCCACTTCCTACTACCATCTTTAAATTTGCCTTTGTGAATTAATCATTGAGTAATTTCATTAATATATTTGCCCATTTTTTAGGAGTGATTAACAAAGATAACTCAATACTTTTTTTCTGCATGTCTAATAATTCATATTCTGACGAATCGATTACTTTGCGAAAAGCATCTTTAATTGCTTCTATATCTCTTGCTGGAAAAACATAACCATTCTTACCCTCTTGTATAAACTTTTCTGATGCTCCAACTTTATTACTACAAATCATAGGAAAACCTGCTGCAGCATATTCATGCAGAGAAACACCCCAGGGTTCTATATGACTTGGCAATATATATACTCCTGTTTTTTCAATGTATTCTAAAAAATTTTCTGGCTGAACAAAACCAAAATGTTTAATCTTATCGTGTTCTATCTTATTATCGAATTCATCCCCAGTCCCTATACACCACAATTCCCAATCATTTGGCTGTTCTTTTTGCAATTCAATAAAAGCATTCCACATATCAAATATCC
>ENA-OSET01000206-OSET01000206.1-sediment-metagenome-genome-assembly--contig:-NODE-206-length-67411-cov-26.154127_pt1 | contig 67411 bp, 62 predicted proteins | sample MGYA00237882_ERZ534229 | MGnify/ENA primary metagenome ERZ534229 (study PRJEB26408, sample SAMN06266212) | sediment metagenome | isolation source: Hudson Canyon methane seep mesocosm | place... | reverse complement strand
GTTGTCATGCCAATGGCATTGCCCGGTAGCTACGTTCGGACAGGATAACCGCTGAAAGCATCTAAGCGGGAAGCCCCTCCCAAGATGAGATCTCACTGGAACTTTAAGTTCCCTGAAGGGCCGTTGGAGACTACAACGTTGATAGGCAAGGTGTGGAAGCGCAGTAATGTGTGAAGCTAACTTGTACTAATTGCCCGTGAGGCTTGACCATATAACACCAAATGCGTTTTAGTGATAAAACCCGGTGTTATGTGAGGTGACATGATCGCTTTCACTGCGAGAGAACAAAAAACTCGAAAACCACAGATTTCCAATCCTTTAGTGACTAACTAATGCATTAAAGGTGAGACGATTGAGCATATCAATCAAACCAGTTTGCTTGGTGACCATAGCGAGCGTGAACCACCCGATCCCATCTCGAACTCGGAAGTGAAACCGCTTAGTGCCGATGATAGTGTGGATTCGTCCATGTGAAAGTAGGGAATTGCCAAGCTTTTAAATCTAAAACCCAGTCTTTAACGAGGCTGGGTTTTTTTTTGCCTGGGATTTAATGACTATAATAGCTGTATCAATAATGAGTGGCTACTAAATCACTTCTGTAGTTCACAGCAAACAGGCGGTATATATTTGGGTTTAGACATATGTTGTTTTTATAAGCGCGTATATTTATGTATTTAGCTTATGCTTATTGTGAATATGATTAATATTTTTTGCTAAGTTAGCTTTTGTATTACGCAGAAAGTCTAGTCTTGCGTTATGATGTACGACTAATTTATAAAAATATTTAAAAGAATAATGTTAAACCTATGACTGAGTCTGCAGATAAGAAAGTTGATTTTAGTACTGTTACTGATCCTTATGCGCAACGGGAGGCTGCAAAGTATGAGCAGCCAATTCCTAGTCGGGAATTGATTTTACAATTAATTGAGCAGCGTGGAAAACCGTTAGGTAGAAAGCACATTGCAGAGGCTTTTTCACTAGAGTCAGATGAGCAGTTGGAGGCTCTGCGACGCAGGATGCGTGCAATGGAACGGGATGGCCAGGTTTTATTTAATCGGCGGCAACAGTATTGCATTGTTAATAGTGAAGATTTAATTGCTGGGCGTATTTTAAGTTACCCTGATGGCTTTGGTTTTTTGAAGCCTGATGATGGGGCCGACGATTTATTTTTATCTCCACGAGAAATGAGCCGAGTTTTGCATAATGATCGTGCGGTAGTACGTGTTGCTGGACTGGATAGAAAAGGGCGCCGTGAAGGTAAAATTGTTGAGGTTTTAGAGCGCAATACTCAGCAAGTTGTTGGGCGTTTTATTAGTGAGCATGGGATACAGTATGTTAAGCCTGATAATAAAAAGATAACGCAAAATATTTTAGTTCCTCAAGGGAAGGCTAATGGCGCTAAAAAAGGGGATATGGTTGTCGCTGCAATTACTGCGCAACCTACTTTTAAATGTCAGCCTATTGGTGAGATTTCTGAAGTAATGGGAGCGTTTATGGCTCCTGGTATGGAAATTGATGTTGCAATTAGGACGCATGATCTGCCTTGTGAATGGCCAGAAGCAGTACTAGAGCAAATTAAACCTTTAACAAAAGAGGTTGATGAAAAGGCTAAGGAAGGGCGAGTTGATTTACGAGACATTCCATTAGTCACCATTGATGGTGAAGATGCGCGAGATTTTGATGATGCTGTATTTTGTAAAAAAACAGCTAAGGGCTGGAAGTTATTAGTTGCTATTGCCGATGTTTCTCATTATGTGAAACAGGGTAGTGCATTAGATATTGAAGCAAAAAATCGTAGTACCTCGGTGTATTTTCCTGAGCAGGTGATTCCTATGTTACCTGAAGTATTGTCTAATGGGTTGTGCTCAATTAACCCAGATGAAGATCGTTTGTGTATGGTTTGTGAGATGCTTATTGATGGGCAGGGACAAGTGCTTCGCACTAAGTTCTTTGATGCTGTAATGCGTTCGCATGCACGCTTAACTTACAATAAAGTATCTGAAATATTGGAGCATGACCACACTAAGCTAAAGAAAAAATATAAGGCAGTCGTACCTCAATTAGAGGAAATGTATGCCTTGTATAAAGCTATGCGTGCGCAGCGTGAAGTACGTGGTGCTATGGATTTTGATACTCAAGATACACAAATAGTTTTTGGTGAAGACCGGAAGATTGAAAAGATTGTTCCTACACAACGCAATGATGCACATAAATTAATTGAAGAGTTTATGATTGCAGCGAATAGTTCAGCTGCACGCTATTTAAATCGCATGAAAATGCCGCGTTTATTACGTATTCATGAAGGGCCCTCTGAAGAGAAAATTAAAAATTTAAAATCCTTCTTAGGTGAAGTCGGTTTGCATATGGGGGGCGGAGATAAGCCTACGCCAGTGGATTATATGCATCTAACGCGAATAATAAAAGATCGGCCTGATGCACACTTAATTCAAACAGTTTTATTGCGCTCTATGTCACAGGCTGTTTATAGTCCTGAGAAAAAAGGGCATTTTGGTTTAGCTTTAGACGCTTATACACATTTTACTTCCCCTATTCGACGTTATCCTGATTTGATGGTACATCGTGCCATTCGACATTGTTTACAAGGCAAATCACCAGATAGCTTTTATTGTGGATTTCCTGAAATTGCAACGTTAGGTGAGCATTGTTCAACAAATGAAAGGCGTGCAGATGATGCAACTCGAGATGTAGTGAGTTGGTTAAAATGTGAATTTATGCAGGATAAAATTGGTGATAGTTTTCCGGGGGTTATTGCCGCGGTCACTAGTTTTGGTTTTTTTGTTGAGTTATCTGATTTATATGTTGAAGGTTTAGTTCATGTTACCAGTCTAGGGCAGGACTTTTTTAAGTTTGATCCTGTTAGTCATCAGTTAAATGGTGAGAGAACGGGCATTAGCTATCGGTTAGGTGATACGGTCAATGTTGTGGTTGCGGGTGTAAATTTAGATGATAAGAAAATTGATTTTGAGTTACTAGGCCAACAGAACAAAAAAGATCGTAGGTCTACTAAACCTGAAAATGAAAAATCTAGAAGCACGAAGAAAGCTAAGCATAAAAAAGACAAACACAAAAAAGACAAACATAAACACAAAAAAGATAAACATAAATCTAAAGCAGTAAAGAAGGGGCATAAATGAGTTTAGCAAAAATTTTTGGTGTGCATGCTGCACAGTCAGCTTTAGATTATTCACCTGAAAAAATAAAGCAAGCTTGGGTTGATCAAAAAAGACAAGATGACCGATTACAAGGGTTGATAAAAGGCTTAGGAAAAAAGAATATAGGCATACAAAAATCTGACCGGAAACAGTTAGATAATTTGTCAAAAGGAGCTAACCACCAAGGGATTATTTTAGAAGTTGAAATCCCCGCAATGCGCTCAGAAAATGATTTAAAAGAAGCTGTTGAGAAATCTAAGCAAGTCCCTTTTTGGTTGATCTTAGATCATATCCAAGACCCGCATAATTTAGGTGCCTGCTTACGTACTGCTGATGCTGTCGGAGTGCAAGGAGTTATTGTTACTAAAGATCAGGCGGTAGGGATTACGCCAACAGTATGTAAAGTTGCGAGTGGAGCAGCTGAAACGGTTCCAGTGTATCAGGTGACTAATATTAGCCGAACAATTTCTTGGTTAAAAGAACAGGATATTTGGGTAGTTGGTGCTGCAGGTGAAGCGGATAAAACCATCTACGAAACGGACATTAATATGCCTTTAGCATTAGTGATGGGGGCAGAAGAGAAAGGTATGCGTAGGTTAACGCGTGAGCAATGTGATTTTCTGGTTAAAATTCCTATGCAGGGTAGCGTGGATAGTTTGAATGTTTCGGTTGCTGCTGGAGTGTTGATGTACGAAGCTTATAGGCAGAGATTGGGGGGGTAGTTTTATGGGTGTTCTTGATCAGTTAAGGCAGGAGGCGGATCAAAAAAAGTCGGCAGAGCAGCGAGTAGATAATCAAGATGAATATAAAGAGCAGAGCTATAAAACTCAGATTCTGCCTAAAATGCAACAGGTTTTTAAATATATGCAGGAGCTTGTTGCCCACTTGAATTATCTTGATGTGCCTATTCAAATAGAAAATTATAGTGATCGCTTTCCTAAATTAGGTACTTTGAAGCAACAAGACTATAAGATTAATACGGATGGGTATGGCGGTTTTTCTGATTTAGATAAGCTGATGCAGATAAATGTTACATTTTATTGTGCTGCACCTGGAGAATTTCAATACCGTGTACAGACAAAAGCAGCGATTGAGTACGAGAATGCTTTCTTACATTCGAAGCGTATCCCTTCTAAGATGCTTAGTGCCGGTGCTGCAGGCCGTGAAGATTCAGCGCGATTTGTAGTTACTCGAAAAATACCTGTGCGTGTACGTTTTGAAGTTGATTATGAGGGTTCGCGGATAAAAGTGATGATTAATAATCATACTAATTTTTCTAGTTATTCAGAATTTTGGCGTATTGAAAATATTAATGCTGATTTTTTAGACACGTTAGCTCGTTATTTGTTACGTAAAGATAATGATTTTGTGAAGCTAGATATGACTGATGCGTATAGGGAAGATTTACGTCATAAGCTGTCTGAAATTCAGAAAAATGAAGAGCAAGAGTTTGTGCTTAGAGCGCAAGAACTGGCGCAGCAAGAGGAGCGGGAAGAACAGGCAAAAATAGGGAATAAAATGAAGGCTTTTATTGCCAGTAAAATTGGCCGTTAACTTAGTCAAAGCGTACGGCCATATATTTATTTGAAAGTAGCTTACCTCTTTAGTGAGCGAACTAATTCTTCTACTAGAGTTTCTTGCTGATGTTCACTGAGTAATTGGTTATTAGCTGTACTTAAAAAGAAGATATCCTCTGCTCTACTACCAATAGTGGTTACTTTTGCGCCGACAATATTAAGTTGATTTTTTCGAAAGAACTGCCCTAGCTTGGAGAGTAAGCCAGGGTGATCGGTAGTTATTAGCTCTAAAGTGTTGTAGCGGCCTTGTGAGTCGGGGTGGAATCTTGCTTGCGTACGAATAGGGAAGTGCGTTGCTTGGCGTGACTGGTGATATAGGTTTTTTTGTTTTAAGTTAGCATGCTCACCTAATTGTTGTTTTATTGTAGAGCAAATATGTAGTTCACGATTTACGTCGGCAATGGGTTCGCCTGACTGCTCTAAGACCTGAAAGCTATTGAGTGTGTGTAAATTTTTGCTAGAAATAATACGCGCATCTAGAATGGTTAAACCTAAATTATCAAGTGCGCTAGTAGTTCGAGAAAAAATGAAGTCTTCTTGTGTGTGCTGTGCGTAGATAAAAATCTCTGCACTCCCCCTTTGAGTTTGTGGTCGTAGTAATATCAGAGGTAGGTCTTGTTCGGTACTTTCATTAATAGCAATAGTATGCCAGATAATTTCATCTGCATAATAGCGTAGGAAATAGTCCGAACTAATATGTTGCCAAGATTTTTTGATACTTGCTTTTGATAAGCCTTTTTTAAGTAACTCTCGGCGCGCTTCGGCTTTAGTTTCTTTTATCGTATCAAGCTGGTTAATTGGGTTTTCTAAGCCACGTCTAAAAGCATTAACCGTGGCTCTGTATAAATCCTTTAATAAAGAGTCCTTCCATGACGTCCAAAGGTCGGGGTTAGTTGCGCGAATATCAGCAACAGTTAACAGGTACAAGTAGTTAAGGTATTCAGGCTTCTTAACTTTTTCGGCAAATTCATGAATGACATCAGGATCGCTAATATCTTTGCGTTGCGCTGTAGTCGACATGGTTAGGTGGTTTTGTACTAACCAGCAGATAAGCTTGGTGTCTGAATCTGAAACTTTATGGTCAACGCAAAACTGTCGTGCGATGACTTCCCCAAGATCAGAATGGTCGCCTTTCTTTCCTTTCGCGATATCATGAAATAGAGCGGCAGTGTATAGGATGTGTGGCTTAGGAATTAATAGGAATATGCTATTACAAAATGGTAGGTCATCATTGTGCTTTTCTAGCGCGAAGCGTCGAAGGTTACGAATGACAAAAAGTGTATGTTCATCAACGGTATAAATATGAAAAAGATCATATTGCATGCGGGCCACGATGTTATTAAAACTGGGCAAGTAAGCCGCTAAAACTCCATAGCGGTTCATTAGACGTAGAACAAGGTTAATTGTGCGTGGTTGGCGCAAGATATCTAAAAAGAGCTGTCTAGCAAGTGGGTCTTGGCGAAAATTATCATCAATAAGGTGTAGGTTGTTTCTTATTAAACGAATAGTCGTTGCTCTAATGCCTTTTATCGCAGGAATTTTTTGAATTAAAATGAATATTTCTAATAAGGCGCGAGGATGAGATTGAAAAATATTGACACTTTTTGCAGCTATATAGCCAGCAATACTATCAAATTTATTATTGATTGACTGTGGTTTATACGTTTGCTTGTCGTGCTCAAGGCAATGTTCATCGAATAGTTGTAATAAGGATTCGTTAAAGCGCTCTAATTGCATCACTGTTTTGAAGTAGTGTTGCATGAATTGTTCTACGCCTTCATTATTCTCTTGTTTGCTAAAGCCAAAAAAACTTGCAAGTTCGCGCTGATGATCAAAAAGTAAGCGGTCTTCGCAGCGGCCTGTTTGTAAATGTAGCGCGAAACGTATTTTCCATAATAACTCTTGTGCAGAGAAAAGCTCTTCATATTCATTTTGAGGGAGGAATTCATAACGTGTGAGTTCCTGTAGCGTAGAACATTTATAATGATGCTTAAAGACCCAAGCTAATATTTGTAAATCTCTTAGTCCGCCAGGGCTTTCCTTTATATTGGGTTCGAGGTTATATGCAGTGCCGTGAAATTTTTTATAGCGAAGCTCTTGTTCTTTACGTTTTTCATGGTAAAAATCAGCCGAACTCCAAGGGGATTTCTCTGAAATAAGTTCGCTTAGCTGGGTGCTAAGTGCTTGGTTACCATCAAGGTGGCGTGATTCCATCAGGTTTGTCATGATGGTTTGGTCATCGCTAACGGCTTGTAGGCATTCAGTAATACTACGTACACTTAAGCCAAGTTTTAATCCTGTGTCCCAAAGAAAGGTGCACAATGAACGAAGCTGTTCTTTATCTTCTTCAGGAGTGTCATCGGCAAATAAAATTAAGATGTCGATATCGGAATAAGGGAACATTTCTTGACGGCCATAGCCACCGACAGCAAGTAAGTTAAATTTTTCAGGAGAATCTGTGATGAATTGTTGCCATAGTTTATGTAAAAGTTCATCAATAAATAATGACTTTGCATGAAGAAAATCTAAAATAGGTTTCTCAGGGGAGAATGTGCTTTTTAGGTAATCATTGTGCTGGCGTATGGCGGTTTTAACTTGTTTGGCACGGATTGAATGAGTTGGAGTTATGTTATTCACATTTCTTCTTGGCGTAGAGTAAGAATTTCATAGCCAGTGGGCGTAACTAAGATAGTGTGTTCCCATTGTGCAGATAAAGAGCGATCTTTAGTGACAGCGGTCCAGCCATCTTTTAATACTTTCATATGGCGTTTACCAATATTGATCATGGGTTCAATGGTAAGGATCATGCCTGCATCGAGTGCATCACCTTCTTTAGCTTTTCCATAATGTAGTACTTGAGGTTGTTCGTGAAATTTTTTGCCAATTCCGTGACCACAAAATTCTTGGACCACTGAGTAACGATTTGATTCCGCATGCTTTTGAATGGCATGTCCAATATCACCCAGTGTACAGCCAGGTTTTATTTGTTCGATGCCTAACATTAAGCATTCTTGAGTAATGACGCATAAGCGTTTAGCGTGCGGAGTAACCTCACCAACGTAGAACATTTTACTGGTGTCGCCATGATACTCATCCTTTATGACTGTAATGTCGACATTAACAATATCGCCTTTTTTTAGCTTTTTATCATTAGGGATGCCGTGACAAATAACATAGTTAACAGAGGTGCAGATTGATTTAGGAAAGCCATGATAATTAAGGGGGGCGGGAATGGCGTCCTGTTCGTTAACTATATAGTCATGACAAAGTTGGTTGAGTTCGTCAGTGGTTGTACCTGGAACAACGTAAGGGGCAATGAACTCTAAAACTTCTGCAGCAAGCTTTCCAGCAATGCGCATTTTTTCAATTTCAGTGACTGTTTTAATAATAATGGACATGGCTATAAGATTGCTTGAAATGTATAGAACAAATATAGTAACAGGAAATTAGGGTAGGTGGATTTTAACAGAGTTTAGATTGTTGTAGAAAGGTAAATATGGTATAAAGGTAAGTTCATTTACTTAAAACTCACATCTATCGACACGCTTAGTAGGGTGCTGGTTTTTTTATAAAGCTGGTTTCTAATCGGGATAGGTGGAGGCGTAACCCTTTCGGAATTATTCCGAAATTATTTGGAGAAAAGAATGGCCGCTGTATCAATGCGTCAAATGTTAGAAGCTGGTGTTCACTTTGGACATCAAACTCGTTATTGGAACCCACAAATGGCACCTTATATTTTTGGTGCTCGTAGCAAAATTCATATCATTAACTTAGAGAAAACTCTTCCTATGTTTAATGACGCAATGAATTATGTTGGTCAGATGTCTGCTAATAAAGGCAACATCTTATTTGTTGGAACTAAAAAGTCTGCTCGCAAAGCAGTTGCAGAACAAGCAGCTCGTTGTGGAATGCCTTATGTAAATCACCGTTGGTTAGGTGGAATGCTAACGAACTTTAAAACGATTAAAAAATCAATTAGTCGTTTAAAAGAGCTAGAAGCAATGACTGCAGACGGAACAATGCAACAACGATTCAGCAAAAAAGAAGCGTTGGGCATGGAACGTGAAATGGAAAAGTTAGAGCGTAGCCTGGGTGGTATTAAAGATATGCGTGGTATTCCTGACGCAATCTTTGTTCTAGATGTAGGTTATGAGAAAAATGCACTTTGCGAAGCGAAGAAATTAGGTATTCCTGTTATTGGTATCGTTGATACAAATAACTCACCTAAAGGTGTTGATTACATTATTCCTGGAAATGATGATTCAATTCGTGCAGTTAAATTGTATGTTGAAACTGTTGCAACTGCAGTTTTAGAAGCAAAAGCTGCAAGACTTGATATGTCTGCAAAGTCTGATGAGTTTGTAGAAGAAGGAACTAGCGCTGCTGAATAAGTGCGTATGATTGTAAATGCTAGTTGGCTGATTGGCTGATTATTATTGATCACTTATGAACGCCTCCATCTGGGGGCGTTTTTATAGAATTAAAGAAAAGGTAAAAAAGCATGAGCGTTACTGCTGCAATGGTTAAAGAACTTCGTCAAAGAACAGGTTCTGGCATGATGGAATGTAGAAAAGCATTGATTGAAACTGATGGTAATATGGACGTTGCGATTGAAAATATGCGCAAATCTGGTTTGGCAAAAGCAGATAAAAAATCAGGCCGTATTGCGGCTGAAGGCCGTATTGCGGTTGCTCAAAGTCCAGATACTAAAAATGCAGTTATCATCGATGTGAATTGTGAAACTGATTTTGTTGCTAAAGGCGATACGTTTAAAGATTTTTCTAATGCAGTTGCTCAAGCGATATTAGGCTCTGATGTTAGTACTCCCGAAGCGGCTTATGAGCTTAAATTAACAGATGGTAAAACTATAGATGAGGTCCGTCGTGGTTTAATTGCTAAGTTAGGTGAGAACATTGCATTAAGACGTTTTCAAAGAGTTGCAACTGAAGGCGGTACAGGGTTCTATTTGCACGGTGAAAAGATTGGTGTGTTAGTTAACTTAGAAAAAGCTGATGCTGAATTAGCAAAAGATGTGGCAATGCATATTGCGGCAAGTAAGCCAGTTTGTGTTGGTGAAGCAGATGTTGCTCCTGAATTAGTTGAAAAAGAAAAAGCCATTTTTGTTGCGCAAGCGGAAGAAAGTGGTAAGCCAGCAGCAATTATTGAAAAGATGATTGTAGGCCGTATTAAGAAATTCTTAGCTGAAATTACTTTGGAAGGTCAAGCTTTTATTAAAGATGACAAAGTAACTGTAGGTAAGCTTGTAAATGGTAAGAGCAATAAAGTACTTGCTTTTACTCGTTTAGAAGTAGGCGAAGGCATAGAGAAAGACGAAGGTGATTTTGCATCTGAAGTAATGGCTCAAATTAGAGGCTAATACGGATAGTAAAAGCTTTCAGTGTAATAGCTGAAAGCTTTTACATCATTGTAGATGTTTGGAGAGCTAGTGTTGGTGTTGTGAGTTAGGATGATTCGCGATTTTTAGTTTAATAAAGCTTTTCTCTTGGCTAAGGGAAGGGGATTTGTTAAATAGCTACATTTTTTATCATTAACCTAAAAAGGTAAAAACTATGACTAAACTTATTTGCCAGAGAATAATGCTCAAATTAAGTGGCGAAGCGTTAATGAGCGAGAAAGGCGGAAATATAGATGCCGAAATCGTAAAGCGCTTAGCGATAGAAATAAAAGAGTTATGTGATGCAGGCGTCCAAGTTGGTTTAGTCATAGGTGGTGGCAATATTTTGCGCGGGGCAGAGCAAGCTGCTGAAAGTTTAAACCGCGTGACTGGCGATCAAATGGGAATGCTAGCAACGGTTATTAATGCTTTGGCTATGCAAGATTCATTAGAGTTCTTAGGTCAGCCAGTACGAGTCATGACAGCATTAAAAATTAACCAAGTTTGTGAAGATTATATTAGGCGGCGCGCTGTTAGGCATTTAGAGAAAGGCCGTGTCGTTATTTTTGCAGCGGGAACTGGGAATCCTTTTTTTACAACAGATTCTGCTGCTAGTTTGAGAGCCATTGAGATTAATGCGCAATTAATGATTAAGGCAACTAAAGTTAAAGGCGTGTACTCTGCTGACCCTGAAAAGGTAGCGGATGCAAAATTCTATTCAAAGTTAACTTATGATGAAGCGCTAGACCAGCGTTTAAATGTTATGGATACTACCGCATTAGTTTTATGCCGAGATAATAACTTACCGATGCGAGTAATGAATATTTTTGAGTCGGGCGCGGTTATGCGCTTAATGAAAGGTGAAGAGATAGGCTCACTTATTGAGCGAGGAAATAATAATGATTAATGATATTCAGCAAGAAGCAGCAACAAAGATGGAAAAGAGTATTGAAGCTCTGAAAAAAGGATTTACAAAAATTAGAACAGGGCGAGCTCACCCAAGTTTGCTTGATCAAGTTGTTGTTTCTTATTATGGTTCTGACACCCCCTTATCTCAGGTTGCTAATGTTGCCGTGGATGATTCGCGTACTTTAGCAGTCACGCCTTGGGAAAAAAGCATGATGCAAGCTATTGAAAAAGCAATTATGTCATCAGATTTGGGACTAAACCCTGTGACTAATGGAAATGTTATTCGTGTGCCCTTGCCTATGCTAACTGAAGAGCGTCGTCGTGATTTGGTTAAAGTCGTTAAGGCTGAAGCTGAAAGCGGACGGGTATCAATCCGTAGTATTCGTCGTGATGCAAATACTGATATTAAAGAAGCTTTAAAAGAAAAAATGGTTTCTAAGGATGAAGCGCATGCGGGTGAAGAGAAAGTTCAAAAAATTACTGATGAATATATCAAGCAAGTAGAAAAGCTTTTGGAAGTAAAAGAGGCTGATTTACTGTCTATTTAAGGTCACCTAAATGCCAGATCAAAAAAATGAGACCGATAGGTCGCATTACCCTAAGCATATTGCCATCATCATGGATGGCAATGGTCGATGGGCAAAAAAACGTCACCTGCCACGAGTCATGGGGCATCCTGCCGGTGTAAAGGCGGTTAAGCGTGTTGTTGAGTTTTGTGCGCAAGAGCAGATTCAAGTGTTAACTTTATTTGCCTTTAGTAGTGAAAACTGGCGCCGCCCGAAAGAAGAGGTCTCTAAGTTAATGAGCTTGTTTATGGGCACGATGCAGCGTGAAGTTAACCGACTAGATAAAAATAATATTCGTCTACGCTTTATTGGTGAGCGTTCTGATTTTTCTGAAGAATTACAGAAAAAGATGGCCGAGAGCGAACAGCAGACCGAGAATAATACTGGTTTAACATTGGTAGTCGCAGCAAACTATGGGAGTCACAGGGATATGACTTTAGCGATACAAGATATCGCTAAAAAAGTACAAGAAGGTACTTTATCTCCAGAGCAGATAGATGAGTCAGTGATTGCTGGTGGCCTTTCTATTTCTGATCTTTCGGAGCCTGATTTATTTATTAGAACGGGTGGAGAAAAGCGTATTAGTAATTTTCTTTTATGGCAGCTTGCCTATACGGAGCTTTATTTTACTTCAAAGCTGTGGCCGGACTTTAATGCGGAAACTATGCAAGAAGCGATTGATGATTTCCTTACACGGGAACGACGATTTGGGCGTACGAGTGAGCAAGTCCAAAGCCTTTCTAAAGCAACATAAGTCTATGTTGTATCTTTTATATAACCCCTTAAAATAAAATAATAAAAAATGTTACTACAAAGAGTTATTACCGCTTCAGTTTTAGCGCCCTTAGTGGTGTTGGCTATTTTTAAATTACCTCATTTATATTTTGCAATTATTTGGGGCGTCGTCATGTTAATTGCTGCATGGGAATGGACTAATTTAGCCGAAGTAAAAAGCCTATTAGGTAAAATAGTATTTTTAATCGCTATGATTGTACCTATGGTATTACTTCAGTTTTGGACGCAGGTACTAGAAGTAATAGCGCAGCTGCTTGATTGGCCTGAGGTTCGTACTTATTCGGGGGTAATTGAGATTTTAGTTGTTCCTGCTGTGCTATTTTGGCTATATGTTATGTTCAGGATTCGTAAGGCAGGGCATGAGCTTTTAGAAATTAAGCTAAGCGTATTTAAGAAATTATTAATCGGTGGTTTTGTTTTAGTTTCAGCATGGCTATTTTTAACGCGTTTAATTGTTCTTGAAGAGCCGGCAATGACGATGTATTTCTTTGTGCTTATTTGGGCGGCTGATATAGGTGCATATTTTTCTGGCAAAAAGTTTGGTAAAACAAAATTAGCGATTGAAATTAGCCCAGGAAAAACATTGGAAGGCCTTTATGGCGCACTAGCTTCGGCAGTTGTTGTTGGTTTAGTGTTTACTTTCTCTTTTGGTTTTTCAGCGTTAAGTATTAGTGACTTTTTATTGCTTTCCGTTATTACTGTTTTAGTCTCCATATACGGTGATTTATTTTTTAGTGCTGCTAAGCGTATTCGTGGCGTTAAAGATAGTGGTTCTATCTTGCCGGGGCATGGCGGTATTTTAGATCGATTAGACAGTGTGATTGCTGCAGTTCCTGTGTTTTATGCAGGTGTATGGTTTATTAGATGGATGTACTCATGAAAGGCATATGTATTTTAGGCGCAACTGGCTCTATTGGAGTTAGTACTTTAGATGTAGTTAAGCGTCATTCAGATCAATATAAAGTGATTGCTTTAACTGCAAATACTAATATTGATACGCTCTTTGAGCAATGCTCAGAATTTACACCTGAATATGCAGTCGTTGTTAATGAACAAAAAGCTGAGCAATTTAAAGCAAAGATAGTAGGGACAGAAATCGCTAATACGAAAGTATTAGTCGGTGCTGAAGCTTTGGTTACAGTTGCTACCTTAGACAGTGTTGATTCTGTTATGGCAGCTATTGTGGGTGCAGCCGGATTATTATCTGCACTAGCTGCTGCTAAAGCAGGTAAAACAGTTTTATTAGCGAATAAAGAATCACTGGTTATGTCGGGTGATATTTTTATGCAGGCAATTAAAGAGTCGGGCGCTAAATTATTACCCATTGATAGTGAGCATAATGCAATCTTTCAATGTATGCCGGCGGGGTATGTTGCGGGAAATGATGCGCCTCAAGCAAGACGTATTTTATTAACAGCATCGGGTGGTCCCTTTAGAACGACACCTATAGAAGAGTTGCATGATGTAACGGTTGATCAAGCGGTTGCACATCCGAAGTGGAGTATGGGTAGGAAAATTTCGGTTGATTCTGCCACGATGATGAATAAAGGATTGGAATTAATTGAAGCTTGTTTATTATTCAATATGGAACCTGAGCAAATACAAGTTGTCATCCATCCGCAAAGTATTATTCACTCCATGGTAGATTATGTTGATGGCAGTGTTTTAGCGCAAATGGGTAATCCAGATATGCGTATTCCTATTGCACACGCAATGGCATGGCCTGAGCGTTTTGATTCGGGAGTTGCGCCTTTAGATATATTTGCTGTTAAACAGATGGATTTTGAACCAGCAGATCTGCAACGTTTTCCTTGTTTACGTTTAGCTATTGAAGCGATTAGTGCAGGTGGTGTGATGCCAACAGTATTAAATGCATCAAATGAAATTGCGGTTGAAGCCTTCTTAAATGAACAGATTCGATTTACAGATATTCCTGTTGTCATCGAACAAAGTATGGCGAAATTTACTGCAACAGTAGCGGATACATTAGAGCATATTCTTGAGGCTGACCAGCAAGCACGAGACCAAGCGCAGACTATAGTCGCGAGCATTACTGCCTGATGGAGACATTACATAGCCTGTTTTACTTTATAGTTGCCATTGCTTTATTAGTTGCAATACATGAGTTTGGTCATTTTTGGGTTGCTAGAAAAACAGGTGTGAAGGTTTTGCGCTTTTCTATTGGTTTTGGAAAAGTGTTATGGAAGTACCAGAAAGATGAAGCAAGTACAGAATATGTAGTTTCAGCAATTCCTCTGGGTGGTTATGTAAAAATGGTTGATGAGCGTGAAGGTGAAGTTGCTTCTGAGGACTTAGCTTATGCTTTTAATCGCCAGCCTCTGTGGGCACGATCAGCTATCGTTGCTGCGGGACCCATTTTTAATCTTATTTTAGCGGTCTTTCTTTATTGGACTGTTTTTATGGTTGGCGAAACGGGAATGAAACCCATTGTCGCATCTGCAGAGCCTAGTACATTGGCGGCGCAAGCGGGATTTCAGGAAGGTGAAGAAATTGTAGCGGTGAATGGTATAACGGTACGTTCATGGCGCGAAACTATGGAAACTATTCTAACTTCTGCTATGGATGCTGAGGAAGGTCTTGCGGTAGACGTAAAATCTCAGGATGGAGTTTTGCTAACACATACCTTAGTGATTCCTCTGGAAGTGAGCCAAGAGCCAGAAAGGTTATTTAAAGAGTTAGGTTTAAAAGCTTGGCAACCAACCATTGCACCTGTTATCGGTAAAGTTATCGAAAATAGCGTTGCTGCACAAGCAGGGTTACAAACGGGTGATCTTATTCTGAGCGCTAATGGTCAGGAATTTAAAGACTGGTTAAAGTGGGTCGCTTATGTACAAAGTCAGGCAGGACAAGTTTTATTAGTGCAACTTGAACGTGATGGTCAATTGATAGAGTTATCGATAATCCCTGATAGTGTCGTGAAAAATGAAAAGGTCACCGGAAAAATTGGTGTAGGAGTAATGATTCCAGAAGGCTTGTTTGAGTCGTTAAGGGTTACCTATTCATTGTCACCAATTGATGCGTTGAGCGCAGCAGTTAAAAGAACGTGGTATTTTTCAGGGGCCACTTTGAAAATGATGGGCTATATGTTTGTCGGTAAAGCATCGGTTGATAATTTAAGTGGACCTATTAGTATTGCTCAATATGCAGGAAAATCAGCAGAAATGGGCTTGGTTTCTTTTTTGAAGTTTTTAGCCATTGTGAGTGTGAGTTTAGGTGTTTTAAATTTATTACCCATTCCCGTTTTGGATGGTGGGCATTTATTGATGTTTGCAATTGAAGCAATAAAGGGAAGTCCGGTTGCTGAGAGTATCCAACTTGTTTTTCAACAAGTCGGTATGACGGCGTTATTAGCACTCATGATTTTAGCGGTTTTTTTGGATGTCGGACGCTTATTCTAAGTGTTGTTGAATTAAGTATGTTTATTGAAAGGATTATTATGAATTATTTAAAACAGATTTTTATTGCTTTGTTTGTCGTGGGAAGTTTTGTAGTGTCTGCTGCAAATGCAGATAAAGCCGCATTAAAAAAGATATTGGCTGAAACCATGCCAACAATTTCAGTGGATGATATTCATGATTCTGAAATCAAAGGTTTATATGAAGTTGTCGTTGGCGCAGATATTCTTTATGTTTCAGAAGATGGTAAATATTTAATTCAAGGTCGAATGTTTGATTTAGAAGCTAAAAAAGACCTAACGGAAGAAAAGCTTTCGGTTGCACGTGCAAAGCTAATTAATGCAGTCACTGATAAAGAGATGATTGTCTTTAAAGCGCCTATTCCCAAATATGAGATTAATATTTTTACTGATATTGATTGTGGTTATTGCCGTAAATTACACTCAGAAATGGACCAGTACCTTGCCGAAGGCATTACTATTAAATATTTATTTTTCCCAAGAGCTGGGGTAGATTCTGATGCGTATAAAAAAGCGGTTTCAGTATGGTGTGCTAATGATAGGAATGCTGCTTTAACAGCATCTAAATCAGGTAAAAACGCGCCTGAAGAAAAAACTTGTGAAAACCCTGTGGATGAACATATGGCGTTAGGTGAAGCATTAGGTGTACGTGGTACTCCGATGATGATTACAGCGACAGGAAAGGTTTTTCCAGGGTATATGCCTGCTAAGCAATTAGCAGCAGCATTACGACAAGATAAATAAAAGCGTATAATAATTTTTTTAATTTTAAGAGGAGTCATGATATGACTGATAACTGGATTGCACCTTCTATTCTTTCTGCTGATTTTGCTAAATTAGGTGAAGAAGTAGATAACGTTTTAGCGGCTGGCGCTGATGTTGTTCATTTTGATGTAATGGATAATCATTTCGTACCTAATTTAACGATTGGGCCTCTAGTTTGTGATGCATTAAGAAAGCATGGTGTTACTGCACCTATTGATGTGCATCTAATGATTGAGCCGGTTGACCGTATTGTTCCTGATTTTGCTAAAGCAGGTGCAAGCATGATTACTTTTCATCCAGAAGCTTCTGTACATATCGACAGAACATTACAAATGATTCGTGATGAAGGCTGTAAATCAGGTTTAGTATTTAACCCTGGCACACCTCTACATTACCTTGATTACGTAATGGATAAAGTTGATATTATTTTATTAATGTCAGTTAACCCTGGTTTTGGTGGGCAATCATTTATTCCTGCTACGTTAGATAAATTACGTGAAGCAAAAAAACGAATTGATGAAAGTGGTTTTGATATTCGTTTAGAAATTGATGGCGGCGTAAAAGTAGATAACATCCGTGAAATTAAAGCGGCGGGTGCTGATATGTTTGTTGCTGGTTCTGCAATTTTTAACCAGCCAGACTATAAAAAAGTTATTGATGAAATGCGTGCAGAGTTAGCAAAAGCATAAGTAGTTTTTCACAAAGATAATAGTTTGTTTAGGGGCAGGGCATGGAGTTTGTTTTAATTAACATACTCCATGTACTGCCTTAATCATTTAAGAGGATCAGAAATGACACAAGATGAAAGTAAACGTAAAGCTGCTGAAGGCGCTTTAGAATACATTAAAGATGTTTCAATCTTAGGCGTAGGAACAGGCTCAACAGTTAATCATTTTATTGATTGCTTAGCAGACTTTAACTTAACACAAGATATTCAAGGTGCTGTTTCAAGTTCAATTGCGACGACTGAGCGCTTAAAGAAAATTGGTGTTCCTGTCATGGAATTAGCTGAATCAGGCAACTTAGATGTTTATGTGGATGGCGCTGACGAAGTTAACCCGCTTAAGCAATTGATTAAAGGTGGCGGTGGTGCATTAACGCGTGAAAAGATTATTGCAGGCGCTAGTGCAAAATTTGTTTGTATTGTAGATCAAAGTAAAACAGTGGATGTTTTAGGTAAATTTCCTTTACCTATCGAAGTCATTCCAATGGCGCGTAGTTATATTGCACGTGAAATGGTTAAGCTAGGTGGACAACCTATTTGGCGTGAAAACTATATTACGGATAATGGTTGTGAAATCATTGATGTTCATAATATGGAAATTATGGAGCCACTAGCACTAGAGAAAGCGGTTAATAACTTAGCGGGCGTCGTATCTGTAGGTATTTTTGGCCTAAGACCAGCTGATGTGGTTTTAGTCGCTAAAGAAACAGGTGTAGAGACACTTTAGTTTAGTTCCGGCCTTTATAAGAGGTTATGGGCTTTGTGACATGCTGGGGTTAGTTTTTTGAATATACTTTATACTTATAAAAACTAAATCTACAATATCGTATAAAGCTTTGTCTGATTTAGCTCTCTCCAATGGGCATAGGTATCTACACAAGTCTTAAAGCCTTCTCCAGAGGGAGAAGGTTGGATGAGGGGAAATAGAAGTGCCTGATTTTATTCTCCTCACCCCTGCCCTCTCCAGCAGGAGAGGGTCAATGCTGTTGACTTAAGAAAGTAGCCTGTATGGAGCTTGCGCAATACAGGGAATTCAACGCACTGCTCCCCGTACACCATTCCTCCATACGGGCTACAAAACACTTAAGTCAACAGTATTGTGGCTGAGCGGAGTATTAAAAGTTTTTTAACTTCTCAGCTAGCTTAAGCTACATTTCTTGGCTCTTTTGATAAGAAAGTGCCTGAGTTACTTCCTGTAAATCTTGCATAATCCATGTAGGAGCATAATCAATTTTATCTAAATCCTCACGTTTTGAAGCGCCGGTTAAAACCATTAAACTACGCATTCCTGTACGTACAGCACCTAAAATATCTGTATCCAAACGATCGCCAATCGCAATGGTTTCTTCGGGTGTAGTTCCTAATAAGGCTAAAGCTTGTTGATACATAATCGGTTCAGGTTTTCCTATTACCGTTGGAGTTTTCCCCGTTGCTGCCTGTAAGGCAGCGAGTATTGCACCGTTGCCTTGAATTAATCCACGCTCAGTAGGCAGGGTGGTATCACCATTGGTAGCAATGAACTCAGCACCTGCTTGTAAATTTAGGGTGGCTGTCGATAGTTTATCCCAAGTAATCGTTTCATCTTTACCACAGACAACAATATCTGCGCCTTGATTGGGCGTATCCTCAGAGTTAAGCTGATAAATATCGGTTAATGTAAACCCCTGTTCCACGAGTGGTTGACTTGCGCCTTGCTCACCTAAAACGAAGATGCGTGTTTTACTTGGGTCTTTATGTTGTGCCAGATATAAAGCAGTCGCTATTCCAGAGGTTAGGATCTCTTCATGCTTAACATGAATTCCCATGCGTGCTAGCTTATCTACATATTGCTGGGTTGTATGACTGGCATTATTGGTAGCAAGAATAAAAGGTAACGATTGTTTGCGTAATAAACTAAAGAAATCGCTTAAGCCTGCAATCGCTTGTTCACCATGCCATAATACGCCATCCATATCGATAATCAGGGCATTGATATTAGTCAGAGGGGTGTTCATGTTAGTTAATGTATTAAGAAGGAAGAGCCGAAAGTGTATCTGTTTGGCTGTCATATTTATTTTTTTTAGTATAACAGGCTGTAGTGTTAAACAACCAGGTCAAGTTGCGATTGCTTCCGCTCACCCCTTAGCCACACAAGCAGGCTTTGAAATTTTAAATAAAGGCGGGAATGTGTATGATGCCGCCGTTGCAGTTAGTGCTGCATTAGCGGTAGTTGAACCTTCTGGGTCAGGGCTAGGAGGGGGTGGTTTTTGGTTATTACATAGGGAAAGTGATGGCTTGGATATTATGCTGGATGGCCGAGAAAAAGCACCGTTAGCCGCTCATAAAAATATGTATTTAGATAAACAAGGAAAGCCTGTAGAAGGCTTATCATTAAATGGGGCTTTGGCGGCAGGTATTCCAGGCATGCCTGCAGGGTTGGTTTATTTATCTGAAAAATATGGAAAGCTAGCGTTAGCTGAAAATTTACAGCCGGCTATTCGGTATGCAGAACAAGGTTTTGTGACTGATAAGCGTCACCAGTTGTTATTAAAATTTCGTGTAGCAGAGCTTAAAAAAGATAAGCAAACAGCCCATATTTTCTTAGAAAATAATCAAGTTCCCAAGATCGGTAGTTTATTAGTACAAACAGACCTAGCAGGCACTTTAAAACAATTGGCTAAACATGGGCATGCTGGGTTTTATGCAGGAGATGTTGCTCAAAAGTTAGTATCAGCCGTTCAGAAAGATAAAGGAGTTTGGACGTTAAAGGATCTAGAAAAGTACCAAGTAAAAGAGCGTCAGCCAGTTTCTGGAAGTTATAAAGGTATTAAAATTACCAGTGCGGCTTTGCCTTCCTCAGGCGGGACTGTATTGATCAGCGCTTTGAATATTTTAGAAAATATTGATTTAGCATCAGTAGATAGTACTACTCGTAAGCATCTAATTATCGAAGCAATGCGCAGAGCTTATCATGATCGCGCTTTATACTTGGGTGACTCAGATTTTGTCGATGTACCGACTGAGCGATTATTAAATAAAAATTATGCTCAAGGGTTAGCAAGCACTTTACGGGCAGATAAAGTATTGCCTAGCGAATATTTAACAGGACAAAATATTGAAAAGTTAGGTGGGCGCAATACCACTCACTTTTCCATTATTGATGCAGAAGGTAACCGAGTGGCTGCAACGTTAAGTATTAACTTTCCTTTTGGCGCAGGGTTGGTGGCTGAAGGAACAGGGGTTTTGTTAAATAATGAAATGGATGACTTTGCTAGTACTGAAAATTCAGCGAATGGCTATGGCTTAGTGGGGGGTGCAGCCAATGCAATCGTCCCAGAAAAACGTATGTTATCGAGTATGACGCCTACTTTTTTAGAAAATAATGAGCGGGTTGCTGTATTAGGTACACCCGGGGGAAGTCGAATTATTTCTATGGTTTTATTGGCCGCATTAGATTTTGCAGAAGGAAACTCACCTGAATCATGGTTAAAGGTAAAACGTTTTCATCACCAATATATTCCTGACGAAGTACTCTATGAAAAGAATGGTTTAACAAAACCAGAAATTAAAGCGCTACAAGCATTAGGGCACACCCTTAAGCAGAGCTATAACTATGGCAATATGCAGGCTGTACAATTAAATAAAAAGACAAAAACATTATCTGCGGCGAGCGATCATCGTGGTGAGGGTTTGGCCAGTGTGCGAAAGATTGATTAATAAATCTGAAGTTCATGTTTATGCAAGCCTATCAATTTCTGAATTTTATGCACGACAGCCATATTTTTTAACATTACTGGATAGTGATGAGCTAGAAACAGTTCGTCGATTTAAAATCGAAAAAATTAAGGACAATTATATAGTTGCCCATGGACTGTTAAGAGAAGCTTTAGCGAATTATGTGCATAAAGCACCTGAACAATTAATATTTTGTAAGAATGAGTTTGGTAAGCCATCTTTAATGGATTACCCTGACTTAAGCTTTAATATGTCGCATTCTGCTGATAGTCTTGTTATCGCTGTTGCTCAGAAATGTCAATTAGGTATTGATGTTGAAAATTATAAACAGCGTGATAATTTAGAGGGGCTAGTAAAAAAGTGTTTTGCTCCCGAAGAAGCAAATTATTGGCAAGGTTTAGATAAGAATGAGCAAGCTAAAGCGTTTTATCAGTTTTGGGTAAAAAAAGAAGCATTTGTAAAAGCGGATGGTAAAGGCATTACCTTAGGACTTAACCAGTGCGTTATTAACCCAAATGATTTAAGCTATTTTTTACGAGTACCCGAAAGTTGTGGCAACGCAGAGCAATGGCGTATTCATTATTTTTCTTTATCTCCAGAAACAATGCTTGCCGTTGTGCTTGATAAGTTAGAAGCTGAGCTGCAGTTTAAGCGTTTTAATACTGAACTATCTAAAGATTTTCAGCCGCCAATAACAATAATAAATTGAGCCAATGACAAGACCGGACAGTTTCGATTTTCAAAAAATATTTTTAGAAAATACATCTTTAATGGATGTACGAGCACCAGTGGAATTTCAGCAGGGTGCTTTTCCAAGTAGCCAGAATATTCCTTTATTGGATGATGAGCAACGTAAAATAATCGGGACTCATTATAAAGATCAAGGTCAGGATGCTGCTATTGAGTTAGGCCTTGAGCTAGCAACCCCTGATATTCGTTTGCAAAGAATGGCGCAGTGGACGCAGTATATTAAAGAGCATCCAGAAGGGTATTTATATTGTTTTCGTGGCGGGCTTCGTTCGCGGACAACGCAGGCTTGGTTGAAGGAACAAGGCATTAATTACCCGCTTATTAAAGGTGGGTATAAAGCAATGCGTAGCTATTTACTCGAACAGTTAGAGGTGAGTGCGCAGTGTCTTCCCTTTTTTAGTTTAGGCGGTATGACTGGGTCAGGGAAAACGCGCTTACTTAATAAGACACCGTATAAAATTGACTTGGAAGGTTTGGCTAACCATCGAGGTTCAGCTTTTGGTAGTTCAGTTGATGATTTTCAACCCACTCAAATTAACTGGGAAAATCAGTTATCAATAGCTTGCCTGCAGTATCGGCACGCTTTTCCTACAGCGGGTTTACTGTTGGAAGATGAAGGTAAGAGAATTGGACGCAGTGTTGTGCCACTTAGTTTTCATGAAAAAATGGTTCAAGCTCCTATTATCTTTCTGGAATGCAGCTTAGAAGAGCGAATAGCAATAATTCGTGAAGATTATATAGAAAAAAATTGGCCACTTTATGAGCAGAAATACCAAGTAGACGCACAGGAGAAATTTTCAGGTTTTGTACTCGGTAATTTAGAACGTATAAAAAAACGCTTGGGTGGTGTGCGTTATAAAAAAGTTAACACATCATTTTCTTTGGCATTGGAAGGTTTTTTTTCGACAGGAAGTTCTGAGCTGTTTAATGAAGGCATTAAGCAGTTATTAGAAGAATATTATGACCCTATGTATCAATATCAACTTAGTCAGAAACAGTCCAAGCTTTTATTTAAAGGAAGTGAACACGAGGTTCTTGCTTGGGTTGATGAGCATTTAAAAAAGGAGCGCGCATGATCAATACGCCAGTTTTTAAAGACCTTGTTTTAGTGGGTGGCGGGCATAGTCATGCGTTGGTTCTACAGAAATGGGCAATGAACCCAGTGCCAGGCGTTAGAGTAACATTAATTAGCCCACAAACGATGACCCCTTATTCTGGCATGTTGCCTGGATTGCTCGCGGGGCATTACAGTTTTGAGCAAACTCACATTGATTTAGTGAAATTGTCCTTATGGGCAAAAATTCGTTTTATTCAAGATAAAGTCTGTGCAATTGATGCGGAAGCAAAAACATTAAGCTTAGAAAATCGGCCTGATATTGAATTTGATGTGCTTTCGGTAGATATTGGCTCAACCCCTAACCAACAGCTTGAAGGAGTGCAGCAATATAGTACAGGTGTTAAACCTATTAGTGAGTTTTATGCGCGCTGGAATAGGATTCAAGAGCAAGCTCAACAGCACAAAATAAAATCGTTAGCAGTTGTAGGAGGCGGGGCCGGAAGTGTTGAAGTTATTTTAGCAATGGCTTTTAAGTTACAAACTTTAGGTGTAACTCTGCAATATCATTTAATCACGGGAGCTGATGAGATTTTAGCTGGCTATAATTCCTCAGTAATTAAGCATGCCAAACAGCAGATTCAGAAATACGATATTACATTACACACCTCAACGCGCGTTGAAAAACTGAGTAAAGGCGTTATTCATTGTCAGCAAGGAGAGCAAATAATTTCAGATGAAATTATTTGGTGTACTCAGGCAGCTGGAGCCTCTTGGGTGCAAAAAAGTCAGTTTGACTGTGATGATGCAGGGTTTGTAAAGGTTCGAGAGACTTTACAGTTTTTACATTATGATTATATTTTTGCTGCAGGTGATGTGGCTAATATGGTGGCTAACCCCCGCCCTAAAGCAGGTGTTTATGCAGTTAGGCAAGCCCCGATTTTATGGCATAACTTATGTGCAGTATTGCTTAATCAAAAGTTAATACCTTATAAACCGCAGGATGGTTTTTTAAGTTTATTAGCTTTAGGAGATAAGAAAGCAACAGGATCAAAGTCTTTACTGAGCTTTTCAGGTGCTTGGGTGTGGCGCTGGAAAGATTCAATTGATCGAAAATTTATGGATCAGTTTCATCAACTGCCAGTTCTAAGTATGAATTCACAGTCAGAAATTAATCCACAACTGATAGATAAGCAGGAACAAACTGAGCAACATAATCCATTAGAACGTTGCGCAGGCTGTGGCGCAAAAGTAGGTGCTAGTGTTTTAGAAACAGTGGTTAATGATTTATTAGGAGCAGGGAGTTACCAGCCAGAAGACGCGGTACAAATTAGTAAAAATCAGCAAGTAACTTATCAGAGTGTGGATGCCTTAAAATCACCGATTCAAGACCCGTGGGTATTTGGAAAAATAGCGGTTATTCATGCTCTAAGTGATTTATATGCAATGAATCTAAAGCCTGAGTCTGCTCAAGTTCTAATTACGTTGCCTTATGCAGGGCAAGAAATACAAAAACGTCAGCTAAAAATGTTAATGCAAGGGGTTTTGCAGCAGTTAGCGATAGCACAATGCCAATTTTTAGGAGGACACACCTCAGAAGCAAGCGAACTTTCTGTTGGTTTAGTGGTTAACGGAATAGAAAAGGCGACTTCTTTATTTCAAAAGCAAGGTTTAGCGCCAGGGGATAAGCTTGTGCTATCTAAGCCTTTAGGAACGGGGGTAATATTAGTGGCAAGTATGCAGGATCAATGTGCTGGTGAGATATTTAATCTAGCACAGAAGTCTATGTTGCAAAGCAACGAGCCGGGCGCAAACTTATTAAGTGAGTTAGGTGTGCAAGCTTGTACTGATGTCACAGGATTTGGTCTGTTAGGGCATTTGTATGAGTTATGCCACGCATCTAGTTGTGCTGCTAAATTAAATTTAAAGGCTATTCCCTATTTGGCAGGTGTAGAAGAAATCGCATCAAAAGGTATTCATAGTAGTCTATATAGTCAAAATTATTCAGCACTAAAGCATATAAACTGGCCTGATGAAATAAGTCAGCAGGCAAAGTTTAAATTATTATTTGATCCGCAAACTTCAGGCGGGCTTTTAGCTGGTATTTCAGCAGATAAATATTCTCAACTAAATGACAGCTTTCACCAACAGTTTTATACGATAGGTGAGGTGGCTAAGTTTGAATCAATGGAAACGCAGATAGTAATTTCTACATAAGACCTTGGCTCTTTTAAACGTTAAGTAGCATAAGCTGATCGAGTGACAAAAGTGTTAAGAGCTATGGTAGAGTCCGTGTACTCATCATATAGCGATAGAACGTCGGTGATAGACATATAAGCAAATGCACCATGCCCTCTTTTTGATAAAAATGCCTCATGTAGCTGTTGAATAAAATCTATACGGCTTGAGTCTAAGTCAGACATTTGAGTCTCCAGAATTATTTTTTTGAGGAGATCAAATAATAACAGTAATTGTTTTTTGCTAATGTGAAGTGACATCAGAAATATTTAAATTAATTTTGATTTAAATCACATATCTCGTTATATATATTGAGTTTTGTTATCTCAATCACATAAATAAGTACTGAAATTATTTTTAGAAAATTATTCATAATATAGCGAGCATAGATTTAGAGAGCATTAAAAGTTGAGCTTGGTATGATTTTAATTTTTTATAATTATCCATGCACTAACACCTCCGCCTCGACGAGGTTTAATGGCGACTTGCCAGCCATGTGTTTCTGCTAGCTGTCGAGTAATGGCAAGCCCTAGTCCAGAGCCACCTGTAGAACGGTTTCGGGAAGACTCAATTCGATAAAATGGGCGAAATATATTGTCAATTAGTTGCTCTGGAATCCCGGGCCCTCGGTCACGTACATTGAGGTAGGTTGTACTGTGATACTGTTTACAAGTGACTTCAACTAGACTTTGACCACTATAGCGCAAGGCATTATTGATTAAGTTATCTAAACAACGGCGTAATGACACCTGTGCAATATTAATAGTGCATTGACTTCCAATGCGCAGTGTTAAACGGCCTGGTTCGCGGGCTTCAGCACCATCAATTAAGTCATTTAATAACGGGTTAATATGAGTTGCTTTAGTAAGTTCTTGCTCTTGAGCCTTAGCTAATTCCAACTGTGAACCAATTAATGCATCCATTTCAGCAATATCACGTTCCATTTTATGAATCATGGGGGATGACTGTTGTTCGGCAAGGATACCTAAAGCCATTTTCATGCGTGCGAGTGGGCTACGTAGATCATGAGAAATGCCGGCTAACAGGACGGTTTGATTTTCACGTCTCGCATGAAGCTGCTGAGAAGTTTGGTTAAAAGCCTGAGCTAATTCCGTTAGTTCTGATCCTCCAGTTTCCGGTAGTTCTGCAGCTTGTTCACCTTGACCAATGCGCCTAACTGCTTTTACTAACCGTGAGATTGGAGCGGTAATTCTTCTTGCAAGTAGCCCAGCAATGATCAATGTCGCTAAAAACCCTGCGAATAAAGTCCAAGCTAATGCCGTGACAGGTTTAGGGCCTAAGATAGATTTATGGAAATCAAAGTGAATTATTTTACCTCGGTGTAAAAATTCAACTTGAAAATTGTTGTTAGCATTGCCGGTTAATTGTAAATGCTTGCTTTCAGGTAAGTAGCTATTAAGAGCTGTGCGCAAAAAATATAGGTAAGGGTAATTACTTTGGTTTTCTTGCAGTGGATGGGTCGTTGAACTTATTTTTAAACCATGTTTATTAAGTAGGTGAAGCGCAAACTCTTGTTGGTTTTGTTCTGAAGATGCCTGCCATGTCTGTGATGATAGGATCAGTAAAGCTGCTAGGTCATCTGCTGAGCGCTGAGCAAGAGGAAAAACTATATTCATGGCAATTGCTAGAATAGAGATTAGTTGAAAGATAATAAGCCCCGTTGCTACTGTTGCAGCAGTACGACTAAAAAGAGAGTATTTACGTTTCATACAACGTCCTTTGTTCCCGTTGCAAATAAATAGCCCTCTCCCCAAACAGTACGTAGGTAAATTGGCTTGCTTGTTTGAGGTTCTATTTTTCGGCGTAGACGAGTCACTCTAATATCGATACTGCGATCATAGGGTGAGCGTTCATAGCCTTTTAATAAGCTAATTAAATGATCGCGAGATAAGACTTGATTTGGGTGCTCTAAAAAGACCCTTAGTAAATTATATTCTCCCGCCGTTAGTGATACCTCATCAGCTCCGCTCGTTAATGTATGGTTATCTAAATGTAAGAGAAAAGGCCCAAAGCTCAAAGTGAAAGTATCGGATTTAGGTGTAGATTCATGGGTTTGTGAGCGACGCAATACTGCGCCCACGCGAGCGAGTAACTCACGAGGCGAAAAGGGTTTTGCTAGATAATCATCAGCCCCCATTTCTAACCCTACTATCCGGTCGGTTTCATCGCCTCTCGCCGATACGATAATAATGGGTGGGCCATTTTGTGCGCGAGTCCAGCGCAATAAACTTAAGCCGTCTTCTCCAGGTAGCATTAAATCAAGAATGATTAAATCAATAGCTTGTTCAGCTAAAACTGCCCTCATTGCACTCCCATCACCCGCAGAACTGACCTTGTATCCACTGTTGCTCAAATAATCAGACATTAGCTCGCGTAAGTCTGGGTCATCATCAGTGATAAGAATATGTTTTAAAGCATCACTTAGGTTATTTTCCAAGGTAGTTATCCTATTTTATATTCTTAAATTATAGCGAGATGAAACAAGCTGAAACAACTTGTTACAGTTTAGAAAAGCGAATGAAACATCCAGTAACTATAATAATATCAAAATATATTAATAAAGGTATGCAGCATGAATAAATTAACTAATAGACAGTCTACCAGTAACTCTTACTTTAGGGGCTCAGCATTATTAAAGAAAATTCCTATTTTGGCATTAATATTTCTTAGTTTTAATGTGGTCGCGAATGAGTTTGATTCACGTCAACCGATAAATCTTAATGAGGAACAGACAGCCCAACTTCTATCTAATATGCGTGGGGTGTTCTCTGCTACTCAGTCTATTGTGAATGCATTAGCGACGGATGATATGCAGGCGGTTGCTGATTACGCTACGCCTTTGGGTTTTAAGCAAAAGCAACAAAAAACTCCAGATGATTTGCATAAGGCGCTGCCTAAATCTTTCAAAATGCTAGGTAAAGCAATGCATCAAAATTTCGATAAAATTGCAGAAGATGCGGTAACCCTTAAAGATTCAAAGCATACATTACAGCAACTATCAGAAGTACTTAAGAGCTGCCAAGGGTGCCATGAAACCTTTCGGGTTGAGACTGCAGCGGTTGAACCCGAGCCATCATTTTTTCAAAATATTTTTAAAAGTGAGTAAATGCCATGAAAAAGTCATTAATAAGTATCATTGTAGTATTAGTAGCCATTAGCTCTTTTTCTATTCAGGCAGGAGGCAAAGGGCAAGGTAAGGGTAATGGTGGAGGGCAACAGAGTCAAAGAAATTCCTCTGGAAATATGACGCGAGAACAGTCGCAAACTCATCGACAAGATTCAAGCCAATACCAGCAGAATGCTAACCAAAATCAACGCCGTTCTATGAATAGATATGGAGGTGGGTCGACTGATCAGGGCTCTGTAGAACTGTCTAGGTAGGGATTTTTGGTTGACATAATGTTACAAAAAGCTGCATTTTAAATATAAAAGGTGAATATTATGAAATCAATAAGTAAAACAATGGTACTACTTCTTGCATTGACTTTATTAACACCCGCCATGGTGTCTGCAAAAGGAAATCAAGGGGCTAAGGGGAATACTGGTCCCGCTGTTGTTGTGGAGCTGTCCCCTGAAGATGAAAGTACTTTATTATGGATGCGTGAAGAGGAGAAGTTAGCTAGAGATGTTTATCTCGCAATGGATAAGACCTGGAAACAGCAAGTATTTAGAAATATAGCAAACTCTGAGCAAAATCATATAGATGCTTTGTTAAGGAAAATGAACACATTCGGTATAGATGATTTAGTTCCTTTGCAAAGAGGGGTGTTTTATTCTAGTGAGTTACAAGAGCTATACGATATTTTAGTTGCAAAAGGGAATGAATCTTATGTAGGTGCGCTAAAAGTTGGTGCAACTATTGAGGACTTAGATATTTATGATTTGAAGGTGGCTATTGAAGCAACTAATAATGTTGCGCTTAAAACAACTTATGAGAGTTTATTGGAAGGCTCAAAGAACCATTTACGGTCATTTATTGGCCTATTGCAACAGCAAGGAGAAGACTATAAACCTCAGTATATTGACGAGGTTCTTTTTGACGCAATAATTAATGAGTGACATAAACAATGGAAGATTAACCTGCTTGCTAAAAAGCGAGTGGGTTAGCCTGTGAATTATATGTACTAAGAAATTAGAATAGTCCGGAGAATACTCTCTTCATCATGCTACTGTTCGTTACGAACCCTTAAGAAAACGGCAAACCTTGGTAAGCCACTATCTGTTAGGCCTTGGTATTTATAAGTGATTATGCTACCTATAGTGGGAGGGCTAATGCGTTCTTCATTGTTAAACCCGCTACCAATATAAAAAATTTTTCCTTGTTGGTTTTTTACTTTAAGGCTTCCCAGTTTTCCGGTTAATTTACCTTTACCGGCTCGATAACCTAATACGGTAGCCTCGGCATCAGAAAATATTTTCAATTTTAGTAGCTTATTGCTTCTGCCTTCGCGGTAATACGCACCTTGATGATGTAGCATAAGGCCCTCTGCACCTTGATCTGTTATCGTATTGAGATGCTGAGTTAATTCTTTATGTGAGGCTAAGCGGAACTGCGGAATCATGACCAAATAAGGAGAGTCGCTTTCTTTTGTTATTGTGCGCATACGCTCGATGCGTTGAGTGAATTTTCCTTTGTGCTTGGGAAGGTCAAAAAGCATAAATTTTACTTTTCCCCATTCTGGGAGAGGCTCTTTTTTTCTAACGATAGAAATCGTTTCTTGGTAAGCGCCCCGGGCTATCCAGAGTTCACCGTCTAACTCTGTGGAGGGGAAACCCTGTGTAAACCACGGAGGTGCAGAGATAATTGTTCCTCCTCTTGAAATAAGCTGCCTACCATTCCAGCGCGCACGCATACCATCAAGCTTTTCACTGATCCAATACTCACTAACGCTTAGTGTGCTGTGGAATTTTTTGGCAAGCATTATGTCAGGTTTTTTAGCTGCACTTAAGGGCAGAGTTAACATGAGCAATGCTAAAAGCATTAAAGAAGCGAGATGGTTATGTTTGAGCATGGGCTTAAACCATTAAATTTTATGATATTCTACGAGGTGTAGGGTGTCGCACTGCGCACCTTTTGGGATGGCGAGGTTTTAAAGCAGACTTTTGTTTTGCTAAGTAGAGCAATAAAAGCATATATTTTATATCCCCCACCCAATCCCAATGCTGTTGATTTAAGAAAAAGTAGCCTGTATGGAGCTTTTGCGCAATACAGGGAACTCAACGCACTGCTCCCCGTACACCATTCCCCCATACCGGCTCACTGCCATTAAGTTAAGGAAAAAAGAATTTATTTTAATTTCTCCGCCCCCAACCCCCTCCATCAAGAGGGGGCTTAAGAGCAAGAAAAAATCACCCTTAAACCGCTTAACTTAATGGCAGTGCCATACCGGCTACATACACTTAAGTTAACAGAGCATTGCCCTCAGCCCTCTCCCGCTAGAGAGCGCTTTATTTGGGGAGGTTTTGTACGGTATTGTGAGTATGGCTTTTATGAACATAAGCCAGCAATCTAAGCCATTAAAATAACCCAGTAATAACGCCTTCATCCGTAATATCAATGCGTTCTGCTGCTGGTGTTTTTGGTAATCCAGGCATAGTCATCATGTTACCAGCGATAGCCACAATAAATCCTGCACCATTAGCAAGTCGTACTTCGGTAATTTCTACAGTATGACCAGAAGGTGCGCCTTTTTCTGTTGGGTTGGTAGAAAAAGACATTTGTGTTTTTGCCATACAGATAGGAAACTTTCCATACTGTTCCTGTAAGGCTGCAATTTCGCTTTTTACTTTAGGGCTGGCAGTAATATTTGCAGCACCATAAAGTTTGGTAGCAATCGTTTCCATTTTGTCCCAAAGCGGTAAGTCTTCATCGTAAACGTAAGTAAAGCTAGGCTCACGGTTATCGACAACATTTAGCACTTCTGTCGCTAAATCTTCTGCGCCAGCACCACCGTCAGCCCAATGCTTAGATACAATACACTTAGACCCTAATGCTTCTACTTTTTCTTTGATTAATGCAACTTCTGCATCGGTATCAAAGGTAAAGTGATTGATACAGACAACACAAGGGAGGCCGTAATTTTCGGTGATGTTGTGTAAATGGCGTTCTAAATTAGAAAAGCCTGATTCAATTGCAGCTAAATTCTCCGTATTTAAGTCACCTTTACCAACACCACCATGAGATTTGATGGCGCGAGCGGTTGCTACTAAAACGACTGCCGATGGTTTTAATCCTGCCATACGGCATTTAATATCAATAAATTTTTCAGCACCTAAATCAGCACCAAAGCCTGCTTCAGTCACTGTGTAATCAGCCAGTTTTAAAGCGGTTTTCGTGGCAGTTACTGTATTACATCCATGCGCTATATTGGCAAAAGGGCCACCATGAATAATAGCAAGATTGTTTTCTAGTGTTTGTACTAAGTTAGGTTTGATAGCATCTTTTAATAAAGCGGCCATGGCACCATGTGCATTTAAATCATGGGCATATACAGGCGTAACTCTGTCTGATTTATAAGCAATAACAATACGGCCTAAACGTTCTTTTAAATCTGCTCGGCTGGTTGCTAAACATAAAATAGCCATCACTTCAGAGGCAACGACAATGTCGTAACCATCTTCACGTAAAAAGCCATTACCTGGTCCACCTTGGCCAACGGTTACTTGACGTAAGGCGCGGTCATTCATATCAACAACACGTTTCCATTTAATACGACGTGAATCAATACCTAAAGCATTGCCGTGGTTAATATGGTTATCAATCATCGCGGACAATAAATTATGTGCGACGCCAATAGCGTGGAAATCTCCAGTGAAATGCAGATTAATATCTTCCATAGGAACAACTTGAGCATATCCGCCGCCAGCTGCACCCCCCTTCATGCCAAAGCAAGGCCCTAATGAAGGCTCGCGCAAACACATTACTGTGTTTTTACCTAAGCGATTCATCGCATCACCTAAGCCTACGGTCGTCGTCGTTTTACCTTCGCCTGCTGGGGTTGGGCTAATTGCAGTGACAAGGATTAGTTTGCCGTCTTTTTGTTCTTTTAAACTGTCAATGTATTCCAGTGAAATTTTAGCTTTATAGTGCCCGTATGGATCAAGGTGCTCAGCAGGGATATTTAGTTGCTTAGCAGCTAAATCAATAATAGGCAGCATTTTTGCTTTTTGGGCGATTTCAATGTCAGACATGCATACATCTCCAGTTGTAATAATTATGAGTATTTTTTAAATGCAAAAAGCCTGACTCATAAATGAATCAGGCTTTTTTATTTTAATTTGGGTTTGAAGGCTAGTTGTTATAAACAGGGAACTTGGCGCAGAGCGCGCTAACTTTTTCTCGCGTGGAATTAATAACGGACTCATCATCCATATTTTCCATAACATCACACATCCAAGCTGCTATATCTGTCACTTCAGCTTCTTTAAAACCACGAGTAGTCGGGGCAGGGGTGCCAACGCGGATACCGCTAGTTACAAAGGGTGACTCAGGGTCGTGTGGTACCGCATTTTTATTAACGGTAATATGCGCCTTACTTAAAGCGGCATCTGCCGCTTTGCCTGTAATACCTTTAGGGATTAAAGAAACCAGCATTAAGTGGTTATCAGTACCACCAGAAACAACATCAAAGCCACGATCAATAAAAACCTTAGCCATAGCTTGGGCATTTTTGATGACTTGGGCTTGGTAAGTTTTAAATTCCGGTTGTAAGGCTTCTTTAAAAGCAACGGCTTTAGCTGCAATAGCATGCATTAGTGGGCCGCCCTGAATACCAGGGAAAATATTTGAGTTAAATTTTTTCTCTAAATCTGGGTTGCTTTTACATAGGATTAAGCCGCCCCGAGGGCCACGCAGAGATTTATGAGTGGTGCTAGTGACAACGTCAGCAATAGGGACTGGGTTTGGGTATAAGCCAGCAGCAACTAAGCCAGCAACATGTGCCATATCAACAAATAAGTAAGCGCCCACTTTATCGGCAATTTCTCTAAAACGTTGCCAATCCCAAATACGTGAATAAGCAGAAAAACCAGCGACTAAAACTTTAGGTTTATGTTCTATTGCCAAGCGTTCAACTTCATCATAATCAATTTCACCTGTCTTAGGGTGTAAACCATATTGAATAGCGTTGTAAATTTTTCCGGAGAAATTAGGTTTTGCACCATGTGTTAAATGGCCGCCATCCGCTAAACTTAAACCTAAAATGGTATCGCCAGGTTGAATGAGTGCCATAAAGACAGCCATATTAGCTTGTGAGCCAGAATGTGGTTGAACATTTGCGTAATCAGCACCAAATAACTCTTTAGCACGATCAATGGCAAGTTGTTCGGCTTTATCAACGAATTCGCAACCACCATAATAGCGTTTAGCAGGGTAGCCTTCGGCATATTTATTGGTGAGTTGTGAGCCTTGAGCTTCCATTACTCGAGGGCTGGTGTAGTTTTCTGAGGCAATCAGTTCGATATGATCTTCTTGGCGTTGATGTTCTTCTTGGATGGCTTGAAAGAGTTCATCATCAAAGCCTTCAATAGTCATAGATTTTTTAAACATGTACTGCTCCTGATTGCACTTTAGTGTGTAAATTAGTTTGAGACCATTGTATTTATAAGTTTCAGCTGAATTTATAAATTCAAGAGTCCTAGAATTCTTTGTAAGTACTTATGGGGATTTGATTTTTTTGTAGGTGCGTAATGAAACCCATCAATGCCACGAATAATGATGGGTTTCGTAAAAAAACGCTCTACCCATCCTGCGTGAAATTGTAATATAAAATTATGATTGATTACTTAGTGCGTAAAAAATATTTATTATTCGCTAAATAGTGTTTTGGTTCAATGCTTGCCTAAAACAAGATGTTTACCTAAGCTTCGCTTTATTAGGTCATCTCTTTAGCTAGTTTAAAAATTAGTTCAGCATCTAAAACTTGTTTATTATCTTCAAATAATTTGGCTATACAAGCACGGTGTAAAGCAAGTTTTAACGTGCCAAAACCTATTGCACCCCAAACTATTTTTCCATGACGTTCTGCACCTTTATCCATCATATCAGTACCACCAATTCCAATAGGTGGGGTGGCATTGGCATCTGCGATTAACTCTAAGTTAGGATTGTTTTGCCAGTGTTCAGGTTTTAATAGTTCAATGCCTGCTGCACCTGTTGCTAAAACAATATTAGCATCTTGAATTGCTAGCCCCCGAGCGTCGCTATCCATTGCTTCTACAGGGGTTAAATTAACCTTGAACCGGTCGTGCATGGCAAGACAAGCTTGTTCTGACTTGGCTAAACTACGAGAGATAATACTTACTTGAGCGCCTTCTTCAGCCAGCATAACAGCGGCTCGTTGACCGACTGGTCCAGTCCCCGCGAGTACAGCTGCCTTTTTACCGGCGAGTGAACCACTGCTTGCTAATTTAGCGACGGCGGCCGCTGCTGTTGTATTGCTACCGTTACTATCCAGCATGACGGATACTTGAAAGCCATGAAAAAAATAAGATTGCACAGTATTAAATAATTCTTGTCCTGCGGCCATATCGCTACCACCAACAAAAATTGCAGTATTCTTTTTTTCTTTAGGAGGGCGTGTAAATATCGTGCCTTCGACTAATGTACGTACATTTTTTGATGTTATATTTCCGTGGCCAATAACATGGTCAGCACCACCATCATAAGCAACAACTGTATCAAAAACAGAAGGGTGGGTATCGGTATCAAATTGGAAGAGCAGTTTTTTCATTGGAGGGCTAAATGTTGGTGATAATAAATGCTTTTAAATATGCGTAAAATCGCGTTATTATAACTTATAAACATAGATTTTATCTTTATTTGAATGCCGTTAGGTTGAATAATAAGCATAAAATTATTGGCAGAAACTAGATCGGTTTTATGTACAGGGAATAAATATGAAGACACCAGTGAATGTTGCTGTTACTGGAGCAGCAGGGCAAATTAGTTACTCTTTATTATTTCGTTTAGCCGCAGGTGAGGTTTTTGGGAGAGATCAGCCTATTGTTTTAAGGTTGTTAGAAGTTCCATCTGCATTACATAGATTGAATGGTGTCGTTATGGAGCTTAGTGATTGCGCGTATCACTTACTTCAAGATGTGATGCCGACTGATGATGCTTCAGTTGCTTTTAAAGATGCAGATTATGTTTTTCTCGTTGGGGCCAAACCACGCGGTCCAGGAATGAAGCGTAAAGATTTACTGGAATGCAACGCCACCATTTTTTCTGAGCAGGGCAAAGTTTTAAATGCAGTTGCAAAGCGCAGTGTAAAAGTGCTCATTACTGGAAATCCAGCTAATACGAATGCCTTGATTACTCAAAGGAATGCCCCTGATTTAGATCCTAAATGCTTTTCAGCAATGAGTATGCTTGATCATAATCGTGGTATCGGCTTACTAGCTGAAAAATGTGGTGCTCGTGCTGAAGATATCCGTAATATGATTGTTTGGGGAAATCATTCAGAGAGCCAATACCCAGATTTAACGCATGCAAAAGTCAAAGGGCAAGATGCTTTAAGCCTGCTTGATGATGACTGGGTGACTCATGAGTTTGTACCTACAGTACAGCATCGTGGAGCAATGGTTATAGAAGAAAGAGGAGGGCTGTCGAGTGCGGCATCAGCTGCAAATGCTGCAGTTTGCCAAATGCGTTCATGGACGATAGGTACTGAAGAAAGTGACTGGAGTGACTGGGTTAGTATGGCTGTTGTTTCTGATGGTAGCTATGGAATAGAGAAAGGCTTGTTTTATTCTTTTCCTGTACGAGTTTCAGAAGAAGGTAAAGTCAGTATTGTGCAAGATTTAGAGATTAGTGATTTCAGTCGTCAGTGTATGCAAGCATCGGAACAAGAGCTTAAAGAAGAGCGTGCCGCTATTGCGCATTTATTATGAGAAAGGTTATTTTAGTATTGTAGAGTATGCGCTGGGTTAACCGGGCTGACTCATTTTGGAGTTTACTCGATAATGAGAGGCGGGAATGCGCAAGTACTGGAAAAGGAGGTTGTATGGTTATTGGGTTAATATAGCTTCTTTAGAAGCCTGCCCCTAGTGCATAGCTATCTACACAACTTTTTACAATTAAAAATACAATGAGTTATAGCACTCAATGACTCCCTCTCCTGCTGGAGAGGGCTGGGGTGAGGAGAATAAAATTAGGCACTTATCTATTTCCCCTCATCCAACCTTCTCCCTCTGGAGAAGGCTTTAAGACTTGTGTAGATATCCCTATGTCCCTAGTGTTAAAAAATCCAGTTCTTCTGGCGTTGAAATGCGCCCTAATAGTCTATTTCTATGAGGGTAACGCCCAAACTGTTCGATTATAGTTCGGTGCTTCAGTTCAAAGTCCAAATTAGCTTCAATACCTAGATTTTTAAAGAGGCGGGTAGCCTCTTCGTGAATGATCAATGATTCACTATGCATATATGGCATATACATAAAGCTCCTTTGGGCTGGAGTTAACCCGAAGTCAAACCCTTTAGAAATCGCCGATTGGGCTAATGCTAAGGCAAGAGAGTCATAAGCAAATGATTCAGAGCTATCTCTAAACATATTTCTTGAAAACTGATCTAAAATAATGACTTCCGCAAGAGATCCTAGTGCGCTAGATCGCCAAGAAGATAGCTCACACGTTGAGGCTTTGTTATGAATACTCCCAAACCTAGAGCGAATTGACTCATCAAATATTTCATCTGTAGTGAACCACTTTGACTTATCGGTTTCTTCAAACCAGAATTCTATTATTTCTTGATGCATTCTGACTCCTTAAAAACATAAAATTAAAATAACTCGCTGTTTTATACGCCATTGCCCCAGCCCAGGCCACTGTATTTTTTTACCGCGATAAACTACGTACAAGAAGAGCTAGGCCAGCCGCAACTCTTCTATAGACGCAAATACATTTTTCTCACTTATGTCTGGGTTGATGCTCAATTCAAGAATAGTGACTGCTGGAAGCTCTACTTTATAATCTTCGACTTCACTAGTTGCACCTTCAGGGCTGAAGTTCCACTGCTGTCGTATGATTTCTTGGTATGATTGGCCAGCGTCCGGAGACCAGCGTAAAACATATTCTTGCGTACGTTCAATTTCTCGCTCTTCGAAGTTTAACCTGATCCATTGAAGCTTCTGCGGGTTGTCGAAGAGAATCCTAATTACCTGCTCTCCTGGGACTGAGGCGCGCCACCCCGAGACTCTGTCAGGCAATAGGGCAGATTCGATTGGAAATTCGTTATTCTCCGAGGTGACTTCAGCCGCCGCGAGTTTCTCGATATCTAACCACTTATGATCAGAACCTACATTTTTCTGCGGGACTGAATTGATAATTCTTTTACGCATCAAGATACCTTCTAAATTTTAATAAAATAGGGTGTTGCTACTAAAATAACACCAACAATAAGCAACATAGTGACACTAGACATAAAATATGGAAATATAAAAAGTGCTATACCTGTACATAATGGAACAATAGCTTTTTGCTTTTTTCCGTACATAAAGTAACCCATACCTATACCACCAAATAAAACACTCCAAATCATTATTGATGCACTATCCATTTATAAACCACCTGCTTGAAATTGATTGATACATAACGCCACGATCACTTCGCATGGGAGGATCGGTGGAAAACTGCATTTACCAAGTAAAAAAGCTATGTCTGCATTAGCTGTTGGTTAGACTTATGATGTGTCAACACTTTTATGGACACGAAATTATACGGATTTTTTATATTCTTCATAAGCAACAGGAGACATATAATCATTAACAGAATGACGTCGTTTCCGGATATAAAAAACCTCAATATATTCAAATATTTTTTGCTTTACTTCTAAACGTGCTTCAAAAGCACAATGATGTACCAGCTCTGTCTTTAAGCTATGAAAGAAGCTTAAAGCAACCGCATTATCCCAATAATTCCCTTTGCGACTTACTTTGTTTGATCCTCAGTTTGGCTAACAATTCACGATGGTTACTGGGTGCATATTGACTCCCTCGATCAGTGTGTCCTAATAAGTTACCCTTGGGGTTTCGTTGTTCAAGAGCCATAGGTAACGCATCATTAATAAGCTTTGTCTTCATGTTGTCGGCCATTGAGCATCCGCCTATTCTGTGTGAATACAAGTCAATAACGGTTGCAAGGTATAACCAGTCTTGTTTCGTTGAAATATAGGTATATCGCCAACCTGATGTGTGTCAGGTTGATCTATGTCAAACAGGAATGGTGCCGATAGGGTCTATTACAGTAAATAGGAAAATGAATGTTGTAGGTAGTCAATTATATTTATTTTACTTTGTTTTCTACTATACCCGTTTCATGGAATCGAGTTTGATTACTTTGTAAGTGCTTCGGGTGAATTAAAAGGAGTGATATAACCTATTTTAATGTTGTTAAATAACATAGTTTAATTTAATAACCGGCTTTTAAGGGGGGTTATTTAATTGGGATATTATAATATTATAATTACTAATGATAATGATTCTCATTTAAAAACATGGGGGTGTATTGGTTTTTTTTACAATTTTTGTTTTTTTACATAAATGGCATGCCCTGTGCTTTATCTAAGTTTTTAAATTAAATAAAAAATACAAATACTCATGAAAAATTTAGTTAGTTCACTATTTAAATTAACGGCTACAAGTGCTCTTTTAATTCCAGCTTTAGTCTCAGCACACTCTTCAATTCTTGAGAAAGAAGTGTCTGCGAGTGTCATGACAGACCACAGTGCAAGTTATTTAACGATTCAAGTTCCTCATGGCTGTTCGGATGACGCGGGTAACCATTACCCAACTAAAGGTATTGTTATTAGGTTTCCAAATAGTGATGCTGATATTGATTCAGGCACTTTTTTTGCGAATGCAACACCGGTATCTTCATATTATGGTATTCGTACTAAAACAGAAAAACGTATGATTACTGTTGGAGAGGAAGTTAAAGAGCTTGATCAAGTCACTGAGCTAGCCATTGTTGATGTCAACATCCCTTATGGGTCTACTTTTAAAGCTGAGTTTAAAGGAAAGCCTATTTTAAAAGAGGGCGAAGTTTCAGGTGAATTAAAGTTCGATATTATTCAGTACTGCCCTAACGGAACAATGGCTGAATGGTCAGTGGCAAATGATAAAGCAGCTCATATAACTGTTGTTCCTGCCGCTGAAAGTAGCCATCACTAATCAGATGAAACTATGCGCAATATATAGAGCCTATTTTAGATAGCTCATAAAATATATTGGTGTCTTTTTTCAATAGAAATAATAATTCATATGAAAAAGCAATTAATGGTGCCTAGTGCGCCTATTTTAAAGAAGTCTATACCGCTTGTTTTGACAGCAGTTATAGCCGCTTGTAGCTCCAGTAGTGATGTTGACCAGGGAACTGCAGTAAAGGGTATTGTGGCTGATGGTTATTTACAAAATGCTGAAGTTTGTTTAGATACAAATGAGGATGGGGATTGTTCGGCAGATGATAAATATCCGTCTGTTTTTACGGATGATGAAGGAAAATATACAATCGAAGGTGTTAATCCAATTGACCTTGGTAAGTATTCAATTATTGCTAAAGTTATTCCTGGAACAACAACGGATTCAGATTTTCCTGATGACACATTGGCAGAGGTCACTTATACCGCTGCACTTGGGCATACATTCTTGAGTCCATTAACGACTTTAGTGGTTAATGAAAGTCGTGCTACAGGAGTGGGACTTGTTGTTGCAGAAGCTAAAGTGAAAGCCTCACTAGGCATTACAGGAACTATACAGTTATTAGCCGATGATTATATTGCATTAAATAATGATGGCGTACACGGACATGCTCAAAAGGTAGCTAGGGTATTATCTACAGCGCATGCTGAAGCAAAATCTCATGGGAAGGTGCATGCGAAAGATATTCAAGCATTTATTCAAGGAAAAATAAATGCATCAAATATTGGTGCGCACGCAGTAACTTTCGGCTTTGATATTCCTGAGTACCATAGCGGTAGTGATATGGCTCATTTGACTGAGGTATTAACAAGTTATGACGCCGTTGCTCCGCATGTACATGATGATATGGCAAACTTAAAAGTCGCTCTAACGGGGTTTTCTGATGACCATGGCTGTGTTGCTCCTAAAGAATGGCATGCAGAAATGAATCATTGTATGGTTTTGGATGCTGGAAGTGACGACTCTTCTTCAGAGGAGGAGGGTTCTGCAGCTCATGAGCATCCTTCGAGTGATGATGTGGCTGAAGCTCCTGAAGAGCCTTCTTGCCCAGAAGGTCAGCAATGGCATGAAGCAATGGGGCACTGCATGTAGTTTGCATTTGAACGTAAGTGTTTAAGTACAAGCGGTGCTAACGGAAACTAAAGGGCATGGATGACCTTTAGTTTCCTTTTAGGTTTTAAATACGAAAAACTAAGCGGGGTTATTGCTATCACTCGATGTTCAAGTTTTTCATATTTATAGCCATTCAATGTCTGACTTCACCTAGCAGAGTAATCCGCTATTGTCCTAGATGCTAAATCATCAAAAATGAAAACCAGCTAATCATGGCGAATGGATGAGGCGTATATCAAAGCCCCAAGGCAGTGGATGAATTTGTGATTCAAAAGGGGTAATTATCTGAAGAAATATTTCTGCTTATGAGCAATTTATAGCTTTAGCTAGCTACATAGTTTTACCTGTAGAACAGGCCTAGTAATATCAATTTTTAACCTTAAGAAAAACAATGCAAATAAAAGTCAAATCATTAGCTATTGCGATTAGCCTAGCTTTATCCGCGTGTAATACTTCAGATAGCGGTTCTCTCGCTCCTGCGCCTACTTCTACAACTGTAGCTTTAAGAGGTGTTGTTGTTGATGATTATATTGGTGGCGCAAACGTCTGCTTGGACGTGAATGAAAATAATGTTTGTGATGCTGGTGAGCCGCAAGGGATAACTGCAGAGGGGACGGGGAAGTACACGCTTGATGTGTCTAATGAGATTAGTACAAATCACCCGATAGTCGCGGATATCCCGCTTGGTGCATCAAATGCAGATAGTAATACAGGCCAGATCCAACAGCGTACTGTGCTTTTCTCGCCAGCTGGACAAGGGGCTGTTGTTAGTTCTCTTTCAACATTAGTACATTATAAATTAAAAAGTGATACGAATCTTACGCTAGAGACAGCAAAAGCTGCTGTCGCTGCTGATTTAAAAACAACGGTCCCTGCTGTTGATTTATTAAAAGACTTTATTAAGGAAGCTGAAAGTGAGGCAGCGGATACTGCAAATACAAAAACAGAATATAGAGATTTGCATAGAGCAGCTATTATTCTTACTGAGTTAATGGGTAAGGAGCTAGAAAATGCATTCAAGGTAGCTCCAGCAGCTAGTCAGAAATCTGTAATTGACTTAATGATGCAGAAAATGATGAGCATCGAATTAACAAATGGTGGGGTTTTAGCAGGTAAAACATTAATAACAGCAGTCTCTGAGATTGTAAAAATGCATGAAGGTGAGAACACTTTTACAAATGCTGATTTTTCTCGTGCAGATTTTGGCGATGATGACGAGCAAGCGCGTTATGGAAATCTTGATACAGAAATTACTGAGTATGAAGGGCTTTATTCAGGTAGCTGTATTACCGATGATGAGAATAACGAGCACGAGCACGAGCACGAGCACGAGCACGAGCACGAGCACGAGCATGAAGGGGATGATGATGGGGAAGAAGGTCAAGATTCTGATAGTGAAAGTGAGTCTCATGAAGCAAGTGATATTTGTGTAATAACACCAACACCAACACCAACACCAACACCAACACTGAATATCGAATCAGGAAAATCATTATATGTGGAAAGAGGCTGTTCTGCTTCTTCGTGTCATGATGTAAATCCAGCTCATGGACAAAATGGTATTTTAGTAGCAAGCAACCCAGCAGAAGCTAGAAATGCTATTAACAGGAACCAAGGGGGAATGGGATTTTTGAGCTCTGTGAGTGATGCCGATCTTCAAGCGATTGCTGATTACATAGAAAGTTCACGGTAACTTTTTTTTGCGCAAGGCATGCTCTTTAGTGAGCTTGTTATGAAACGGATAATGTTAGAAATAGCTACGTTCATAGCATCTATAAGTATGAACAGCCCTGCTCAAGCATTAGGGTTAAATTCTGTTTTTCTTTACCTAAGTTAGACTCTAAGCAGAGAACAGTAGCTTGAGTCAGTACCGCGGCGGAACAGCACTGTTTACCGCGGTATTTATCCTGTGCATTTTGATATTTTTCATGATGCTGAATCAAAGTGGACTGACACCTACGGGGGGTAGAAGGCCAACTTCATTTATTAACGATAAAAAAGGTGTGATTAGACATATTCATAATGGTTTTGCCAAAGATGATATGGCGGGTGTAGAGAATATAGTAAATCAATTATTGGCGGAAAAATAATGAAAAGTTTATCACTGAAAATAATCGGTATAGTTTGCGTGTTAGTCACTTTGTCCGCATGCACTCCGGTGAAGCCTTGGGAGCGCGGAAATTTAGCTTTACCGCAAATGGCATTGGAAACTGATGTTCATGAAGCGGCATTACGTAACCATGCTTTTCATAGTAAAGAAGGGTCTAATGGCGGTTATGGCGGTGGAGGCGGCGGTTGTGGTTGTAACTAATTTTAAGGGTAATGAGTATGAGTAAAACATTAGTTAATCGTTTAAGCTTAGCAGCTTTAGCTTTGCCAGGATTAATGCAGCCGGCGCAAGCAGAGAGATCAGAAGAAACTTATAACACAGGTTTTCAATACGGACATTATGAAGAAAGTGGTGATCGTATGAAGGTTGATGTATTTGAGTTATCGGCAGCAGCTCCGATAGGTAAAGCCTTTACTGCCTCCCTTGATTTAATACGTGACACGATGTCGGGTGCCTCCCCTGTGTTTAATGTAAGAGATGCGGATGGTCAAGTAAGACAGCAAATTAGTGGTGCCTCTATTGTTGATCAACGAGATGTAGTCAATGTAGGATTTAGTTATGCAATGGAGTCAGTGACACTGGGGTTAACGGGGGGGGTGTCTGGGGAAAATGATTATTTATCACGTTATTTTGGGACTAATTTAAGTTGGGATTTAAGTAAATCAACCACCTTAAGTGCCTCTGCTTCTTATGCATTTGATGATGTTTTCCCAGTAGGAAGAACGTATCGGAAAAGTAAATTTAATCAGCAATACTTATTGGGGGTAACGCAGGTCATTGATAAAAATTCTTTATTGCAAAGTAATATGACCTTTGGTTATAACCAAGGTTTTTTATCTGACCCTTATAAACAAGTGTTTGTAGAGAATGCAGTAGGTAGCTCTATTTTAGATGATGTACGGCCAGATAAAAAGTTTCAGTGGGCTTGGTTAACGCGTTATGCACGGCATTTTAAGGATTTGAATCGAGCAGCATTACATGCGGATTATCGGTTTTATGTCGATGACTGGGGGGTGGTATCGCATATGGTAGAAACCAGTTGGGATCAACCCATTGCTGATGATTGGCAACTTACCCCTCGTTTTCGTTATTACACTCAATATGAAGCTAATTTTTATAGTGCTATTTTTGATGGAGCAACGATTGGGAGATATCATTCAAGTGATTATCGTTTGGCGGGCTTTGGGACACTTGGGGGTGGAATTAAACTAAGTAAAAACTTTATCATGAGTGGCTTAATAAAAGACATTAAGCTGCAAGCTGCTTTTGATTATTTTGATCGCAAGGCGAGTTATCAATTAGGGGGGAATGATAGCGGTGGCTTTGATGATTATAGTTTTTATATGGTTACGGCTTCAGTTAATGTGAAATTTTAGGTGTGAAGTATGAAAAAAATGGCAATGGGTGAATTTTTCGTTTCATGCGATGGGTTCACCTTGCCATGCTCAGTTTTATGCGCTCAGCAAGGCATAGCTGTCTACACATCTTTTTACAATTAAATACAATGAGTTACAGCACTTAATGACTCCCTCTCCTGCTGGGGAGGGCAGAGGTGAGGAGAATAAAATCAGGCACTTATCTATTTCCCCTCATCCAACCTTCTCCCTCTGGAGAAGGCTTTAAGGCTTGTGTAGATACCTTGTGCCGTATGAGCAAGCTTCATACGGGCTGATTAAGTTACCTTGGGCAACTCCGATGTATGCTGGTTTTCTGTTAAAAGCAGGCAGGAGTGATGATAGCTCACTCAAATATTCAATAAGTTAGAGCTTTTTGTATGCCGAACCTTGTGAGCTTTACATAAGCTCCAATAACTCATCAAAAATCCTACCATTAGTCACTAATATTTGTTTAGGGAATATGCCTTGAGTTCCTTTGAAGTCAGTGACGGTTCCACCCGACTCTTTAACAATAAGGGCGCCAGCAGCAATATCGTATAGATTTAGCTCTTGTTCCCAGAACGCGTCAAGCTGACCATCTGCAACTAAGCATAAATCCATTGCAGCAGAACCTAGGCGTCGTTGCCCAGTGGTTTTTTGTGCGATACGGCAAAAGCGCTCTAAGTTGTTCTCTTCTAGGTAAGAACGTAGGCAAGCAAAGCCAGTGCCGATCATTGAGTTAGCTAAGTCAGTTTCATTAGAGACTTTAATTTTTTTGCCATTTTTAAAAGCGCCTTGATCTTTCTCAGCACAGTAATAGTCATTTAGAGCGGGGGCAAAAACAGCGCCTATTATTAATTCCTGGTCAATTTCAAGTGCAACACTGATAGACCAATAATACTGGCCTTTAGAGAATGAGTGGGTGCCATCTATAGGGTCGACAACCCAGCGTTTACTTTGATTTTCACTTTTTCCGCTTTCTTCTCCCCAAAAACCATATTCAGGGTAGTGTTTGCCTAGCTCCGCTTGTAGAAATTTTTCAACGGCAACATCCGCTGCAGTAACAAAATCTCTGGGACTTTTTTGAGAGATCTCTAAATTTTGTAGGTCATTAAAGTGCTCTAAGGCTATATTGCCTGCCTTCCGGACAATACTTTCAAGGGTGGTAAGTGATACTGACATAAATAAAAGCTCGTAAGAAAAATAGAAACTATAGTATATCAATAAGCCAGAATAGCGAGTAATCACATTTTATTGCTCTATTCGGCCTGTGATGTAGCTAAAATCTTGAACGCTAAAATGATTTAATATATAGTTCGTGCATACTGCTTTCTTGGCAAATGGACTGGCCAAGGTAATAATAAAAATGATAACGAGTATGTTATCTATAACAGAGAGGCTTTTGATGAGTGGATTGAGTGCGGAGAATTTAGGTCTAAAAAGTGTGGCAAAGGTTTATCATAACTTGAGCTACGATGAGTTATTTGAGCATGAATGCAATAATAATGAAGGCAAAGTTGCTAGCAGTGGCGCTATGATGATTGATACGGGTAAATTTACCGGTCGATCGCCGAAAGACAAATACTTTGTACAGCAGTCACCATCCCAAGAGCATATTTCTTGGGGAGATATTAATAAGCCTGTTTCTGCAGAAATCTTTGATGAGCTTTATGATGATGTTATTGAGTATCTTTCAGGTAAAGATCTTTATGTAACTGATGGTTATGCCGGGTCTTGTGAAAAAACACAAAAATCAGTCCGTTTTATTACTGAATTTGCATGGCAATCGCATTTTGTGAAAAATATGTTTATTCGCCCAGAGGAAGCGCAGGTAGATAGTTTTGCACCTGACTTTCGTGTTTATAATGCGAGTCATTTAAGTAATGAAAAATGGAAAAAACATGGTTTAAATTCTGAAGTCTTCGTTATCTTTAATATTGAAAAAAATATTGCCATTATTGGTGGTACTCAGTATGCGGGTGAGATGAAAAAAGGTATCTTCACCATGATGAATTACTGGTTACCGCTGCAAGGCATTTTATCAATGCATTGTAGTGCTAATGTTGGTAAAGAGGGTGATGTAGCCTTATTTTTTGGTTTGTCAGGTACGGGTAAAACAACGTTATCTACGGATGCAGAGCGTGAGCTGATCGGAGATGATGAGCATGGCTGGGATGATGACGGTGTGTTTAATTTTGAAGGCGGTTGTTATGCCAAGACTATTGACTTATCGAGCGCGAGTGAACCAGAAATTCATGCAGCCATTAGACGAAATGCCTTATTAGAAAATGTTGTTGCTAATGACGCGGGTGAAGTAGACTTTTCTGATGTTTCTAAAACACAAAATACGCGTGTTTCTTACCCAATTGATCACATTGATAATCATCGCGAAAGTTTACAAGCGGGTATACCGAAAAATATTATCTTTTTAAGTTGTGATGCATTTGGGGTGTTACCCCCCGTCTCTAAGCTAACAAAAGAACAAGCCATGTATTATTTCTTGTCTGGGTATACGGCAAAAGTAGCAGGGACTGAGCGGGGTATTACTGAGCCGGTGACTGCTTTTTCTGCATGTTTTGGTGAACCTTTCTTTCCACTGCACCCGACAGTTTGTGCGCAAATTTTGGGCGATAAAATGGAGGAGCACGGAGTTAATGCTTTTCTCGTTAATACTGGTTGGGTTGGTGGTGGTTATGGCGTAGGGAAACGTATGAGTATTAAAGGGACGCGTGCTTGTATTAACGCTATTTTAGATGGCAGTATTAATGCTTCTGAATTTGAAACGGTCCCTTTTTTCCAATTACATGCTCCAAAAACTTTAGCCGGCGTTGAAACGCAGTTATTAAACCCACGTAATGCTTGGGAAGATAAAGAGAGTTATGATACAACAGCGGCTAATTTAGCAGGGTTGTTTATCAAAAACTTTAAGAAATATACGGATGGTGATAGTGATTTTGATTTCACTAAAGCAGGCCCTCAGCTTTAAGTCCAGTTTAGGTTAAGTCATTTAAGGGGAAGGGAGTCGCGTAAGTTTACTCCCTTTTTTCTTAATGATTGGTCCTTATGAATCAACAAGCACCTTATCTAGGTGTTTAAAAAGTTATTCGCTATGCACTAGCACTAGCAATCTTACATTTATCTTTAGGAGAAAAATTTATGGCAATTAAAATTGCAATTAATGGGTATGGTCGTATCGGTCGTTGTGTTGTACGTGCCATCTATGAAGCCAACCGTAAGGGTGAAGTGGAAGTTGTTGCTATCAATGATTTAGGTGATACTGCAACTAATGCACATTTAACGCAATATGATTCAGTGCATGGAAAGTTTCCTTTTGAGGTCACTATGGAAGGTGACTACATGATTATCAATGGCGATAAAATCCGTGTGTTAGCAGAAAGAGATCCTGCAAAACTACCGTGGGCTGAGTTGGGTGTTGATGTTGTTCATGAGTGTACTGGTTTTTTTGCAACGAAAGAAAAAGCGTCTGCCCATTTAACGGCGGGTGCTAAAAAAGTTATTATTTCTGCTCCAGGTGGAAATGATGTTGATGCAACGATTGTTTATGGTGTAAACCATGACATCTTAAAAGCATCAGATACAGTTATTTCAAATGCTTCGTGTACAACTAACTGCCTTGCTCCTTTAGTCAAGCCATTAATGGATGGTATTGGTATTGAGACGGGGTTAATGACGACAATCCATTCTTATACAAATGATCAAGTTTTAACGGATGTTTATCATAAAGATTTACGTCGTGCGCGTTCGGCGACTCAATCTATGATTCCAACTAAAACGGGAGCTGCTGCTGCGGTAGGTTTAGTTTTACCTGAGTTAGTAGGAAAGTTTGATGGTTTCGCAATGCGAGTACCCACCATTAATGTTTCTGTTGTTGATTTAACTTTCGTTGCTTCTCGTGCAACGTCTAAAGAAGAAATTGATACATTATTGAAAACAGCTTCTGAAGGATCATTAAAAGGTGTCCTAGCTTTTAATGATAAGCCTTTAGTTTCTACAGATTTTAATCATGATCCCGCTTCATCAACTTATGAATCTAGCTTTACTAAAGTAACCGGCGGTGTGCTAGTTAAAGTTCTTTCTTGGTACGATAACGAATGGGGTTTTTCAAACCGTATGTTAGATACGACAGTGGCATTGATGAATGCTAAATAGTTAGCTATTTAGTTTTATTTTATCTGTTTTGGGGCGCAGGCATATTTACTATGTCTGCGCCTTTGTTTTTTATCACTTATATTTACTCGAGCTTTCAGTATGAAAACTTTAAAAAGAACTAAAATTGTAGCGACTTTAGGGCCTGCTACAGATGATCCAGAAGTATTAGAGAAGTTATTTTATGCGGGTATTGATGTTGTCCGCTTAAATTTTTCACATGGGGCAGCCCAAGATCATATTGACCGTGCTAATACAGTACGTGAAGTGATAAAAAAAACAGGTTATCGAGTCGGTATTTTAGCGGATCTACAAGGGCCTAAAATTCGCATCGCTCGCTTTGCAAGCGAGAAAGTTTGGTTAAATGAAGGCCAGGATTTTGCTTTAGATATTAATTTAGCTGAAAATGCGGGTGATCATAGTCAAGTTGGTATTACTTATGAAGCTTTAGCCAATGAAGTGAAAGAAGGTAGCCGCTTATTGTTAGACGACGGGCGCATTGTGTTAGATGTTGTTGATGTGAACCAAGGACGTATAAGTTGTGTCGTGGTCGTTGGAGGTCAGTTATCTAATAATAAAGGTATCAATTTATTAGGCGGGGGACTATCGGCAGCAGCACTGACAGAAAAAGATATTGAGGACATACAAACGGTTGCAGCCATTAATGTTGATTTCGTAGCGATTTCTTTTCCTCGTTCGGCAGACGATATGAACTATGCGCGTAAGTTATTAAATGAAGCGGGATGTTATGCGAGTTTAGTGGCTAAAATTGAGCGTGCTGAAGCGATGACCGCGATGGATGAGATCATTTTAGCATCTGATGTGATTATGGTGGCGCGTGGTGATTTGGGTGTAGAGATTGGAGATGCTAATTTACCTGCAGCTCAAAAGCGCCTGATTAAACGAGCTAGACAACTTAATCGCGCTGTTATTACTGCAACGCAGATGATGGAGTCAATGATTGATAGCCCAATTCCAACACGAGCCGAGGTTTTTGATGTTGCCAACGCGGTTGTCGATGGTACGGATGCTATTATGCTGTCTGCAGAAACAGCAATGGGTAAATACCCAGTAAAAACGGTTGAGGCAATGTCACGAATTTGTTTAGAAACAGAACAGCAGCATAGTGTTCGAGTTTCAAAGCACCGAGTTGATACTTGCTTTCTTAGCTCTGATGAAGCCATTGCAATGGCTGCCATGTATCTGGCTAATCACTCTGATATAAAAGGTTTGGTTGCTTTTACTCAGTCAGGAACAACGCCATTATGGATGTCACGTATTAGTTCTGGGTTACCTATTTTTGCGTTTAGCAATCAAGAATCTACTTTGGGTAAAGTTACTTTGTATCGAGGCGTGGTTCCAGTATTCTTCTCTTTAGAAGCGCAGGATCATGCGGAAGTTAATAGAGAGATTATTGCAATCTTAAAAAAGCATGGCTATGCAAAAAAAGGGGATACTTTTATTATCACAAAGGGTGATTTAACAGGACAAGAAGGTTCGACAAATGCCCTAAAATTAGTGACAGTTGGGGAAGGGCTTATTCCTGCATAAGGGTTAAGTAACCTGTAATACCAAGCGCAATAAATTCACTCTCTATTCCTTCTCCTGCTGGAGAAGGCTAGGATGAGGAGGTTAAAAAAACTATTGAGACTGGTATAACTTATAAAGCTCGTAGGGGCGCTTTATAAGTACTTATGTGTATTTAATTTAACATTTTTGTAGGATGGGTAGAATGAAGGGCCTGCTTTTTAGGCGCGTAATGAAACCCATCAATACCACGAATAATGATGGGTTTCGCAAAAAAAACGCTCTACCCATCCTACGTAAAATTGTAATATAAAATGTTAGAATAATTATGGTTGTGTACTTAGGTGTCTGAGAGCTTTAGGTGAAAGGTTAGAGTAAGCTTTTACTGGTTTTACTTTTAAGCCGGCACAATAATGAAACCTACAGAGTTTCTGATATTGTTCTGCCTTAAGTGGGTAGCCCTTTTACTTATGGCTCTTTAGCGCCACCCTTGCTTAAAGAGGCGTTATCAATTTCAGCATAATATTTCTCTCTAAAGGCATTTAATACGCGTCTTTGTTTATTTGCGCTAACACCTATATTGTTCAATGCCATACGGGAAAGCTCAATACTCACTTCAACATATTCAGATATTGCGCCAGATGCTCCCATGGCGCGTAATTCTTTACACTGGGTTAGGCTATGGCCGCGTACAAAAATTTTCATGTCTGGGTGTGTCGTATGTAATGATGCAACGAGCTGTTCGCTAGCTTCTGGATCATTTACAGTGATGATAATTGCTTTTGCATTAGCTGCGCCCGCTGATTTTAAAACGGCTGGATTACGTATATCACCATAAAAAACGGGGAATCCATCCGCGCTTGCTTGTTTTACAATAGTGGCATCAGAGTCGAGTGCAACAAAATTGTAGTCAGAAAGAGATAAAATTTCACCGATACGGTGACCAACGCGTCCAAATCCAGCGAGCACGATCTGTGTATCATTCCCGGGGATTTGTTCTACTTCATCGCTGCTATTAGGTAGGTCTTTAGATTTACTCAAGCGATGTGCAAGGTGGGCGAGTAACGGCGTAACGATCATACTGAGCAAAACGAGCAATAGTAGCTGCTGAAATAGAACGTCACTGAGTAAGTTAGCTTTGTTAGCAAGAGAAAATAACACTAAAGCAAATTCTCCGCTTTGAGCTAGGATTAATGCAACGGCTAAGCCTTTTTTTGTATTTAAGTCAAACAGGTAAGCAAGTGGAAAAAGTATGCTGGCTTTGATGCTGATAAGCAAGGCTAGAATAGCAATGGACTGTACGGGGTTATCAAGTAGTAGGCTAAGATTAAATGACATGCCCATAGACATAAAAAATAAGCCCAGTAAGAGTCCGCGAAATGGCTGAATTTCAGCCATTACCTGATGTTTGTAGGATGAGTCGGAAATTAATAAGCCAGCAAGAAATGCTCCCATTGCTTGAGAGAGACCGATATGCTCAAGAATAAAGGCGGCACCTAGTACAATTAATAAAGCAGAAGCAGTAAATACTTCTGAGTTTTTTGCGAGTGCAACACGATGTAGAATGGGGTGTAAAAAATATCGCCCAATTAATATAATTAAACCCAGAATCGCTAGAGACTTAATTAAGGCAAATCCAATATTGGTATCGACTCCTTGAGATGAGAGTAGGGGAATTAAAGCTAATAATGGGACAACAGCAAGATCTTGGAGCAATAAGATGGCAAAAGATGTGCGCCCATATTTTGATGAAAGCGCTTTTTGTTCGTTGAGTAGTTGTAGTACAAAGGCTGTGGAAGAAAGAGCCAGTGCAGGGCCAATTAAAATAGACGCATTGAGCGGTATATTAAAGACAAAATAACTAAGACTAGATAATGCAGCTCCCGTTACCAGTACCTGTAATGAACCTAAGCCAAAAACTATTTGTCTCATTCGCCATAAGCGACTAGGTTTAAGCTCTATACCAATAACAAATAAGAGTAACACGACACCAATTTCAGATAAGTAGCTAATTTCATGAACATTGCCGATAAGCCCTAGACATGAAGGCCCAACGACCACGCCTGCAATTAAAAAGCCTGGCACAGCGCCTAAGCGAATGGCTTGAAAAAAAGGCACTGCAATCACTGAGGCAGTCAGTAAGATGATAATGTCGACTAGGTAACTAGGGTGCATAGGCTTGTAGCATAAGTATTATCCTTTTGTACTCTAGGGGAAAAAGAGAAACTTAGTCAATGATTAGGGGCGGACAGTTATTTTTGTTTAAGCTCCATGAAACCATGTAAGCCACGATTAGATTTAACAGCTAACCATTCTTTTAAATAGCTTATTTCTTCGGTATTTTCAAGGTCATCAATACTTTCATTATTGCGTAAGCGCCTGAAAGCCATAGAGATTACTTTATAGCGGTCACCCGTAATACCAGAGCGCTTTAAGCCTATGGTGTTTAAGCGGTAATGTTTGGCTGGATAGCCAGCAATTAAACAGAATGGGATAACGTCCTTATTAAGACCGGTGGTGCCTTGAACAATAGCAAAAGAGCCTATGCGACAAAATTGGTGTGCGACTACACTGCCCCCCATAAAGACTCGATCATCTACCTGAACAAAGCCGCCGATAGCAACATTATTAGCAAAAATAGTATGGTTTCCGATTTGGCAATCATGAGCTACATGGCTGTTATTCATAAAGAAACAATGAGAGCCAATTCGAGTGCAGCCATTTTCTTCGGAGGCTCTATGCGCAGTAAAGCCTTCCCTGAAAACATTGTTATCCCCAATTTCTAGCCAAGAAACAGTTTCAGCTTTGAACGAAGTATCTTGTGGTAATCCACCTAATACAGCATGTGGGTGTAATTCATTATCCGAGCCCATTTTTGTATAGGGCATGACTACAGCATGTGCGCCAATTTTGCAGTTATCACCAATTTGTACGTTGTCTTCAATAACAGCAAAAGGACCAACGGTAATATTTTGGCCGAGTACAGCTTGCTCCGCTATGTAGGCAGTAGGGTGGATATTTTGAGTCATATTAGCTTTAGCCTCTAGGGTGATATTTTGTGTGTAGTTCTTTTAATCGCTCAGTTGCGACATGAGTATATATTTGTGTGGTTGATAAGTCGCTATGCCCTAAAAGTAATTGGACTACACGTAAATCAGCACCATGGTTTAATAAATGGGTCGCAAAAGCATGGCGTAACGTATGGGGTGATAGTTTCTTATTGATGTCAGCCTTTTTTGCGTAGCGCTTAATGATATGCCAAAAAGCTTGGCGTGTCATACCTGTCGCTCTATTAGTAACAAAAATTGCATTGCAGGGGCGTGCAGAGAGTAGTGAGTGGCGGCTATGTTGCATATAATCTTCGAGGTAGCTGATGGCCACTTCACCAATGGGAACTAAGCGCTCTTTGTTACCTTTTCCGGTAATGCGTAGCACGCCCATGCGTAGATTAACTTGCTCGGTAGTTAAGTTAACTAATTCTGAAACACGTAAGCCTGTTGCATAAAGCATTTCCAGCATAGCCTTGTCTCTAGCACCTAAAATAGAGCTAGTTTCCGGCGCATTAAGTAATAACTCTATATCATTTTCTGAAAGCGTTTCAGGTAGAGGTCGACCAATATGAGGTTGGTCAATTAATGCTGTTGGATCAGTATTTACCCATTTTTCACGCAATAGATAGGTATAAAAACGACGTAAGCTAGATAAAATTCTCGCAGTCGATCGGGCGCTAATCCCTTGTTCATAGCGTTGGTTTAAGAAATGACGAATATCGTTATTAGACGCTTGTTCGATTGGTTTCTTTAGGCTCTTGTTAAAAATACTTAAGTCACTGCCATAGGCGCTGAGCGTGTTTTTACTTAAGCCATTTTCAACCCATAAGGCATCAATAAATGATTCGATAAGTGCTTTAGAGCTCATGGGTTAGTTTGTTTTCGTGTTGTAATAATGCCCGTTTAATCTCGATCATTGTTCCTGATGTTTGGCCGGCATAACCACCTAATCCGGTTTTAGCAACAATGCGATGGCAAGGGATGATAAGAGGGAATGGGTTACAGCGACATGCATTTGCTAGAGCTCGGGGGCTGGTATTTAATTCTTTCGCCAATTCACCGTAAGTGTGTGTTTGGCCCAGAGGGATATGACAAAGTGCTTGCCAAACTTTTTGTTGGAAGTGAGTGCCTTGTATTGCTAATGGAACTGCAAAATCCATGGCTGCTGTTTGCCAATAGTGATTGAGTGGTTGAAGTATTGTTTCAGGAAGATGTCCAGGTCTTGCGTTTTTAATTTTGGTGAGCCATTCAGTTTTTAATAATATGTTTGCGTGCACTTTAATGCTGAGTAACCCAACAGGAGTATTGTAAAAATACTCCTGGGATGGGGTGCTTGACTTTGCATTACTCCAGTTTAAGTGAGTTTTTTTTGTCATTAGTTTATTAGTCCAGCATTGACTCTAATTTTTCACAGTAGGCCTTAAGTATTTTGATGCGGGCATAACGTTTATCATTTCCTTCAACTAAAACCCAAGGCGCGGTTTGTGTGCTAGTTCGAGCAACCATATCGTTGACTGCGTAAGAGTACTCGTCCCATTTATCACGGTTACGGTAGTCTTCATCAGTGATTTTATGTTGTTTATAGCTAGTTTGTTCTCGCTCTTTAAAGCGACGTAACTGCTCATCTGGGTCTATATGTAACCAGAACTTGAGTACTGCAATGCCGTGGCGAGTCAGCGCATCTTCAAAGTTACGGATTTCGGGGTAAGCTCGCGTCCATTCTTCTTTTGAGGCGAAACCTTCAGCGCGTTCAACTAACACGCGACCATACCAGCTTCGATCATAAATAGTGACTCGGCCTGCGCGTGGAATATGACGCCAAAAACGCCATAAATAGTGTTGCATACGTTCTTCATCGGTGGGTGCTGCCACTGAAATAACTTGATAATTTCTAGCGTCAAGTGCATGAGTGAGTCGACGTATTGCCCCTCCTTTGCCACCAGCATCCCAGCCTTCAAACACTAATACGCTAGATATTTTTTTTTCATGTGCTTGGCGTGCCAGCTTATTGAGTTTGCCTTGGTAAAAATTTAATTGTTCATTATAGGGTTTTTTATCTAATGCTAGGCTTAGATCCAGAGAATCTAGAATATTAGGTTGGTTGCCATGGACTATTTTAGGGGTATAGGTGGGCTTAGTTTGTTTTTCTTTCAGTTGGCGGGCTTCAATATGTAAGTTAATCTTATCAAGTATGTGCTGGCCTACGGTGAGGCTACTATAACGTGTATCGTTACCTTCCACGATTAGCCATGGGTTTGCTGCTGTACTCGTTTCCGTTAAGACCTGTTCTGCCACATCAATAAAAGTATCGTACATTTTGAGGTGCTGTTTATCACGTTGCGTTACCTGCCATACAGTTTCAGGATTTTTCTCTAATTGTTTAAGGCGTTTTTTTTGTTGTTCTTTTTTGAGGTGTAGCCAGCATTTGATAATCAAAGTGCCATCGTTCGCTAGCTCACTTTCTAGTTCATTGATATGGGTGAGTTGTGCTTGTAATTTAGCATCGTTGATCTCCCCATAAACGCGTGTAGAAATTGGTTGGCTATACCATGAACCAACATAGATCCCTATTGTTCCTCTTGCGGGCATGGTACGCCAAAAACGCCAAAATTCAGGGCGTTCTTGTTCTTCATCGCTAGGCGAATCATAGGCGTTAGTATGCATAAACCTCGGGTCTAGCCACTCGTTGAGTAAATTAATAACTTCGCCTTTACCGCCACCATCTACACCTGAAATTAAAATAATAACTGAGAAATCTTGAGCACGTAAGTGTTGTTGTAGCATTAATAGCTGAGTACGCAGCTGAGGTACAGCTTCAGTGTAATTAGTTTTACTGACTTTGTGTCCTAGTTCGGCAATTTCAAACATGATCTTATATTCCTTTTTTTGTGGAAAGAATTTAATTACATAGGGCGGTGTTGATAAGCGGGTGCCATGTAAATTTTGCTACTCTGATCCCAGAACCCTTATAATGAACGTTTTTTTGCATAATCTCAATGGTGTCCTTTGGAAAACTTTACTCCTATCTCTGCATTATTAGGTGGCGCTTTAATTGGTGTCAGTGTCAGTGTATTACTTTTACTTAATGGTCGTATGGCGGGTATTAGTGGCATTATGAATGGTGTTTTTGTTGCACCTAAAAAAGAAGAGGTATGGCGCATCTTATTTCTTGTAGGTTTAGTGCTGGGGGCAATGTTATTTCAATTCATTACTCAAGATAGCCTTAGTGTTCGTGAAAATTACCCTTTATGGTTGATTGTTTGTGGTGGTTTTTTCGTGGGTTTCGGAACGCGAATGGGTAGTGGCTGTACAAGTGGTCACGGTATCTGTGGGATAGCGAATTTTTCGAAACGTTCAATTTTTGCTACGCTGACTTTCATGGCAAGTGGAATGCTGACGGTCTTTACGCTTAAGTTTTTTGGGGCGGTGTCATGAAGAATAACTTAGTCGCTTTATTCGCAGGTATTCTTTTTGGTTTAGGTTTGGCTTTATCGCAAATGATAGATCCAAATAAGGTCTTACATTTTTTAGATGTTACTGGAAACTGGGACCCTAGTTTGGCCTTTGTCATGATGGGGGCTTTATCCGTAACAATGGTTAGTTTCCGGTTTATTTTAAAACGTTCAAACCCAATTTTTGAAACGGGCTTTCATGTTTCAAAGCAAACGGCTTTGAGTGTTCCACTTATACTGGGCGCAGCAACCTTTGGTATAGGTTGGGGAATGACGGGGTATTGCCCAGGCCCCGCTGTTGCAAGTTTAGGCTTATTTTCTGTGGAAGGCGTTGTGATGGTTGTTTCTATTTATGCAGGTTTTTTTGCAGAACGTTTTGTCGTTAAAAAATAATTAAGACATGGAATTTTTTTCTTTAGAGTTAATTCATGTTGCTGCAGGAAGTCTAGTTGGTTTTGTTATTGGTCTAACAGGCGTTGGTGGTGGTTCGTTAATGACACCGATTTTAGTGCTAGGCTTTGGGATAGCACCTGCAATTGCAGTGGGGACCGATTTACTTTATGCCGCATTGACGAAATGTAGTGGCGTTCTGTTTCATCATAAAAATAATACGGTTGATTGGAAAATTGTTGGTTTACTGGGCGCAGGAAGCATTCCCAGTGCATTAATTACCGTTGTAGTATTGGAGCAGTTTAAATCTAGTGGGTTTAACGCAGATAATTTGATGATGATGACCTTGAGTGTCATGTTGATACTCACATCTATTATTGTATTAATTAAAGGTCGCTTGGTATCTTATGTGGGTCATCATCATGGTGATTCTTCTGTTGTTAGAACCCTGAAGCAATATCGTGCACATATTACAGTTTTATCCGGTGTTACTTTAGGAATTTTAGTTACAATTTCTTCTGTAGGTGCAGGTGCAATAGGTTCTGCTATTTTATTTTTACTTTACCCCAATAAAAAACCAATCTCGATTGTAGGAACGGATATTGCCCATGCCGTACCTTTAACTGCAATTGCTGGGTTAGGGCACTTACATTTAGGTACGGTTGATTTTGATTTATTGACAGGGTTGTTGCTGGGTGGAGTTCCTGCTGTATACCTTGGGAGTTTTATCGGCCAATATATCCCGGATAATTGGTTAAGAGCAGTCATTGCACTCTTACTTTTTGCTATGGGGCTTAAGTTGGCATTACGTGGAGTTAGCTGGAATGGTTTGCCATTTTTAATGGAATTATTGGCTGAGAAATGAATAATATACATTCTTAATAGTCTTTCTGATAAAATGCACGGCTAATTCAATTGCTGGGTGAAGTGGTTGTGTAGTTTAAGGTGTTGTTGTTGCGCACTCAAAAAAATATAATATTTTAAAAATTTTATAAAAGGTACTTTAGTATGACTTTTGTTGTTACCGAAAATTGCATTAAATGTAAATTTACTGATTGTGTAGATGTTTGTCCTGTTGATTGTTTTCATGTGGGCCCCAATTTTCTGGTTATTGACCCAGAAGAATGTATTGACTGTACTTTGTGTGAGCCTGAGTGTCCTGCTGAAGCCATTTTTTCTGAAGACGAACTGCCAGAAGGTCAAGAGCAGTTTATAGAAATTAATGCAGAGCTGGCTAAAACATGGCCAGTTATTACGGATGTTGAGACAGCACCTGCTGATGCTGAAGACTGGAACGGTAAGCCGGGTAAACTAGCAATGCTAGAAAAATAGATTTATTTTAGGCGAGCAACCTTGTTGCTCGCCTAAGTTTTTATACGGCTAAATATTCATCTTTAAGTTTTACGTAGTGATCAGAAGAGTATTCTAAAAACTCTTTTTCTTGTGTGCTTAGTTCGCGCAATTTCTTTGCTGGCGAACCCATATAAAGGTAGCCGCTTTCTAGTATTTTGTTAGCAGGCACTAAGGCGCCGGCGCCTAGCATGACGTAGTCCTCTAATATTGCATTATCCATAATAATGGCACCCATTCCGACTAGGCAGTAATCACCCACCGTGCAAGCATGTACAACGGCACGATGCCCAATAGTGACGCCTTGGCCGATTTTTAACGGTGCTTTTGCAGGTGAATATTTCCCCGAATGAGAGACATGTAAAACAGAGCCATCCTGAATGTTAGTATTATTTCCTATTTTTATGCTGGCAACATCACCACGTATGACAACGGTAGGCCAGACAGAAACATGGTTGCCAAGGCTTACATCGCCAATAATAATAGCGCTATCATCTATATAATTAGCTTCCCCGATGCTAGGTGTGGAATTTTTAAATTTTCTTAAAGGCATGTACTTCTCGAATGTGTTTATCAAAGCACATAATAATACTGTCATTTTTAGTATTATTCAGCTATAAATAAATATTTAAAATAATGATTCTTGAGGTGCGTTGGTTATGGCTTTATTTGATGGTATCAAACGTCAGTTACGTTCAGTTATTGAATGGGAAAACCCAGGTAGTGATGTACTGTTTCAGCAATGGCAAGGAAATGGAGATGAACTTAAGAACGCATCTAAGTTAATTGTAGGGCCAGGGCAGGGCTGTATTTTTGTATATGAGGGTCGTGTTAAAGCGGTGATTGATAAGCAATGCATGGTTAGTTTAGAGACGGATAATATTCCCTTCTGGACAACTGTGACTAAGTTTATGCAGTTTTTTGAAAGTGAGCATAAAGCACATATCTATTTTTATAAGCAGACTAAGGTTTTAGATCAGAAGTGGGGAACAACGTCTCCAATAAAATATGATGATCCAAAGTATAAATTTCCAGTAGGGTTGCGTGCCTTTGGTAATTATAGTTATCGGGTTTCTGATCCAGAAAGTTTTTTTGTTAATGTCATGGGCAGTGAAGCTGACTTTTATATTGATGATTTCCGTCAGGTGATGTCTAGTCGTTTGGTGCACCCTTTAAGTGATTTTTTAGCAGAAGGTCGTTATTCCTATGCCGATATTGATGCCAACCGTGAAGAAATTGCACAAGGTATGGATGCTAAGTTACAGCAAGAGTTTAATAAACTAGGCTTTGAAGTAACAGACTTTCGCATTGAAGGGACTAATTTTGATGAGTCGACTTTAAAAAGAATTAATCGTATTGCTGATTTAAGTGCAGAAGCACAAGCAGCGGCAGCTGTAGGTTTAGATTATGCTCATATGCAACAATTGGAAGCTATGCGTGAAGCCGCACGTAACGAAGGGGGCGGTGCTGGCTTAGGGATGGGTTTGGGAGCTGGAATGGGGATGGGGCAAAGTATGGCAAATACGATGAGTGCAGGTTTTGGAGCTCAAGCACCACAAGCGGCACCTGTTGCAAATGAAGACCCTATGCAGAAACTTACTCAATTGAAAAAAATGTTTCAGGCGGAGTTAATTTCTGAGCAGGAGTATGCGGCGAAGAAAAAAGAGATATTGGATAGTATGTAATGGCGAATTGTAAAAATTGCTCAGCCCCTTTACTGGCTAATACTAATCTCTGTGATTATTGCGGAGTGCGTAATGATGTTGATTTGCATGCTAAGCATGACTTTACTGTTCATAAGCAAACATCTAAGAGAGACTGTCCGCATTGCGAACAATCCTTACAGACAATACATATACAGTTAGCCGAGGATTTATTTGTTGATCGTTGCGCTGAATGTTTCGGTTTATTCTTTGATTTAGGTGAACTTGAGAGATTGTTAAACCATTCTGTGCAGCAAGTACATGCGATTAATCTGACGCATTTAGATAATATTAATACTGACCGTTTTCAAGCAAAACAAGTTGTAAGATATATCAAATGTCCTGAATGCCATGAGTTTATGCGCAGGACTAATTTTGCGAAAAAAAGTGGTGTCATCGTTGATATTTGTCGAGCACACGGCATTTGGTTAGATAGCGGGGAAGTGACCCATTTGATGGAGTGGAAGAAAATGGGTGGCCAACTATTACATGAGAAAGAGCAGGAGAGGAAAACTCCTGTACGTAATATTCATAAGAATACAGAGAGCCCTAGTTCAGCATGGGAAATGCCTGAGCGGCAAGAGACATTAGGTTTAGAGTCTGACTTACTGGATGTAATGTCTTTTATTGCGCGCAAGATTTTTTAATGACCTTTACTCTTAAAGCCCTCTCTCCAGCAAGGCAAGGGGATTTACACGCCTTTTTGGACGACCAAATAGCGTAATATCCCGTAGGGTGGGTAGAGTGAAGTGCCTGTTTTTTAGGCACGCAGCGAAACCCATCAATTCGATGGATAAAATTGATGGGCTACCCACTTAACGTGGGACAAGCATCAGGCAACTGGACATAAAAGAAAAGTAGGGGCAACCCCTTGTGCCTGCCCTTAATGCCCGCTCGTTATCAGGGCAACCACAAGGGATTGCCCCTACGATAAAAGAACAGCAGTGAGAACGCGAGGACTACCAAGCTGTCCCGCCTTAAATGCGTAGCCGGAATGACGGTATTTTTATGAGGGTCTGTGAACAGTTACCTTAACTGCGTATAGCGGGTGTTAACTGATTTTCGTTGAGCAAAGAATAAAAAAGAGAGCCCTAATCCAAAGGTGAAAAATGCGGTTGGCAGAGGAACTGCAGTAACATCTATATCATCTATTCGGAATCCATCAGTGTCTGAGTCTGCCCAGATCAGAAATTCGCGACCAATAATATTTGTAAATTCAAACTCATCATGACTGCCTGCTACTAGTTGTGAAAGGCTGTTAGGCGTTGTGCCTTTGAAGTCCCAAAGCAAGTGTTTTCCATCAACAGTTAGGTTGAAATCATCTGAGCCAGAAAATAGATCAAAGTCGATAGAATTTAGATGTACCTGTTTATTAAAGGTAAATAAGAGTCCTTCATCTAGGTCTGTTGTGGAACCTGCGCCACCACCATCCATGCTATTGTAGTCACCGGAAGCCGTTTTAACACCTAAATTATTTGATGAGCTGACGTAAACGCCTTTATTTTTCCCCGTTACCGTTACTCCCGTTACTTGAGAGCGACTGAAAATTGTTCCAAGACCATCATTTTCAATGCTGTAAGCAGTAACATTAACATTAATTCCACCGACACTCATGTTGATGGCATCATAAGAAGAGTTAGGGGTAACTGAAAAATTACTTGGACTAAAATCTAGAAGGGCTGCTGGAGCGATACTTGGCAGTGAAAATGATGCAAGAACGCTTAAAATACTAACTGTTAATTTTTTCATAACCGGTCCTTAAATTTTAGAAACGGTATTATTGTACTTACATATGTTTAAGAAAAAATGTAACAAGCCAGCAAAAAATGAAAATCCTTATGTTTGTTGATAAGTAAATAGCACACACTTTAAAGCTATCGTTTAGATTTTAATGGGCATGGTCTATCGTTTAAAAATCCGAGAGCTGCAGGAACCAGCCGCCATAATGAGCGGTACTGGATGGCGCGCCAAGTATTTCCTGCATTTTCGGATATAAGGTATTATTGTTTTGTTGAAAATATTTACTGACTCGCTGCCGGTATATGTTTTCTAATTTTAAGGGTTAGCTTATAAGTGCCTGATGGCGCTTCTATTCTTAAGAAATCCCTGGCATGGGGTACTTCAAGTGTTTGATCTAAATTGATATTTCCTTCCCAAGAAATAACAGCAAGATCATCAAATGCTGCCAGTCCATCATCTGATTTTGGTGGGCTTTGATGAATATAAATTCGTAGAGCACGGGCATTATACAAGTGCTTATCTTCTCCTTCTTTGCTTGAATCTATGGGCATACTTAAATCACGGGAAAAGCTCTGCCAGTCAAAGGTCCCTCCTTCATGCTTAATAACTTCTTCACCAAACTCTAAATCCCCTTCACTAGCAAAATACCGACTGACGATACTAATTGGACCAGAATTATCCCCTTTATAATAGCCAAACAGTGAAAGGTTTTTGTTAGGCTCATGAAGGGCATCACCCATCACTCGTAAACGATATCTAAGAGCAGTGACTGTATCAAGATCATGGAAGTACCTTCGTGTTGTGCATAATCCTACTGTATCGCGATGTGCGTGACTCAGGCATATATATCGCGACTCATCGGTGATATCCCACTTTTTAGCTTCATTTAAGTCATCATCTCGATCCCAGTCTTCAAAATCACCAAACTGCAATATATCACGACCAATTTCTAAGCTTATGTCAGTTGAGCCACTGCTGACACTGAGTAGAGACTCTCCCCATTCAAGATGCTCTCGCAAATCAACTATGTCACGACCAGACGACGGGATGCTCACATCAACGGTTACTGTGCGGTCCTGCGGTATCGCATCCGCATCATCTGCTGTCATAGATACCCAGCCCTGACCATTATAAGGATACAGCAATACGTCATAAGGATGCTCGGTGCCATCAGTATGAACAGAATTGCCACGAGAAAACTCTCCTAATCGTCTAATAAAGTTATTTGCCAAAGTCCCAGTAATCGTTTTCGGTACATAGTCTTCAAGATAAACAGGCAGCATTCGAATATTATTGACAGTGCTACCGTTCATATCAACACGGGCCATGACGCCTAACATGGTTTCGAGCCGGTCCTGATCAAGAGCTAAATTACCCAATCCTAAAAGCGCATAAGTGTTATCAATTAAAGCGACACCCTGAGCCACATGGGGATGATGCAAAACGGCCAAGGGCACGTTTTCATCTGCGGCCAGTTGAATCGAATTCAGCATGAATTGTGTTGGTTTATAAATATATTCATAACCTGTGTGGTATTGAATAATGGGGATATGATTGTTATCAAGCTCACCTTGAATAGCTGTTCTTACCTGATCTCTCAGCCTTAAATCCGCAGCGCCTCCTTTTTGTACCCGATCATCCGCCACATAACTATTTTCATCACCGTGTTGAGATCGACCGTCAATAGAGGTCATAGAAAGAAAACTATATGAGTTGCCACTCAATATTTGTTGATAAGCATTGAATGCTTTTTGTGTATTTGGACCGGCGCCACTATGTTTAATGCCTGCTGAATCGAGATGAGAAATGGTTTCGGCAAGCCCTCCTTCAAGATAGTCATAGACATGGTTATTTCCTAAAGAGACGTAATCTATGCCTAAATCAACCACGGCAGGTAATGATTCTGACAGTGTAAAAAAAACAAAATCTTTAAATTGATGTGGTGTTAAAGCCTGAGTTCTATTTGCCGACAGTACAGGTGTTTCAAAATTAAACACCCCCCAGTCTGCATCTTGGTAAAAAGGCATAAGCTCCTTAATAACATGACGGGTGCCCGGATCAGGGTCGCTAACTTTAATAAGAGCATTAGGGTCATCTTCGGGAATTTCATTAGTAGGGGTATTCTCATCAACATCTAAATAACGTCGCCCAAATGCAACATCTCCACCAAATAACATTCGGACATGAGTAGGTGATTTTTTATTTAAAATGATTGTGGGTATTGAAATGGGGGAGGCGTCCGAACCCGCTGTCTGTTGCAGGTTTAACTGTAAATAAATAGGTATAAATTCAGTGCTATAATCTGATTTTTTTATCTCAAGAAGTATATTTTTTGGTTTTATACCTGCCAGAACAAACTCACCATTAATATCGGTAGTACTTCTAGCGTCACTATACTTATCCATAATATCAACATTAGCAAGTGCAAAACCCAACTCATCATGCACCTTACCCTTCACTTGAAAGACTTGAGAATTAAAGGCATGAAGGGCTGACTGTTCCTGACTTACAGCATCAATAGGGTCAGCAGTATCCCCGCAGGAGGTTACTGACAAGAAAAACAAGGGAAATAAATATTTTAATATTTTAATGTTCATAATATATGTTTTATGTTTCGCTAAATGCTAACCAGCTAGAGGTAGAATGGTTGATATTCGTTTGCTTAATGAGATTTTGGGAGTATTTGTAACTTTATAGCCGAAAGTTTATGGTAGTAAGAATAGGAGGGCAAAGGAATTAAGTCAAGATATTTTAGGTCTATCTATAGAATACTGAGAAGTAAAGTTAGGCCAGATAGAATGCAGCAATGGTTGTTTATTGCGTAGAAAAGTCCATCAAGATGGACGCCGCCTGAATGTTGCTGGGTTTCATTCTATCCATGCCACGGAAAATAATTAATGTAGGATAGGCAGAACGAAGCAACGTTTTTTTGTTGTGCAGAGAAAGCCATCGACATAAAAAGGTTACTGAATAACACTAGTGTTTAAAGCCCCCTCCCTCCGGAGCATAGCTATCTACACAACTTTTTACAATTAAAATGCAGTGAGTTATAGCGCTGAATTACTCCCTCTCCTGCTGGAGAGGGCAGGGGTGAGGAGAATAAAATCAGGCACTTATCTATTTCCCCTCATCCAACCTTCTCCCTCTGTAGAAGGCTTTAAGACTTGTGTAGATACCTATGCCTTTGGAGAGGGCTCTTAATAATAAAAGTAATTAAACATTCCACATGTAACGGTGACATAGCCATAATCATTGTTACATGAGATTCCCGAATCAAAGTGCTGCTTGAATAAAGGTTTAAAGGTTTAGGTCATCCAGAGGACTAACAACCCCTTCACCCCCTTGATTAAGAACATGCGTATAAATCATAGTTGTTTCCAATTCGCTATGCCCTAGAAGTGCCTGAATAGTACGAATATCAGTTCCGCGCTGCAATAAATGGGTTGCAAAACTGTGCCGAAAAGTATGCGCACTAACTCTTTTAATAATACCTAAACGTTTAACGACAACCTTGATTGCCTTATTAATAACAGAGTGATCAATATGGTGGCGGCGTTGAACATCTGACCGTGGATCAGTTGAAATATTTCTAGAGGGAAAGACGTACTGCCAGCCCCATTGTTTATCAGCGTTGGGATATTTTCGTGATAATGCATGCGGTAAATAAACAGAGCCGTAACCTGCTTTTAAATCTTCATCATGAATTAATTTAACACGTTGTAAATGGTTTTTAAGTTGCGGCATTAACTGAGTAGAAAAAGTCGTAACTCGATCCTTATTGCCTTTTCCAGCACGCACGGTGATTTGCTTGTAATCATAATCAACATCTTGTACGCGCAAGCGCGAAGCTTCGCTAATACGTAAGCCACTGCCATAGAGCAATTTAACGAATAACTGTGGGACGCCTTCGAGTAAAGTAAGTACTTGTTTAACTTCTTCCTGCGTTAAAACAATAGGAATTTTACGTTCTTTAGTGGGGCGTATTGCATTTACCTTATACTCCAGCGGGCTCTCAAGCACTTGCTTATATAAAAAGACCAAGGCATTCATAGCTTGATTTTGTGTAGAAATCGCCACATTACGCTCAGTTGCTAAATAACTCAGAAACATCTCAACCTTATTCTCAGGTAGAATTGAAAGTTCTTGTTTACTCTGCATCCTATGGAATTTTATGTACTGACGAATCCAGTCACAATAAGTTTTCTCAGTGCTTATTGCATAATGCTTAACACGTAAAACCTGCTGAACATGGTCCATAAGTTTGCGATTATCGGAGCTTGACATGACATTACCTAGTAGATAAACTCAGTATTAGATACTAGAGCAATCAAGCCTGATTTACCAGTTATATCAAATTATGATGACTATTTGCCTTGCTATTAAAAAAATAGAGCTAGTTTGAGTTAATATTTTGATAGAAAGGAATATTTAGTTAGTATTGGTATACTGAGGCGAAGTTACTTTAGAAGTAATAGTTATGTGCTTAGGAGAAATGATGGATGATTTCTAAAATTCAAATACAAGGAGTTGCAAGCTACCAAAACCTTGTAACTTTAGAAACTGATAAAAAAGTAAATATAGTTTATGGGTTAAACGGTACAGGCAAAAGCACCTTATCAAACTATTTATATGATAAATCGGAAGCTAGTTATGAAAACTGCTCCATTAATATCGGAGCTGATGAAACTATCTTAGTTTACAATCAGCGATTTATTCACGAGCATTTTTTTGAAGCTGATAGTCTAAAAGGAATATTCAGCCTTTCTAAAGAAAATAAAGATATTGAAGAGAAAATTGGTGTTGCAGAGAAAGAGTTGGCAACGCTTGTTACAGCGGTAGAGTCCGAAGAAAAAATTATTACAGAAGAAAATGCTAGATTTTCTGAAGTCAAAAACAAAGCACACGAAAAATTATTCGAAATAAAAAGAAAATATACAGGTGGAGACCGAGTTTTAGAATATTGCTTGAAAGGGTTAAAACAAAAAGAACCTCTCTGTAATTATATCTCGGGAATATGTAAACCAGAGATTAAACCTGAAAAAAACATTCAGCAAATTAAGAATGAAGTTGCGGCAATCAGTGGTGATACTGCTCAGAAATTTGAGTCATTACCAAAGTTTGATTTTGAAGAAGAAATTATTGAGAAGAATGAGGTTTTTGCTCAAATAATTGTTGGTAGTAATGATAGTCCCATATCTGCGCTGATCAAAGAACTGAATAATTCAGATTGGGTGCGAAAAGGACTTGAATTTATACCTGAAAATAATAGTACTGAAGCGTCTGCATGCCCCTTCTGCCAAGAAAGGACTATCACCAATGTTCTTTCAGATCAGATTGAAAATTACTTTGATCAGTCGTACGATGATTCAGTCCAAAAAATATCCAATCTATCAGAACAGTATGATTTAGCAGCTAGTAAATTACACTCCTTGGAAAGCTACAAAACAAACCCTTTTGCCAATAAGCAGTTAGCCGAGCTAACTAAATACCATAGCGACCTAGAAAAGATATTAAGCAAAAACATTACCTTAATCAAGTCTAAAATTACGAAACCTAGCAACTCTGTTTCATTAGTACCAACAAGAAAACATATTGAAGCGTTTAATAATGTAATTGAAATAATCAACAAGAAAATATCCACACATAATAATAAGCTAGACAATATTGACACTGAGTTGGCTGACTTAAAAGTGGAATTTTGGAACTTATTACGGTGGGAATATGATCAAACTATTACTCCATACCAGTCTGAAATAACTAATTCAGAAAAGATTGTTTTTGATGCTAAAAATAGAAAGATCAATGCGTCAAAAAATGTTCAAGCTAAAAGAAATGAAATATCTGAACTCCAGAAGTCAACTGTAAATATTGAGGAAGCTGTTATCAACATAAATAGCAGTTTAGTTCATATCGGCATAATTGATTTTTCGATAAAAAAACATAGTGATGCACTTTATAGAATTGTTCGGACAGGTAATTCCGATGCTGTTTTTTCTTCTCTAAGTGAAGGAGAAAAGATGATTATCAGTTTTATGTATTTCTGCGAATTATGTAAAGGGAAGCGTATCGCCTCTGAGACAAAAAGGAAGAAAATAGCCGTAATAGATGATCCTGTGTCTAGCTTAT
>ENA-OSET01000203-OSET01000203.1-sediment-metagenome-genome-assembly--contig:-NODE-203-length-67771-cov-13.521302_pt1 | contig 67771 bp, 63 predicted proteins | sample MGYA00237882_ERZ534229 | MGnify/ENA primary metagenome ERZ534229 (study PRJEB26408, sample SAMN06266212) | sediment metagenome | isolation source: Hudson Canyon methane seep mesocosm | place... | reverse complement strand
TCAAACCAATTTAAACCCCGGTCAATTCTCTGTTTGGCATTGTCGACTTTTTGTACAACGCAAGGCGAAGCATCTACCTGCTCCAGTAGCTCAGTGAGCACTCGTGTCACTTTGGCGGAAATTTTTGAGAATGCGGGCTCGTGTAGAGGTCGCTGAAATACGGCTTCTGTGGAAGGCTCTTCGTCACTGAGCTCTCCATCGATAAGTTCGCCCTCTATCAGCTCGCCCTCCGATTCGCGTTCTGCACTGCCCTTTAAATTAGAATGTAAGCCTGAAGCCTCCTGCTCGCTTGGCCCAACCTTTGCATCAACCCCTAAACTCAATCCATCCTGAGGTGCTTGCTCTGTGGAATTTTGCTCATCTGGGCTTTTCTCTGCGGAAAGTTTCTCGGCCGCGTCTGTATCTACGTGCTCGGGTTCTAGTTGCTCTACTTCTACTTGTTTGGCTTCTTCAGAGGCTGGTTCTTCAGAATCCGCCTCCTTCTTACCCCCCATGAAGCGACTAAAAAATCCGGGGCGCTCCTCTTTCTGCGACTCTAGGGCTTGATACTGCAAACTGGAAATTTCTTTTAGCAGGGCGGGATATTCTTGAAGATTGTCGAGGCGTGTTTTCAAACCTTTCTGGAAGCGCTTTAAACCGCCATTAACGTCTTTGGGTAAGTCCATTTCCCGCAGCTGTTCGCTGAGCGCCTTTAAACTGTCGCCAGCTTGCCGGCTTCTAGCTTGTCGCTGCCCTTCAAAAGCCATTACGGCTTCTTCTAGTTCGCTCACTTGCCCTTCGGCGAGGCTGGGCACTTTGTTGGCCTGAGGGCGTAATATATGCCGCAATCCCTTCAGCTTACCGTCTAGATCTCCATCCAAACCATCGGCGGCTAAACTCACGCGAATGATTGCTCGACGTAATAGGTCTTGCTGAGCAGAAAATTCGCCCTCCTGCCGCTCTTGATCATCTAAGGCCTGCAGGTATTTTTCTCGCCAACTGTTTTGTTTATCTGTCATGGGCTTAAGAATGTATCAAGATAGGCAATGTATCAAGCCAGGCAATGAATCTAGCCTGCGAAGGAGCCCAGCTTGATATGGAGCCAACAAAAAAGCCCTCTAAAAATCCGGCGTTTGTTGCCAGGTTTATAGGGGGCTTTTGAATAGGCCAAAACGCTTGTTTAGGGTTTAGCCCTTCTCAGCGCGAATTTTCGCCACCAAGTGATCAACAACTTTCAACATTTCAGGGTGGCCACCGGCGCCTTTAGAGCTAATCCGGTAACGCCCATCTACTACAATGGAAGGTGTGCCGGTAATGCGGTAGCCACGGGCTCTGGCATCAGCCTGCTTTACCATGCTGGTCACGGCAAATGAGTTGAACTGCTTGTTAAAGTCTTCCTCTGAGACGCCTTGAGCAGCAAAGATTGGGTAAATCTCTTCCGCGCTCTTAAGGCGCTTGCGCTCAAGGTTCATGGCGTTAAACAAAGGCTGGTGAACCTTGTCCATCACTTTTAGGGCTTTAGCGGTGTAGAAGGCGCGAGCGTGAAGCTCCATCAGCTTGTTCCACATGGCCGGCGATTGCACAAAGGCCACGTCTGCTGGCGCTTTTGCTTCCCACTGAAGCGCTAAGGGCTCAAAGCGGAAACAGTGGCCACAGCCGTACCAAAACAGTTCGGTAACTTCAATTTTGTCGGCGTCCGAGGTGCGCACTGGGTTTGCCAAGGCTTCGTAATGCACGCCTTCTTTGTAGTTTGGGGCTTCCTGGGCGTTTACGGCCAGTGAGATTATCATTGCAAGCAATGCGGTAATGACGCGCATGGTGTTACTCCGTAGTAAATGAATTCTGTTGATCTGATTTAGACTCGAATTTTGACGGTGGTTCCCTTAACAAGGGCTGAATATAGCAAAAGCTTAACTTTAGCCACATAAGCTTAACCCTTGCTTCCTTGCTGCGAAACAAACAAAAAAGGCGAGCTCTGCAGCCGCCTTTTTTTAGTTTCTATAAATCTATAGCGCAGCCCAAAACCTTTGGGGTGCAAGCCAAACTCTAGTGCAGGCCAGAAATATAGTTAGACACTGCAATAATCTCGGCGTCGCTCATGTGTGCTGCAACATCGCGCATCACTTTGTTGTCGCCGTCGTTGGTGCGGTTACCGGCGCGGAAGTCACGAAGCTGCTTTTCAATATAACCGGCGTGCTGACCACCTAGGCGCGGGTAGCCGGCTGGTGAGTTGCCTTGGCCCGAGGGCGAGTGACAACCGGTGCACGCTGGAACACTGGTTTCCATGTTGCCGGCACGAAACACTTTGGTGCCCAGAGCAATGGCATCTACCATTGCGCCTGTGCCCATCTGCACTTCCATTTCTTTGGCGCCAGACAGTTGCATGGCTTTGCTCGAGTAAAAGGCTGCCAGGTCTGCAATGTCTTGGTCGCTCATGCTGTCGAGCTGACCGGTCATTTCAACTACTGGACGACTGCCAGACTTAATGTCTTGCATCTGCTTGATGAGGTATTTCTCACCCAAGCTGGCTAATTTTGGGAAGCTGGCCGCTAGGCTGTTGCCGTCGCTGCCGTGACAGGCCGCACAAGCGCCTGCGTTTGCTTCACCCGCAGCAGCATCACCCGCCGCTACAGCGCCGTTTGCTAAGAGCACGAAACTTAGAGAAATCAAAGCAGTTTTGAATAGGTTTTTCATCAGGCGTTTCCGTATTTTCGGTTATTTTTAGCGCTAGCATGGCTCCAAGCCGCTGAGCCAAGTACAATCTCTGCGTGCCAGCTCTCCACATCAAGTAGGCACAAAACCGCGACATTATATACTAACCATCTGATAACACACCAATTTTGCAGGAACTTATGAGCGACTACATCAAATTTAACGAGGCCGTGTATACACAAAGTGCCCCTAGCATCCGTGAATGCCCCCCTGAAGGCGGGCTTGAGGTTGCTTTTGCTGGTCGTTCAAACGCCGGAAAGTCCAGCGCCATTAATACTTTAACCGGTATCACCGGGCTTGCCAGAACTAGTAAAACCCCCGGCCGCACGCAATTAATTAATTTCTTTTCCATCAGTGAAAAGCAGCACTTGGTGGATTTGCCTGGCTACGGCTACGCAAAAGTGCCCAAATCTATGAAAGAAGCGTGGCAGCGCAATTTAACCGAATACTTACAAAAGCGTGAAAGCCTCGTGGGTTTGGTGTTGATGATGGATATTCGTCGCCCTATGCAAGACTTCGACACCATGATGCTGAACTCGGCCATAGACCTTGAGATGCCTGTGCATATCTTGCTCACTAAAGCCGACAAACTTAAAAAAGGCCCCGCCAACAGCACCTTGATAAAGCTTAAGCAGCATTTAGAGGAATCTCAGGTTGATGATTTGGTGACGGTGCAGCTTTTTTCGTCATTGAAAAAGACGGGCTTGGGTGAGTTGAAGACTCGGCTAGGGCGCTGGTTAACTCTGCCAAAAGAAGAGATCGAAACTGATGCTGACGAAATGCAGCCCAATGAAATTGAGCCTAATGAATCGGATACGCCAAAAACCGACGAGATCTAACATCTGTTTGTAGTGTCGTGCATTGTCAGCAAGATCAAATCCTGAAATAACAGACAAAAAAAAGCCCGAACCAAGTGGATTCGGGCTTGCTTACAGTTACATATTTTAAAAGCCATAATGGCCGAAGCCATTCTCAAGGGAGAGCAAGACACCAAACTGATCTATTACAGATAAAGTTTAGCTGATTAATGAGACTTACCCTCTCGGCTAAAGTTCAATAGTTTCTTAAGAAATTAAAAAACAATTTAAATATTTTTTATTTTGTTCGAAAACCAATCCGATTGATTATAATTCATACAGATTAGTGCGCTTCATCCCAGTTCTCACCAAAACCAGCCTCCACTAAAAGTGGCACATCTAAGTTTGCCGCTGCAGACATGATGCGACACAGTTCATCAGAAATGGCTTCGCGCTGCTCAACTTTTACCTCAAGCACCAGTTCATCGTGCACTTGCATCACAATTCGCGCATCCACTTTGTCTCGAGCCAACCATTCACTCACCTTAATCATGGCCGTTTTAATAATATCGGCTGCGGTTCCCTGCATGGGCGCGTTGATGGCTGTGCGTTCGGCCGCCTGTTGGCGCATCTTGTTGCGAGCGTTAATTTCCGGCAAATATAAACGCCGGCCCATAATGGTTTCAACAAAGCCGTTCTCGTGGGCATCAATACGGATATTGTCCATATAAGACTTCACACCAGGGTAGCGCTCAAAATAGGTATCAATGTATTGCTGCGCTTCTTTGCGCCCAATGTGCAGCTGTCGCGCCAAACCAAAAGCAGACATGCCATAGATCAAACCAAAGTTAATGGCCTTGGCGCTGCGACGCATATCACTGCTCACTGTCTCTAAGCCCACGCCAAATACTTCAGCGGCCGTAGCCTTGTGCACATCAAGGCCTTGAGCAAAGGCATTCAGTAAACCCTTGTCTCCCGAGAGGTGCGCCATAATTCGCAATTCAATCTGCGAATAGTCGGCCGCCACCAAACAATAGCCCTCTTCTGCAACAAAGGCCTGACGAATGCGTCGCCCTTCTTCCGTGCGAATGGGAATGTTCTGTAAGTTGGGATCGGTGGATGAGAGCCGGCCAGTTGCCGTCACAGCTTGATGGTAAGAGGTGTGAATGCGGCCCGTGCCAGGATTAATCATCAAAGGCAGCTTGTCAGTATAGGTAGACTTAAGCTTCGACATACCTCGATAGGCCGTGATGACTTTGGGCAAGGGATAATCCAAAGCCAGTTCTTGTAAGACTTCTTCCGCCGTTGAAGGCGCCCCTTTGGGGGTTTTTTTCAATATGGGGAGTTGCAGCTTCTCAAATAAAATTTCACCCAATTGCTTAGGGGAAGCCAAGTTAAACTCTTGGCCTGCCAGCTCATAAGCTTCTCGCTGCAGCGCTTCCATTCGTTCGCCAAGTTCCAAGCTCTGCTCGCCAAGACGTTTGGCATCTACCAGCGCGCCATTGCGCTCAATATCAGAAAGCACCTCTATTAAGGGCACTTCAAGGTTGGTAAACACTTGCTTCTGTTTTTCAGAAGCCATTAGCTGGGGCCAGATTGCCTGATGAAGGCGCAGGGTAATGTCGGCGTCTTCCGCGGCATAAGGCGAAGCTTCTTCAATGGTGATCTGATTGAAGGTGAGCTGCTTAACGCCTTTGCCGGCGATGTCTTCAAAATGGACGGTTTCTTTATCGAGGAATTTTAGCGCCAGGCTGTCCATATCATGACGAGTGGCTACGGAGTCCAAAACATAAGACTCCAACATGGTATCGAATTTGATTCCCTGTAAAACAATATTGTAGTTAGCCAATACATTGCGATCATATTTAAGATGCTGGCCCACTTTCGCTTTGTCAGGGTTTTCTAACAAGGGCTTCAACTTCTCTAAGACATAGGCTCGATCTAGCTGGGCGGGCGCGCCCATGTAGTCGTGGCCAACAGGCACGTAAGCCGCTTCGCCTGGGCTAACCGCAAATGAAACACCCACTATTTGCGCCTGCATGTAATCTAAACTGGTGGTTTCGGTATCAAATGCAAACAGTTCTGCCGCCTCTAGCTTCGCAATCCAGTCATCGAGCTCCTGTGCGGTGTAAACCGTTGTGTAATTTTCTTCTATAACGGCCTTGCTCGCGTCGGACTCAGTGCTTGCGGCACCTTGCGCCGATTCTGTTGAAACATTGGCGTCTTCAAGCTCTGCTATCCAGCCATTAAATTCCAGATGTTTGAACAGCGTTAGCAGAGCCGCTTGATCGGGCTCTGTAAGCTTAATGTCGGCTGGGCCTAGGTCGAGGGCCACGTCGGTCTTAATGGTGGCCAATTCATAGGACAGATAAGCCATCTCTTTATTGGCGGCGAGTTTCTCAGGCATCTTCTTGGCGCCACGAAAAGTCAGCTCTGGCACCTTTTCTAAATTGCTATATATAGAATCAAGACTGCCTAAACCCTGCAACAAGGCCAATGCGGTTTTCTCGCCCACTCCTGGTACACCCGGAATGTTGTCTACTTTGTCGCCCATCAGTGCTAAGTAGTCGATAATTAATTCAGGCGGGATGCCAAATTTTTCATTCACACCGGGAATGTCGAGCACGGTGTTGGTCATGGTGTTTTCCAGGCTCACATGGGCATTCACCAACTGCGCCATATCTTTATCGCCGGTGGACACCACCACGTTGATACCTTGCTCAGTGGCCAGACGAGCCAATGTGCCAATAACGTCATCGGCCTCTACTTCATCAATCACAAACAAAGGCAGACCCATAGCGCGAATAATATCGTGTATGGGCTGAACCTGGGTTCTCAGCTCGTCGGGCATGGGTGGGCGATTAGCTTTGTATTCGGGATAAATGTCGTCTCGGAAGGTTTTCCCTTTAGCGTCAAATATCACCCCCACTTCACTGTTTGGGTAATCTTTGCGCAAACGCCGCATCATGTTGATCACCCCCTTCACCGCACCGGTCGCCTGACCCTTGGAATTGTTTAAGGGAGGCAACGCATGAAAGGCGCGATATAAGTAGGAAGAGCCATCGACTAGAACTAGGGGGCCAGATTGCTCAGGCGTAGAAGGTTCAGACATTAATTATTCACTCAGCTAGCAAAAAAGATTAGTGCCGCAGGATACACCAATCTCAACAAAACCCCATCCAGTAAAACCATCTAAGGGGAAAAGCCTCAAATTCAAGCGATTTAAAAAGTGTTACCTTGTGTTACCGCGAGAAAAAGCCACTAGATATAGTATATGCGCAGACAATCTATCGATATGACTAAGTATTTCGAGCAATTTGATCATTTTTTAACAATCAGAGTAGACGGCTACCCACTTCGCTGTTACTATGGGTAACACAAAGTAACGGAACGAAAGATTTACCTCCCTACTTTGTAAAACACTATTATTTGGCGGGTTAGCTACCAAGGTTAGCTCGCTTTTCATTAGCCTCAACGGAGGGCCGCATTATGAAAAACCTTGGTTTTCTGTTCATCCTTGCACTGACATCAACTGGTGCCTTGGCTGATAAGAACGTTACTACTTTTTCCAATCTAACCGTTGCTGTAGCAGAAACCGCTACGCCACTTAGCTGGACTGCCCATTACACTGACAGCCACGCTTCGCGCAAAGACGTAAAATTGATGGAAAAAAATGCTTCAACGGTAAATACATCCGTGAAAATCGGATTAGAGCAGCAAATCGCTCATTCATTGAAGTTTTCAATTGATCAAGACGCCATCGCTGAGTAGTGATGGTTGTTTGCTTTTTCTTAAGTTTAAACCTCGCGTTTAAACTTAAGTTTGTTTTACCTAGTTAGTAGTTCATCGAAATGGGGCTGTATTTAGCCCATACCCTGCACTGGCTCATCTCTCTCCCCTTATTCATAAGCTTCGGTGCAGGGGCTTTTTCTTCTCTAGTTTTTCCTTTATAGCTCATCCAACAAACAAGCTTCCACCGTTCGAGCTAAACCTTCGATATATTTTGCATAGCCCATATCCTCTACTTCTTCCGCCAGGATATCTAAACTCGCGACTCTTAAATTCAGTTCCTCTGCCAATCGCACACCCCAGCCATCTGTTTCGCCCGGCTCAACAAGTACACAAGGTGCCTCTGCCCTCACAATATCTTTGCGCAGCTCGTATAGGTGCTTTGCACCCGGCTTACTATCAACACCCACTCGAATTGCCGCTAACTGATTCAAGCCAAAACGGGCGATAAAATGACCAAAGCCATCATGAGAGACTACAAAGGGCTTTGAATGAACATTTTTCAGAATATCGACGATTTTAAGCTCGCTATCGACGATATTAGCTGTCAGAGCTTCCAGGCGGCGTTGATAGTTCTGCTCCTGGCCCGGATTCAAAACTTGTAAACGCTTCGCTACAGCCTCCAGCAAGACAATGGCATTCTGTGGGTTCAACCAGAAATGTGGGTCATGTAAATCGTGATGCTGATGCTTCGTTGTATGACCCGCCGCCTGTTCTGGCCAATGCATCGCTGTCGCGTCCATAGCCGCTAAGGTTTTTTTAACGTCTGCCCTTGTGATTGCAGCAATAGGCTTTTCCAGGAAGCGCTCCATGTCTGCACCAACCCACACCACCAGGTCTGCCGCGATCAATTGCTTTCGATCGGAAACCTTCAAGGCATAACTGTGAGGTGAGGCCTTTGGCGGTAACAATATGTCTACAGAACCGGCGGTTTGAGGCTTATCGCTCAATAAAGGCGCAATCAACAGGGCTAAGGGCTTAATGCTCACCAATACATTGATTTCTTCTGTGTTAAGTTCTTCGGCATTAATCATGCCCGGCACTAAGCCACATGCGGCAAAACATGCCGAAAAAACAGAAGCACCAAGCCTTGCCTTAAAACGCTTCTGCGCCAGCAAAGATTGGGGTCTTAAATTCACAAAGAACTGGTATCGTAATTTCATAACTGCGTAAGTCTTAAATCGCTAAGGAAAGCCGTGGTGTTTTAATTGCAACGTTATATAATAACACAATGAATACTCCAATAGCTTGCCAACAACACAATCACGCACTTTGCATCGATGAAGCACTAAGTGCGGCCCGAAAACTGTGCCAAGGAAACAATGTTCGCCTGACCAGTTTGCGCGAACAAGTACTTGAGCTCATATGGCAGAGCCACAAACCTCTAGGGGCTTACGCACTTATGGAAATGCTGTCTGAGGCAGCCACTAGAAAAGTAGCACCACCCACTGTGTACCGAGCTCTAGACTTCTTACTAGAGCAGCACCTTATTCATCGCATTAATTCTCTCAATGCTTTTATAGGCTGTCCTGACCCACACACTCAACATCAAAATCAATTTCTCATCTGCCGGGCTTGTGGGAATGCTAGTGAATGTATAGATGAGACCTTAAATCAGGCCATCAACACCGCCGGCCAAAACTATGGTTTCAGCATCGAACAATGCAGCCTTGAAATAACAGGCCTTTGCGCCAATTGCCAGGGTGTGAAATGAACAAACACAAACCACCACTGCTCAAAGCAAGCCGTATCAGTGTGACACGAGGCGACAGGGAAATATTAAAGGGCGCCGACCTAACACTAAACTCCGGAGAAATTGTGACCCTAATTGGGCCCAATGGCGCTGGTAAAACAACTTTAGTACGCGTGGTTCTGGGCTTAATGGAAGCCTCTTCCGGTGAATTAGAGCGCCAAGCCAATTTACGTATAGGCTACATGCCTCAAAAATTACATATAGAACCCAGTTTGCCCTTAAGCGTAGACCGGTTTTTGTCGCTCACAGGCTGTAAAACAGAAGAGATAATTGCCAACCTTGGGCTAACAGGTGTCGAACATCTTCGATTTTCGCCAATGCAGGCGCTATCAGGCGGAGAAACCCAGCGAGTACTGCTGGCCCGAGCTCTGCTGAGAGACCCACAGCTATTGGTACTAGACGAACCCGTGCAAGGGGTAGACATCGCTGGCCAAGCCGCGCTTTACCAACTCATCAGTCGTATACGCGATGAACGCCATTGCGGCGTATTAATGGTTTCACACGACCTGCACCTGGTAATGGCCAGCACTGACACGGTGGTATGTTTGAACCAACACGTTTGTTGTCACGGCCACCCTGAAAAGGTTACAGCCGACCCTGCCTACTTGGAACTCTTTGGCCAAGCGGCCAACGCCAGTGTGGCGGTTTATACCCACCACCACGATCACAGCCATGACAGTGCGTGCGAATCTGGAGAGCAGCATGCCTGAGTTTATAGTTCTCGCCCTGCTTGCTGGCTTTGGTGTGGCCATCGTCGCGGGCCCGCTAGGTTCGTTTGCCGTTTGGAGGCGCATGGCTTATTTCGGCGACACTTTGGCGCACTCAGCTTTGCTCGGTGTGGCCTTTGGCCTTCTGCTCAGCATCAACCTCAACCTTGCTGTGGTGTTGGTTTGCCTGAGCCTTGCCCTGATATTAGTGGTTCTACAGCAAAACCGGGTCATAGCCACAGACACTCTTTTAGGCATTCTCTCTCATTCCACTCTGGCCTTAGGCTTGGTTTGTGTCAGCGTTTTTGGTGACCAAAGAGTAGACCTTATGGCCTACCTTTTTGGTGATTTGCTGGCGGCAACCCGCGCCGATGTCATAACAATTTTTGTGGTGAGCGCTTTTGTCTTGCTGGTTCTACTCAAGCTATGGAGACCCCTGCTGGCGATAACTGTGCATGAAGAACTGGCAAGGGTAGAAGGTATTCCTGTGACGGCTGTGCGCACCACCTTGATGCTGCTAATGGCCTTAGTCATTGCCATTGCCATGAAGGTTGTGGGTGTCTTATTGATTACCGCACTGCTTATTGTGCCTGCCGCGGCCAGTAGGCGCCTCACTCACACTCCAGAACACATGGCCATGCTCGCCAGCGTCTTGGGTTGTTTGTCAGTTATCGGGGGAATGCTGGCTTCGTTTTATTGGGACACGCCAGCTGGGCCTTCAGTTGTACTGAGTGCCAGCAGTTTGTTTCTGCTCACCTTGCTCAGAAAACAACCCATCTGATTCAGCTTCGGTTCAGACAGCTTTGGTTATTCTAGCCACAATTGTCAGCCATAGAGAACGAAGCCATGAAGATTATCCTACTGACCAGCGCCATTTTGATAGCATCACTGGTCGGCGCGCCCGCCGAAGCTCGCCGTGACGACGACAGTGGCCACAAAAACCATGGCGACAGACATTACAGCACTCAATACAAGGGTTCACGTCACGGCTCTTATAAGCATCGCAACAGAAACCACTATGGCAGTCGTTACTACAAATCTAGACACTACGGCCATCGTCACTCTCGGTATGACCGTTACAAGCGCTACCATCACAGCAGCCACAACGGCGGCTATCTGCTGGGCGGCATGGTACTAGGCGGCTTGATTAATCATGCATACCACGCAAATACCCACCATCAACCCACCACTGTGGTTCATACAAAGGTCATTCACTCGCCTGAAACCATCGTCAAGCATCGCTATGAGTATGAAGACAGCAACAGCGCAAGTTCAACTCAAGACGATGGCACACAAGAGCTGTCTACTCGCTTGCTAAAAGATACTGAGGGTCGCTGTTTTGCCATCTCTCGCAACGACGATGGCAAAGAACAGCTTATTGAAGTAGATAGCTCAATCTGCGGAAACTAAGTTTTTGTAGTCTTCGCGCATAGAAAGGTAGGTGAGCTTTAAACGAGCAGAGTCTAGCGGCGGCTTGAAAAAGCCGTGGTAGTCGCCTCTGGGGTTAATCAGCGCAATGGTCGCCCCGTGATCAACGGTATATTCGCCACGCTCATGGTTGGTGACCACTTTTGCAAAGGCCACGTTTAACTGAGTGGCCAAGCGCTTAATTTCAATGAAGTCACCGGTAACGCCCACGAAATCGGGGTTGAAATAAGGTACGTATTTGGACATCACCTCAACGGTGTCTCTTGCCGGGTCAACACTCACCAAAACCACCTGAGTATCGTCTACTACTGATTCATCCAGGTTCTTCATCAATTTGGCTAAAGTCGACATGGTGGTGGGGCATATATCTGGGCAATTGGTAAAACCAAAAAATACCAAACTCCACTTACCCTTTAAATTCTCAGGCTTGAAGCTCTCGCCCTGATGATTAAGCAGCGAAAAGGGCTTAAACATTCTAGGATTATCAAAAACAAAAGCGCCGTTCACCCGCAGCTCTATATTGCTGAGCATGCGCGGTGCGCTGATTTTATTGAGGAAACCGATCATTACCAGGGTAATGAATACTACAATCGCAATAATAGTGAGCTTAACGCCGCGCTTTTGTTTCGCGGAGGTTTGTACAATTTCCATCAACATTCCAACTATTAGAGTCCAACTACATAAAGGGCTGAGGTACGGGCAGTAAGTAGTGATCTACCAGCATAATGACAAATAGAGCCATCAAATAGACAATGGAATATTTGAATGTGTCCATGCCCGCAGACTCCCGGTCAGACAACAACATCACCAGCGCCCAATAGATAAACCCTATATTCAATACCATGGCACCCAGTGCATAGAGCCAATTCAGCATGCCCGTAACAAAGGGAAGCATTGTGACCGCGAGCAAGATAAAGGTGTACAGCAGAATATGAATTTTGGTGTAGCGCACACCGTGAGTCACAGGCAGCATGGGAATTTCGGCGTTGGCATATTCGTCTTTGCGATGAATGGCCAAGGCCCAAAAATGCGGCGGTGTCCAAGCAAAGATGATGAGGGCCAACAAAAGACCATGGCCGTGAATTTCACCACTGACAGCGGTCCAGCCTAACAGAGGTGGTGCAGCGCCCGCCAAACCACCAATAACGATGTTCTGCGGGGAGGCGCGCTTCAAAAACATGGTGTAAACCACGGCGTAACCCAATAGTGAAGCTAAGGTTAACCACGCGGTAACGGCGTTGACAAAAATCAACAGCATAGCCATACCCGCCGAACCCAATATACCCGCAAAAACCATGGCGTTCGTCGGTGAGACTCGACCATTGGCAACAGGCCTATTAAAAGTACGTGCCATTTTCAGGTCAATTTGTCGGTCTACTAGGTGATTGACGGTCGCAGCCGAGCCTGCACAAAGTGCAATGCCTAGGTTGCCAAAAATCAGGATATCCAGGGGCACCATCCCCGGTACAGCCAACAACATGCCAATTAATGAGGTCAAAATCATCAACATCACGACACTGGGCTTAGTCAGCTCATAGTAATCACGCCACAAGGGCTGAGTCATCACTGGGCTGTTAGATACACTATCGGTTTTTGACATACGGCTATTTCTCTCGGTTCTCTTCTTTCGCGGGCACAATGTACCCTATTTTTGTACAGTAAACACTCGATGATTTAGCGTCACCAAGGTAAGTAGCAGTAATCCGCCCACACCGTTATGAGCTACTGCCACTGGTAGAGGCAAAGCCCAATACACATTGCTCAGGCCCAGCAAGACCTGTAAGGCCAAAACCCCAATTATTAAGGTGGCTAACTTTGAGGTTCTTGAGTCGCCTACCCGGTATAAACAAGCCGCCAGAACCAGTAAAACCAGTGTCACCACCACCGCTCCCATGCGGTGACTCAAATGAATGGCCGTTCTCGCTTCGTTGTCGAGCAAGCCACCCAAATAATTGGGGCCTACCTGCTGGGTAAAATCAAAGCCCGCGGCAAAATTTGCGGCAGGTAACCACTGGCCCTGACACTGAGGAAGGTCCATACAGGCCAAAGCGGCGTAATTGGAACTGGTCCAACCGCCCAGAGCGATTTGAACAACCACCAAGATGAGGGCCGCAAAGGCCAAGCGCTGCAGGTTTACTACCGATTTATAAGTAGGTGCCGACATCGTCCAACCACAAGTGGCCAGCCTTTGAGTCAGTAGCCACAAACAGCTCAGTGTGGCCATGCCACCCAACAAGTGTGCCGTCACTACTTGGGGCCAGAGTTTCAGGGTTACGGTCCACATGCCAAACATGCCCTGACAAATCACTAGGCCAAGAATGAAAATTGACAGTTTAAAGGGTGAGGGCCGAGCATTCGGGGCCGCCGAGGAAGCCATAAGGCTATTCTCTGCTTTGCGGGTTTTCCAACCCAAAAAGCAGATGCCGATAATCAACAGACCTAAACTGGATGCAAAATACCGATGAACCATTTCAGGCCAAGCTTTGTCGGCTTCAACCGGCGCATCTGGGAACTTAGACTCAGCTATTGCAACCTCCTCAGAGGTGTTTGGCCACAACAGGTGCCCATAGCAACCGGGCCAATCTGGGCAGCCCAATCCTGCATCCACCAGGCGAGTGAAGGCACCCAGAACGACAACAACACAGGCTACTGCGGTCGCAAATGCCGCCAGTTTATAACCAGGGAGGGTTTGTTTGGCCATCTCTATCTAGTCCTCGTAGGAGTATTTCAGTAAACGCTTAATGTCTTTCAAAAATTCATTACCCGTATTGCTCGGTAAATAAGACATCATAATGAAACCTTCTTGGTCCATCAGGAAATAGCGCTGGTAAAAGTTATCGGTGATGTTTGAATCTGCCAACAAGCCCTTGAAGTCATCTGCGTTCATGTAAACGGTATTCAACTGCGGGTATTCCGTTTTAAACAATTCGATGCTGGCCGATGAAAACGCCTTGTCGGTATTCAGATAATAGCGCTCAACACGGCCCGCTTTATTGCCTAAGCGAGTATGTACTTGGCGCGTGAGATATAGGGTTTTCTCGCATTGTGAGTCACAAATCGACTCACCCGGAATAAGAATACGCCACCTTTTTTCGCCATCCAGCAGCGATACGGAATCACCCGCCTCGTTATACAGTGGCAAGTTCACAATCTCTTGTGGTGGCTGCATCAACTGGCCTTTGTTGACGGTATTTGTTGGAATGGCAAATTCTGTTTTAAACAATAAATAAGCAATCAACATTGGTAGGAACACAGCGGAGAGCACCACTATGCCCATTACTCTGTTGCGCTTAATTTGTTTTGCCTCGGCGGCTGTGTTTTCAAGTTCACTGCTCATGAGTGTTCCTTATCTGACGAATTAATGTCGCTAGGTTAGTGCTGGCAAAACAAAACCAAAGGGTGATGGCAAACGCCATAGTAAACCACTGCACTGCATAACCCGTGTGTTTTTCAGGTTGAATGTTGACGGTTTTCCAGCCGGTGACTAAGGCACCCTGACTTTCCGCATCAATATACAATTGTTTGTTTGCAAAACCTTGGCCTGTGGCTTGCCCGGCTGCGCCCGCGTCAAGCTGTAGAACCACCATTGGCCAATTAAGCGGCAAGCTTAGCTCGCTACTCAGCATTCTATTATTCAGGGGCAGGCGAACCGTAGCAAACAAGGTGACACGGCCCTCTACGGGTGCCACCGTGGGCAACTCAGAACGCAAGCGGCCCGCCTTTACCCAGCCACGGTTCACAAGCACTTGGGGGCCATCTATTATTTTAAATGGCTGCACAAGCTCATAACCCACTTGGCCGGCGCGGGTTTTATTATCAATTAACCAAAGGTGTTCGTTGTCAAACACGCCCTCAGCACTGATTCGCTGATAATCTGCCAAGTTGTTAAATTCCGCTACGCTAAGCTGGTTCACAGATTGCGGCGGTAAAGTTTGTTGCCGCTTAAATTCAACCAGCATTTCACGCTTTTGCGTCGCTCGCTCGAGCTGCCAAAAGCCCAGAGCTAAGAGCAGGGGCAAAACCAATAAAGTTAGCACCGTTAGCTTGCCGTTTATGGCGAACTTAAAAGCCTCTTTTTTCGCGGGAGAGTTAATTGGGCTTGAGCTGGGCATGGTAACGCGGGTTCTTCGCTTTGTTGTCGTTTTTAAGTCGATGATCTTGCGGTATGATTCTACGATATCATTTCGCAGTTAGTGTTCTTTCTAAGTGCGGGCAGCAAAAGTTTTACACCCTTAAACCAGCGGAATTACTATGTGGCTTAAAATCATCATTGTTATCTTATTTTTACTGATCGTTGCAAGCTTAACCAGCGGCTTAATTTTTCTCTTAAAAGATATGGGGGCACCCAGTTCGAAAAGAACACTCTATGCCCTGGGTGTTAGAATCACCCTAGCCACTCTCTTAGTGCTCTGTATCTATTTCGGCTACGAGCACGGTGTGCTAACGGGAAGAGCGCCTTGGACGGGTCGTTACTAAAAACCCTCCCCTCTGACTGCAAAAAGGCCGGGCTTCAGCGCTAACTGAAACCCGGCCTTTTTTTGTACGGTCTAATTAAGAACCTAGAACGTACACAAATATAAACAAGCCAACCCACACAACGTCAACAAAGTGCCAGTACCAAGACGCCGCTTCAAAACCAAAGTGATCATCTGATTTGAAGTGGCCTTTGAATACAGAGCGCAGCCACATAACCAGCAGCATGAAGGTACCTAAGGTTACGTGCGCGCCGTGGAAACCCGTCAACATGAAGAATGTTGTACCGTAAACACCGGTTTCAAGCGTGAGGCCTAATTCCTGATAAGCGTGAATGTATTCTTCTACCTGCAAGATAAGGAATACGATACCCATCAAAACACTCGCACCCAACCAATAGTTAAAGGCTTTGCGCTTATCAGCTTTCAGTGCATCGTGCGCAAAGTGCACAGTAACACTGGAAGTCAGCAGGATAATGGTGTTGTAGAGCGGCAAACCCTGCCAACCCATAGGTTGGCCAGCCCCTTTAACTAGAGCCGCTTCGCCATTTAAAGCCATGTCAGGTGTGGTCAACAATGGCCAAGCAGCTTCGAAGTTGCCCCATAACATGTTGCTGCTACCACGATCTCCTTCACCGCCCAACCAAGGCACTGAAAAAGCCCGAATGTAATACAGCGCACCAAAGAAGGCAGCGAAGAACATCACTTCACTAAAGATGAACCAACCCATGCCCCAAACGTAAGAACGTTTGACTTGTGCGTCGTTCAAACCCGCCATATTTTCACTGATAACTGTGGAAAACCAAGTCCACAAAACAAAAGCAAATAACAGGCTGCCGCAGAAGAAAATGCTCGGCCCAGTTTCATTGCCATTCATCCAATTTGCCGCACCAAAGACTGTTAAAAACAGGCCAAGACTCGCAAAAATAGGAAGCTTACTTTGTTCGGGTACGTAATAGGTACCTTGTTCACTAGCCATCTTTAAACCCCGCTCTCTTTATTCTACTTAGCTACGGAACGCTTGCCACTTTGGGATCATTCAGCATGTCTTGAGACATGTCAGTGATATCAAAGATGGTGTACGACAGCGTAATCGTATGTACTTGTTTGGGAACATCCCGGTCAACAATAAAACGCAAAGGTAAATCGGCACTCGCGCCGGCTACCAGTGCTTGACGATTGAAACAAAAGCATTCCGTTTTATGAAAATATTCTGCGGCTTTAAAGGGCACTAAGCTCGGTATCGCCTGAGCAACCATGTCCTCGGACGTTGGGTTGCGCGCAAAAAAATTCACTTCAACTTCTTCCCCTGGGTGCACTTTCATTGTCCGCACATGCGGGCGAAAGTCCCAAGGCATACTTTCATTATTGGTCGCAATAAACTGAACCGTTATTTCTCTACTGGTATCTACCCCGGCATCTACAGCTATGTACTGGCCGCCGGTTTTACCGTTTAAGCCTGTAATTTCACAAAACACATCATAGATGGGCGGCATGATCCAAATAGCGAAAACAAACATGCCAACCACCACCGCGGCTAGCTTAGTGCTAAGCGCGGCAATTGATTGAGTTGGCTGCTCTTGTTCCATGTCTTATTTAACTTCTGGTGGCACTGAGAAAGTGTGGTATGGCGCAGGTGAATCTACAGTCCATTCCAAACCTTCTGGGTTTTCCCACACTTCAGCCGTTGCTGGCTTACCAGAGCGAATCGTGGCAATCACGTTCCACAAGAACAAGATCTGCGCAGCACCAAAGAGGAAGGCACCTACGCTTGCAATCATGTTGAAGTCAGCGAACTGAATGTTGTAATCGGGAATACGACGAGGCATACCCGCCAAGCCTACAAAGTGCATTGGGAAGAAGGTAATGTTCAAGCCAATGAAGGCCAACCAGAAATGTACTTTACCCATGGTCTCGTTGTACATACGACCACACCACTTAGGCAACCAGTAATAGGTTGCGGCAATGATGGAGAAGATGGCACCCGGTACCAATACATAGTGGAAGTGTGCCACTACGAAATAGGTATCGTGGTACTGGAAGTCAGCCGGCGCGATGGCCAACATCAATCCCGAGAAACCACCAATCGAGAACAAAATAACAAAGGCGATTGAGAACAACATAGGTGTTTCAAAGGTCATAGAACCCTTGAACATTGTGGTCACCCAGTTGAATACCTTCACGCCGGTGGGCACCGCAATTAGCATGGTCGCGTACATAAAGAACAGCTCCCCCGCCACCGGTATGCCCACTGTAAACATGTGGTGCGCCCAAACAATAAAGCTTAAGAACGCAATAGAGCTGGTGGCGTATACCATTGAGGCATATCCAAACAGAGGCTTGCGCGCAAAGGTGGGAATGATCTGACTCACCACACCAAAGGCCGGCAAAATCATGATGTACACTTCAGGGTGCCCAAAGAACCAGAACACGTGCTGGAACAATACGGGGTCACCACCACCGGCTGCATCAAAGAAGCTGGTGCCAAAGTGAATGTCCATCAGCATCATGGTTACCACACCCGCCAACACCGGCATAACGGCAATCAACAAGTAAGCGGTAATCAACCAAGTCCAAACAAACAGCGGCATCTTCATCAGGGTCATACCTGGTGCGCGCATATTCAGAATGGTGGCGATGATGTTAATAGAGCCCATGATCGAACTGGCGCCCATAATGTGAACCGCAAAAATAAAGAAGGTCACACTGGGTGGGGCGTATGTTGTGGATAATGGTGCGTAGAACGTCCAACCGAAGTTAGGTGCTCCGCCTTCCATAAACAGCGTCGATGCCAACATAGAGAAGGCAAAAGGCAGAATCCAGAAACTCCAGTTGTTCATGCGAGGAAGGGCCATATCGGGCGCACCTACCATCATTGGAATCATCCAGTTCGCCAAACCCACAAATGCGGGCATTACGGCGCCAAACACCATCACCAAGCCGTGCATGGTGGTCATTTGGTTAAAAAATTCAGGCTCTACAATTTGTAGGCCAGGTTCAAACAACTCTGCGCGAATTACCAGGGCAAATACACCCCCCAGTAAAAACATGGCGAAGCTGAACCACAAATACATGGATCCAATATCTTTGTGGTTGGTGGTATACAACCACCGGGTCAGACCTTTAGCGGGACCGTGTGCCATTGTTTACCTCCTACTTGCCTTGCTTGAGCTTAAGAACATCGATTGGCTGAACATGGTCGCCCATGTTGTTGCCCCAGGCGTTGCGCTCGTAGGTTACTACGGCGGCAACATCAACCTCGCTCAATTGTCCACCGAATGCCTGCATGGCGGTACCAGGAACACCATTAACAACAACATCGTTATGGGTGTTAATGGGCCCAAGCGCAACCGCGCTGCCTTTTAAGCCAGGGAATACACCGGGTACGCCTTCACCGTTAGCCATATGACAGGCCGCACAGTTCTTGGCGTAAACTTCTTCACCCTTGGTGTAGAGCTCATCGAAGGTAAAGGTTTTTTCAGTCAGAGCCTTCAGTGCGACGGCGTCTGCTTGTTTCGCGCTAATCCATTCCAAATATTCTGCTTCTGGAACGGCTTTCACCACAATGGGCATGAAGCCGTGGTCTTTACCACAGAGTTCAGCACATTGGCCGCGGTAGATGCCTGGCTCTTCAACGTAAGTCCAACTCTCGTTGACAAAACCGGGAATGGCGTCTTTCTTAACCGCAAAATCCGGTACCCACCAAGCGTGAATCACGTCATTGGCAGTAATCAGGAAGCGAACTTTTTTCTTGGTGGGAATCACCAGAGGTTCGTCAACTTCAAGTAAGTAGTTCGGGCCTTTGGGCGCGCGGTTGTATATTTGGTCGGCCGGAGTGGACAAGCTGCTGAAGAAGGCTACATCTTCGGCAATGTAGTCATACTTCCACTTCCACTGATAACCGGTAATTAGGATATCGAGGTCGGCTTCACTCGTATCGTATATCTTAACCAGTGTTTTAGTGGCTGGAACAGCCATGATAATCAGAATTAGGAAGGGTGCTACCGTCCAAATAATTTCCAGCTTAGTGCTTTCGTGGAAATTAGACGCTTTTGCGCCGTTCGCCTTGCGGTGAACAATCATGGTGTAAAACATGATTCCAAACACCACTACGCCAATTCCAACGCACCACCAGAATATATTCATGTGGAGGCCGTATATTTCTTGACTCATCTGGGTTACCCCCTGAGTCATATTAACCCCCCAATGCTCAACCTCATCTGCCAAGGACTGATGACTCATCATCAGTACCGCAGGGCCAAGCAGCCAGGCAAATAGCCTTTGTGCTCTTTTCAACATCGCCCAATGTCTCCGTATTGCTAATTTATACTTCTTATTTGACTGCATCATTGACGGTTGCGACCTAAAGTAGCTTCACTTCAGTATTGCCGCGCTTACCCTGTTGAGATATCTTTCAAAGGGCCCAGCCAACTCACTGCGACAATCTGCCGCGCTTTCAGCTGCGTAAGGGAACCATAGCGAGGCAAAAAAGTCTATGAATTTATTATGTTAGCTGCTCTTTTTTACCTTATGTCTCGCTTGTATTTGGGCGTTTTTTAACCGTGCTTTTTACCACTTTCGGCTCGCCAAAGCAGCATCGGGATGTCTGGCGTCTTGCTTGGCCAATGATTCTAAGCAATATCTCTTTGCCTTTACTCACGGCCGTAGACACCGCCTTGTTAGGACACCTTGAAAACGCCCAGTTCTTGGGGGCTGTGGCGGTGGGCGGCAGCATCCTCACTTTCATTTACTGGTCTTTTGGCTTTTTGCGCATGGGCACAACCAGCCTCAACGCCAGAGCCTTTGGTGCTGAGGACGCGAATACTTGTCGCTTGTTGCTGGGGCAAAGCACATTGCTGGCGCTCGCCCTAGCGATAATGCTCTTTTCTCTACAGGGCTTAATATTCCCGTTTGCGCTCTCGCTGATGGACCCAAGCCCCGCCATCAAAGAACTCGCTCTGGCCTACACCCAAATACGTATATTCAGTGCCCCAGCTACGCTGGCCACCTATGCCATTGTGGGCTGGTTTATCGGTTTACAAAACACCCGCGCCCCTTTGCTGATTATGTTGACTACCAACATTCTCAATATTTTATTAGATTTCCTGTTAATTATCGGCCTTGATATGAACAGTGAAGGTGCGGCACTCGCCACGGTGACGGCAGAGTACGCAGGCCTAACAGTTGCCCTCTACCTAATTCGCCGTGAACTGAAGGCGCTGGGCGGTAAATTACTCCACCACAAGCTGTTCAAGCTCAGTGAATACCGACCACTATTACTGGTCAATCGCCATTTGTTTGTGCGGACAGCCTGCTTGTTGTTCAGTTTTAGCTTTTTTACCGCCCAGGGAGCGCGACAGGGTGACGAGTTACTCGCAGCCAATGCAATCATCCTGCAGTTGCTAATGTTAACTTCATACGGCCTAGACGGCTTCGCCCACGCGTCTGAGGCCCTTATTGGCAAGTCAGTAGGCCGCAAACAACTTCCCGAACTCTATGCCGTATGCCGCACAACAACCTTCTGGGCGCTGCTGACAGCGGTGTTATTTACTCTGCTTTTTGCCCTTGCAAAGCTGCCACTTATCGCCCTTTTTAGTGATATTGAGGCCGTAAGCCTGCTTGTTCGGCAGTATTATTTTTGGGTTTTGCTGCTACCTTTAATCAGCGTATGGAGTTACCAGCTCGACGGTATTTTTATTGGCGCGGGCAAAACTCAAGGCATGCAAAACTCGATGTTATTTTCATGTTTTATAATATATATCCCACTTTGGTGGTTCACCCAAAGCTGGGGTAACCACGGCCTTTGGCTGGCTTTTAGCGCCTTTAATCTTGCCCGAACTATGTCGATGTCTTGGCTATTTTATCGCTACAGCCGCACACAGCAGTGGTTTTCAACTACGTCTTAAACTCAAAAATTATGTTTTACAGGGAAGTTAGAAGAAGACGGTATTAAAGCCGGCTTGTTTTTGACTCAATGTGGATTACATTTAGGGGAATACTAGCGTTGCAGGAAGATAAGCACATTAACCACATTCGCCAAACAATCGCACGGGCAAAAGCTCATGAGCAATCAACTTCGTTGCTGACAACCCGCTTTTGTCAAAATCTGACCCAGCTTCATCAGGCGATTGATATTCCCGATGAGAATAAAGTGGCGACATTAATGAATTTTGTCATCCACTATGTTGAGCATGTGCCCGATTTCATTGAAGCCGTGTCAAACATTACTAATGACGCGGGCATATATAAATCCAGCGATCAAATCATCTCTATTGCTAAAGACTACTTTATCAACCCTCCAAGTTCAGTGTCTGAACACAAACATTCCGGCTTAATTGCTCTCATGGACGAAGCGTATCTTGCACATCGCTTTATGGAGGAGATTAATGATCGCTTTATAGGCCAACTTGGTATTCCTTTGGCTCCAATGGACATGACCCGCTCAAATATTATTATCCATCATCTCATTGGCGAGCCCTTCGCGAACGAGTTAGATGAGGCCGTGCGCTCTTCGGTTGAATCTTTAATGGCAGAAGAAGGACAGGCCTTTAAAAGTGAGGCCTTCATTTCTTACGCAAACGAGCATAAAAGCCGAGGCTGGTCTAAAGAGTTAGAACAGTGGCCCTGTTTAGCTAGAGATCTTTCGATTACTCTTCGCTTTGAAAAGGGTCTAGAGGGGGACAATGGCCTAAATGAGACCCTGCATTAATTCTTCGCTTTAATTCTCTGTATTAAATCTTGTCGGTAAGTTACTCAACAAGCCTGAGTAATAGTCTTGGCCTGCCTTGACCGAACCAAGACCAAGACCAAGACCAAGACCAAGACCAAGACCAAGACCAAGACCAAGACCAAGACCAAGACCAAGACCAAGAATATTCTAGAAAATAATTATCCTCTACTTCTTCGGTTCTGGAGAGAATTGTAAAACTTGGGTTTCCGCTCGCTTTAATTCCTCTGTTGTATTCACTCTGGTTTCTATCTCACGGCTGGCGTTGCTAATGTGCATTTCATCTTTAAAACCACAACTCACACACTCTCGGAAATCTCTTCCCTCAGCAGAATAAACTTGAATTTTATCCTGTGCAGAACATCGAGGGCAGGTAGCTCCAGCCAAAAACCTTTTCTTTTCACTGAATGCCATAATCGATTTCCTTAAGCCGCTGTACTGATGCCAGAGTGACGAAGCAATGGACCAATTTCAGGCTCACGTCCACGGAAGCGCTTAAATAAGGTCATTGGCTCTTCGGACCCACCGCGCTCCAGTATTTCAGTAAGGAATTTTTCACCAGTCGCTTTATTGAATACACCCTCTTCTTCAAACAGAGAAAAGGCGTCTGCCGATAAAACTTCAGCCCATTTATAGCTGTAGTAACCCGCGGCATAGCCCCCGGCGAATATATGGCCAAAACCGTTCTGAAATTTATTAAAGGCCGGTGGTTTAACAACAGCCACTTCATTTCTAACCTTATCGAGCACTTCCTGCGGGTCAACAACATCATTTGGATTATATTGACGATGTAAGCGAAAATCGAAAAGAGCAAACTCCAGTTGCCGAACCATGGCCATTCCCGACTGGAAGTTTTTCGCTTCCAAGAGCTTATTTAGCAGGCTGCTGGGTAAAACTTCACCCGTTTCATAGTGGCCGGATATTAAAGGCACCACGGATTTTTCCCAACACCAATTTTCCAAAAATTGGCTGGGTAATTCTACCGCGTCCCAGGGCACACCATTAATGCCGCTAACTGAAGCCACTTCAATTTTGCTTAGCATATGGTGCAAGCCATGACCAAATTCGTGAAAAAGTGTCACCACTTCATCGTGAGTTAACAGCGCAGGTGTATCGCCAACTGGAGGCGTGAAGTTGCAGGTTAAGTAGGCCACAGGAAGTTGTAGGCCGTGGTCTGTAGCACGACGCGCGCGACAGTCGTCCATCCATGCGCCGCCACGCTTTTTATTGCGCGCAAATAGATCCAGATAAAAACTGGCTATCAATTTTCCTTGACGACTTATGTTGAAAAACTGCACATCGTCATGCCACTTTTCCACACTCTTATCTTCTTCTACATCGATGTCATAAAGTTCGTTAACCACCTTAAATAAACCTTCGACAACTCGACCTGAAGGAAAATAAGGCTTCAGTTCTTCTTGTGATACAGAGTATTTTTCTTCTCGCAATTTTTCGGAAAAATAGGCTATGTCCCACGCTTCAATGGCGTCAAGGTTTTGCTTTTGTTTTGCATATTCTGCAAGTTCTGCCATGTCTTTATGCGCAACAGACACAGAACTTTCCGCCAGCTGAGTAAGAAAACCCTCTACTTGATCCGCGTCTTCAGCCATCTTGCTTGCCAGTGAGAACTCGGCGTAGTTATTAAAATCCAAGAGGAGACTTTTCTCGTGTCGCAGCGCTAAAATTTCTTCAATTAAGGGGCTGTTGTCCCAGCCAGCTACGTCCTGATCGGAAGCAGCCGCAAGCTGCCCCCCTTTCGATGCTCGAGAAGAATAGGCTCGATACATTTCCTGGCGCAGGGCGCGGTCGTCCGCATAGGTCATAACCGCAAGGTAGGAAGGTATATCTAAAGTTATGACGTAACCTTCTAGACTTTTCAGTTTGGCGGCTTCAGCTGCCTGTGCAAGTGCGCCCTCAGGCAAGCCGACCAATGCCGCTACGTTCTTGCTTTCAATATGTTTGTGCCACGCCTGTGTCGCGTCGAGAACGTTATTAGAAAACTGAGTTTGCAGCTCGGAAAGACGTTTCGCAATTTCACCATAACGCTGCTTTTTCTCATCTGACAAGGCCACTCCGGCCAAGCGAAAATCACGCAAGGCATTGTCGATGGTTTTTTGTTGGGCGATGGACAAGCTAGGGTACTCGTCACTATTTGCCAGAGCTTCATAAGCCTTGTAGAGCGCTGAATTTTGGCTCATTTCAGTGCTAAATGCAGTGAGTTTTACAATACTATTATTGTAGGCTTCTCTAAGTTCATCGCTATTGACCACGGAGTTCAAATGGCTAACCGGTGACCAAGCTTGGTTCAATTTGTCGGCCTGTGATTCAAGCGGTTCAACCAAACTTTCCCAGCTCACGTGTTTAAGTTCAGCAAGCAGTTTGCTAAGGTGCGTGCGGCCTTCTTCTATAAGGGCATCAACGGCAGGCTCAACATGCTCAGCTTGAATTTGGGCAAATGGTGGCAAACGATGAGATACAAGTAGTGGATTGGTCATAGGAATGATAACTCTGCTGTCCATAATTTGACTATAATACGCTGCCCACACATAGATTGACATTGGAGATTCGCATGAACAAGCCTTCGGCCATAAGGGCCCATAAACAACACACACCTGTCTTGGCCGATCGGGTATTTGTTGATCCCTCAGCCGTGGTGATCGGCGATGTAGAGATTGGGGAAGACTCCTCCGTCTGGCCTCTCACCGTCATTCGCGGCGATATGCATCGCATCCGCATAGGCGCACGCACCAGTATTCAAGACGGTTCGATTTTGCACATTACCCACGCAGGGCCATTCAACCCTGATGGCTACCCACTCACGGTTGGCAGCGATGTGACAGTGGGCCACTCTGTAACCTTGCATGGCTGCACCATTGGTGACCGTGTTTTGGTGGGTATGGGGTCTATGGTAATGGACGGTGCAGTAGTTGAAGACAATGTAGTCATTGGCGCTGGGTCGCTGGTCCCCCCAGGAAAGGTTCTAGCATCGGGGTTCTTATATATGGGCTCGCCGTGCAAGCAAGTGCGTGAGCTGAAAGAAAAGGAAATGAACTTCTTCACTTACACTGCCGGAAACTATGTCAAATTGAAGGACGAATATTTGGAAGAATAATTAAGCCCGCTTAGTTCAAAGCTCAATGGCCGATATTCGGAGCTTGGGGTGAATCAAAACCACCAAGCTCAGGCACTTAAGACAGCAACTTCTCTCTAAGCAATGCTATAACAGCTTCTGTTTCCGGGAACACTCCTCGCCACAATTTAAAAGACTCGGCCGCCTGCCCCACCAACATACCTAAACCATCAGCCGTTTCTACAGCACCATGTTGATTAGCCCATGTCATAAATACCGTTGGTTTGGCGCTATAGCTCATGTCATAACAGCAGGCTCCAGGCGCTAACAAGGTGTCCGGTAGGGGAGGCAAGTCTGCGCTTAGGCTAGCAGAGGTTCCGTTGATCACTAAATCAAATTGCTGAGCTAATAAGTCTTCGTAACCACAAGCACTCAAGTTAGTGGCGGAAGCGCAAAGTTCAGAAAAATCCGAGGCCAGTGACTGCGCTTTTGATGCAGTTCGATTGGCAATCAGTAAACTTTCTGGCGCTTGCTCTAGCAAGGGTTCTAACACGCCTCTAACAGCGCCACCGGCCCCCAACAAAAGCACACGTTTACCTTTAATAGACCAATTTAGATTTTGGCTAATGTCTTTTACTAGGCCAAAGCCATCGGTGGTATCGCCGAGTATTTCACCGCTCTCTTGTTTAATCAGCGTATTAACAGCCCCAGCGCGCTTGGCTCGCCCGGTAAGGGAGTCTGCAAAGGCAAATGCTTCCAGCTTACAAGGTGCTGTAATGTTCATGCCTTTGCCATTTTCGGCAAAGAATTTTTTGGCCTCAAGTTCAAACGATTCACAGTTCACTTGTTGTTTTTCGTAAATCAAATCTTGATGTGTTTGCTTGGCAAAAGCTTCATGAATAAGTGGTGACTTAGATTGGCTAATTGGGTCACCAAAAACGACATAGCGATCGGGCTTGCTTTTTACTTCTACCATTGCGCTTTACACCCAATCACGGGCCGGCAGAAAAACCTTCGCCAGCTTTTCTTCTTCGCTGCCCAAAGCGGGAGTATAGTCATATTCCCAGCGGACTAGAGGCGGCAAGGACATTAAGATTGACTCTGTTCTGCCGCCTGTTTGCAAACCAAACAAAGTGCCTCGGTCAAAGACAAGATTAAATTCAACATAACGACCACGGCGATAAAGTTGAAATTCTCTTTCCCGCTCACCCCATGTTTGGGTTTTTTGTTTCGCCATTATAGGTCGATAAGCACTGACAAAACTGTTGCCTACCGATTGCATCAAAGCAAAACTCTCAGAAAAACCTAATTCATTAAAGTCATCGAAAAATAAGCCACCGACTCCGCGAGCTTCATCTCTGTGTTTTAAATAGAAATAGTCATCACACCATTTCTTGAAGCGGGGATAAATTCCTTCGCCAAAGGGCTGACAAGCTTCTTTTGCCACCTGATGCCAGTCTCGGCAATCTTCTTCATCGCCGTAGTAAGGTGTTAAGTCATAACCACCACCAAACCACCAAACCGGTTCTTCACCGGGCTTTTCAGCAATAAAAAAACGTACGTTGGCGTGGCTGGTAGGTATGTAAGGGTTTTCTGGGTGGATCACCAAAGAAACGCCCATGGCTTCAAAAGAACGACCGGCAAGTTCTGGGCGGTTTTGCGTGGCCGAGGGAGGCATTTGCGTGCCGTGAACATGAGAAAAATTAACACCGCCTTTTTCAATCACAGCGCCACCCACCATCACTCGAGATCGGCCGCCACCGCCTTCGGCTCGCTCCCAACTGTCTTCTTTAAATTTACCTTGACCATCTTCTGCTTCAAGTTGTGCGCAAATGGAATTTTGCAGTTCCAGAAGATAGGCTTTTACCGCCTCTTTGTCGGGTGCGCCTAGGGTCATATTCAGATTAGTGTTGGCTGTAGTCATTTCGAGTTCCCAATAAAAAGTTTGTTCCAAACCTAGCCAGGCCGAATGATAGCACCGGAAATTAAATCACGAATTATGGAAGGCGCTTTGGCCTCACCTAATTCGCCAGGCGCGATAGCGTCTAGTTGAGCGCCAAAATAACCATCAAGCTCCGCTGTTGTAAGCGCCGCAGGCATCCCCTGCACATTCGCAGAAGTTGACACGAGCGGGCCGCCAAAGGCTTTACAAAGGGCCTGCACTACAGGATGCGCGCTTACTCGAATTGCCACAGAGCTGTGCTGGCCTCGGATCCAAGCGGGCGCCGTAGCCTCCGCGGGCACCAGCCAAGTATTCGGGCCTGGCCAAGACTGGCTTAAGGTTTGCTGTTGCTGGGATGATAGATCGAAAAGGAAGGGCTCAACTTGAGATAGATCACCCGCAATAAGAATTAAACCTTTCTTTGGGTCTCGCTGCTTGAGTGCCAAGAGCCGTTCAACGGCCCCTCGGTTATTGGGATCACAACCCAAACCCCAAACGGCTTCGGTTGGGTAGGCAATTACTGCGCCCGCACGAAGCCTTTCCGCCAAGGAGTCTATTGAAATATTAGATCGCTCAGAAGCAGTCATTGTCAATTAGCGAGCGGCCAGTTTTTCCTGCAGTGCAGCGTCTTTCGCCATCACAGCCTGGGCGTTTTCTTCACGCTCTGCAATCAGCTTCTGATGCATATCGGCGTCGCCAACGGCAATGATTTGTGCCGCTAAATAAGCAGCGTTTTTAGCACCCGCCTTGCCAATGGCTACTGTTGCAACAGGAATGCCGCCGGGCATTTGAACTGTAGATAACAGGGCGTCTAAACCGTCTAAGGAACCGTTAATGGGCACCCCAATAACCGGGCGAAGTGTATTCGCGGATACCGCACCCGCCAAATGAGCCGCCATGCCTGCAGCGCAGATAAAAGCCGCACAACCGCGCTGATCGGCGTCTTTCACGTAGGAGTGAGTGGCATCAGGTGTACGGTGCGCTGAAGTTACTTTCGCTTCATATGTAATGCCAAGCTTTTCCAATACGGCAAAAGAAGCTTCCATTATCGGTAAATCGGAGTCTGATCCCATCAAAATGGCTACAAATGGCTTGGTCATAGGGTTTCCTATTAGTTCGTCTGAAAAACGGCAGAACTTACCTGAACTGCAGGCGAATCTCAAGGGGCTTTGCGCTATTGTTTTGCAGCGAAGCCAATCCTAATTCATTTTTAGGCTTTCATAGCCGTAAGGCGTCAATTTGATGCAGTCTTTGAGCTCCAAACTGACCAAAATCACCCCCAGTTCCCGCACCGACATTTTAGTGCGAGCTAACAGGGCGTCAACGCTTATTGGGTCATAACCCATTTTACCGAGAACTGCCTGCTCTTTCTCTGACACAATGGCGTCCGCTTCAACAGCTAAGAGGGGCATTTGTGGACTATTTTCAAGCTCGCTCGCCTTTAACTCTATCAAACCTTGTAGCTCATTCACTAGATCTTGAGCCGACTCAACAAGCGTTGCGCCATCTTTTAACAGTCTGTGACAGCCCTTACTTTGGGGATTGTGAATGGAGCTTGGAATCGCAAAAACCTCCCGCCCTTGCTGCAAACCTTCGCGGGCGGTAATGAGAGAACCGCTCCTCAAAGCCGCCTCAACCACTAAAACACCCATGCTGAGGCCACTAATGACTCTATTTCTCTGTGGAAATAGCGCTGGTGTTGGAGGGGTGCCAATAGGGAATTCACTCACTAAAGCCCCGCCACTCGCCACTATTTGTTCCGCCAGCTCCGTATGGCGATATGGGTATATTTTGTCGATGCCACAACCCAAAACCGCAATAGTACTGCCCCCCGCTTTTAGTGCTCCTTGATGTGCGGCACCGTCTATCCCCAACGCCAAGCCGCTGGTCACAGTGAAGCCAGAGGCTGCTAAATATCGACCAAAGGCCATGGCGTTTTCTAAACCCCCAGCACTGGGTTTACGGCTTCCTACCAGGGCCAGCTGAGGCCGGTGAAGTTGTGTGATGTCACCTCGGACATAGAGAAGGGGGGGCGGTCGATGAATTTGCTTTAACAGCGCTGGGTAGTCTTCGCTGCTCAGAGGAATAATTTCCACCTGATTCTCTTCACACCAAGTTATTTCAGACTGAGCTTTTTGAGCAATATCGCTCTTATCGCCTTCCGCCCAATAATTGTCGAGCAATCGTTTTGCACCAGCGTCTAAGGGCAAAGACTCAGGTTTGGCGCTCAACAAACCGCGAATAGAACCGAATTTATTCATTAAGTCGAGGCAGCTTGCCGCACCCAAACCAGGAATTTGATTCAGTAAAAGGTAATCAAACAGGGGAATGTTCATAGTACTTCGTCCTTGAGTTATGTTTTAAAAGCCCTTCACATCCGTGCGAGGGGCTTAGGTCTAACAAATACTTAGGGGTTGCGAACTAAATCGTGTAAATCTAGTGGGCGATCTGCTTCTAATACCAGCGCGTAGCTGACCTTTTCAAAGGTGCGGAACACCATGGCCAAACCCACACGCTCTTCCGGCAATAATACCAAATCACCACGCACTCGATCTTTTACCATTTCGCCTTTTTGGTAGATCGCCAGCACATTACCGCTCTTCAGGCTGTCTCTCTCACCCTTGTTAATGACAACCACGTCCATCTTGCCGGCGTTATTAACTCCGCCTTCAACCGCTAATATCACACCCTCAACATCAGATTCGGGCGCTGAAGGTAAAAAGCTCGATTCAATGGCGCGCTCCTCATCAGGTAGCATACGGTCTTCAATGCGAATTTCTTCGCTAGAGCGAGACACCATCATAGTGGCCACATCGCCACTCAAACGCTTCAGGCGCAAAGCACCCACGCTCAGGGCTTGCAAACCTAACACTTCGCCAGTTTGAGGGTCTGTATACACTTGCCCACGGCGGTAAACTCCATAGGCCTTGTGCTCAGAGTCAAAATCACCCCGGGCATAAAGCTCGTCGTTTGCGCCCAAAACTAAACGTTTTTCTTCACCCGCTAATACGTAGGGGGCATCATCCATTTCATCTAAGCCAACAATTCGGCTCTTGCTCAGAAAGTTAGCAATAACGTCTAAAGGAATTGGGGGAATGGCACCGTCGTTTGGAGTAGAGCGGATTTTTGGCGACAATTTAACCGTACCGGCACGCTCAACGGTCAAGCGAGGCTTACCGTCTAGATAAATTAACTTTACGACGTCGCCTGGATAAATAAGGTGAGGATTCGCAATCTGTGGGTTCACGTGCCAAATTTCTGGCCACAACCATGGGCTTTTGAGGAAATACTCTGAAATGTCCCAAAGCGTATCGCCTTTCACCACCACGTGCCGATCGGGGTGCTGTGGATTGAGCTCAATTTCATCAGCCCAAGCGTAAATTGTGGCCAATGAAGCGGTCAAAAGGCCTAAAAGTACTTTTTTCATAGAAACCGGTCCTATTTAGTAGTCGGCTCCGAGGATTATAGAGTTTATAATAAGCCCTAGATGCCGCGCTGCTTCCATCTGCAACTCAAGTTTAGGAATACAGTTGAGCGCTCAGAATACACGTAATTGCTGTATCATCATAATGTTAGCAGCGCTTGTTATCTTTTTACTAGAAGTTTGTCACAAAGGTTTATCGCTATCCTAGAAATATTAGAGTTCCCCGACCCCCGGTTGCGTACCAAAGCAACACCCGTAGTAGTTTTTGACGAAGCTCTTCAACACTTGGTTGCCGATATGACGGCCACTATGTATGAAGCCAATGGCATCGGTTTGGCCGCCACACAGGTCAACGTGCACCAGCAGATAGTGGTGATCGACGTTTCTGATAACGGCAGCATGCCTCAAGTTTTCATTAACCCTGCCATCAAAGTCCTAGATGAAGTGCTGCATGAGTATGAAGAGGGCTGCCTATCGGTTCCCGGCTTTCATGAAACAGTTGAAAGGCCTGAGCATATTGAAATTACCGCTCAAGATGTCAGTGGCGAAACTTTCACCTTAATACCAGATGGTTTATTGGCGGTTTGCATACAACACGAAGTAGACCACTTAAACGGTAAGCTTTTTGTTGACTATATTTCGTCTATGAAACGCACCCGCATTCGTAAAAAGCTGGAAAAACAACACCGCCAAAAGGCCTAAGACAATGACACCCTCCCCTCGCCTGCGTGTGGTATTTGCAGGCACCCCTGAATTTGCAGCTCAGCACCTTAAAGCTTTGATTGAACAGTGTGCTCAAGACCCAGAGCATACGCCCTTCGAGCTTGTAGCCGTTTACTCCCAGCCCGACAGGCCCGCCGGTCGAGGTAAAAAGCTCAGTGCCAGCCCAGTAAAAGTACTGGCCGAGGCCAATGGCATTCCGGTGTACCAACCTGAAAACTTTAAAGAGAGTTCAGACCGGCAAATACTGGCGGAGCTCAAAGCCGACCTTATGGTTGTTGTCGCCTATGGTCTGCTGTTACCTAAAAGCGTTTTAGACATCCCTCTTTACGGCTGCATTAATGTGCACGGTTCACTACTGCCGCGCTGGCGTGGCGCGGCGCCTATACAGCGCGCCGTTGAAGCAGGCGACACCAACACCGGTGTCACCATTATGAAAATGGATGTGGGTTTAGACACTGGAGACATGCTGCTAAAGGCCAGCTGTGACATCAGCCCAAGTGACACCAGCGCAAGCCTGCACGACAAGTTGATTGAGTTAGGGGCGCCCGCACTGCTCACAGTTTTGAGCCAAATAGCGCAATGTGCCCAAGAAAACAGAGAACTGAAGGGGGAATCACAAGACGACTCTTTAAGCTGTTACGCGCGGAAAATCAGTAAACAAGAAGCGTCTATAGACTGGAATTTAAGCGCCGAGGTGCTGGATCGCCAAATTAGGGCATTTCGTCCCTTCCCCATCGCCTATACTCTCCATAAAGGCGAGCGCTTAAAAATTTGGCAAGCTTGCGCGCTAACAGAAAACAGTAGCGCAGCACCTGGTACTCTAGTCGCTCTATCTGATGAGGGTTTGGAAATTGCCTGCGGCGAAGGCAGGCTACTCTTAAACTCAATTCAAATACCCAGTAAAAAGGCTATGAGTGTGAAAGATCTGCTCAAGGGGTATAAGGATCGATTTGTTATCAATGAGCTACTGGGACAGTGAGCGCCAAAGCAAGAGAGGTGGCCGCTTCAACTCTGGCACAAGTTCTTCTTCAACAGCGTTCTCTATCGGGTTTGTTGCCCCCGGCTCTGGAAAAAGTAGCCGACTCTGAGCGTGGTTTATTACAAGAACTCTGCTACGGCAGTATGCGCTGGTATCCACAACTGCAACTCTTATTAAATCAGCTCCTCACAAAAGCATTAAAACCCAAAGACAGTGATATCCAGGCTTTGTTGATCATTGGCCTTTATCAACTCCGTCATATGCGCATTCCCGACCACGCTGCGATTGCTGAAACTGTGGAGGTCACTCGTCGGTTAAATAAACACTGGGCCACTAAGTTAGTGAATGGCGTGCTGCGAAACAGTCAGCGTCAACACGACACTCTAGATGAAACACTGAAAGACTTACCCGTGTTCACTCACGCCCACCCGAAATGGATGATAAAGGCGATAGAAGAGTCTTGGGGTGACAAGGCAACCGATATATTTGCCGCGAACAATGGTCACCCACCTTTCACCCTTCGCCTCAACCCTAGTTTTGCTGAACGCGACGAATACATCAAAGCTTTGCCGACTAGTCTTGATGCCAAAGCCTGTTCATTCAGTGCTGGCGGTTTTACGCTACAAAAAGCCTGCGACGTATTTGATCTGCCTTTATTTTCGGAAGGCGGCGTAAGTGTGCAAGACGAAGCGGCGCAACTTGCTGCCACCTTACTCGACTTAAAACCCGGCCAACGAGTACTTGATGCCTGCTGCGCACCTGGCGGTAAAACGGGACACATTCTAGAAACTGAAGCAAACCTTGCTCATTTAACAGCACTGGACAGTGACTCGCGGAGGCTTGTTCGTGTAGAAGAAAATTTGGCTCGCTTAAAAAAGACAGCCACTCTTTTGTGTGGAGATGCCACACAAACAGAAGGGTGGTGGGACCAAGTCCCGTTTGACCGTATCTTAGTAGACGCCCCCTGTTCGGGCACTGGGGTTATTCGTCGCCACCCAGACATCAAATTACTGCGTAAACCAGCCGATATTGTTAAGCTGGCTGGGTTGCAACTGGCCATTCTGAAAAACCTGTGGCAAACCCTAAAGCCGGGTGGCCGACTGGTTTATGCCACGTGCTCTATAATGCCTGAAGAAAATACGCTACTGCTTGAAAGGTTTGTCAGCGAAACACCTGACGCCAATGAACAGACACTGGACGTGAACTGGGGAATTGCCCAAACTCACGGTCGGCAATTACTCCCTTCTATAGAAGGGCACGACGGCTTTTTCTACGCGGTATTGGATAAAGCGATAGCAACACCCAGTTGAGGGTTAATAAAGTTTGAAAATAATCATCCTCGGAGCGGGACAGGTAGGCGGCACTCTCGCTGAAAACCTCGCCAACGAAGCCAACGACATTACCATCATCGACACAAATGAGGTTCGCCTAAGGGAGCTTCACGATCGCCTTGATATTGGCGTGGTAACCGGCGTGGCTTCGCACCCCGATGTTTTAGTTCAAGCGGGTATTGAAGACGCCGACTTAATTATCGCCGTCACCAACAACGACGAAACAAATATGATTGGCTGCCAAATAGCGCACAGCCTATTTCGCACACCCACCAAGATTGCCCGAGTTCGCTCGCAGAGCTACCTCAGCCGACCCGAACTATTTAACAATGACGCCATTCCAATTGATGTATTGATTAGCCCTGAGCAATTAGTTTCAAATTACATCTTTCGACTTGTTGAACACCCTGGCGCACTTCAGGTACTGGATTTTGCCGATGGCAACGTACAACTGGTGGCTGTGAAAGCCTACTACGGCGGCCCACTGGTGGGGCAAGAATTGCGCTTTTTGCGCCAGCACATGCCATCCGTCGATACCCGTGTTGCGGCTATATATCGGCGTGACCGGGCAATTACGCCAGAGGGTTCAACGGTTATTGAAGCCGATGACGAAGTATTTTTTATCGCCGCGAAATCTGATATTCGCGCCGTTATGAGTGAGCTGCGACGCTTAGAAAACCCATACAAACGTATCACCATTGCCGGCGGCGGCAACATAGGGGTTCGGCTCGCTCAGAAATTAGAGACCCGTTATTCCGTAAAACTGATTGAATTCAATGAGGCCCGCTGCGCACAGTTGTCAGAACAACTGGAACGCACCATCGTCTTGCTGGGCAGCGCTTCAGATCAAGAGCTGCTGCTGGAAGAAAACATTGAAGACACCGACGTATTCCTAGCCCTCACCAATGATGACGAAGCTAATATCATGTCTTCTATGCTGGCCAAACGCTTAGGTGCACGCAAAGTGATGGCCCTGATTAACAACCCTGCCTACGTCGATTTAGTTCAGGGTGGCGAAATTGATATTGCCATCTCACCGCAAAGCACCACCATTGGTAGTTTGCTGACCCACGTGCGCCGCGGTGACATGGTGAATGTACATTCCCTAAGGCGAGGCGCGGCCGAAGCCATTGAAGTGATTGCCCACGGTGATTCGCGCTCATCAAAAGTGGTGGGTAAAAGTATTGAAGATATCGATTTACCCAGCGGTGCCACTATTGGCGCTATTGTGCGAGAAAGAAAACAGCGCAGTGAAGTTATTATCGCTCACGACGACGTGGTGGTGGAAACCGGTGACCACGTAATTGTGTTCTTAGTCGACAAAAAACACACGCGAGCTATTGAACAACTGTTTCAAGTTGGGTTTAGCTTCTTCTAACACTAGGGCAACACTTTTCATGCATTTTGCAATTATATTTAGAGTCCTCGGTGTATTGTTGATGCTGTTCAGCCTCACTCTATTTCCTCCCATACTGGTGTCATTTTGGTACGCAGACAACAGCTACCCCGCATTTTTATGGGCTTTTGGTATCACTTTTACTACCGGCCTTGCTATGTGGCTACCGGTTTACAATCTAAAACAAGATTTACGCACGCGAGATGGTTTTTTAATTACCGCACTTTTTTGGTCCGTACTAGGGCTGTTTGCTTGCCTGCCTTTTTGGCTGTCTGAAAGTGTCAATTTAGACTTTACTGACGCCCTATTTGAATCTTTGTCTGGCTTGACCACGACCGGTGCCACGGTTATTACCCACCTCGACTCCCTGCCCAAATCCATACTCTACTATCGGCAGCAACTGCAGTGGTTGGGTGGCATTGGTATTATTGTGATCGCGGTGGCTATCTTGCCAATGCTGGGTATTGGTGGCATGCAGTTGTATCGTGCAGAAACGCCGGGCCCCGTGAAAGACAGCAAGTTAACGCCGAGAATTACCGAAACCGCCAAAGCCCTGTTTCTAATTTACGTCACACTCACCCTTGTCTGTGGCACAGCCTATTGGCTTGCAGGAATGAGTCTTTTTGATGCTATAGGCCACGCCTTTTCTACCGTTGCCATTGGCGGGTTTTCAACCCACGATCAAAGTATTGGCTTTTACGACAGTTCCTTCATCATGGCCATATGTATGGTGTTTATGGTTTTGTCGGGCATCAATTTTGCGCTGCATTTTTTCAGTTGGCAGGAACGCAGTATCAAACACTATCTTCGTGACCCCGAGTGTAAGTTTTATCTTGCCTGGATCGCAGTTGCGTCAATTATCACCATTAGTTACCTCTATTTTACGGGCACCTACAGCTTGTTTGATAGTTGGTTACACGGCAGCTTTCAACTTGTGTCCGTTCTTACCACGACCGGTTTTGCCACCGCTAACTTCAGTCTTTGGCCCAGCTTTCTGCCCTTCATGTTGTTTTTGTTTGCATTTATGGGCGGCTGCGCAGGGTCGACAGGTGGCGGCATGAAAGTAATTCGCGTCATGCTGATTTGCAAACAGGGAATTCGAGAGATTTACCGCCTGATTCACCCCAACGCCATCATTCCCATTAAGATTGCGAAGAAGTCCGTTTCAGATCGTGTAGTAGAGGCCGTCTGGGGATTCTTCGCCGTATACATCGTCTGCTTTATGCTGATGTTTCTGATCTTGATGGCCACCGGCTTGGACTTTGTCACCGCGTTTTCCGCCGTGGGGGCTTGCATCAACAATTTGGGGCCCGGCATGGGCGACGTTGCCTTTCACTATGGCGACATTAACGACCCTGCAAAATGGGTGCTTTGTTTTGCCATGCTGCTGGGGCGACTGGAAGTGTTTACTTTGCTGGTATTATTCACGCCTATGTTTTGGCGGCGTTAGAAACGATAAGGTTTTTCACAGCCTTCTGGCGGGCGCCTGAATCGTTTGTATTCCCACTGATACTGCTCGGGTACCTGCCTCACGCAGGCCTCAACACTGCGGTTCATCGCCGCAAGTGAGTCGCTCAGGTTCTCGCTATAGATCTCTGGATCGGCGTTTTCGAAATGCAATTCAAAACCGCCGGGCACGCGCTGAACGAAGCCCATAATCACTTTGCAGCCGGTTCGATTCATTAAATTACTCACCAGAGTCATGGTATGAGCCGGGTGACCAAAGAAGTCCACATGTTGGGTACCCGAATCAGCTACCTGATCAGGTAATATGATGGTTAAACCACCCGCCTTAAGTGACTTCAATAAAGCGGCCACACCTTTGCGGTTGGTTGGCACTAAGCTGGCGCCCATTTTTTCCCGAGCTGCACGGATGATGCGGTCAAAGGCCGGAATTTTCGGCGGCTGATACAGTGCGGTAAGATGAGCAAAGCTCGAAAAATAGGGTGCAAACACTTCCCAGTTGCCTAAGTGTGGCACCAAAACAACCAAACCCTCTGGCGCCTGAACGGCGTCTTTCAATAATGACTCGCCTTTAATGCTGCGAATTTTCGGTTCTAACCAAGACCAGGGGCGCAGCCACACCGGCGCCACTTCCAAACTCATTTTAGCGGTTTCCACAAGGCTGCTACGCACTAGGGTATCCTGATCGTCTGCGCTCATCTCAGGAAAGCAGCGAACAATGTTTTCCGCACTGACTTTGCGCGTTTGGCCATTCAAAACATAGAGGGCCAACCCCAGCAAAGTGCCTATTTGGCGGTTCAACCAAAGGGGCATAAAGGCAAATAGTTGCAGGAAGGCTTTTATTAACAAACTCGACATAGAACTTTCACTAGTTTTTCATCAATTTTAACTCGAGAAGCGCGCAGCTTACTGGATTTATCGCTATAATTCGCCCCTTTCAATGATTCATCAAAGATTCAAAGCCCTGTGCCATAAATGCGCTACAGGGCTTGGCAAACTGCGCCAGGAGGCGTAACTAACGGTGTCTGATAACAATCAAGTAGATGTAAGCACGTTTCAAGGGCTCATTTTGGCCTTACAACAATTTTGGGCAAAACAGGGCTGCGTGGTATTGCAACCTCTGGACATGGAGGTGGGCGCCGGTACATTTCACCCCGCCACTTTTTTGCGCGCTATTGGCCCTGAAACCTGGAACGCGGCCTATGTGCAGCCTTGCCGCCGCCCCACTGATGGGCGCTACGGAGAAAACCCCAATCGCCTGCAGCAATACTATCAATTTCAAGTAGCGCTAAAGCCTTCTCCACCTAATTTTCAAGAGCTCTACTTGGAGTCTTTACGTGAGCTCGGTATTGATACTCTTGTTCATGATGTACGCTTTGTGGAAGACAACTGGGAATCCCCTACTCTAGGCGCTTGGGGCTTGGGCTGGGAAATATGGTTAAACGGCATGGAAGTGACTCAATTCACTTACTTCCAACAAGTAGGTGGTTTGGAATGTTTCCCTATTACAGGTGAAATTACCTACGGTTTAGAGCGTATCGCCATGTATCTGCAGGGTGTAGATTCAATCTACGACCTAGTGTGGACCATTGGCCCAGACGGCAACAAAGTTACGTATGGCGACGTGTTCAAGCAAAATGAAATCGAAATGTCACATTACAATTTCGAAGAAGCCGATGTTGATTTTCTGTTTAAAACCTTTGATATTTGCGAGCGTGAAAGCCAACGCTTAGTAGAAAAGAACTTGCCCCTGCCAGCTTACGAGCAGGTAATGCGTGCTTCTCACGCCTTCAATTTATTAGACGCGCGGCATGCAATTTCGGTTACAGAGCGCCAGCGATTCATCTTGCGGGTTAGAACTCTGTCTCGCGCCGTTGCGCAAGCCTATTACGACGCCCGCAAAGAATTGGGTTTCCCTCTCGCTCCAGAAGCACTCCGTCAGGAACTGCTGGCCACCCCGACAGAAACAAAGGGAGGGCAGTAAGATGTCTGAAGATTTTTTAGTAGAATTGGGAACCGAAGAATTACCGCCTAAAGCACTCAGTACATTGCTCAGTGCTTTTCGCAGTGGCATTCAATCAGGCTTAGAAAAAGAAGGCCTAAGTTTTAGTGCTATCGAAGAATATGCATCACCGCGACGTTTGGCCGTGTTGGTCAAGCAGCTGGACAGTGTGACCCCCGCTAAAGAAATTGTCGCCTGGGGCCCACCTGCAAAAATTGCTTTTGACGCTGAGGGAAACCCTTCCAAAGCTGCACTCGCCTTCGCCAATAAAAATGGTTTAGACCCAAGTGCACTGATCGTTGAAAATGACGGCAAAGCCGATAAGCTGGTCCATCGCTCTGCGAGCGGTGGTCTTGATACAAGCACACTGTTGGGCGCAATCGTCAGCGAATCTTTGGTAAAGCTGCCGATTCCAAAACGTATGCGCTGGGGCGCCAAGCGAACTGAATTTGTTCGACCAATACATTGGTTGGTTCTCTTATTTGGCGCAGACGTGGTTGACGCTGAAATTATGGGTTTGCAATCGGGGCGGGAAACTCGCGGTCATCGATTCCATTACAACAAAACCCTTAACATCAACACCGCTGCAGATTATGTAGAAACATTACGCTCCCCTGCACATATTATTGTTGATATGAATGAGCGTAAAAACCTTATTCAAGAGCAGGTAACAAATGAAGCCGGCAAGTTGGGTGGCACCGCGGTTATTGATGAAGGCTTGCTAAACGAAGTTAACGCTTTGGTTGAGTGGCCAATGGCCTTAGCCGGTCGATTTGACGAACGTTTTTTGGAGGTGCCTTCCGAAGCGTTAATTTCTTCTATGAAAGAGCATCAAAAGTATTTTCACGTTGTCGATAAATCCGGTCAGCTGCTACCGAATTTTATTACCGTGGCAAATATTATCAGCAAAGACCCGGCACAAGTGATTAATGGCAACGAACGAGTCATTCGCCCTCGCTTGGCCGATGCCGCTTTCTTTTTCGAAACCGACAAAAAAACCAGTTTGTTAAAACTGCGCGAGCGCTTGAAGTCTATTGTCTTCCAAGCAAAGTTAGGCACAGTTTTTGACAAAACTGAGCGCGTAGCTAAACTGGCGAGTGCTATCGCAAGCCGAATGGGCTCCAACACTGAACACGCTGAACGTGCGGGAATTTTGTGTAAGTCAGATTTAGTCAGTGACATGGTGAGTGAATTTGACAAAATGCAGGGTGTGGCCGGCTACTATTACGGCGTGAACGACGGCGAGCCTCTCGACGTTGCTAAAGCTTTAAACGAACAATATCTACCGCGCTTCGCCGGAGACGTTCTACCAGAAACCTCCTGTGGCGTTGCTTTAGCCTTAGCTGATAGATTGGATACGCTTACGGGCATATTTGGTGTGGGCTTGTTACCAAGCGGTTCTAAAGACCCTTTTGCATTGCGACGTGCCAGTGTTGCTGTTCTACGCCTATTGGTTGAAAAAGACTTAGACCTAGATTTGCGTGACTTGCTAACGCAAGCTATCGCTGGCCACACAGATTTATCTGATAACGCTCTCCTGGTAGAAACCATTCTTTCTTACATGATTGAACGTTTCCGCGCGGGCTACGAAGACGCTAAAATTCCTGCCGAAGTTTTCATGGCTGTGAGTGCCAAGTCGCTCAGCACACCCCTTGATATCAACAAGCGTGTTTTAGCCGTACACCAGTTTGGCCTATTACCTGAAGCCCAGAGTTTAGCAGCGGCTAACAAACGAGTTTCTAACATTCTCGCCAAGCAAAGTGATGTGGAAATTCCGCCATTAGATGAGGCCCTGTTACAAGAGCCTGCGGAACAAGCCCTCGCAAAAGCCGTTGCCGAGAAATCTAAACTGGTTGAACCCTTGTTTGCCCAAGCCAATTACGCGGATGCACTGGCACAGCTAGCCGACCTCAGAGACATTGTTGACCAGTTCTTTGATGATGTTATGGTGATGGCCGAAGACGAAGCACTGCGCAATAATCGCTTAGCACTACTTTCCCAACTGCGAGGTTTATTCTTCGAAGTTGCCGATATTTCATTGCTTGTTCCGGCAAAAAAATAATATGAAACTTGTTATCCTCGATCGCGATGGTGTTATTAATCAAGCCGCTGGTGAAACTATCACCAGCGCCAATCAATGGCTACCAATAGACGGCAGTATTGAAGCGATAGCACAATTACATCAAAAAGGCTTCGTAGTGGTTCTTGCCACCAATCAGCCTGGTTTGGCTTTGGGGAAATTTGACCTAGATGACCTGGAAGCCATGCACGCTAAACTCACGCATTTAGTGGAGGAGGCAGGCGGAGCCTTGGGGGCCATCTTCTATTGCCCTCATGGGCCCGACGATCGCTGTAATTGTCGCAAGCCAAAGCCTGGTTTAATTGATGCGATTGAAGCTGAGTTTGATATCAGTGCTGAAGGAATTCCTCTGGTGGGTGACAATTTGCGAGACTTGGAAGCCGGCCTGAGCAAAGGCTGTGTGCCAATGTTGGTGAAAACCGGGAATGGCCAAGACACTCTAAACTCACTGGTTGCCAAGCCTAATGAGGCCTTCAATAGCTTATTGGCCTTTGACGATCTCGCTACTGCCGCGCAACACATTATTGAAAACTTCTAATGACTGCTCTTCGTTCTTTTCTCTATTATTTAGTCAATATTCCCTACGGTATGATTTGTGGCTTGCTCGGCGTTTTACTGCTGGTCGCGCCCTACAGCTTTCGCTATAAGGTTGTTACTAGCTGGAACCGCGTGTCAGTTTCATGGATGCGAACAATTTGTGGCGTTCAGTACGAGATTATCGGCGCTGAAAATGTACCTGAAGGCCCATACGTTGTTTTGGCAAAACATCAAAGTGATTGGGAAACCCTGTTTTTGCAATATCACTTTGCTCCAGTCAGCACCATATTAAAGAAGGAGCTGCTCAGAATTCCATTTTTTGGATGGGGTTTGGCCAGCCTGAAACCTATTGCTATCGATCGCAGTAACCCTCGTGAAGCCATTAAGCAATTAAAGCGCTTGGGCCTACAGCGGATTGAAGAGGGCAACAATGTATTGGTTTTTCCTGAAGGCACGAGAATGGCCTTTGGTGAAACTGGGAATTATGCAAGAGGCGGGGCTGATATTGCCTGCTCTGCCGGAGTACCTATTATTCCGGTAGCCCACAATGCTGGCTTATGTTGTCCGCCACGTTCTTATATGAAGTACTCCGGGAAAATTACCGTTTCTATTGGTAAACCCATCGATTCCACCAATAAAACCAGTCGTGAGCTCACCGCAGAAGTGAAAGATTGGATAGAAAACGAAATTGCTAATATGGACAAAGCAAAAGGCAGGAGTTGAGGGAAAACTTATATAATTCTCAATAAGGAACCCGACACTTGTCCGGTGTTGGCCTTTCAAGACTCGCTGTTCGTCGGTCACTCTCGGCTCCTGCCTTCCGTGACACTTGCTCATCCTTGTGCATCGTCCATGGCCGCTCCACGTCGGCTCCTGCCTCCGAGGGTCTTGAAAGGCCAACACCGGACAAGCACCTACCACCGTACTCCGTCTCTACCTATTGAGAACTTCCAAGGATTTTCTCTAAGCCATTGATAATTAATGATTTTATTTATCAACGGCTTAGATTTGAGCAGCTTGAATATATCTAAGACTCTACATACTAGTCAATATTTATACATCAAGGTTTGCAACCGCCAGAGCATTGGTCTCAATAAAGTCGCGTCGTGGTTCCACGTGATCACCCATTAAGGTAGTGAAAATCTGGTCAGCCGCAACAGCATCTTCAATTGTCACACGCAGCATACGACGAGTCTCAGGGTCCATGGTGGTTTCCCATAGCTGACTGGGGTTCATCTCACCTAGGCCTTTATAGCGCTGGATATTGTAACCACGCTTTGACTCTTTCATCAGCCAATCGAGGGCCTCTTTAAAGGAAGTCACGTCGGCACGGCGCTCACCGCGCTGAATATAAGCGCCCTCTTCAATCAGGCCATCTAAGGTTTCGCCCAATTTTACAATTGAAGCGTACTCACCAGACTGGAAGAAATCGTGTGCAAAGTGATGGTCTGTAGGTACACCATGAGCCACAATGCGAACGGTTGGCAAGAATAGGTGACGTTCAGTATCTTCTTTTACAAGAATCTCGTAGCTGTGACTACCGCCCTGTAAATTCAAGCTCAGTCTAGCTAAAAGCTGATCACACCACTGCTGAATGTGACCCTGATCTGTCAGATGTTCTTTTGTTAAGGCGGGCTGATAGATCATCTGCTCAAGCACTGCGGCTGGGTACAAACGTGATAAGCGATCAATAGTACTCATCACAGCTCTATACTGAGTAACCAGCACAGAAAGCCCCTCACCGCCTATACCGGGGGCTTCTGGGTTCAGATGCAGCTGGGTATTGTCCATAGCCGCTTGCGTGAGGTATTCACTTAAGGATTCTTCATCTTTCAGATACTGCTCTTGCTTGCCTTTACTGATTTTGTACAGTGGTGGCTGAGCAATAAAGATATGGCCTCGTTCAACCAACTCTCGCATCTGGCGGAAGAAGAAGGTTAATAACAAGGTACGGATGTGAGAACCATCCACGTCCGCATCCGTCATGATAATAATGCTGTGGTAGCGCAGCTTGTCAGGGTTGAACTCAGATGTGCCTATGCCGCAACCTAAGGCTGTAATCAAAGTACCCACTTCGGCACTGGAAAGCATCTTATCAAAACGCGCTTTTTCAACATTAAGAATCTTACCTTTCAAAGGTAAGATAGCTTGGGTCTTACGCGCACGTCCCTGCTTTGCAGAACCGCCCGCAGAATCACCCTCCACTAGGTATATTTCAGATAAGGCTGGGTCTTTTTCCTGACAATCGGCCAACTTTCCTGGCAAGCCTGCAATGTCCAGAGCGCCCTTACGGCGAGTCATTTCACGAGCCTTTCGAGCGGCTTCACGGGCCCGCGCTGCATCTATCATTTTCTGCACAATAAGCTTGGCTTCACCAGGGCTTTCGAGCAAGTAATCTGTAAATGAAGCGCCCATTTCCTGCTCAACCGCTGTCTTCACTTCAGATGACACCAATTTGTCTTTTGTCTGTGAGGAGAACTTAGGGTCAGGAACTTTCACCGAAACAATGGCCGTTAAACCTTCTCGGGCATCATCTCCCGTGGTGTTTACTTTGGCATTTTTACTTAAGCCTTCGCGCTCAATATAGGTATTTAAACCTCGAGTAAGCGCAGCACGGAAACCTGCTAAGTGAGTACCGCCGTCCCGCTGAGGGATATTATTGGTGTAGCAATAGAGGTTTTCCTGGAAACTGTCGTTCCACTGTAAGGCCACTTCAACACCTACGCCGTCATCACGCTGTGTACTGAAGTGCATTACTTTGTTTATAGCGGTTTTGTTGGTATTAAGATATTCAACAAAGGCTCTCAAACCACCTTCATATTGATAAATGTCTTCTTTACCTGAGCGCTCGTCTTTAAGAACAATTCTGACACCGGAATTCAGGAAAGACAGCTCACGTAAACGCTTAGCCAACTGGTCAAAATGGAATTCAATATGGGTAAAGGTGCCTGGAGATGGCTTAAAATACAGTTCTGTACCAGAAGTTTCTGTATCACCAATAACTTCTAAGGGCGCCTGAGGAACACCATGAGCGTAAGTTTGTTCCCAAATCTTACCTTCACGACGGATAGTCAGCTTAAGTTCTTCTGATAAGGCGTTAACCACGGATACGCCCACACCGTGCAGGCCGCCAGATACCTTATAGCTGTTGTCATCAAACTTACCGCCAGCATGCAATACCGTCATGATCACTTCCGCGGCAGAGACACCTTCTTCATGCACTTCGGTAGGAATACCACGACCGTTATCACTAACCGTTATGGTTTCATTTGGGTGTATAACCACACGAATTTCGGAGCAATGGCCAGCCAAGGCTTCATCAATTGAGTTGTCGACAATTTCGAACACCATATGGTGCAAGCCTGATCCGTCGTCGGTATCACCGATATACATACCGGGCCGCTTACGAACTGCATCCAATCCCTTGAGGACTTTAATACTGGACGAGTCATAAGTAGTCTCTTCTGACATAATTCACTCCGATTTTAAGCACTATTAGTGTTTTCTTATGTAATTAGGTGTTTTCGCCATCGGCGACTACTACCCTTCCATGTTCCACGTGAAACACTTTTCGATTTACAGTAGGGTGTTCGGCCCAAACTGACTCTAAAGTATCTCTATCGACCCCCGTAATAAGGACCTGACAATCCATTTTTAACAGCCAACGTGCCATTATAGATTGAAAATCACTGTCTAGTTCTGCTGGCAGATCATCAATCAAAAACACACAACTACGTTGGGTTTGCTGGCTAAATACATAGCCCTGGGCTATACGTAATGCACAGACCAGTAATTTCTGCTGACCCCGTGACAGCACATCCGCGGCTAACTGCTTCCCCACCATTATCCGTAAATCGGCTCGATGAGGGCCCGCGTAAGTAAAACCCTGGCGCGAGTCTCTTTCAATAGTCTCCGCCAAAACCTCTTGAAGCGGCGTGTCTCTGTCCCAGCCTCTTTGGTAACTCAGCTTCAAATCATCCAAAGCAATAAATTCAGCGACCAAAGTTTCAAATACTGACAGGAACTGCTGAATGCGACTTTCTCGTAAGCTGTCTATCTTTTCAGCGAGTAGACAGAGCTCAAGGTCCCAAGGAGCCAATTCAGCAGCCGCTATTCTATCACGTCGGAGCAGACTATTGCGGTGTTTTAAACAGCGCTGTAGGCCTTTCCACGCGCTTAAGAATTCAGGTTCCACGTGGAACACTAACCAGTCGATAAACTGCCGCCTTTGCTTAGGGCTGCCCTCCAATAACTGAAAAGTTTGGGCATTAATCACCTGCACAGGCAAACATTCCGCTAAAGCTGATGCAGTGGAGACAGGCTCCCCATCCAATTTAAACAGGGAGTCTCCAGACCTCGACCTCATTACACCGACTTTTCGCAGCAAGTCACTTTCATGAACTGCGCCGAAAACTGTGAAATGATCATCTTCAGTGGATATTAAAGGTTTCAACTTATGACTGCGAAAGGACCGGCCCAGGCCCAATACTGATACGGCTTCCAGAACGCTTGTTTTACCACTGCCATTTTGGCCGTAAAACAAGTTAATGCGATTGGATAAATGAATATCCACCGCATTGAGGTTACGAAGAGAATTTACGGCCAGCCTTTGAAGTGGCACTAGCGCAGAACAACCATTGAAAAAGAGATCTACTTGAGCCTAAGTTTATAGGCGCATGGGCATAACTACATAGACTGCATCGCCGCCGTCAGGCTCTTCCACCAAGGCCGAGCTGTTTGAATCTGCAAGCGTAAGCTTGATATTTTCACCCGCGAGCACGTTACACACATCTTGCAGATAACTAACGTTGAAACCAATTTCCAAGCTATCGCCGCTATAGTCCACAGTTACCTGCTCTTCGGCTTCTTCCTGCTCTGGGTTATTAGCCACAATTGTTAATAAACCGTCAGACAACAATAAGCGAACGCCACGGTATTTCTCGTTGGACAAAATAGCGGTGCGGCCAAATGCTTGTTTTAATTCGCTGCGCGAACCGTAAACCAGCTTGTCTCCGCCTCGAGGTAACACTCGGTCATAATCAGGAAATTTGCCATCTACCAGTTTAGAGGTAAAGGTAAATTCTTCAGTTGTTGCACGAATATGATTGCTACCCAAAGTAAGCTCAACGAGGTTTTCACTATCGTCCATCAATCGAGCAAGTTCAATAACACCTTTCCGCGGTAAAATTGACTGCACCACGCCTTCAACATCAACCGCAAGTTCCCGCGTACACAAGGCCAAACGGTGACCGTCTGTGGCAACCGTGCGCAGCTGGTTCTGTTTAACTTCCCACAACATACCATTTAAATAATAACGAACGTCTTGCTGCGCCATTGCAAAAGCTGTGGCATCAATTAGGCGCTTAATCACATTTTGGGCACAAGAAAATTGCAGGTCACTGGGGCCGTCTTCCACATTGGGAAAGTCGTCAGCGGAAAGCGTTGAGAGCGTAAAGCGGCTGCGGCCACTTTTAACGATAACTCTTTGATTTTCTTCAATAAAACTTATTTCCGCACCATCGGGCAGAGAACGACATATATCCACAAACTTTCGCGCTGGTACCGTAATCTCACCGTCTTCACTGGGCTGATCTAGCTGAATACGACCTACAATCTCAACTTCTAAATCGGTTCCTGTCAACGACAGGCAGTTGTTTTCCAACACCACAAGCACATTTGATAACACAGGCAAGGTCTGACGCCGCTCAACAACACCAGCAACCAGTTGCAAAGGTTTTAAAAGCGCTTCGCGCGATACAGTGAATTTCATCGGATGGTCTCTTAGTCAACGTTTGTTATAAATTGATTATGTTGTCAGCGAACGCAGTAAATTATTCACGTCTTCGCGAATATCAGCGTCCTCTTCTCGTAACTGCTTAATCTTACGACATGCGTGTAAAACTGTCGTGTGGTCTCTACCACCAAAGGTCTCGCCTATTTCAGGAAGGCTGTGATTGGTGAGTTCTTTCGCCAATGACATGGCTACCTGTCTAGGCCTAGCCACTGAACGACTGCGACGCTTAGAGAGGAGGTCGCTCATTTTAATTTTGTAGTATTCAGCAACCACTCGTTGAATATTATCAATGCTCACCTGCTTGTCTTGCAAGGCCAGCAGGTCCTTCAGAGCTTCACGAACTAAGTCTACATCTATGTTGCGTGCAGTAAAGTGGGCGCTGGCGATAACCCTCTTCAAGGCACCTTCCAGTTCTCGCACGTTAGAACGTATACGCTGGGCAATAAAGAAAGCGGCTTCATGAGGCAAATCGATTTTCGCCTGCTCTGCCTTCTTCATTAATATAGCCACTCGAGTTTCTAACTCAGGAGGCTCTACCGCCACCGTCAAACCCCAGCCAAAGCGAGACTTCAAACGCTCTTCTAAACCGTTAATTTCTTTAGGGTAGCGATCACAGGTTAGTATTATTTGCTGCCCACCTTCTAGCAGAGCATTAAAGGTATGAAAGAACTCTTCTTGTGAACGCTCTTTACCGGCAAAAAACTGAATATCATCAATCAATAAAGCATCAACTGAGCGGTAGAAACGTTTAAAGTCATTGATAGCATTAAGTTGTAGCGCCTTAACCATATCGGCTACAAAACGCTCGGAATGTAAGTAGACAACTTTTGCATTAGGGTTTCTGTCGACCAATGCATTACCTACAGCGTGCATTAAGTGGGTTTTACCCAAGCCAACGCCACCGTATATAAACAAAGGGTTATAGGCACCACCAGGGTTTTCAGCAACCTGCCTAGCGGCCGCTAAACCCAACTGGTTCGATTTACCTTCAACAAAGCTCGGAAAAGTAAAACCTTCATTTAAGAAACTGCGGTGCTTCAGGCTACCTTCAACATCAACATCTCTATTTCCCTGGGGGCGCACAGGCGCTGGTCCAGGCTCGCGAGTATTTCTGACATTAGTGTTATTTCTAGGAGCGGCTCGATTAACAAAGCCATTTTCTTGTGCGTCTAACTGGGTGCTGGTGCTGTCTACTCTAGGCGACACCTGAGCGGCCGGAGAGCGACGTTGAAAGCGAACGGCCTGACGAGCCGCAATATCAATAACCACTTCCAAACCAGGGCCAATATTAGTATCTGTGCCGTCGTTTAATTCCGAGGCAAATTGACTCACTAACTCTTCTATGCGGTGAAGGAATTTATCGGAGACCCAATCTAATATGAAACGATTAGGCGCAAGCAGACGCAACTGACCCGTCGCGTTCTCATTATCGACTTTTAAAGGCCGTATCCAAGTATTAAATTGCTGTGTTGGCAACTCATCTTGAAGACTGCTCACACACTTATTCCAGATAGATTCTGGCACTAGACCCCCAAACATTCTTATTCTTGCGAAAAGCCGGATATTTTAACCCCGACTACAAAAGTTATCCACATATAATAAGAAAAGATTTTCGAGTTCGTCAGAGCTCTTAGAATAAATTAATGATTAATTTCAGTTGTTTATAGACTTATCCAATGCAAGTAAAATCCACAGTATAAGTACAAATGGCGATTAAATTTTAGCCCTACCTGTGCATAACTCTGTGTGTAAGTTCTGTATAGGCTGGGCAAAAGCGGGTATTTATCACTAATTTTGGAAAACCCTATAAATAAACACTAAAGGCATTGATTTGAGGGCCACAATTCTTTAAAATCCCGCGTCTTTCTGCACCCTAAAGTGCAAAAACAGTGATTTGTAGTTTGTCTCCTTCTATATAGAAGCAGTACTTAACCACAAGTTTTTACTAGAATTCTCCGATCGGTAGGTAGTTCAATGAAAAGAACATTTCAGCCAAGCGTACTTAAGCGCGCTCGCACTCACGGTTTCCGTGCTCGTATGGCAACTAAAGGCGGCCAAAAAGTTATAGCACGTCGTCGTGCTAAAGGTCGTCAGAAGCTAGCGGCTTAACCGATCTTTCTTGTAGGTCGCTGGGGTGTCCAGTCAAGCGTTCGGTAAATCCTTACGTCTGCTTAACGCCAGTGACTTTCAAGCTGTCTTTGACGACCCTCCTTTTCGTGCTTCTCATAAGCACTTCTTGATACTTGCCCGACACAATAACCTGTCGCATTCGCGCATGGGTCTTGTTATTGCCAAAAAAAATATCCGCCTTGCCGTAAACCGTAATCTCATTAAACGCCTAATTAGAGAATCGTTCCGCACAGAACAGCAGAACTTAGTTGGTTTTGATGCTATTGTTCTGGCTCGTCGCGGTATGGACGGCCTTGAAAATGCCGACCTCAGCGCCCAATTAGGTAAACAGTGGCAGCGCATTGCCCGAAAGGCATCAAAGGACACCAAGGCTGAGTCGTGAGCTGGACACTAATTAAACTGATACATATCTATCGCTATCTACTTAGCCCGTGGATAGGTAACCAGTGTCGCTTCTACCCAACCTGCTCCCACTATGCCGAAGGCGCTATAAAACAACACGGTGGCCTAAAAGGCAGCTATTTAACCCTAGTGCGTTTATCAAAATGTCACCCCTGGCATTCAGGTGGCATTGACCTTGTACCGGGTACCCATCAACACTCAAACAATACAGACTTAACTCATGGCAAAAACTAAACTAGATTGGCAACGAAATTTACTGTTGGCCGCAATGGCTGCCACAGTCTTTATGCTCATTAATGAATGGAGTGATTTTCAAGATCGCCGGATTCCCGTGGTTAATACTGAAACAACCACAAGCTCAACGCCACTTGCAGTACCGAGTGAACTTAGCTCCAGCAGTACAACGGAAGATATTCCCTCAGACCCCGATGTTGTACAAGCAGTAGTAAATACTCCCGCTCAGAACAACCAAAAGCTTGTCCATATTAAAACAGACAGCTTGGACATGCTGATTGATACTCAGGGCGGTGATATCGTTAAGGTGGGCCTACCGCGTCACTACGCAGCGCTCAATACTCCTAACTCTCCGTTCATCCTGCTCAACCGCACTGACAATCAAACCTACATAGCAAAAAGTGGCTTGATTGGTAAAAACGGTACCGACACCAGTGCTGGCCGACCTGTGTTTAAGGTTAGCCAAAATGAGTTCATCATGGGTGATGGCTCCGATACTTTAGTTGTAGACCTGAGTTTTCAACAAGCTACTGCCAACATCATCAAGCGTTTCACCTTTACTCGTGGTGACTATTTGGTGAATGTTGAATACATTATTGAAAACCTTGGCAGTGATACTTGGCAAGCCAACTTCTATGGTCAACTCAATAGAGACTCCCACGACCCAGTGGTAAGTGGTGGCGGAATGGGCATGGCCCCTTTCCTAGGCGCAGCTCTAACAACTAAGGAAAAAAATTACAGCAAATTTACCTTTGACGATTTAGCTGATGCCAGTGTTAAAGAAACCGTAGATGGCGGTTGGGTTGCCATGGTTCAACACTATTTCCTCAGCGCTTGGATCGCCAATCCCGATCAGAGCAATACCTTTGAATTGAAACAGCAAGGTAATAATGATCTTTACCTGATGCGATACATTTCACCTAAAACAGAAATTGCGGCGGGCACTACTGGTACCATTACCTCGTCTTTTTATGCGGGACCAAAAGACGTCTACCGCTTAGAAGAAATTGCCCCCTACCTAGATCTAACTGTTGATTACGGTTTCCTTTGGTGGATCGCAAAACCTATCTTCCGCTTTCTGCACTTCATCTATAGCTACATTGGCAATTGGGGCTTCTCAATTATATTGCTGACAGTGAGCATCAAAGCAGTATTTTTCCATCTCTCGGCTACAAGCTACCGTTCAATGGCGAAGATGAGAAAAATACAGCCAATGATGGCCGAACTGAAAGAGCGCATGGGTGACGACAAACAGAAAATGTCTACCGAGCTCATGAAGCTCTATAAGAAAGAAAAAGTAAATCCACTTGGCGGCTGTTTGCCAATACTCGTACAGATGCCGGTATTTATTTCTCTATACTGGGTATTGATGGAAAGCGTTGAATTGCGCCACACGCCTTTCTTGGGATGGATTCAAGATTTGTCGGTTAAAGACCCAATCTTTATCTTGCCTCTGATCATGGGCTTAACCATGTGGATTCAACAAAAACTAAACCCAACGCCTCCAGACCCCATGCAGGCGCGTGTTATGCAGATGATGCCTATTGTGTTTACCTTTATGTTTTTGTGGTTCCCTGCTGGCCTAGTACTGTACTGGGTTGTGAACAATACCTTGTCTATTATTCAGCAGTATATTATTACCAAACAAATTGAAAACGCGGATACCTGATCAAAGCTCTTGTGTGCAAACACAATAGTTAAGTCATACACTAAAGGGGTGCTTTTTTAGCATCCCTTTTTTTATTGTTAAAATTAAGGAAATAATTGTGTCTGATCATTTCAATAACGACACCATCGCCGCTATTGCCACAGCCCCAGGTCGGGGTGGAGTTGGCATCGTTAGAATTTCAGGCAAAGCCGCGAAACCTTTAACAAAAGCACTCATTGGTAAAAACCTGAGTCCGCGCTACGCGCATTTTGGTCCTTTCCTAGGAAAAAATCAGGAAGTCATTGATGAGGGCATCGCGCTATTTTTTGAAGGCCCCAACTCTTTTACCGGTGAAGATGTTTTGGAACTTCAAGGCCATGGCGGCCCAGTCATTCTCGATCTACTGCTGCAAGAAGTTACCCGTCAAGGTGTTCGCTTAGCACGGCCAGGAGAGTTCTCAGAACGAGCTTTCATGAACGACAAACTAGACTTGGCCCAAGCAGAGGCCATTGCCGACCTAATTGATGCCAGCTCCGCGCAGGCGGCAAGAAATGCTCTTCACTCACTGCAGGGGGCTTTCTCAGTAAAAATACAAAGCTTGGTTGAGGCTCTTATTCAATTGAGAATTTATGTTGAAGCGGCTATTGATTTTCCCGAAGAAGAAATTGATTTCCTAACAGATGGAAAAGTCTCGAATGATTTGAATAGTATTATTCATCAACTAAGCCAAGTTTTTTCTGAGGCAAAACAAGGCGTCTTGGTACGGGAGGGAATGACCGTGGTTATTGCAGGGCGACCCAATGCCGGTAAATCCAGCTTACTGAACCTCTTGGCCGGGCGTGAAACCGCTATTGTAACCAACATCGAAGGCACCACTCGGGATATATTGAGAGAACATATTCATATCGATGGCATGCCCTTACATATTATAGATACAGCTGGCCTCAGAGAGAGCCCTGACGAGGTTGAGCGAATTGGTATAGCACGAGCTTGGCAAGAGATTGAAAACGCTGACAGAGTGCTGTTAATGGTAGACAGTGAGAAAACGCCAAACTTTGACCCGCAATCCATTTGGCCTGAATTTGTTAATCGCCTGCCTGACCCCTCTCGCTTGACGGTTATCGCCAATAAAGCTGACCTGTCCCAGCTAAACCCTGGCTTAATCAATGACTCACCTACAGTAATCGCTATCAGCGCACACACCGGAGAGGGCATAGAAACACTTCAACAGCACCTGAAAGACGTTATGGGTTTCACTGGCGCCAACGAAGGCGGGTTCACTGCACGTCGACGCCACTTAGACGCCCTAGAGAGAGCAGAAGAGCTCTTACTGACTGGAAAACAACAACTGCAATCTTATGCCGCAGGCGAGTTATTGGCTGAAGATCTCAGACAAGCTCAAAATGCACTCTCTGAAATCACTGGTGAATTCACCTCTGATGACCTTCTAGGAAGAATATTTTCAAGTTTTTGCATTGGAAAATAGAACCCACAACTTCCTAAAAAACGGAAAATAGACCAAATCTTGAGAATTTTCTGCCAATTATGGGCCTGTATAAAAATAATTTAAAAAAAATTATTGGTCCATAAACCCCTCAAAACACTGCCTACAAAACCACCTCCAATAGACTTTTCCCGTGATATTCATAGGAGTTACATAGCTTATCCACACTCATTCACAGGTTTATCCCCTAAATCCTTGTAATTTAAGGGTATTTCCATAATTTCATTTTCGCCCTGTGGATAAGTATGTGCACGCACTGTCATTAAAGGTGTGGATGGAAAAGTGAATAAAATAGCAATCTCTAAGGCCAGTGGATAAGTAGCGTTTCTATCACCAGCTTTTTATCAGCTTTGCGGCAGGATATTACGGCTTTATCCGAGCACTTATCATTATCCTAATACCTTGAATAGTATAAGGTTTTTTACTTTACACACAGAAAAGGTCCGCCCTAATAGTAGTAACAATAATAATCTCTTTATATATATCTATATAAATATATATATAAATCTTTAAAACAAATTTATTCATAATTTCAAAACAAGAATCGAAGTCTGAACAAGTTTTGTACAAAGCTAATAAACCTGCCTATAATGCCCACCCTTTTTCCGGCGCTCCGTTTGTATTTGCGCTGAAGCGATGACCTATGGCGAGTAAGACCTTATGAATTACCCAGATCATTTTGATGTGATCGTCATCGGTGGCGGTCATGCCGGTACCGAAGCAGCGCTGAGCGCTGCGCGTATGGGCTCAAAAACCCTACTGCTGACTCACAACATCGAAACATTGGGACAAATGTCTTGTAACCCAGCGATTGGCGGCATCGGCAAAAGCCACTTGGTGAAAGAGATTGACGCCTTAGGTGGCGCAATGGCTCTAGCAGCCGACAAAGGCGGTATCCAATTTCGAGTATTAAACGCTCGAAAAGGCCCTGCGGTGCGCGCCACCCGAGCACAAGCCGACCGCGTGCTTTACAAAGCTGCCATTCGTGAGACTCTTGAAAATCAACCAAATCTCTCGATTTTTCAACAATCTGCAGACGATCTCGTCATGAGCAATGGCAAGGTCACCGGGGTTGTTACACAAATGGGGCTCAAGTTTTCGGCAAAAACCGTGGTGTTAACAAGCGGAACATTCCTAGGTGGATTAATCCACATTGGTATGGAAAATCACAGTGGTGGTCGCGCGGGAGACCCACCTGCCATCGCCCTAGCCCATCGTCTACGCGAACTTATGCCTAGAGTTGATCGCTTAAAAACTGGAACCCCGCCAAGAATAGACGCTCGCAGTGTTGATTTTTCCGGCTTGCAGGAGCAGTGGGGTGAAGATCAAACGCCGTTTATGTCTTATTTGGGGAAACCGGAAGACCACCCTGAGCAAGTGTGTTGTTGGATCACTCACACGAATCAGTCCACTCACGACATCATTCGTTCGGGTATGGACCGCTCGCCAATGTATACCGGTGTAATCGAAGGCGTTGGGCCACGTTACTGTCCGTCCATTGAAGACAAAATTAATCGTTTCGCCGATAAAGATTCTCATCAAATATTTATCGAGCCGGAAGGCTTGAATACCCATGAATTATATCCCAACGGTATTTCAACCAGCTTGCCTTTCGATGTGCAGATGGATCTTGTTCGCTCCATCAAGGGTTTTGAAAATGCTCATATCACACGACCTGGTTACGCCATTGAGTATGATTACTTTAACCCGCAAGATTTAAAATTCACTCTGGAAACCAAGGCTGTTCAAGGTCTATTTTTCGCAGGCCAAATTAACGGCACAACCGGTTATGAAGAAGCGGGTGCACAAGGTTTATTAGCGGGAATTAACGCGTCTTTGCAAGCGAGCGAAAAAGGCACATGGTCACCACGTCGCGACGAAGCTTATCTTGGAGTGTTGGTTGACGACTTAATTACCATGGGCACGAAAGAACCTTACCGTATGTTTACCAGTCGTGCGGAATATCGTTTGTTGCTGCGTGAAGACAATGCTGACACACGCTTGACTGAACAGGGGCGAGCATTGGGTTTAGTGTGCGAAGAACGCTGGGCTCAGTTTTCTGACAAAAAAGAACAAATTGTTTTGGAAAATCAAAGGTTGAAAGAAACTTGGATTCAACCGGCGAGTGCGGAAGCAAAAAGTTTAGAGAGTAAAGCAACATCTACTCTTAACCGTGAATACAGTTTACATGATTTGCTAAAACGCCCAGAATTTACTTATGCCGATATCGCTGGTTTAAAAGGTGAAGCGCACAGCAACAAGCAAGTTGCTGAGCAAGTTGAAATTTCCGCAAAATATGCAGGTTACATTAGTCGTCAGAGCGATGAGATAGAACGTCTACGTGCTCATGAAAATACGGCCATACCCGCTGACTTTGATTTCTCAACTGTTGAGGGATTGTCAAACGAAGTAAAACAAAAACTCAGCGAATCTCGCCCTGAAACGCTGGCGCGTGCTTCCCGCATTCAGGGTGTAACACCTGCAGCAGTTTCTCTGTTATTGGTCTACCTGAAAAAAAGAGGTCTGTTAAAAAAATCTATGGCGAGTGTTTCGTGAGTAATAAAGCAATTAGCGAAGAACAGTCCGAAAAATTGCGAAAAAAAATATCCCAAGGTATTGATACTTTGGGTCTAGATGTTAGTGAAGAAAAAATTGACGCCTTACTCGCCTACCTTAAACTCTTTCATAAGTGGAATAAGACTTACAATTTGTCTGCGATTCGCAAACCAGAAGAGATGGTTCATCGTCACTTGCTCGACAGTTTAAGCGTCGTGAAGCACATACAGGGCGAGCGCATTATTGATGTGGGCACTGGGGGCGGATTACCTGGCATTCCCCTAGCGATTATTTTTCCCGATAAAAAATTTACCCTTTTGGACAGTAATGGAAAAAAAACACGCTTTTTATTCCAAGTAAAAACCAGTCTAAAACTGACCAACCTAAATATCGAAAACTGTCGAGTAGAAGCCTACCAGCCCTCTATAAAATATAATGCCGTGGTGAGCCGAGCTTTTGCCAGCATCAAAGACATGTTGGACGGGTGCCATCATCTCTTAACTCGTGAGGGAGTGTTTTTGGCAATGAAGGGCCAGTTTCCGGAGGAAGAGTTGAGTGTGCTGGAAAAACACTATAAGGTCGTTGATTCCTTTGAGTTGACGGTTCCGGGCAGTGAAGGGGAGCGTCATTTGCTGGTAATAGAAGATACTGGCTCTACAACTTGATCATGCATTTTATGAGTTATACCAATCATGAGTGAAACTAAAATTTACGCCATAGCCAATCAGAAAGGCGGCGTGGGTAAAACGACTACCTGTGTTAATTTGGCGGCGTCCTTAGTGGCGACAAAAAAAAAGGTTTTACTGGTCGATTTAGACCCCCAGGGCAATGCCACTATGGGCAGTGGTATCAGTAAAAATGAACTTGAATATTCAATTTACGATGTGCTCGCGAATTATAGACCGATCTTAGACACCCTTCAGATGTCGGAATCAGGTGCTTATCAAGTACTGCCTGCAAATGGAGATTTAACGGCGGCCGAAGTTGAAATGTTGGCCATGGAAGACAAAGAGTACCTGTTGAGCAAGGCGCTTAAACCGCTAATCTCACAATTCGACTATATATTGATAGACTGCCCGCCCTCTTTAAATATGCTGACGCTCAACGCAATGGTTGCCTGCAATGGCGTGATTATTCCCATGCAGTGTGAATACTATGCCCTTGAGGGCTTGTCTGCATTGGTTGAAACTATCAATCAGGTCCAGACTTTAAATCCAAAATTGAAAATTGAAGGTATATTGCGAACCATGTATGACCCCCGAAATAGCCTGACCACAGATGTCAGCGCTCAATTGGCGGAATATTTTGGCGACAGCTTGTACCGCACCTGCATCCCGAGAAATGTTCGTCTCGCGGAAGCCCCCAGTTATGGTCAACCCGCTTTGATCTATGACCGACAGTCAAAAGGCGCTATCGCCTATTTGGCAATGGCTGGAGAAATGATTCGACGGAATGAAGCTGTTGAAACTTGTACAGCCTAAATGACTAATACACGTAAGATATCTCAAGAATTTAAAAACACGGCGAAGGTTTAGTAAGGCATATGGCGGGAAAACGAAAAGGCTTGGGCAAGGGCTTAAATGCTTTGTTGGGGGCGAGTGCTGATAAGGCGCCAAGTGAGGCCATTGCAGCAGTGACTTCGCATGAGCCTGGTCAAGACGGCAAGTTAGCGAATATACCGGTTGAATTCATCTCCCGCGGCAAATACCAGCCCCGCCGAGATATGGTTCCCGCAGCACTTGAAGAGTTGGCTGAGTCAATTAAAGTTCAAGGCGTCATGCAACCCATTGTGGTTCGTCCCATTGGAGAGGCGAAATACGAAATTATTGCCGGTGAACGTCGTTGGCGTGCAGCGCAAATGGCGGGCTTGGACAGTATTCCAGCGGTAATACGCGATGTGCCTGATGAAGCCGCCATTGCCATGGCGCTTATTGAAAATATACAGCGAGAAGATCTTAACCCAATCGAAGAAGCGGTAGCCCTTAAGCGCTTTCAAGACGAATTTGAGTTAACGCACCAGGAAGTTGCCACGGCAGTGGGTAAGTCTAGAACCACGGTAACAAACCTTCTGCGCCTGATTGCTCTCTGTGATGAGGTTAAAAAGCTACTGGAACACGGTGATTTGGAGATGGGTCACGCTCGCTGTTTGCTGACACTAGATGATCACACCCAGCGAGATATTGCCCGACAAGTGGTCGCGAAGGGCCTTTCCGTTCGTCAAACAGAAGCATTGGTGCGCCAACAAGTCCAATTGCAAGACAGTAAAGAGACTCCAGCCCCAAAAATAGACCCCAATATCAAGCAGCTTGAAGAGCGGCTGTCTGAACAGGTGGGCGTGCCAATCGCTATTCAACACTCCGCCAAAGGCAAAGGTAAATTGGTTTTTAACTACAGCAGCCTTGATGAATTGGACGGAATTCTCAATCATTTGAACTACAAAGCCCAATAAACCCCTCAATGCGTCGATTATCGGGGTATTGGTTGAATACCACGAGTTAAGACCCTATAATTCGGCTCGCGCGACTGCGGGTGGTTATTTAATACCGCATTGAGCGCAAGATTGACCGGCGAAAGAAGTAGTAAAAATGGTGGGACGACACAAGCTAAGTCACAGAGCGTACAGATAAAAGCCGCCATGACTAGCATAAAGAAACCTTCGGTTTATCGAGTAGCATTGATTCAGGCCTGTATTTTGGCCATTCTCTGTGCGGCTCTTGCTCTAGTGGGCAAAACTGAGGCGTTTTCCGCCTTTTTGGGTGGTCTTCTGTGCTTGATTCCCCAAGCCTATTTCACGGTTTATGCCTGGCAATATACAGGCTCCCGGTCTTCACAACTGGTAGCGCGAGGTTTTTATCGCGGCGAAGTTGGAAAGTTTGTATTAACCCTAGTGGGCTTTGCCATAGTGTTTAGCCGGGTAGAAACACTAGAACCACTGATTTTATTTGGTGTGTACGGGCTTATGCTAGTAGTGCAGTGGGTGGTAAATGCATCACTCATTCGAGCTCATCAACAGGGAAGTAATCAATCTTAAAGAAGCATTAACTGTGTATTTGGCCCTTTGGTCGAGTTAACATTTAAAACTTTTTTTAATTTTAACTAATTGATTTATATCAATTAAACCAACATAAGGTGCTTGATAGACGATGGCAAGCGAAGGGCAAAGTGTAACTGGATATATCCAACACCACCTGCAGAACCTGGCCTATGGCAAATTGCCAGAAGGCTATGAGCGTTTAGACGCTGAAGGTCATGTAAGCAGTGTTTTAACGCAAGATACTTGGACCATAGCGCACACCGCTCAAGAAGCGGCCGATATGGGATTCTGGGCAGTGCATGTTGATACCTTGGGCTGGTCATTAGCTCTGGGTTCAATTTTCTGCTTGGTCTTTGCAAGGGTGGCGAAAAATGCCACTGCTGGTGTTCCCCGGGGCATGCAAAGCTTTGTTGAGCTCATCGTTGAATTCATCAACAGCACCGTAAATGATACTTTTCACCATAAAAACCGCTTAGTTGCGCCTATGGCTCTAACGATATTTGTTTGGGTCTTTATGATGAACCTTATGGATTTAGTGCCCATTGACTGGCTGCCCTTGGCCGCCGCTCAAGTGACCGGCGATCCCCACTTATTCTTCAAAGTTGTGCCCACTACCGACCCCAATGCCACTCTAGGTATGGCTATCGGTGTGTTCTTGCTGATGATTTTCTTTAGCATTAAGAACAAAGGCATTGGTGGCTTTATGCGCGAGTTGGCGCTACACCCCTTTAATCACCCTGTAATGATTCCTTTCAACCTGTTCCTTGAAATTGTGGGCCTTATCGCCAAGCCAATTTCACTGGGCCTGCGATTGTTTGGCAACCTTTATGCCGGTGAAATGATCTTTATCCTGATTGCACTTCTATACAGCGCCGGTCTTATCTGGGGTGTTGGTGGCGCGATTATGCAATTGGGCTGGGCAATATTCCATATTTTGGTTATTACCTTGCAAGCGTTTGTATTCATGGTGTTAACCACGGTTTATATGGCCATGGCGCACGATGTTGATGAAGAACACTAGAATTTTTACTTTAACTTTTTAACTTTAACTACTACCTCTTAATTGGGAGAACACAATGGAAGCACTTGGTTTAGTATACGTAGCGAGCGCACTGCTGATCGGTTTGGGCGCACTGGGTACAGCTATCGGTTTTGGTTTGTTGGGCGGCAAATTGCTCGAAGGTTCTGCACGTCAGCCTGAACAGGGTCCTGCTTTGCAAGGCAAAATGTTCTTGATGGCTGGTCTGCTTGATGCCGTGCCTATGATTGGTGTTGGTATTGGCATGTACCTGATCTTTGTTGTTGCACCTGGCCTGGTAGGCTAATACCCACCCCACTTACTAACAATTAGAGGTGTCGGTGTGAATATTAACTTGACCTTGATCGGCCAAACAATTTCATTTGCCATGTTCGTATGGTTTTGTATGAAGTTTGTATGGCCTGCGTTGCTCGGCGTAATGCAAGAGCGCGAAACAAAAATTGCCAATGGCCTCGAAGCCGCTGACATGGCTGACAAAGATTTAGAGCTCGCTAAGCAAAAAGCGGCTCAGAACCTACGCGAAGCAAAAGAGCAGGCTGCCACTATTGTGGAGCAGGCCAACAAGCGTGGTGTTCAAATCGTTGAAGAAGCTAAAGAAGCTGCCAGAGCTGAAGGTGATCGCCTGAAGACGGCGGCTAAAGCTGAAATCGAACAAGACGCTAACCGTGCAAAAGAAGAATTGCGCGGCAAAGTAGCGGCTTTGGCGCTTGCGGGCGCTGAGCAGGTACTGCAGGCAACTATCGATGATAAGGCCCACAGCGAGCTGGTTAATAAACTGGCGGCAGAGCTTTAAGCGAGGACTATCATGGCTGAACTAACAACCTTAGCTCGACCTTACGCAAAAGCGGCATTTGAATATGCACTTGCCGCTAATCAACTGCAGACTTGGTCTGAAATGTTGGCGTTGGCAGCGGCTGTGGCACAGCAAGATGGTATTGGCGAAGTATTGGGTTCACCAGGGATGACCACAGAGCAAAAAGGTAGCGCGTTTACCGATGTATGTGGTGATCAGCTTGATGACAAAGCCCGTAACTTTGTTTTTGTCTTGGCAGGCAATCAGCGTATTGCGCTGTTGCCAGAAATTCGTCAACTGTTTGAGTTGATGAAGGCGAACCAAGAGAAAACTATCGATGTGGCCGTTACCACAGCATTTGAGCTGTCGGATGAGCTAGAAACTAAATTGGCGGAGGCACTCAGTGCCAAGTTGGACCGCAACGTAAAAGTAAGCAGAGAACTTGATAAAAGTTTGCTGGGAGGCGCAGTTATTCGCGCTGGTGATACGTTAATAGACGGTTCGGTGCGTGGTCGTTTGGCCAAGCTCGCCGAAGCAATGAACTCCTGATCCGCGAACGCGGATTAAGGTATTGAGGAACAGAGCATGCAGCAACTGAATCCTTCAGAAATCAGCGAGATTATCAAATCTCGTATCGATGGTCTTGAAGTGAAGACTGAAGCCCAAAACGAAGGTACTGTGGTTTCCGTAACCGACGGTATTATTCGCATCCACGGCTTAGCCGATGTGATGTATGGCGAAATGGTCGAGTTTAACGACGGTGTTTACGGAATGGCTCTTAACTTAGAGCGCGATTCTGTAGGTGTTGTTGTCTTGGGTGACTACCGAGGTGTGGCGGAAGGCCAAACCTGTAAATGTACTGGTCGTATTCTTGAAGTGCCAGTAGGTCCTGAATTGCAGGGTCGTGTTGTAGACGCCTTGGGCAACCCAATCGACGGCAAAGGTCCTTTAGGTACCACCAAAACTGACGCAATTGAAAAAATTGCCCCAGGTGTTATTGCACGTCAAAGTGTTGATCAGCCTGTGCAGTTAGGTTTAAAAGCCATTGACGCCATGGTGCCAGTAGGTCGCGGTCAGCGCGAACTGATTATTGGTGACCGTCAAACTGGTAAAACGGCTATTGCGATCGATGCGATCATCAACCAGAAAAATACTGGCGTAAAGTGTATTTACGTTGCTATTGGCCAGAAAGCTTCTTCTATTGCGGCAGTTGTTCGCAAGCTTGAAGAGCACGGTGCCATGGACCACACAATTGTGGTTGCAGCATCTGCCTCTGACCCTGCGGCTATGCAGTTCTTGGCGCCCTTCGGTGGCTGTACCATGGGCGAGTACTATCGCGACCGTGGTGAAGACGCACTGATTATTTATGATGATTTAACCAAGCAAGCTTGGGCTTATCGTCAAATCTCCCTATTGCTGAAGCGCCCACCAGGCCGTGAAGCTTATCCGGGTGACGTTTTCTATCTACACTCCCGTTTATTGGAGCGCGCCTCTCGCGTAAATGCCGTTCATGTTGAAAAACTGACTAACGGTGAAGTGAAAGGCCAAACGGGTTCATTGACGGCTTTGCCTATCATCGAAACTCAGGCTGGTGACGTATCGGCATTTGTACCTACCAACGTAATTTCGATTACCGATGGTCAGATCTTCTTGGAAACAGACTTGTTTAACTCCGGTATTCGTCCGGCGATGAACGCAGGTATTTCTGTTTCTCGAGTGGGTGGTGCAGCGCAAACTAAAGTGATTAAGAAGTTGTCAGGTGGTATTCGTACAGCCTTGGCACAATATCGCGAGCTTGCAGCCTTCTCACAGTTTGCCTCAGATTTGGACGATGCTACCAAGGCCCAGTTGGACCACGGTGAGCGCGTAACTGAATTGATGAAGCAGAAGCAGTATTCACCGCAATCTCTCGCAGAGATGGGTGTGGTTCTGTATGCCGCAAACGAAGGTTACTTGAACGATATTGAAGTGGCCAAGATTGGTGACTTCGAAGCCGCCCTACTGTCTTACATGAACAGCGAAAATGCTGAATTGATGAAGAAAGTGAATGATACCGGCGACTACAGCGATGAAATCGTAAACGGTTACAAAGCAGCGCTGGAAAAATTCAAGTCTACCCAGACTTGGTAATCCGACTATTTTAAATCGAGTCAGAATTTGTTTGGGGGCCTAAATGGCAGGCGGAAAGGAAATACGTACTCAGATATCGAGTATTAAAAGTACGCAAAAGATCACCAGCGCCATGGAAATGGTTGCAGCGAGCAAAATGCGCAAAGCACAAGAGCGCATGCAGCTTGGCAAGCCTTACGCACAGCGCATTCGCGCTGTTGTGGGGCATATTGCCAATGCCAACCCGGAATATAAGCACCTGTATTTGCAGGAGCGTGAAGTAAAACGCGTAGGCTTTATCTTGGTGTCGAGCGATCGTGGCCTTTGTGGCGGTTTGAACACTAATCTGTTCAAAGCGGCCATCAAGTCTATGAAAGAGTGGCACGACCAAGATATTGAAATCGATCTGTGTTTGATCGGAGCCAAAGCGTCAGCCTTCTTTAAAAGTTACGGTGGCAATGTTGTAGCCGCAGTGCGTGATCTGGGTGAAGCGCCCAGCGTATCCGACTTGATCGGCAGTGTTAAAAATATGCTCGACGGCTATGCCGAGGGCCGAGTTGATAAGCTGTTTCTGGTGGGTAACGAATTTGTTAACACCATGACACAGAGTCCATATGTCAACCAGTTGCTGCCGTTACAAGCGGACGATAATGAACAACTAAAGCACAGTTGGGACTATCTTTACGAACCAGAAGCCTCAGTAATTTTGGAAGGCTTGTTAACTCGATATATTGAGTCACAAGTTTACCAAGCTGTTGTGGAGAATGGAGCGTGTGAGCAGGCCTCGCGGATGATTGCGATGAAGAGCGCAACCGATAACGCCGGCGACCTGATCAGCGATTTGCAATTGGTCTACAACAAGGCCAGACAGGCGGCGATTACGCAAGAACTGTCAGAAATCGTAAGTGGTGCAGCGGCAATTGCCTAAAACGCTACGGCGTTTTGGCTTTGGCCTTCAACTGATGAAACTATATTCGTTAGAATTTACTTTAAGAGGATCCGGAAATGAGTAGCGGACGTATCGTACAAATTATTGGTGCCGTTATCGACGTGGAATTTCCACGTGATTCCGTGCCCAAGGTCTATGACGCATTAACCATTACCGAAAAAGGCCTGACGCTGGAAGTTCAACAGCAGCTGGGTGACGGTGTGGTTCGCACAATTGCCATGGGTTCTTCAGAAGGCTTGAATCGTGGCCTGAATGTTGAAAACTCCAATGCACCCATCAACGTACCTGTGGGTACCGAGACTCTGGGTCGCATTATGGATGTATTGGGCAACCCTATTGATGAAATGGGTCCAATCGGCGAGCAGAAGCGCTCAGCCATTCACCGTAAAGCACCAGCTTATGATGAGCTGGCAGCATCTGAAGAGCTGCTGGAAACAGGCATTAAGGTTATTGACCTTGTATGTCCTTTTGCAAAAGGCGGTAAGGTTGGATTGTTTGGTGGTGCCGGTGTTGGTAAAACCGTAAACATGATGGAATTGATTAACAACATCGCTACTGAGCACAGTGGTTTGTCTGTTTTTGCCGGTGTAGGTGAGCGTACTCGTGAGGGTAACGATTTCTACTTCGAAATGCAGGAAGCGGGCGTTGTAAACGTTGAGAAATTCGACCAGTCTAAAGTTGCGATGGTTTACGGCCAGATGAATGAGCCCCCCGGAAACCGCTTGCGTGTTGCCCTGACCGGCTTGACCATGGCTGAGCAGTTCCGTGACGAAGGTAAAGATGTATTGTTGTTCATCGACAACATCTACCGTTACACCCTTGCGGGTACTGAAGTATCTGCACTGTTGGGCCGTATGCCTTCGGCGGTTGGTTATCAGCCTACCTTGGCTGAAGAGATGGGTGTTTTGCAAGAGCGTATTACCTCGACCAAGACCGGTTCTATTACCTCAATTCAAGCCGTATATGTACCTGCGGATGACTTGACTGACCCCTCTCCTGCAACCACTTTTGCGCACTTGGACTCAACCGTTGTATTGAGTCGTGATATTGCGGCTAAAGGTATTTACCCAGCGATTGATCCATTGGATTCCACTTCTCGTCAGTTGGACCCATTGATCATCGGTCAGGAACACTACGATATTGCTCGCGGAGTGCAAACCGTTCTTCAGCGCTATAAAGAGCTGAAAGACATTATTGCCATTTTGGGTATGGACGAATTGTCTGAAGAAGACAAGCAGACCGTAACCCGCGCACGTAAAATTGAGCGTTTCTTGTCTCAGCCTTTCCACGTTGCCGAGATCTTTACCGGTGCACCTGGTAAGTATGTTTCTCTGAAAGACACCATCTCAGGTTTTACTGGCATTTTGGCCGGTGACTACGATGATCTGCCAGAGCAGGCCTTCTACATGGTCGGCACTATCGAAGAAGCGGTAGAACGCGCTAAAAGCATGTAAAACGGCTGGAATTAAGGCGCATTCAGTTTTGTGAATGCGTTCTTAATTCCTTTGCAAATGAGGCTAACATTATGACTATGACAGTTCACTGTGACATCGTCAGCGCCGAAGCAGAGATTTTCTCAGGCTTGGTGGAAATGGTAATCGCTGCTGGCACCGAAGGTGACGTAGGCATTGCCTATGGCCATGCGCCATTGATGACCGGCCTTCAGCCAGGTCCTGTACGTATTGTTCGTCAGGGCGGTGAAGAGGAAATTTATTACGTTTCAGGCGGTTATCTAGAAGTGCAGCCCTATCATGTGACGATCTTGGCAGATACTGCCCTGCGTGCCCATGATATGGACGAAGCTGCTGCTTTAGAAGCTAAGAAACACGCTGAGCAAGAGCTGGCGAACCAATCGGGAGAGTTCGATTACTCTCGAGCGGCGATACAGCTTGCAGAAGCTTCGGCACAATTGAGAACCCTACAAGCTATTCGCCGGAATATCGGCAAGTAAGGCATTTTCAATCGCTGTAAAGAAAGGGTAGCATTAGCTACCCTTTTTTTTGTGTTCAAATTCATTAAAACACTCTTGCTGGACGGTAAGTCATGTTAGATATTGTTGTATTAGCAGCGGGTAAAGGCACCCGCATGAAGTCCTCTTTACCAAAAGTTCTACACCCTATTGCCGGCCTTCCCCTCCTCTCACATGTGCTCAATACTGCTGTCTCGCTGGGTGAACAGGATTCTAGTGATCATCAACTACACGTGGTGATTGGTCATGGTGCTGATCAAATCAGGCAGAAAATAGGCAGTGAAGGTATCCGCTACTGCGAGCAAACCGAGCAATTGGGCACGGGTCATGCCGTTCAACAAGTGGCAAGTTTGTTAAGAGATGAGGCGATCACGCTCATATTGTACGGTGACGTACCACTGATTAGAGAAGCCACTTTAGACAAGCTGATTGCTACCGTCAGTGAAGAATCTATGGGTTTACTAACCATAGAGCTCGAAGACCCTAGCGGCTACGGCCGAATTGTTAAAGACGCCCAAGGTAGTGTGCGCGCTATTGTTGAGCAGAAAGACGCCAACACCGAACAACTGGCACTTTGTGAAGTCAATACAGGTGTGATGGCTGTTAAAGGTAAGCACCTTAAACAATGGCTGCCTAAGCTCAGTAATGATAACGCGCAAAATGAATATTACCTGACAGATATTATATCGATTGCTCGACGTGACGGAATTGAAGTGATCACTGAGCATCCCATCGATGAGATGGAAGTGTTAGGCGTGAATAACCGGCAGCAACAAGCCGAGCTTGAGCGCTATTTACAGGAACATATCGCCACCCAATTAATGACAGAGGGCGTAAGTTTACTTGACCCATTTCGTTTTGATTGCAGAGGCAACTTCGAAGCCGGTGAAGACGTAGTGATTGACGTGAACTGTGTTTTCGAAGGCGACGTTACTCTAGGCAATAATGTGCATATTGGCCCAAATGTTTGTATCACCAACTCAGTAGTTGGCGATAATGTTGTTATTAAAGCAAACTCACATCTAGAGGATGCTGTTGTCAGAGACAACTGTGAAATAGGACCCTTTGCGCGTTTACGCCCTGGTACAGAATTGGCTAATGGAGCCAAGATTGGTAATTTTGTAGAAACAAAAAAATCCTTTATTGGCGAAGGCAGCAAGGTTAACCATCTCTCTTACATCGGTGATACCACTATTGGCAAAAAGGCCAATGTTGGCGCCGGTACCATCACCTGCAATTACGATGGCGTGAATAAATTTTCAACCACTATCGGTGATGGTGCTTTTATTGGGTCGAACTCATCATTGGTCGCACCCGTCAGCATTGGTGATAAGGCCACTGTTGCAGCAGGTTCTACCATCACCAAAAATATAGACACTGAAGAATTGGCTGTTGCTAGAGGCAAGCAGCGAAACATTAGTACCTGGCAGCGCCCGGTAAAAAAATAACACCTATTAAACTCTAGGGTAGATTTATGTGTGGAATTGTTGGCGCTGTAGCGCAGCGGAATGTTGTTGGAATTTTAACGGAAGGCCTAAAGCGCTTGGAATACCGTGGCTATGATTCCGCGGGCATTGCCGTTATTGATAAGGACAGTAATCTTCAAGTTAGAAAAGCCGTCGGTAAAGTTATTAATTTGGAGAGTGCCATCTCAGAGTCACCGACGAAAGGTTCCTCGGGCATTGCACATACTCGATGGGCAACTCATGGTAAACCTGCCTTTAATAACGCACACCCGCACTCATCAGGTTCTATTGCCGTTGTGCACAATGGCATCATTGAAAATTATCTGGAGCTTAGATCTGATCTCATCACTGCTGGTTACGAGTTTGTTTCCGAAACCGATACTGAAGTCATTGCGCACTTAATTCATCAGCTGATGGAATCTGAAGAGAGCCTATTAAACGCTGTGCAGAAAGCGATTGAAAAATTTGAAGGCGCATATGGTTTAGGCGTTATTGACAGCAGAAACCCGGAATTAATTGTTACCGCGCGCAGTGGCAGTCCGCTGGTTGTGGGTGTTGGCATTGAGGAAAATTTCATTGCTTCTGACCAAATGGCCTTGCGTCAGGTCACTGATCGATTTGTCTATTTGGAAGAAGGCGATGTGGCTGAAGTGACGCCTACGTTGGTTAACATTTTTGATGCTAGCGGGCAGAAGGTTGATAGAGCCTTAGTTACTTTAAGTGGCAAGGAAGAAACGGCCGATAAAGGCAAATTCCGACACTACATGGCAAAGGAAATACACGAGCAACCTTCAGTGTTAAAAAATACCTTGCAGGGTCGCCTGAGTAAAAC
>ENA-OSET01000199-OSET01000199.1-sediment-metagenome-genome-assembly--contig:-NODE-199-length-67967-cov-30.703388_pt1 | contig 67967 bp, 56 predicted proteins | sample MGYA00237882_ERZ534229 | MGnify/ENA primary metagenome ERZ534229 (study PRJEB26408, sample SAMN06266212) | sediment metagenome | isolation source: Hudson Canyon methane seep mesocosm | place... | reverse complement strand
GATAGCATTTGACAACCATTACAAACGCCCAAGGTCAACGTCGATTCACGCTCAAAAAAGGCTGCAAATTCATCACGAACTTTTTCATTAAAAAGAATTGATTTTGCCCATCCCTCGCCTGCACCTAATACGTCACCATAGGAGAAGCCACCGCATGCTACGAGCGCCTGAAAATCTGCCAAGCTGCGACGTCCAGCGGCAAAATCGCTCATATGAACGTCATACGCTGAAAAACCAGCCTTAGTAAACGCGGCCGCCATTTCAACTTGGCCATTTACACCCTGCTCACGTAGCACGGCAATCTTTGGCTTCGCTCCGGTATTAATGTAGGGCGCTGCAACATCTTCGTTTGGATCAAAACTCAAGTGAGCGTTTAAACCCGGATTGGCCGTATCGGCTAGCGCCTCAAATTCTTCTGCGGCACAGTCAGCATTGTCACGCATCGCTTGAAGCCTGTAGCTGGTCTCTGACCAAACTTGCCAATACTCAGCCCTTGGCGCCTCAATAATTGCATTATCATTGAACACAAAACGCAGCATATCGTCTTCGTTTGGCTGCCCAATTACTAAGGTATGCTCGCCGAGGCCCGCGGCACTAAATTGCTGTAAAACAAACTCGGTATCAGCTTGTTTGACTTGAATGACTGCCCCTAATTCTTCATTAAACAACTCGCGTGCAAAATGGGTTTCGTCTTCGGCCAACATATCGAGTTTAATATCGATACCAACGTGCCCGGCAAAAGCCATTTCTACCAATGTGGTAAATACGCCCCCGTCTGATCGATCATGGTATGCGAGTAATTTGTCATCCTCGCTAAGGCCCTGAATCACCGCAAAAAAAGCTTTTAGATCTTCTGGGTCATCGACATCTGGGGTAACCGCGCCAACTTGTTTGTAAACTTGCGCTAGCGCCGAACCACCGAGGCGATTCTGACCATTTGCCAGATCAATTAAAATGAGATCGGTCTCACCCGCATCAGTTTTAAGTTGCGGTGTGAGTGTCGCGCGTACGTCTATTACGGGTGCAAAACCAGAGATTATTAATGAAAGCGGCGAAACAACAGAATTCGTCTGACTGCCCTCTTGCCAAACCGTTTTCATCGACATCGAATCTTTTCCTACCGGGATAGCAATCCCCAGAGCCGGGCAAAGCTCCATGCCCACCGCTTCCACCGTCCGGTATAAGTTCTCATCTTCACCGGGGTGACCCGCTGCCGCCATCCAGTTTGCCGATAGTCGAATATCTGAAATTTTTGCAATCTTGGCGGCCGCAATATTCGTAATCAGCTCACCCACGGCCATTCGTCCAGAAGCCGGTGCATCAATCGCGGCTATCGGCGTACGCTCACCCATTGCCATGGCTTCGCCGCAATATCCCTCGAGGTCGGTCGAGGTAACCGCGACATCCGCAACAGGTACTTGCCAAGGGCCGACCATCTGATCGCGCGTGACCATCCCCGTAATTGAACGATCACCAATCGTGATCAAGAAGTTCTTACTCGCCACACTAGGTAAGCGCAGAATACGCTCTGCAGCTTCTTTAACGTCAATTTGAGTTGAATCAAAAACAGGCTTGGTAAAAGATGCGCTCTCTACTGAGCGATGCATTTTAGGCGGTTTACCAAATAATACCGACATCGGCAGGTCCACGGGCTTGTTTTCAAACAAGGGATCTTCCAAACCGAGGTGATCTTCCTCTAAGGCTTCACCGACCACTGCGTAAGGGCAACGCTCACGCTCACAGATCGCTATGAACTGCTCTAGCTTGTCTTCGTCTACTGCCATGACATAACGCTCTTGCGACTCGTTACACCAAATTTCATGCGGCGCCATACCGGGCTCATCATTAGGCACTTGGCGCAAATCAAAACGTCCGCCTCGACCGCCATCTTTGACTAATTCAGGGAAAGCATTTGATAAGCCCCCCGCACCAACATCATGAATAAACGCAATAGGATTGTTCTCGCCTAATTGCCAACAACGATCGATGACTTCCTGGCAACGACGTTCCATTTCTGGATTCTCTCGCTGTACCGAAGCAAAATCTAAGTCCGCGTGACTTGCCCCTGAATCCATCGACGAGGCCGCACCACCCCCGAGACCAATCAGCATGGCGGGTCCACCGAGAACAATTAGCTTAGCGCCAACCTTTATTTCACCTTTTAGAACATGATCCGCACGAATATTACCCAGGCCACCCGCTATCATGATCGGCTTGTGGTAACCCTTCACTTCTTCACCTGCCGGCCCAACGACTTTCTCTTCGAAACTACGAAAATAACCAGTCAAATTTGGTCTACCAAACTCGTTGTTAAACGCCGCACCACCGATCGGCGCTTCGAGCATGATGTCGAGCGCCGAACAAATACGCTCAGGCTTACCGAAGTCGGTTTCCCACGGTTGTTCAAATCCGGGAATGCGCAGATTAGAGACAGTAAAACCGGTTAATCCAGCTTTTGGCTTGGCACCCCGCCCTGTTGCGCCCTCATCACGGATCTCGCCACCGGAGCCGGTGGACGCGCCTGAAAAAGGTGAAATAGCCGTTGGATGGTTATGCGTTTCCACTTTCATCAAAATATGGATAGCTTCTTCAGTCGCTGAATACTCGCCGTCTGAGGCGCTCGGATAAAAACGCTTACCTAGGCTACCCTCGATAACCGCAGCGTTATCTGTATAAGCCGATAAAACGCCATCAGAATTTAAGGCGTGGGTGTTGCGGATCATCGCGAACAGCGACTTCGCTTGTGCTTCGCCATCAATATCCCAAGATGCATTAAAAATTTTGTGTCGGCAATGCTCTGAGTTTGCTTGCGCAAACATCATCAACTCTACGTCGGTCGGATTGCGCTTCAAACCCACGAACGCTCTCGTTAGATATTCAATCTCGTCTTTCGCTAATGCTAGACCAATACGTTTGTTGGCCTCTTCAAGGGCAGCCTCACCATATGAAAGCACATCAACCGTGCTGAGTGGCTTGGGTTCTGATTGACGAAATAGTAACTCTGCACCCGCCGTTTCATGAAAAACGGCTTGAGTCATGCGATCATGCAACATAGCCGAGAGCGCATGCCGCTCATCCATGTCGAGCTTGCCATCAATGCGCACGAAATAGGCAATACCCCGTTCGATCCGCTTCACTTTGTTCAAGCCGCAATGCCTTGCAATATCGGTCGCTTTGCTTGACCAAGGCGATATCGTGCCAGGCCGAGGGATCACTAAAAAAAGTACCCCTTCGGCAGCTTCGACTTTTATTTTGGGTCCGTAAGTCAACAGCTTGTTGATGACGTTAAGTTCTGCGTCACTTAGATCTATCTCTAAATCAACAAAATGCATGTATTCCGCATAAACCGAAACGGCTTTGGGCTGGACGGATTGAATCTGATTTAGAAGTTGCTGCTGCTTAAACTCGGAAAGAGCTGGAGCGCCTCGAAGTTCGATCATAGTAAAGGCGTGCCTCGTGCGAATCTGGAAAGCGGCGTATTCTACTGCAAAGCCTCGACACTGTTAACTATGATTTGATGGTTTCGCGGAGAAAGTTCTATTTTACAAAAACTGACATGGTAAACCGACCATTCAGACTATACTGAAAGAAGATTTATCAACTACTCAATATTGGTAATGCCTTGCGAAAGAAACAGTTCAGCATAATTAAGACCGGCCCAACGGAATGCTACCTTCGCTCGCTAAGTCTGCTCTTAGTTTGCCTACTTATTCTCGCGGCATGCAGCGAAACCAGCGTCATAGATAAGGTGACAAAACGCGGTAAATTGCACGTCATTACGCGCAATGCACCCGCCATCTATTATGAGGGCCGCGAAGGTCTGTTAGGGCTTGAATATGAGCTCGCTCAATTGTTTGCGCAAGACCTGGGCGTCGAATTAGATTTAAAAGTGGCATCAACCCGCGGTCAAATACTGTCTGCGCTTGATAATAATTATACAAACCTGGCAGCCGCCTTTATGGTATCCAGCGAAGGGCGCTCTGAACGCTACCAATATTCGGTCCCGTACATGTCTACAGCCCCCTTAGTCGTCTATCGCTATGGCAGCCCTCGCCCCCGTAAAATTGAAGATTTGATGGGCAAACGTATCGCCGTTGTGAGTGACAGTTACCACAGCGAGGAACTTGCAACACTTGCAGAAAATCATCCGGAACTAACCTGGCAGAAACTGAACATTGAAACTATTGATTTAATGAAAATGGTTCAAGATAAAAGCATCGATTTTGCGATTGTCACAAGTGCTGAATTAGATATACATCAATCCTTCTACCCCATTGTAAAGGAGGCCTTTGCATTAGGAGCGCCGCAGAATATTTCTTGGTACTTTCCCCGAAATACAGATCTGAGTTTAATTAGTCGAGCCAACAATTTTTTTAATCGAATTGCAGAAGATGGCACGCTGATGTACTTAAAAGAGCGCTACTTTGGCCACCTCAAGCAACTTAATTACGTCGGCGCACGCACGTTTATCAAGCACGCAAATGGCCGTCTTCCCCAATATACCGAAAGCTTCAAAAAGTTTAGCGAGCAATATGGGGTAGATTGGAGACTAATGGCCGCATTGGGCTATCAAGAATCGCATTGGCGTGCGCGAGCAGTGTCGCCGACCGGCGTTCGCGGACTGATGATGCTCACGCAGCCAACGGCTAAAGAAATGGGCATAAGTAATCGTTTACACCCAATTGAAAGTATCAAAGGCGGCGTTAAATACTTTGCTAAAACTAAAAAACGTATTCCTGACCGCATTCCTGAACCCGACAGAACGTGGTTGGCACTCGCGGCTTATAATGTGGGCTTCGGCCATATGGAAGATGCCAGAATTCTATGTGAAAAAGCTGACAAAAACCCAGACAAGTGGGCCGATGTAAAAGAATGCCTGCCTTGGCTTGAAAAGAAACAATACTACGCGAAAACCAAGCATGGTTATGCGCGCGGCAAAGAACCCGTTTCCTATGTGCAAAATATACGACGCTATTACGATGTTCTTAACTGGCTGACGGAACAAAACGAAGGCACGGCTAATCCTGTACGACAAAATTTTGCGGAAAATTTACTTCGAATAGGTAACGCCTCAACCGAAGGCTAGCTAGGCCATCATTTCTGACCGTAGAAACGGCAAAATCCAAGGCTTGTGCTCGCGAATTTCAGCTTCACTCAAACCTGTTAATTCGTAAGGTAAGACCAACCAATCATTCGTTTCATGGAGATAATAGTCGGGTACGCGATTCGTTTTTGATTGTGCTGGCTTATAAAACGGCATAGCAAGGCGCGTATCCATTGGCATATTGCGCTTTGCTTTGCGCTGTAAACGCGCCAATACGGCTTCAATATTCCTGCCTGTGCTAAACACATCATCAACAATCAATAATTTGTCAGTTCGATTCAAATTTTCGAGTAAGTACTGCGTACCATGTACACGAATTTCTTTTTCTTGCTCTAAGTTCTGCAAATAATCGGTCATCCCCCGATAAGAGGTGCGAATGGCAATGTGATCACTTTTCACACCTAAATATTGCAGACATTCCTGAACATAAATACCCACCGTCGCGCCCCCTCGCCAAATACCCACAATGAAATCTGGACGAAACCCGCTCTCATAGACTTTTAAGGCAAGCCTGTACGCGTCATTGATGAGCGTTTTTTCATCAACAAAGCATTTTTTCAACTGAGGCGGTAACAATTTATCGTTGTTGAGCAGGTCTGGCATAGTAAGAAGGTCCCGAAACACGCGAGCGTTGCGCTTGCAAAAATACCACATGAACGTAACTATATGTGCTTACATTCACATGAATATTACCAAATTATGTCTCAAAAGACGTTTATCTCAGCGCAACAGCTTCTCGAAGATTCGTTTGCACTTGGCGCCAAGATATTAGACGACGGCTTCCGTCCTAGTGTCATTATAGCGCTTTGGCGCGGGGGCACACCGATCGGCATTGCGGTTCAAGAATCACTGGAATACCACGGAATTAGTAGTGATCACATTGCCATTCGCACTTCATCATACTCAGGTATCGATGGTCGTTCTAATGAAATCCGCATTCATGGATTGAGTTATGTCGTTAAAAACATCAAACATACTGATCGACTGCTAATCGTTGACGATGTTTTCGATACCGGCCGGACGATTGAGGCGTTGCTAAAGACGCTACAGACCAAAGCACGCCTGAACACTCCTCAAGATATTCGCATTGCTGTCCCCTATTACAAACCGGCTCGGAATGAAACTGACTTGGTACCAGATTATTATCTACATGAAACAAGCGCATGGCTAAAATACCCGCATTCGCTGGAAGGCTTGAGTCACGAAGAGGTTGCTAAGCACCGCCCGGACTTATTTGAGGTTATTAAAAAACATCTTAAACCTGCGGATTAATTTGATTTGCTAACGGCATTCCTCGTCGCTTGAACAGGATAAAGCATAATCAATCTGTTCTTGATCAAAGCCCCTGCCTGCTAGAAAGCGCATTTGCTTCGCACGTTGCTTGGTATCGTCTACTGCCTGAAAACCAAAGCGTTTCATTCTGGCTTTTTTAGCGCCCTCAAACCAGTCGTAGGCAGCATCAGTAAGCTGCTGAGAGACCAAATCGGAATCGACATGTTGCATTTTTAGCTCTTGCCGAACTTTGATGGGGCCTTGTCCTTTTTGGAAGCGACTACGCACCAGCATTTCGGTATAACGTTGATCACTTATATAGCCTTCTGCCTGCAAGGCTGCCAAGATCTCGCTTATGATCGGCTCAACATTATCATGGTCTTGCTCAGCCTCTCTTTTCAGACGCTGGTGCAATTCATAAACCGCATATTCACGGCGAGATAGCGCTTGAATTGCTTTGCCCCATAGCCATTTTTTTAATTCAGATCTGTCCACAATACGCCTCTTGTCGTCCCACGAAAAGTGTATTTAATACCCTTCGTCGCCAATAAAAAAGATCATCTTGCATATTCCTGATTGAAAAAGCATTTCACCAAACTCTATTCGTAGGTAGACTAACCACTCGTTTGCTTTGACGCGACGTGCTTTGTGCGGCACCTGCACAGCAAAAGCATCAGACGCGCAAGAGTATTTGCTGAGCCCATTTTGCATCGACAGCTTCATGCTGAAAAATGGCGATCAGACAACACGGCTTATGAGAGATAAGCATTTGGGTGTGCGAGCAATAGTGCTGGCCACGAAATAACAAAAAAAGGTAACACTAATCAAGGTAGTGCCCGACATGCGAAGTTATTGCTAATCGCTGTCAAAAAACCAGGAACCTATCATGGCAAACTTTCTGTCTAAACTGTTCAAGCCAAAGTGGCAGAGCAGTTCCGCCCCTGTGCGTATCGCTGCGATTAACGCGCTAGACCTCGCGGCTAAAGAGTCGATTGGAACTCTGACCACAATCATTAACTCTGATCCTAGCGACAAGGTAAAGCAAACAGCGATTGCCCTTTATCCTGACGCGAATGGCTTGATTAAACTCCATCCACATCTGAGTGACGACAACAGAACCGCCGCTCATAAGAAGTTGATTGAACTCGCGCAAAAACAGTCACTTAGTATTTTTGAATTAATAAATGATTCACAAATACTGCAAGCCATGATTGTTCAATCAGATGACCCAAAGCCTTTTATAAATGGTTTAGCTCGCATTGAAGACCAAGACGTGCTTCTAAGCATCGCCATTGAGGGCAAAACGAGCAAAATTCGTCAAATGGCGGCAGAGTTAATTGAAAGTGAATCGGTACTGACGAGTCTTAGCAATAAGGCAAAATCGAAAGATAAATCTGTTTACCAAATAGCTCGACAAAAACTGGCTAAGCTCCGTGAACTGCAAAAGCAACTCGCCGATCAACAGCAGGCGATCGATGAAACACTCGCTGCTCTAGAGGATCATGCAGCCACTGAAAACACGAAACTCTACAAAGCAAAGCTCGAAAGTCTTTCGCAAAAATGGCAAGGGATACATGCCAAAGCAAATACTGACCAGCAAGAAAAGGCGAACAAGGCTTTGCAAGCATGCAATGCGCGCGTTCAAGCGATGCTGGATGAAGCCAACAAAACACAAGAAGCTGAGCGTTTGGCTGAAGCCGGGGGCAACGAACAACATGCGACCCTTCTTACGCTTGAAGATAGCTTGACTCATCTTCGTGAACAAGGCGCTTCTTTTGTCGACATTTCAGCTATTGATGCGCTAATCAAAACGCAAGAAAACAGGTGGTTAGAAGCAACCAAACTTAACCGCACAGACAAAGCTCAGCAGAAACATTACCAGTTACAAATGAGCGCACTAAAACACTGCTTACGCGCATTGCAAACCTTATCAGAAGAGCAAGAAAATATTTCAGAACTCATTCGGCACCTAAGCGCTAAACAGCTTGAAACTGGCACGTTCAAACAAGCCGAAAGAAGCCTAAATCAGGTACTTAAAAAAATCGACTGGCCGGAGGGATTTAGTGCACATGAACTTATCCAGAAAGCCAACAAAGCACTCGGTATTTCCGAGGTCAGAAAACAAGCCTTGGCGCAAAATGCCGAGGAACTCGGCCTCAAATTTGAACATCTCTTGCAAGACCTTGACGGTGCGCTTGAAGACCGTCAAATTAAAGTATCTACCAAGTATATGAAGCAAGCCCAGCAAATATTGGCAAAACTACCAGCGAAGGCGGCGGAGCGCTTGCATGCCAACCTGAATCTTCGTTTGAAGCAGTTGAATGAACTCCGCGATTGGCAAGGCTTTGCGTCTTCACCACGCCAAGCCGAACTTTGTGAATTGATGGAACACCTCGCCGAGCAGCAAATCGAGCCCAAAGCGAAAGCAGAAAAGATCAAAACGATGCAAGCGGAATGGAAGAGCTTAGGCGGTACGTCAGAACAAGCACTCTGGGACCGCTTTAAGGCGGCTTCAGACCTTGCGTTCGAGCCCTGCGCTGCCTATTTTAAAGAACAAAATATACTAAAAGAGCGTAACACGGACCGTCGGGAAATGCTGCTCACTCAACTCCAGGAATTTGTTAACCAAAACAACTGGGAGGCGCCAGATTGGCGCGCCACTGAAAAGATCAATCAAAAAGCGCGATCAGAATGGAAAGCCGCGTTCCCAGTAGATTTCAAGCGTAATCACAAACTGCAAGACGAATTCAACACCGTATTACAAACACTTGAAACCTTTTTAGAAAGTGAGCGTGACAAAAACCTTGCGTTAAAGGCTGAAATTGTCGAACAAGCCAAATCTTTGATAACCCATGCAGATTTAAAAAGCGCCATTCAAAACGCCAAAAATCTGCAAAATAAATGGCAAACTATCGGTATTACTGCTCACAAGAAAGACCGCGTTTTATGGAAAGAATACCGTTCGGCATGTGATGCAATCTTCGCACGACGAGACGAACAGAAAGCCGAACAAAACCAAGCTTTTACGGCCGCGAAGGACGCTGCAGAGGCGTTTTGCTCAGAACTTGAATCTTTCATTAAAGATACAAATAACATCGCCTTAGATGAGCATATTATTCGGTTCCGTAAAGGGTTCAGGGACCTGCCTACGTTAGCAAATAAGGATAGGGAAAAATTTCAGGACCGGTTCGAACAGGCCATGCATTGTTTGAAGGCACAAGCTAACCAGGCACAAAGCGAAGCGAAGCTCTCACAGTGGCAAGAGACCGCACGTAAACATCAAATTCTTAATCTAGCTTATCTCAGTGACGAAGTGGACGACGCGTTAGAAGATAGTTTCTACTCTAAAGTAAGTCTGCCGAATAAATTAGAGCAGCAGCTACGCAGCACGTGGATTTCAATTAAAGCCGGCTCGATCGCAAAATCCATGATACTTAATGAAGATAAAGCTCGTGAGTTAAGCATTCGCGCGGAGATTGCCGCTGGTATCGATTCGCCAGAAAATGAGCAAGAGCTGCGTATGCAGCTCCAAGTCAGCAGACTGTCCGAAGGTATAAGCAGTTCAAACAATCTGAGCAGAGAAGAACAACTCAATAACATCTTAGAACAATGGTACTGCAGTATCGGTTTAGAAACCGATAATCTAGCCCAATATGAACGGAGAATGCAGACTGCAGTGAAGCAACTGTTTGGGCATTAATTTCTTTTTCAACGCTAGCGGAGCGGTCACGATTGAAGTTTTGCCTGCCCCCCCTTGGTTAGGTAACGTTTCACGCATTGTTCTCAATAGATCCAGCCGCAGCGTGATAAGATAGGTATTGCCCTGCGGCTTTTCTGGGAAACACGATCAACGTATATTTTCCTCTACATATTTGATCGCTTGCTCGACGGCCTCTCTCGCTCTGTCATAACGAGCTTTGCGTTCATCGGGAGAGGTATAGAACATTAGATCCACATCATAACGAATGTATTTTGGCGGTAAGTGATTCAAAGCCAAACACACAACATCTGCTAGGGTATCCTCATCCATATTTTTGCCTTTGATTTTCTCACTTAAAATCTCAAGCACGAGGACTTCACTGTAATTACTAATCTTATCAAGTACCGACATCGCTGCATTCGCTCCGGATAACTAATCTGGTTTTAAACTTACTCATTAATGATAGACCAAACTGTAAGGCGATTCTTCTCGTAAAGAACAGTACAAATGTGTTTTGTTGGTAACGAAGCGTTGGCTCGATAGGAACTAGCGCAATTAACGAATAATTAATCGCCGACTTTCTGGCGAGCCTTTTAGCATTGACATACAATCGACAGACGATTTAGAGACCGAGTACTTGCATGAAATTCCAGACACTGTTTGCCTTCATTTTACTGACCGCCTTGGTTCCTAGTGCATCGAGCACACAACAAGCCTCTCTTAAAGAACTGGTCGTTCAAGCGCAGAATATTGACAATCTGAAACCAGAAAAGAAACAACGAGAAGCCAGTGTGTATATCGCTAGACAACTTCTTCTCAGTCACTATCGGAAACAAAATATAGATAAGTCGTTTTCTGCAAAAGTTTTCGACAACTACTTAAACTCGCTTGATTCACAACGCTTATACTTCCTTGAATCAGACATCAAGAGCTTTGAACCCTATCGGTTCCGCTTGCATGGGGCTCTAAAAACAGGGCAATTGGAGCCAGGTTTCAAAATCTACAACACCTTTCAGGAACGCTATATTAGCCGACTACTTTTTCAGGTGGACTTACTCGATACCAAGCTTAACAAAATGCGCTTCGACAAAAATGAATATGTCATTAGTGATCGTAGTGAAGAGAGCTGGGCAACAACTGACGATGCACTTCAAGACATCTGGCGTCGGCGTCTAAAAAGTGCAGTGCTCTCGCTTACATTGAGCGGCAAAAGCCAAGAAGAAGCGGCAGAGAGTCTTAGGAAGCGTTATAAAAATCAGCTTAAAAGAGCGCTGCAAGTTCGCAGTGAAGACGCATTTCAAGCCTATATGAATGCGTTTACGACGGTATATGATCCGCACACTAACTACTTTTCGCCACGTTCCTCGGAAAACTTCAACATCAATATGAGCCTTTCACTACAAGGCATTGGTGCCGTTCTTCAAGCCGATAACGAATACACAAAAGTGGTGAGATTAATCACCGGAGGCCCGGCTCAAAAGCAAGGCCAGCTGGGGCCCGCTGACCGTATTGTGGGTGTTGCCCAAGGCGATAAAGAAACTGTCAACGTGATAGGCTGGCGCCTCGATGAAGTGGTTGACCTGATTCGCGGCCCCAAGCAATCAACAGTTCGGCTCGAAGTCATCCCCGCCGAAGCCAAAGTGGATACCGATACAACCGAAATTGTTATCGTTCGCGACAAAGTAAAGCTTGAAGATCAAGCCGCGGCCAGCCATATCATTGAAACGAATCGCAATGGCCAACAGCAACGTATTGGTGTGATTTCAATTCCCACTTTTTACGCTGACTTTCAAGCCATGCAGGCCGGTGACCCCAATTATAAAAGTACGACACGCGACGTGTTAAAACTGTTAGACGCAATGCGTGACGAGAATCCAATTGACGGGCTAGTAATTGATTTACGTGGTAATGGTGGCGGCTCACTCGATGAGGCAAATAGTTTAACTGGCTTGTTCATAAATGAAGGGCCAACCGTTCAAATTCGTAGTGCAAATGATCGTGTTCAAGTAATGACTGACCCGGATCCAAGCCTTGTTTATGGTGGTCCATTGATGGTGTTAGTGGACCGGTTGAGCGCGTCAGCATCCGAAATTTTTGCCGGCGCGATTCAAGATTATGACCGAGGCATTGTGATGGGTTCACAAACCTTTGGCAAAGGAACGGTGCAGTCAGTACGCCCGTTAAATCACGGACAGCTCAAGATCACCCAGGCTAAGTTCTACCGTATTTCGGGTGCAAGTACGCAAAATAAGGGCGTGATGCCGGATATTCTCATCCCCGATACCGTCGACAATAGCAAAGTGGGTGAAGATGCTCTAGACAATGCCCTTCCTTGGGATGCCATCGCTTCGGCGGAATATACGAACGCAACCAGTATTAGTAACCCAGACCTTGAGAAGGAATTAGAGAGACGCCACGAGGAGCGCTTCGCCCAAGAGCCGGAGTATCAGATACTGATCGAGGAAATTGCGCTGCTTGACGAGCAACGTCAACGAACGAAAGTGTCACTCAACAAGAAAGAACGCATGCAAGAAAACGATTTCTACGAAGCAGCGCAACTTGCGCTGGAAAATAAACGACGTAAATTGGATCAATTAAAACCCTTCAAAACGATTGAAGAATGGGATGAGTTTATAGAAGCATCGCAAAGCGAATCAGATCCCGATGAGAATAAAGAACCCGATTTTATCGTTGAAGAAAGTGCTGAAGTGTTGCTCGATTTCATTGAGCTAAGCGCTCAAAAAGTAGCTAAAGCCGCATAATTAAACACCCTCGCCGTTTGGTCGCCAAAACATTATGACGAATGACAAAGACAGGTCAGGCAACAAAACGAACAAACGATCGGCTAAACCGAATCCTAGAGGGCCCGTAGGTACTGAAAAATCCGTCAATAAAGACCAAACTGGTGGTGAGGCTGAGATTACTGACAACACAAATACGCGCCGCCATCAGGAAATAGCTGAGACCATCGAAGGGACAAAGACCATGCCCGAAAACGAACCGGGGCAAGCTACGGTTGAGTTCAAGGCAACGCGTGATAGAAAAATAACCAGTGAAACGCAAAAATCTGCACGGAAATCCCCATCAAACAACAAGCGAAGCGAACAGCCTGATAAACAAATCGACGCTGACAACGAGCTTGAGACAAATAAACCAGAGCCCTGGGTGAGAGAAGAGACGATAAGCGCGCTTTTCAACCGAGTCGGCTCCGCCACATCAAATGCGTTCCGGTTTGCAAAAAAAACAACCAATACGTCTTACCGCGTTGGCAAAGCGCTTATTCAGAATCAAGACCAACTGAAAGTCATGCTTGCTGCAGGCCAATCACTAAAAGATCTTAGAGAGGTTGCCGGTTTAACTGTTAGTGAACTCTCTGAGGCGTTGCAGCTGAAAGATCAATCATTATTGGAAGCGGTAGAAAATGGCACGGCAACGCTCTCATTCGAACTGATTCTTCGCCTCAGCTCACTGCTCGCACGCAATGATCCGATTCCTTTTATTCTCCAATATAGCCGCACTTATTCACCCGACACTTGGAAGCTTTTACATGACTGGGGAGCGGGTCGCTTACCCTTACAGTATGTGCGTGAGCGCGAATTCATCAATATTTTCCGATCGAGAGACGATGCGAGAAACCTAAGCGATGAAGGATTTAACCAAGTACTTGAATACACGCGCCAGGCATTCAACTTGTCACTGCATTTTATCGGTGAACAAGAAGCTAAAATCGATCAGCTACAGGCGGAGCTTGACCAGTTAAAGTCTCAAGTCAAAAACCAGAAACAAGACAACGATGGGAAGTAGCAGCAAACACTTACCTGCCCTTATAGTCGGCAATAAAAGCGCCCTCGAACTTTATAAAAGTACAAGCATTGATATCACAAGATCTTAGCCAAGGTTCCATACCGGCGCACCTGCGACGGATGACCGTTCCCATGATTTGGGGCATATTGGCGATCATGTCAATGAATCTTGTCGATACTTTCTATGTCGCGCAACTAGGCACCGAACCGTTGGCCGCGATGGGGTTTACTATTCCCATTGTCTCCATTCTCTTAAGCTTAGCCTTTGGCGTCGGAATTGGCGTCTCCTCGGTGATTTCACGTGCTATTGGTTCGGGCGAGCAGACGCTTGTAAAGAGCTATGCCACCCAATCATTATTTATTGGGCTAAGTATTGCCATTTCTTTTGCCATCGTCGGCTACCACTTCATGGATGAAATTTTCATGGCGCTCGGCGCGCCCAAAAGCTTAATGCCACGGATCCATCAGTTTATGGATATTTGGTTCTTAGGCAGTTTTGTCGTCATTATCCCTATGGTGGGGAATTCGGCATTACGCGCAGCAGGCAACACAAAAGTTCCTGGGTTTATTATGGTACTTGTCGCAGTGATTAATATCATCTTGGACCCGATTCTTATTTTCGGCTGGTTTGGTTTTCCCAGAATGGAGTTAGCTGGAGCGGCGTTAGCAACCGTTATTTCCTATTCGGCCGCGTTACTTTTAAGCCTTTACTTACTCATGATTAGAATGCGGTTTTTGAGCCTTTCCGCATGCAAAGGGCTCGTCATTAAAAGCTGGAAGGATATTTTATATATTGCTATCCCTGCTGTGGGTACCAACTTAATTGCCCCCATTTCAGTGGCCATCACCACCTGGATGGTAGCGCAACATAGTGCCGAGGCAGTGGCCGGTTTTGGTGTTGCTTCGCGCATTGAGTCAATTTGCCTTGTGGTCATCATGGGCATCTCGTCCATTATGGGGCCCTTTGTCGGTCAAAACTTAGGCGCAAAACGTTATGACCGTATCGTATACGGCTTAAAAATATCCATTCGCTTTGTGTGTGTTTGGAGCCTAAGCATCGCCTTACTCTTGGGTGTTTTTGGCGACTCGATAACACGGGCTTTTACCGACGACCCACTCGTTCAAGCCTCAGCGACGAGTTATTTTATTTGGGTGCCGATTACCTATGCTTTTCTTGGCATCATCATGCTCGTTTCATCTATGTCAAACGGTTTGGGACGTCCCACCCCATCACTGGTGATGTCATTTTTACGTTTAGTCGGTTTGTATCTGCCACTTGCATTTCTTCTCGGTGACATGCTGGGTTTAGAGGGCATATACTTAGCCGGCGCGATCGCAAACATTTTAGTTGGAGCACTGGCACTGATGTGGCAAAAAAAGTTGCTTATCGCTTAGTATGAAGGAAATCGGATGTCACTAAAAAATTTAGGCGGACTGGTTTTTTCGACCGAAACAGGCAGATTGTGTCCAGGCTGTGGTGCTAAATTAAACGCCTGTGCATGTGCCAATGAACACGTGCCCGAAGGCGATGGTATTGTCCGCATTTATATGGATAAAAAAGGGCGTAAAGGCAAGGGGGTCACGTTAATTACGGGCTTATGCCTAGCGAATGAAGAGCTCAAAACACTCGCTAAAGAACTGAAAAAAAAATGTGGTGTAGGCGGTGCAGTAAAGGACCATAATATTGAAATTCAAGGCGACCACCGACAAGCTATTCAAAAGCTCCTGCAAGACAGAGGCTATCAGGTCAAACTCGCCGGTGGCTAAAACCAGCCACGCAAATCGCGCTGTATCCAGCCATTAGCTAATAGCGCGACAAAGGAACTCATTCATTTATGCAGCTAATTATTGGCAATAAAAACTATTCTTCATGGTCGCTGCGGCCTTGGCTACTGTTAACGCATTTCAAACTTGCTTTCGAGGAGCTGCGGATCCCGCTCGGACAACGAGAGACCAGTGAACTGCTAGCAGAACACAGCCCAACATTTCAGGTGCCCGTTTTACGTCATGAGGAGCTGAGTGTTTGGGAATCATTGGCGATCTGCGAATACATAAATGAACAATTTCTTAACGGGGACGCTTGGCCAAAACGCGCACCAGACCGAGCCCTCGCGCGCGCCTATTGCGCAGAAATGCATGCAGGCTTTAATAGTCTACGAAACGAACTACCCATGAACTGTCGAGCAAGAAGGCGTCTGACATATAGCATGGCTTGCGAAAACGACATTCACCGCATAGACGCGATGTGGCAAGACGCGTTAAACCGCCATAATGGACAATGGCTATTCGGTGATTTTTCAATCGTTGATTGTATGTTTGCGCCGGTCGCAACGCGTTTTCAAACGTATCGCGTCAATATTTCTGACCAAAGCCAAGACTACGTAACGCACTTGTTAAGCTGCCCCGCCATGGAAGAATGGTACCGTGCCGCATGCGCGGAGAAGGAAGAATTAAGCGCCAGCGAGGTCGGTGATTCGCTCTAATGCACGTATAAATTATTTATCTTATGGCGAAGAAATCGGCTCTTTTAACCAAGCAAACTGTTGAGATGATGGTTGAAGTGCATCGTCTTCAACGATCGCTTTAGTGCTGACTGAAGATTCAAAGAAAATGCTCTCCACCATCCAGTTAACGAGAAATGACGGAATACTGCCTCCGGGCTCATTATGCACCTGCCAAATGATCTTAGTTTGACCAAGCCTGAGCGGCATCAGAAAAATTTCAGCCATTAACGTTGGCACTCGCACTAAGCCATCACGTTCGGGTAACGACCTTGCCTCGCTCCACTCTTCAATTTTAACGACCAATGTTTCTTCATCCTGACCCACGCGCTGCCCAATAACAGAATCTCTGTCATACAAAGGCCATGGCATACCTAAATGCAGATAAATAGAGCGCTCATTGCTATCGTCAAACTCACGAATTAATCGCGCACTTTTTAAGTTAGGTATCCATGCATTGAAACCCGACACGTCGGTAAAATGCGCTAACACATCTTTGAGATCAGCTGATACCGTTTGCACCGTCTTGAAAGCGACAAAATCACTGCCAGCCCATGGCTGGGTATAAATTTGCACACCATCACGATCCAGCATTAATTCCCATGTCGAGAATTCTTCAGGTTCAGGAAAGGCCTGTGTCGATAATTTATCTTGATCAACATAGGCATCTGCACCAACCTCATCAAAGTCAGATTCAGCGGTGGTAGAGTCGGCTTGTACCGCGGCAGCATGCGTGAGCAGAAGCAAATATAAAGTAGAAATCAAAAATCGCTGCACAGAAACGGTCCGAAGGTATATAAACACGAGCGCTCAAGCTTATAGCTTTGGCTAACAGGCACCAGTTAAAACTCAGTAAGCTCACCGCAAGAATCGGCGATACCCAAGACAGAAAAGCGCGTCATGAACTATTCTGTGTATTCTGCCACCGGCAGCACACCTGCCATCGCGTCAATCCACTCCTGCATAGTATCGTCTGCGTGTTGCCGTTGTTTATCGCTCAGCGTAGGCAATAAATCCGTAAAAAAGCGCAGACGCATAGCACGGTTTTGAGCACGCAGCTGTTTATATTCCTCTAGCCACCACGTCTCGGGAGCGGTCAACCACGTCGCTAACGCTTGGTTATCTTTTTCGAGAGCTGCGATAATAAAGAGTTCTCGCCAGTGCCGACTGTTGTCGATACGAATTTTTCGTTCATTTGGCTGCACTGCAATATTTTTATCTAGTAGCCTTAGCTGCTCGTCATTCAAATCACCGAACCACTCATCGAGTCGTTCCAGCAGTCGCTCGCGTTTCGCTTCACTTGACTCAAGCGGCTCGAACCACTCCGAAAAGTTGTCTTCTGTATATTCTCGGTAATAGTCGGTATTCGGTTTCGAAACACTGCCTAACAAGGGCCAAACTTCTTTCGTAATAGCGGCTAACGTTTCTTTCCAAGCCGACTGGCTAAGACTTTCAAAGCTTTCGACCGCGCCTTGTAAGTCTCCCTCACGCCATGTCTGTTGAATGGACTGGCCACGAATAATCCAGCGTGGGAACGCATCGTTGCGTAACCATTCTCTGACATATTCACCGAGTCGCTCCGCCTCCTCTTCTTGCTCACTGTTCAGGTCAAACATGCTATCGAGCTGCCACGCATTCAACCAATCTAAGCGTTCAAAAATGAACCCAAACGTCGAACATGCATGCAAACCAAATAAGACTATACAGCCCAGCAGAATTTTTTTTATTCTCAACATTCAATCCATGTCTGGGCCAAACCGCCCAGTGATGTTTCTTTTAAATTACGTGACATTTCGACACCCGTCTGCCGCATCGCCTCAACACAGGCATCAAGCGACATAATATGCTTGCCCGAGCCCATTAACGCCAGTGACGCCGCGCTATAGGCTTTGACTGCCCCAAACGCATTGCGTTCAATACAGGGTACCTGCACAAGCCCCCTCACTGGATCACAGGTCATGCCCAGGTGGTGCTCTAATGCAATTTCAGCAGCGTTTTCTACTTGCTCCGGCGTACCACCTTTTGCTGCGCATAGACCCGAAGCCGCCATAGCCGCTGCCGAACCCACCTCTCCCTGACAGCCCACTTCCGCACCCGAAATTGAGCTATTATGCTTAATTAACCCACCGATTGCCGCCGCCGTTAACAAAAACGTTTCAATCGCAGCAGGCGCCGCACCCTGATGTTTTACATAGTAATAAAGCACCGCCGGAATCACGCCCGCTGCACCGTTGGTCGGTGCAGTGACCACCATATGCCCAGCGGCATTTTCTTCATTGACGGCAATCGCGTAGACACTCAACCAGTCTATGTTTAACCTTTCTACAGAGGCTGCTCTCAATTTATCATGTAGCGCTTTCGCGCGGCGTTCAACGTTCATACCACCTGGCAAGATGCCTTTTGCACCAATACCCCGATCAACGCTGTCGAACATGGCGGAAGAAATACGCGCGATAGTATTTTTTAGTTCAACGCGTTTTGCATCGAACGAACCGACCTCAATATTCATTAACTCATTTTCGATCTTCATCTGTGCAATACTGAGGCCCGATGAAGCCGCCATCGCGAGCATATCTGCAGCTGTATCAAACGGGAAAGGAAACGGATGTTTGGGCATCAGTACTTGTAAATCGTCTGACTCGATTTGTGCCTCAGTTAACACGAATCCACCACCAATTGAGAAGTAACACTCCTCAAGAATGACCTCCTCGTTTTTTAATAATCTGAAACGTAAGCCGTTGGGATGCTGCGGTAGGGGCGGCCCTTTGTCGAAGACGAGGTGCTCCGCAAGCTTAAAGTGCACCTCAATATTTGGAAACGCAAGCACTTTTTTGGGTTCCAAGTCCGCAAAAAGTGCGCTTAAATCGTGATTCATAAGCGCTGAAATTTTATAACCATGTAAGCCAATCAGGATCGCTTTATCCGTACTATGACCTTTACCTGTGTGGGCAAGCGAGCCTTTTAGTATGACTTGCAAACGATAAATACAAGGCTGATCAACTGCGCCTTGCGTCGCAGATACGGCTGTTTCTTTTTCACAAAGCTGCCGAAAATTTAATGCAGCGATGAGTGGCCCCATAGTATGAGAGCTTGATGGGCCAATCCCTATTTTGAATAAATCTTGTGTCGCAATAAACATGATTGACCTCTGGTTGTTGAGGCTGATAAAACAGAATATAGTGCGTTTACACAATAAGTCCAAAAATCAACATTAGAACTCGTCTTATGGTTTCACTCTTCAAAACTAAACAGGTTTTTATCCCCAGCCCAAAACCGCACGGTTTATCTGTCACACGTGATCAACATGGCATTCCGCATGTGAGTGCTGAAAATATAAATGATCTCAATTGGGGACTGGGTTTTTGCCAAGCTATTGATCGCGGCACGCAGCTTCAACTTATGCGTATCATCGGTCAGGGACGCTTGTGTGAACGCCTTGAAAATAGCGAAGACAACTTAAAGATCGATACCTTTTTTAGACGTTTAAATTGGCATCGTAGTGCCGAAAAACAACTAAGTAGTTTAACCCCGGCAACCTTACAATGGTGTCAAGCTTTGTGCGATGGTATAAATGCTGGCTTACGCAATAAACGCATAAGCGTCTTGAAGTTTCTAGGTGTTAAAGCAGAGCCTTGGACCCTTGCCGATACGCTACTTATTTTTCGCATGAGTAGCTATCTAACCCTGGCGCAATCTCAAGCTGAAATTGAGCGCCTTTTTGTTGAATTAACACAAGCAGGGGTCAGCACTGAAAAACTCGCGAGCCTGTTCCCTATTTCGGTAGACACATTTGATCGCGAACTCATTGAAAAAATTAATCTAACCGAGCGCATTATTCCGAGTGATTTACTTTGGGAAGGCGCCATTCCTCGCATGATGGCGTCAAACAATTGGGTCACAAGCCCGAGTAAAAACCAAAGTGGACATGCCATGCTGGCCAATGATCCGCATTTGGAGGTTAATCGCCTGCCAAACGTTTTCTATGAAATTGTATTGTCGTCACCTGAGTATCAAACGATGGGCTTCACGATGCCAGGCTTGCCAGGCATTTTAATTGGTCGAACGCCAGATATGTCCTGGGGTGCAACGTATACATTTATGGATACCGTAGACAGTTGGGTAGAAGAATGTAAAAACGGCAAATTTAGACGGGGCAAAAGCTGGAAAGCATTCCAAACGCGAGACGAAGTGATTCTGCGTAAGAACGATAAACCGCATACCATCACTTTTTATGAAAATGCACATGGAACCTTAGAAGGAGACCCTCATAAGGCGGGCTTTTACCTCAGTACAGCCTGGTCACCAGCCGATTATGGCGCTGCATCACTCAATGCAAACTATGCCCTGACTCAAGCAAAGAATGCGGAGCAAGCTATGCCTCTGTTTCGCGAAATTGAAAGTGCATGGAATTGGGTAATCGCCGATAGCGAAGGCAATATTGCTTATCAAATGTCCGGCCTCTGCCCTAAACGTCATCCCGACTGGAATGGCTTCACGCCAGCACCGGGCTGGGATAAAGCCTACGACTGGCAAGGTTTTATCGACAAGGAACTACTGCCTTGTGATTACAATCCTGAGTGTGGCTTTATTGTCACGGCCAACCAAGACCTCAATCACTTGGGTAAAGTACCTGTAATTAACATGCCAATGGGCGACTATCGCGCTAAACGAATAGAACAGCGCTTAGCCACACAACAAGCATTAGATATCGATCAGCACGCAGCCTTGCAAATGGATACCTATTCATTGCAGGCAGAACTTTTTTTGAAGATATTGGTGCCCTTAGTTGAACAGGAAGCGAACGAAGACCATTTAGATAAATGCCTACTCAATTGGAATCTGCATTATGACAAACACTCGGTTGGGGCTAATTTATTTGAGGCTTTTTACAGTGAACTGCGCAAGCGCGTTTTCGCCGATCAGCAACTTAACACCAAGGTAATCGAACATCTGACTCATGACACAGGACTATTCATCGATTTTTACCAAAACTTTGATGCTTGCCTACTCGACCCCGACTCACTCTGGTATCAAGAAGCGAATCAAGAACAACATTTCATTGCCGCTTTCAAACAAGCGAAGACCAAGTTTGACGGCAAAAGTTGGGGAGACGTAAACCGCTTCGATTTCAAGAATATCCTGCTACAAGGCAAGCTACCAGATTGGTCGGGTTTCGATGTAAAACAACAAAGCCTAATTGGGGGCCGGGCAACACCTCACCAAGGCCAAGTATTCAGCGCAGGGGGCCGAGACACGAGCTTTGCCGCTGCGTTCAGAATGGTTGCTGATTTGGGTGAACATACCTTACATACTCGTTTAGCGGGTGGCCCATCTGATCAACGTTTTTCGCCCTGGTACAAGTCGGAGATAAACGAGTGGTTAGCAGGAAGCTTGAAGAAAGTGAGTCCTTAACCCGGGCGAAAGTTACGTGACCGACGTGTGCTCTCGCGGCACACTTTTTGTGTCGAACACCCGACGGCGCAGTCTCTGACAAGTAGTGTAACTAGTTGCGTCCAAATATTCTGGGCTCGTCAAAACGTAAAAATTTCATTTGTTCTTCTTCTACTTTAATACTGTAGGCTGTGCGCTCATCAAAATGTTTAACGCGCAATTCATCCAATTTTTCCGTTAACGCATCCCCCTCGTACTGCGCGATAATTTCGGTGCGTTCCTCCATATAACCATACCCTCTCTGCCAGCGCGCTTCATTATCACGATCCATTTTTTCAAGCGCCTCAATACGATCCTCCGGATACCCCATTTGACGACGTACGGCATTGATCGATTCCTGTCTATCGTCTTCCGACATGTCTCTGAGCTCTTTCTGTACCGACTCTAAATCGAAAACGAGCTGCGTAGCCAACCCTGTTGTGCCCAATGCAAGACCCTGAGGAGTCGACCCATATTGTTCTTGCATTGCCGATTGCATGATGTAAACACGGTCCTCCATTGGCATATCATCGGCCGTATTCAACGTTGCCAGCACCTTATGCATGGTTTCTTCACGTTCCTGAGCCTGTGTAAGCTCCTCTGACCAAATTTCTCTGGCTCCCTCCTCAGTAAATATCTCGTTGCGTTTTGCCCAAATAGCCCCCTCTTTAGAGAGTGGGTCTTTGTCATTTAGATCCAGATAATTTGCAACCAGCCACTCATCATAGGTTTGCATTTTCCCTACAGAAGTGAGAATTTCAGCGGCGAGTTCTGGAAAAGCACGACGGACAACCTGCTCGAAAAGCGATGCCCCTTGCCCCGGATAATCACTTTCCAGCTCATCACGAAACGATTTTAAACCTACCTGGACTTTCAGCAATTGGATACTACTGGCGAATGTTTCGCGCATCAGTAAGGCATATTTTTCTACAACGCTCTCTGCGTTAGATTCCTTTCTTGTGTTAACGATACTGTAAGGTGGCACGGGTATGTCGGCGCTATCCGTCGACACCGAAACGCTACTTTGCAAACTATTTTGCGCTAAATCTTCTGATGTACTTATATTCAAATACCAGAGTAAACTACCAAAAATTGCGACGATAAAAATCGAGATAAAACTTGTTTTAATAGACATAGGAGCCCTGTAGTTTGCGTTCGTATCCAGGACGAACTAAAGCGTTTATTTTTATTTGACGTTTAGTGTATTCGAGGCCGCATAAAAAAGCCGGAATTGAGTTCACATCACACACCCAAAATAAAAAAAGCGCGCCACTTAAAATACGTGGTGCGCTTTTTCATCGCTGGCTTGTCTTAACAAACTAAGCCGAACTACTCACCTAAAGGAGTGGCGAAAGTACTGGCCAAACTTGATTGGCTAGGTTAACAGAACCTTCTGGCGTTGGGTGAATGTCGTCACTCTCAACCTGATTAGCGGGGACGGTACCGCGTGGATCAACAAATGAACAGCTCGCTGTTGATGCTGTCTCACAAGCATAACCAAGGTAGTCATTACCACGATTAAGTGCTTTAGTTAAGTTTGCATTACCACGAGGAAGCTCGTAATAACCCAGCCAAACCACTTCTTCAACACCATCAACAGCCATCGTGTTAAGCAAGTTAACTGCCGAAGTATATTGCTGGTTGATCAAGTTATTACAGCTGTTTGATGGATTACGACGGTACCAACGCGTGCGGCAGCCGTAAGGATCAAACAATGACGCAGGGATAAGAATGTCATTACCCGCACCATCCATAACAATTGTGTTGATATCGCCATTGAAGCTGTTCGCTGCCGCATACTGCTCGTAAACAGAAGGCGCTAATGACCCCCCTTGAAGCTCTGCACCTGAAGTGGTGTAGTCACGGAACTGCGTGCCCGCGTAGCTTTCTAGTGTCTCTTGTAGCACACCGTTTAAATCAAAAATAGAATCACCGACCGTCACAACATCATTGCGACCGTTAACCGACTCTTCATAATTTGCAGGAATTGTACAACCGACAACACTTGCAGCGACTACTGACGCACCCAAAACTTTTAGTAATGATTTCATGTTTTCTCCAAGTTATTTTTATTTAATTGGGGGGCGACATACTAGGACATTTGAATTTGGTAACGAATTCCGAAACCGCCCCAAGGCGATTAATTTGTTCGCGATTAGAGTTGAGCGCTATCAACTCTAATCATTAGTATCGCGAAGTGTGACAAAATTCACATTTAAGAATTGGCATAAAAAAACCCCACCATAAAGGCAGGGTTCCCGACCCTAAGTTCGGGCCTTTTTTAGGTATAGAACCTAATTACAGTAGTGGCGCTAGAACAGGCCATACTTGGTTTGCGAGGTTCACAGAACCGGCAGGCGTTGGGTGAATGTCATCGCTCTCAACCTGATTAGCAGGAACGGTACCGCGCGGGTCAACAAACGAGCAGCTTGCCGCGGAAGCCACTTCACAAGCGTAACCGAGGTAATCATCACCGCGATTCAATGCTTTCGTGAGGTTTGCATTACTACGTGGCAATTCATAGTAGCCCAACCAAACAACATCTTGAACACCGTCAGCATCCATAATATTGAGCAGATTTACCGCTGCTGTATATTGCTGGTTGATCAGGTTGTTACAGCTATTCGAGGGGTTACGACGGTACCAACGCGTACGACAACCGTAAGGGTCGAACAACGTAGCGGGGATTAATATATCGTTCCCTGCACCGTCCATTACGATCGTGTTGATATTGCCATTAAAATTGTTGGCGGTCTCGTACTGCTCATACACCGACGGTGCAAACAAGCCACCTTGCAACTCCGCCCCTGAGGTCGTGTAATCGCGGAACTGAGTGCCGGCATAACTTTCAAGTGTTTCCTGCAACACACCATTTAAGTCAAAAATTGAGTCACCCACCGTGACTACATCATTTCGCCCATTTACGGATTGCTCATAACCACCGCCGGAACAAGCAATCATCGACGTCACTGCAATCGACATCGTGGCGATCTTAGCAATACTGCTTACTACTTTTTTTACTTCTAACATTTTGAAGTTCTCCATCTTTTTATTTTTAAATTGAGTGGAGGCTAGGAAGATAACTTAAGCAAAGTTAATGCTCGATCAAGCAGGCGAACTTTTTTATACATTTGTTCGTATTTGGTCACTAATTGCGAACAATAATCACCTACATCACAAATATGTGACGCTGATCACGCATAACACGTTATTTTAGGGCGTATTTCGCAACCTTTTTATTTAGAGACACATGTTTTAGAGGGGAGTAACTTAAAAGTCGGTTCCAGACGCGAAAAAGATCACACACTTTGATATGAATAAGCGATAGACTAAAAATGTGAGACATGATCATCTTTTATCGATTTCATAAAAACGAAAACCATAATCGAGCATAAGCAGATGAACGCACAACAATAATCTTACGCACAATAATAAAGTTAACGTTTCATAAGGACGCTGAAACAGGACTAAAGAGACAAGTAGCATGTTAGACGATATCTATTTTCGACTTCTTGTAGAACTCGTGCCCGAAAAGCACAGACAAATTAGTATGCGCCATAAACGTATTGCCGAACAATCTGGCGATGCTGCAGTTGCGCGCGAGTTATACAGCAATTTAGTAAACCAGGTTTACAAGGATGATGCGGACTCAGACATCGGCATTCGCTATGGAGAACACCTACGGCCTCACGCGCTCTGCGATCTTTCTCGTGCATTAATGAGCGCAGACAACTTCAGTGCCTTTTTAAAGGCTGCCAATCGGTTCCACTCTATGCTGGGCGCAAGCTACTTTCTCGTCGCGGTAGAGAAAGACAAGACGATCGCACTCGCGTTAACTTACCCGTTTAAAGATCAAGTGTCCGAGCCACAACGCCGGTTTTGTGCCGAAGCCGCCTTTTCTTACATTATTAATTTACTTCAAGAATCTATTGGTCAAGACATTGCCCCTAAAGCGCTCTATCTTAATTATGAGGCGCCAAAATATGCGGAAACGTATTTAGAAAGGTTTAATAATCCTGGTACCTTTAATTCGCCAATATCAGTAATTGAGTTCGATAAAACAATCCTGTCACTCCCATTCAAAGCAGCGAATCCAACGCTGCATCAGCTATACATGAATAAGTGTAACGACACTTTATGGGCCATTGAGCGGTCCTGGGACTTCGAATACCGCGTGGTAACATACTTAATGCAATACCACCCTGTTTGTTTCAGTGGGCAAACCCTTGCTAGCCGACTCAACATCTCGGTGCGTGGCTTACAGAAACGTTTAAGTAAAAATGGGGAATCATTCTCAAGCTTAGCCAGTAAAACGCGCCGTGAACTTGCCAGCGTCTACCTGATGCTTGAAGGCGCGGATATTGACACAACAGCGGAGCGATTGGGCTTTCAAACGAGTTCCGGCTTTCGTCGCTTCTTTAAAAATGAATTTGAAATGACCTTGCCCCAATTTTTGGCTCAGATGCCCGAGCCGGTCATAACGCCTCATAAACTCACACCTGAAAAGAAATTTGAGCGCTATTTGGCTACCTTAGATGCCTAATTATAGGTAGGTAGCCATGCTAGACTCTCGCTGACCTCGAAGATAAAGCGTTAAATCGGCTTAAAATCGTGCATTGGCAATGCTAAAGCGCCCGCAATTTTATAGAATGCAGGGCAACAAAATGATTTTACTTACTTTACCGACGAGCTGTGGCCATGAAACCGATTAACAAATCTTCCAAACTCGACAACGTTTGCTACGACATTCGCGGCGAAGTTGCTCGCGAGGCACGTCGCCTGGAGGAAGAAGGCCACCGGATTCTGAAATTGAATATCGGTAATCCGGCGCCCTTTGAATTTGATGTCCCAGAAGAGATTCAAACCGATGTAATTCGGAACTTACCCAATGCGCAAGGCTATTGTGATTCAAAGGGTTTGTACTCTGCGCGCAAAGCCGTTATGCAACATTATCAAAGCCTAAACATTCGAGACGTCGACATCGAGGACATCTATTTAGGTAACGGCGCAAGCGAGCTCATTGTTATGGCTATGCAAGCGATGCTGAACAACGGTGATGAGGTACTCATTCCCTCACCCGATTATCCGCTTTGGACCGCTGCAGTCACATTGAGTGGCGGGAAAGCGGTACATTATAAGTGCAAAGAAGAGGATGACTGGGCACCTTGCCTTGACGATATTCGCAACAAGATCAATGAGAACACGAAAGCAATTGTCGTCATCAATCCAAACAACCCTACAGGTGCGGTGTACTCAAAAACACTTCTAGATACGCTTGTTGAATTAGCTCGTGAACACAAATTCATTATGCTGGCTGACGAAATATACGACAAAATTTTGTACGATGAGGCGAAACATATTCCCATCGCATCATTATCACATGATGTATTTACGCTTACCTTCAATGGTTTATCAAAGTCGCATCGGGCCGCTGGGTATCGCTCTGGCTGGATGGTATTAACCGGGCCTAAACATATCGCAACCGATTTTATAGACGGCTTAGACATGCTTGCTTCGATGCGCTTGTGTGCAAACGTACCCGCGCAGTTTGCGATTCAAACCGCATTGGGCGGTTATCAAAGCATTGATGACCTAGTCGCGCCAGGGGGGCGTTTCTTTGAGCAACGTGAGCTTGCATGGCGAAAGCTTAACGCTATTGAGGGCGTTTCATGTGTGAAACCGCAAGGAGCGCTTTATATGTTTGCTAAGCTCGATCCAAACGTGCATAAGATCTATAACGACGAGCAATTTGTGCTCGACCTACTCAAGCAACAACGAATTCTCATTGTTCATGGTACGGGCTTCAACCTGCATGATACGCAGCATTTCCGTTTCGTCTTCTTACCCCGTGAAGATATACTTGAAGACGCCATAGACCGCTTTGCCTTGTTCTTATCTACCTATGAGCAAACCGCCGACATAACGCCTGAACGCCTGGCCATAGAACAATAACATTAAGAATAGGGATGGGATGTCAAAACCCGCATCAGTACCAATATCAACACCAAGCAAAACATTCAATCAGACGCTTGGCGTCAAGGTCACGGCTTGGCTGCCGCCAGCACCGGTTCAGCAGGCAGCGTTAACGAACAATTTAAGTGGCCAATATTGTCAGCTGAAGCTTTTGAAAACACACCATAGCCGTTCACTGCATGAGAGCTTTGCAAACACACCAGAATCACATTGGACTTATCTTCCCTATGGCCCGTTGGTGACAGAAAATGATTATCTGACCTGGACAGAGCGATTGTCCGAAAACAATCAACTTGACTGTTTTGCTTATGCGATCTGCGCGGCAAACAGGGAGGGAGCCGAGAAAGTGCTTGGCGTAACCGCCTATTCTCGTATTTTGCCCGAGTACGGCTCAATCGAAATTGGTCATTTAAGCTTTTCAGATAAAATGAAACAAACTCGCATAGCAACTGAGTGCATTTTCTTAATGATTGAGGCGGCGTTTTTACTGGGCTATCGACGCGTAGAATGGAAATGTAATGTGCTTAATGACGCCTCCAAACAGGCAGCGAAACGATTTGGCTTCACGCATGAGGGAACATGGCGCAATGCTCAGGTTCTCAAAGGCCGCAACCGCGACACAGCATGGTTCTCAATTATCGATGAAGACTGGGATAAGTTGCTCCCCGCTTACGAATTGTGGCTAGACGCAAAAAACTTTGATAAAAATGGCCTGCAGCGGTCGTCATTGTCAACCTTAACGCGCGCTGCCTTGGCCTAAATTAGCAGATCGAGGAGACTAGTTTAAATACTGCACTTCATACAGCACGAAGTCTTCATAACCACACAGCACTTTGTGATAACCCGACATAGCGGCATCGAGTTTATCATCGCCGCTATCTACCAACAAAGCCCTACCCTCTAACGCCTGCAAACGTTGTTGCGTTGAGACAAACTGCAAATTAGAAATACCAATTTTATTTAGGACCCGTGCACTCAATTGCTGGTTGCCACGCCCTAGCACCACGCCTTGCCCACCAATCACCGATATTAATAATCGTGCGTCATGGTATTTTTTAAGAGAAGCGTATAGCTCCGGCTCACTCACATCTTTTGCGACACATTCGCCATTAAACCAAAGGTCAATACCTAGCAGCGTTGATGCCTCTACTCCAAGTGCGCGCTTGATGCTCTGCAAACTACCACCGGATCCAAGCACATAAAGTACGTCATCTTCTAGGGTCTCGGAAATATAAGCGGCTATTTCACCCAGCGCAATTTCATCATCCTGCAAGCCTGAACATTTGACGCTCTGAACTAACAATTGATCATCTGGAATGAGCACGTCACCAAAGTGTCGTGTAATGACTCTGCCTTGAGCATAGGAGGCCTCATCGATGTCACGTACCTCCGCTAAACGCACCGCGACGAGGCGGTGCGATAGCAGGCTCTCTAGCACTGAGGCGACTGCTTTTGGCGTGACAGCAAACACGCCCGAATGCATTTTCACGCCCGCGGGTATCCCTAGGACTGTTTGCTTATCTTTCACCGCTCGCTGTACATCTCGTGCCGTGCCATCACCTCCCGCGAATAAAAGAATATCTATGCCCACTTCCAATAAACTTTGTGCCGCTAAAAAAGTGTCTTCTGAACAGGTAGGTTCGGTGCACTGGTAACACACGCGGTGCCGATGACCCGCCTCAATCAATAAATTTTGACCCATCACACCCGACGCACAAAAAAATTCTATTTGCGATGCATGAGGCTTGAGCAAGCCTAGGGCGTTTAGAACGCGTTCAGGCACTTGGGACGTTAAACCGAGCGCTGCCGCTCTAATAGAGGTATCGGGCGCATCCGAGCCCTTCAATGCTGCAGGGCCACCCAGACCTGCAACCGGGTTAACAATCAAGCCAACACGTAACACCGCTTTCTTCTCACGCTGAAGCATCTCTTCGTTCACTGTTCGCGCTGCTCATAAATGTAATTACTGATTACCAAGCGCGCGGCATCACTCATTTCCAAAAACTGCAGACCAAACACATATGATTTATTTTCTGCCGCATCTGCTTGAATGTATGCATTACGAATAATGGCAGAAAGATTGACCTGCTGGACCATATCGCTCAATTTAACCGGAAAACTTAACACCAACTCGTGACCAAACTCGCCAAGTTTTTCACGCGCAATAATACGCGCGCCAGTCTTACTCAAATCGGTAATGACCGCATGTTTTGGCCAATCACCATAGTTATCGAACTCGTTGTCGATATTCGTTTCGATAGTCGTAGAAATTCGTTCAGCATTGCGTACTTTGCGCGCTTCAACCTGCTTCGGATAACTCAAATGCAAATATTCATAAGGCGCGGTGGCACGCAATATCACTTTTGCTTCAAACGCGTAAACAAATGTCTTGGCTAATAGACTTACTTTGACCCACTCGCCTTGATCCAAAAAAATACTTTTACCGGACTTTATAGGCGGCGATATGAGAATGCTTTTATCCGAGCTAGAGCCAATTAACTGGACTTGGTATTTACGCTCTTGTAATCGAGTTTCAAGATATAAAATGGTGCCAATCGAGAGCTGCAATTTGGTAAAGCTCTCTAAATGCTCTGGTTTGTCTTGCTTTCTGCGCGTGTGTGCGTCCAAATTTATATTAACCTTTTACCGCGCGTAACACCGTGTTTACGCCTTGAGTTTAAAGCCCAAACCTTTAAATTGAGAGTGCAGTGCTGAATCACCGTTTTTTAACTGAATTTTCACACCAGAAAATTCACGACGGCAACGATAAGTTTTTCGCAAATGGTCGAACGCATAGGCGCGTTTTTCTGGCGCTAGATGCATCGTGCGCATCAGTAGGCTGTGATCATGCCGCACATCAAAACAGGCTCTAATCGCTGTATGCAAGCACCATTCAGGTGACGCAGTTGAGGTAAAGCTCATCGTTGAAAGTGGCGGTTCCTCTAAAAACTGTGCAGCTTTGTAACGCGTTGGCAAACCTAGGCATTGGCAGAGCCGCTGATAAATAATTTCCGTACCCGCGACCTTTCCATCGAAACTGTAACCGGCGATATGCGGTGTACCCAAAAATACTTGGCGTGCCAGCACAGGGTCAATGCAAGGTTCGTTTTCCCAAACATCTAGTATGACGGTTGGCGCATCCGGTTGCTCCAGGCGTTGACGCAATGCCTTATTATCAACCACTTCTCCGCGCGAGGTATTAATCAATACTTGCTTGGCATTAAGTTGTAACAGGCGTGCTTCATCTAATAAATGGTGGGTGGCGTGCTCACCATTGCGGGTTAAGGGGACATGCAAAGTGACGACATCACATTGCAAGACCTCTTCAAATGAAACCAGGCCATAGTCATCTTGCATCGATTCATTTAATAATGGGTCGCATGCTTTATAGGCAATCCCGAGCAATCGTAAGCGCTTCGCTAATAAACTTCCTATATTGCCGTAGCCGACAATCCCAATACTGAGTTGATCAAAATCTAGGCCCAAGCTCTCACTCAAAATAGATAAGCTGCTCAGAAGATACTCAACAACTGAGTTGGCGTTGCCGCCTGGAGCACTGGCATACGGAATATTACGCTGTTTCAGGTAGTCTAAATCGAGGTGATCGGTACCAATCGTGCAGGTACCCACAAATTTTAGGTTGCTATATTCTAGCAACTGCTTATCAACCTTGGTAACCGAGCGAACGATGAGTACGTCAGCATCGCGTAAATCCTCAGCCACTATTTCGCGACCAGGAAGGCACGTTACATGGCCAAGAGGACCAAAAAATTTCTCTAAAAACGGAATGTTTTCATCAGCGACGATCTTCACACACACCTCAGTCGAACCGTTTGGCTGTGCTCTCCAATCAACTAATTGTTTTTGTCGAGCAAGTAATCTGGATACTCACAATTTAACTTCATTCCGATAAATTGTTCCAGTTCGGGCAGCAGAAATGCATCATCTTCACAGGCAAATGAGATAGATGTGCCGGTTTCGTTCGCTCTACCTGTGCGCCCAATACGATGAACGTAATCTTCAGGATCTTCAGGAAGGTTGTAGTTAAATACGTGACTGACGCCATCCACATGGATGCCACGTCCCGCCACATCTGTCGCCACAAGGATTTCAATCTGCCCACTTTTAAATTGATCCAGCGTTTTGATTCGCTTGTGTTGCGGTACTTCCCCGGACAATAAAGCTGCTTTTACGCCTTTCTGCTTTAAAACCGCCTCTAAACGACGCGTTTCGTCGCGACGATTACCAAATATAATGGCTTTTTTTACGTCGTTTTTCTCAATGTATCGGCAGATAATCTCGAGCTTTTCGTCGGCCGCGACCATAAATATTTTTTGATCGACCCGCTCCGTTGTTTGTTGTTCCGCTTCAATCTCAATATGAATCGGGTTACGCGTCCAGCGCTTGCATAGGTTGAGAACGTCTTGATTAAAAGTTGCGCTGAATAACAAGGTTTGACGCGCTTCTACTTTCGGACAGCGGCTCAAAATACGTTTCACATCAGGGATGAAGCCCATATCTAACATTCGGTCAGCTTCATCAATCACGAGAAAATCCAACTGATCGAGGTAAAGGTCGCTGCTGTTCAAAAAGTCTATCAAACGCCCCGGCGTCGCAACTAAAATATCAATTTTGTGATCGCGCACATAATCGCGCTGTTTTTGATAGTCAATGCCACCGAGTACAGAATAGACAGATAACTTCGTGTGCTTTGTTAACGACCTAGCATCTTTGTCGATCTGCATGGCTAATTCGCGGGTTGGCGCCAAGATTAACGCCCGCGGCTCGCTCGCGAATCGCTCATCTTCTGGAATCGGCCGCACAAGCAGATCGTTTATGATCGTGATCAAAAATGCAGCGGTTTTCCCCGTTCCGGTTTGCGCTTTACCAATAAAATCATGGCCATCGATTGTAGTCGGTAACGAAGCCGCTTGAATTTCACTACAGTATTCATAGTTCAGGTCAGCGATTGCATGCAAGAGAGCATCTTGTAAGCCAAGATCATGAAAACGCGTCTTGCCTTCTTGAGGTGCTACAACATACTCGTCCGGTGTCCAAACTTTTTTCGGTTTGGCGAGCGGTTTATTAAGCTGAGTTTTGGGTTTGGACGCAGCAGACTGTTTTACTCGCGAATCGAGTTTTGACGCGGTCGCTTTTGACTTCGCGGCGTCAGGCTTCCGACCCGCCTTTTTAGACGCCTGCTTTTTAACTGACTTTTTACCGAATAACCCACGTAGCATGAGAGGGCGCGCCTACCTCGCGACAATAATTAGTCGCGCAAGCTTATGCATCCCGCCCTCTTGATGCAAGGTTTTTCGCTGCATTAGACCAGTTCATCTTTGTTCAGAACCGTTTTTACCCAGTCTGTTTCAACAATGCCAAAATGTGCCCGTAACGCTTTTGCAAAATATCCCGCACGACTGGGTAAACCAAAAGCCATATAATAGCAGCCTTGCTGCCATACTTTATGGCGAAAATCATCACTGGATTTGGCATCCGGATTGTTCACATTATCGGCACTTAAGCGAAATCTGACGCCGCTAGACAAACTCAAGCACCATTCCAAGGCCTGCGGTTTGACCTCCACGCGCTCAAATTCACTCTGTTGTTGAACCGTGCGTCCATCTGGGGCGTACCAATACCCGTAATCAACCAATTTTCGACGCGCTTCGCCAGCAAGACACCAATGGCTAACCTCATGTAATACACTTGCGGGGTAATCAAGATTCGTGACAATTTGATGGAAGGAATGGTCGTCGTCGGCTGGCAAATAAATGGGCTCTGCACCGCCGATCTGAACAATCGTGCGTTCTGTTTGCAAAAAACATTGATTAAAAATGGTTGCCAATTCAGCAGCAAGGTTTGGACTCATGTTCGCTAATTTGCCTACGTCCGATAACGATCGAGTTCGAAATGTTGGCCAAATCGCCCAATTATGTCAATCGAGATTGAAGTATCGCCCTGAAAACATGAAAATACGGCAACGATAAAGCCTGTCATCACGTGAACTATCTCTATAAAGTTTGGTCTTACATTAAGTAAAACTCGCCTATCTACCTGATGCCAGTAAATCGCATGCCCGCACAGGTATGCTCAGCCCGACGGATTAACACTTGAAGTCAAAAAACATATTTCGCCTGCACACCTTACTATTATTGCTCGTGAGTCAATTTGTATCGGCCAGTGATATATTCGGTGTCAATAACAACCCACTTTCTGGCCTCCCCGCTCAATCGGCCGAATTTCTTGAGGTTCATGAGGCTTTTGTTTTTGACGCCAAGTTAGTCGACGGTGGCTACCAGCTGACTTGGGACATTGCCGACGACTACTTTCTTTATCTTGAGCGATTCACATTCCAAGCCCTCAGCGAGACCATTACGCTCGGTAACGCACAATTTTCGGACAGGGGTAAAAAAAAGACGGACCCTTACTTCGGTGAAGTACACGTCATCCATAACCACTTATCGATTTTCCTCCCGATTGAGTTAGTGCCAGGTTCGTCAAGTGGGGAGCTGGAGCTTAGTTATCAAGGCTGTGCTGAGGCGGGACTGTGCTACCCACCCGAACGCGAACGCTTGATGTACTTGCCAGTGTCGGCAAAGCCATCCAGCACCACAAATCTATTAAACGCTGACACAGCGAAAACAAAGGACCGTTTCGACAATGCGGATGATGTGTTCGGCTTCATGAATTCGAGCAGTTTGTTCGCAATTGTCGGTATTTTCTTCGTTCTCGGCTTGAGCCTGACGTTTACGCCTTGCGTATTTCCGATGATACCGATCATCACAAGCATTATCGCGGGACAACAAGGACAAAATTCGACTGCAAGAAACTTCATCCTCGCGCTGTCCTATGTACTGGGCATGGCCATCACCTACTCTATTGCAGGCACGCTAACCGGCATACTTGGTGCCGGCGCTAATGTGCAGGCAGCCTTGCAAAACCCTACTCTTTTGAGTCTCTTTGCAAGCATTTTTATTCTTTTATCCCTCTCAATGTTCGGCTGGTATGAACTCCGCCTGCCAAGCGCCATAACCAACCGCTTAAACGACGGCAGCCAATCTATGCAGGGCGGAAAGTTAATTGGCGTATTCTCAATTGGCGCTTTATCGGCGCTCGTTGTATCGCCTTGCGTTTCAGCACCCTTGGCTGGCGCCCTCATTTATATTAGTGCAACAGCCGATGCTGTTCTCGGTGCGACCGCCCTATTCGCGCTGGGCTTGGGGATGGGCGTTCCGCTCATACTCATTGCAGTAGGTGGCGGCAAATACCTACCAAAATCGGGCCCATGGATGGACGGTTTTAAAGCCTTCTTTGGGGTATTACTTTTAGCGGTTGCCATTTGGCTACTCGCGCGTTTCCTACCTACTGCGATTAGCATGGCGCTTTGGTCATTATTGGCACTAGGGAGTGCGGTGCAACTCGGCGCTTTTGACGCAGCGAGATTAGGATGGCCTCGGTTCTTTAAAGGCATTGGTCTGGCCCTCGCTTTTTATTCGGCACTGCTGCTCATTGGTGCAGTCAGTGATGGTTCATCCCCCTTGAAACCGCTGGATGGTCTGCAAGTCGTTGAACCGAGCAGAAGCAACCAACAAGCACCAAAAAAAATCGCTTTCCAAATCATCTATGATGAACAAGGCCTGAACTCGAATTTATCTGTGGCAGGCAACAATAATCAAATTACGATGGTCGATTTTTATGCCGACTGGTGTATCAGTTGTATCGTGATGGAAAATGAGATTTTTCCCTTAGCTAACATCAGCGAAAAGCTATCAAAGATGCATTTAGTAAAGGCAGACGTGACAGAAAACGATCAAGGCAATATCGCACTAATGGAATCGTTTGGTATCTTTGGACCACCCTCTTATTTGTTTTTTGATCAGTTCGGTAAAGAGATGGATGCCCTGCGAATTGTTGGTGAAGTAAGCGCTGAAGAGTTCGATGCCCGCTTACAAGATGCACTCTCATCTTCATCCCCTTAATAGCCAAAAGAATGCCCTGATAAAATAATGATGCAGTCTCGTTTAAATTACTGGCCAATTTTTGCGGTCATTACTGGGGAACTTTGCTTCGCAGTAATGGGCGGTTTAATTAAAACCATGAGCACCGATCTGAGTAACGAGACCATGGTGTTTTTTCGCAATGCCCTAGCATTTTTCATTATCGTTCCAATGCTATGGTGGACGTCCGGCCTAAAAGGCTTTCAAACAAAAAACATCCGCTTTCATGCCCTGCGAGGGTTGATCGGTGTCACAGCGATGAGCTGTTTTTTTTACATACTTGGCAATATGCACTTTACTAAGGCGATTCTGCTGAAGCTGACGACGCCATTTTTTATTCCACTTATCGCATTACTTTGGTTGGGCGAACGCTCATCTATCTACACCATACTAGCAATTTGCGTGGGGTTTTTAGGGGTCGTATTTGTTGCTGACCCACAATCGCCCAACCCAAGCGAACTTTACTTAATTGCTATTGGTTTACTCGGTGCGGGGTTGGCGGCACTCGCAAAGGTTACCATTCGGCGGATGAAGGATAGTGAGCCTAGCCTCCGTATCGTTTTTTACTTCAGTATTTTTGCTTCACTTGCATCCGCCCCTTTTGCTTGGCAAAACTGGACACCGCCCTCTTCATCACAATGGGCCATGCTCTGCCTACTCGCGGCAGTCGCTACCATTGGGCAATTGCTTATCACGGCCGCGTACAGGCGTGAGTCAGCTGGAAAAGTAGGTCAATTCACTTACACCTCGTTAATATTTTCATCCTTACTCGGTTGGTACTTTTGGGAAGAAGCCATCACGCTCGGTGTCGCCCTTGGCTGCTTATGCATTGTGAGTGCTGGACTGATCAATATGAGAAGTAAGCAACTGTCATGAGTAGCATGCGTATTGTGTGGTGCTAATCCGAGGCCGTAGCCTTGGCAATGCGGAAAATAAACACGCCCTCAGCTTCTGACGACTCGATAAGCTGATGGCCTAACATCTGACAAAACTTTGGTATGTCGCGTTGAGTCGAGGGATCTGTTGCCAACACCCGCAAGATTTCACCGCGAGTCATTGCAGCGACTTTCTCGTGCAACATCATTACCGGTTCAGGACAAAGAAGACCCGTCGTATCGAGTGTGTATTGATATTCCAAATTATTCATACTGAACTATGCTTACAAAATGAAGGGCCGCCAAAAACCTGCGTCACCCGTTAACGTAAATTGAAATAATACAGGAACATTATGATACGCGTAATCATCGAGCGTAATATCGCTGAAACAATGGAAGGCAATTACGAAGATGCGGCGCTCGGGATTCTGCAAGCGTCAGTAAGGGCACCAGGCTTTATTTCGGGAGAATCACTCGTCGATATTGAAAATTCTCGCCATCGTTTCGTCGTTTGTAAATGGCGCAGCGAACTGGATTGGAATAATTGGAACAATTCACAAGAACGAAAACTGCTAATGGGAGTTCTCAGTCTAATGCTTGAAAAAGAGGAAAAGATAACACTTCTTGATTCACCTGAATAAGCCATATTTTTCATAACTTTACAAAGCCCCTTTCAAACGTCTGAATACACAGTATCAACGAGTTGCAAGGGCACATATTTGTCCGCTCTTAGCCCTTATTCGATATCAATTTAGTTAGATATTTGGTTGATTTTACTAGACTCAATCAGTATTCTTCCGCCCGCTGCTGCAGTAGGCGAAATATTAGTCTTAAAGCACTCCTAGCTGTTCAATATATGAACAGCTATTATGTAGTTTCAGCCCGCTTAGTATGTATTCAAGCTTCTAAACTAAAAATATGGATCTTTAACGATGAGCACAGAGATCAATCAAACCACCTATAATTATAAAGTGGTCCGACAATTTGCCATTATGACGGTGGTCTGGGGAATTGTTGGAATGGCCGCCGGCGTCTTTATTGCCGCACAACTAGTCTGGCCACAACTAAACTTCGACACAGCCTGGCTAAGTTTTGGCCGTATACGCCCCCTACATACAAACGCCGTTATTTTTGCGTTTGGTGGCTCTGCCCTGTTCTCTACCTCGCTGTATGTTGTGCAGCGTACCTGCCAGGCACGCCTAATTTCAGACACCTTAGCTTCGTTTGTATTTTGGGGCTGGCAAGCGGTAATTGTGGCCGCGATCATCACGTTGCCCATGGGATTAACTAGCTCAAAGGAATACGCCGAACTAGAGTGGCCGATTGATATTTTGCTTGCTATCGTCTGGATCAGTTACGCCGTTTTGTTTTTTGGTACAATAACGAAGCGTAAAACCAGACACATTTATGTAGCGAATTGGTTTTTTGGCGGCTTCATTCTAACGGTCGCGATCCTCCATATTGGTAATAGTTTAGTGGTCCCTGTGACACTCACTAAGTCATATTCAATTTACGCGGGCACCGTCGATGCGATGATGCAGTGGTGGTATGGACATAACGCCGTAGGCTTCTTTTTAACCGCGGGTTTCCTGGGCATCATGTATTATTTCGTGCCAAAGCAAGCAGAGCGTCCCGTTTATTCGTATCGGTTGTCTATCGTGCACTTTTGGGCACTGATCTCTCTATATGTTTGGGCGGGTGCTCACCACTTGCACTACTCGGCACTACCCGATTGGGCACAAAGCACCGGCATGGTGATGTCTCTCATTTTGTTAGCGCCTTCTTGGGGCGGCATGATCAATGGGATGATGACGCTATCAGGCGCTTGGCACAAACTGCGTACAGACCCTATCTTACGGTTCCTTGTCGTTTCGCTATCATTTTACGGGATGTCTACCTTTGAAGGGCCCATGATGTCGATCAAAACAGTTAATGCTTTATCCCACAATACTGATTGGACGATCGGCCATGTCCACTCTGGTGCATTAGGCTGGGTCGCAATGATTTCGATCGGTGCCACCTACCACTTAATTCCAAAATTGTTTGGCATCGCAGAAATGTACAGCACAAGAATGATCAATGTGCATTTTTGGCTCGCCACCGCAGGAACCGTGTTATACATCGCAGCCATGTGGGTGAACGGGATCATGCAGGGGTTGATGTGGCGCGCGGTGAATACCGACGGCACACTCACCTATAGCTTTGTCGAATCTCTAGAGGCAAGCCACTATGGCTACCTGGTTCGCTTTGTTGGTGGTGCGATATTCCTGTCAGGCATGTTCGTGATGGCATTAAACGTATGGTTAACCGTTAAACAGCGTGACGCCAAAGCACTGGATTCAGTGCCAGCTGCAGCATAAAGGGTCGAAGCAATGAATCATGAAATGATTGAAAAAAATCTTGGCTTGATGATCCCGCTGATCATCTTGGCCATAAGTTTTGGTTTTTTGGTTGAAGTCGTGCCTCTTTTTTTCCATAAAGACATGAAAACACCCATTGAAGGCTTAACTCCGCACACAGCGCTGCAATTAGAGGGCCGTGATATTTACATTCGCGAAGGCTGTAACACATGCCACACACAGATGATTCGGCCCTTCCGTGCTGAAACTGAACGTTACGGCCACTATACCGTTGCCGGAGAGCACGTTTATGAGCATCCATTTCTTTGGGGCTCTAAGCGAACTGGGCCTGACTTAGCGCGAGTGGGCGGTCGATACAGTGATGATTGGCACCGCGCGCACATGTACAATCCGAGAAACGTTGTACCTGAATCAAAAATGCCATCTTATCCTTGGCTATTTACTGCCAAGGTCAATCACAAGATAACACCGAAAAAAATGGAAGCTTTACGCACAGTCGGGGTGCCCTACACCGATGAAGATATTGCTGGTGCCTCTGCCGCTGTCAAAGGTAAAACAGAAATTGAAGCGGTTGTCGCTTACCTGCAACAGTTAGGCACAGTCCTAAGCAACAAGTAATAATAATTATGGATATTAATACGCTGCGCGGCCTATCAACCATCCTAGTAATGATCGTATTTCTAGGGATTTGTTGGTGGGCTTATGACGGTCAAAAAAAGAAAGATTTTGACGAGGCCGCCAACCTGCCTTTCGATGATGACGAAATAGCAGAGCGCACAATGAGTGAGACAGAGAGAGAAAAAAATGACTAGTTTTTGGAGCTTTTGGGTTTCATTTATCAGCTTGGGAAGCATATTTGGTTGCCTATGGCTGATTTACGTCACACGTAAAAGCCAAACGTCTGATGTTGAAACAGAAAATACCACAGGCCATAACTTTGACGGTATCGAAGAATACGACAACCCCATGCCTAAGTGGTGGTTATACATGTTTATCATTACCTGCTTCTTCGGCTTTGCGTACTACATTATCTACCCTGGATTAGGCAATTTTAAAGGCGTAGCAGACTGGACTTCAACGGGTCAATGGGAAGCAGAAGTGGCGCAAGCCGAAGAAAAATATGGCCATATTTTTACCGAATTTGCAGCAACCCCATTGATCGAGCTATCGCAAGATAAAAACGCAATGAAAGTTGGGCAGCGCTTGTTCGCGAATAACTGCGCTAGCTGCCATGGATCAGCCGGACGCGGTTCGATTGGATTCCCTAATTTGACGGACAACGATTGGCTTTACGGTGGCGACCCAGAAACGATTAGAACCACGCTGATTAATGGTCGACAAGGCGCGATGCCAGTAAAAGGCCTCAATCCAAGCATGAGTAACGGTGATGTCGATGACTTAGCACATTATCTCTTGTCATTCAGTGGTCGCAGTGATGATGATACTGCGGCAGCACGCGGTGCAACCATGTACCAGACCGCTTGTGCGGCCTGCCATGGTACGGATGCAAAAGGGATGCAGGCAATCGGCGCCCCTAATCTTACTGATAATGTATGGCTTTATGGCGGTACCAAAAAGCGCATTACTCACACATTGCTCTATGGTCGTGCCGGTGTAATGCCCTCACAAACTGGCAAATTAAGTGAAGAAAAAATACACTTATTGACGGCTTATGTAATGAGTTTATCGAAGTAATAGGCAAGTTTGGGGGGTGGCGCGATCGCCCTCCTATCAATTACCAGAGTGTCGCCAAGGCGCTTTTGTATGGGATTTACGCTTTATGACGGAAAAGATTCCAGTCAAGCATATTGAGCCCGGCACCCAAAAATTGGAGGTCTACGGAAGCTCTACTGCACAAGAAGGCGTCACGAAAACAGTCGAACTGTACGCATCCCGGAAGAAAATCTACGTTAAAAAAATTAAAGGTGTTTTCCAAGGCTTACGTAGATATTCACTTTGGGCACTCATGCTGCTGTATTTCAGTGTGTGCTGGATCTCAATTAATGGCCAACAACTCGTCCACTTTGACCTGCCCGCGCGCCAATTCCATCTTTTTGGGATCACCTTTTGGCCTCAAGATTTTGTCTTGTTAGCGATCGCACTCATCATATGCGCTTATGGCTTATTTTTCGTCACCACCCTTTTTGGCCGTGTTTGGTGCGGTTATACATGCCCACAAACGGCATGGACGTTTATTTTTATGTGGATCGAAGAAAAAGTAGAGGGCAGTCGCAATCAACGAATGAAACTTGACGAGGCCGATAATGACCTTAGCAAAGTTATCAAAAAGGGGACGAAGCATTCCCTATGGATGCTAGTAGCTTTTGGAACCGGCCTTACTTTTATTGGCTATTTCTATCCGATACGCGAGCTTTTACCAGACATCCTAGCGTTTGATGTGAATGCATGGACCTACTTTTGGGTAGGCTTTTTTACTGTAGCCACCTATTTGAACGCCGGCTGGATGCGCGAACAAGTGTGTTTGTACATGTGCCCATACGCGCGTTTTCAGTCAGTTATGTTTGATGAAGACACACTTATCGTCTCGTACGACAAAGAGCGCGGCGATCCACGCGGCAGTCGCAAGCGTAACAGTGATTATGAAAAACAAGGCTTAGGGGATTGTGTAGACTGCGGCATGTGTGTGCAAGTATGTCCAACCGGCATCGACATTCGAGATGGCCTACAATATGAATGCATTGGTTGCGCACTCTGTATAGATGCATGTGACTCCATTATGGAGAAAATGGAATATGACCCCGGACTCATAAGCTACACCACTGAAAAACGCCTCGAAGGTAAACGCAGCCATATTCTGCGACCTAAAGCGGCCGCCTATGCCCTGATCCTCGTCACGGCGATTGGCGCGTTTCTGAGCTCCATCATTACCCGTATTCCTGTCGAATTAGACGTTATTCGTGACCGAGGTGCGCTCTATCAATTAAATGGAATGGGGCAAATTGAAAACTCCTATACCGTTAAAATAATGAATATGGATACGCAAGATCAACGCTTTAAATTGCATGTTTATGGCCTTGAAGGTATTCGATTAATGACAACGAGCGAGGCATCTGTTGCTTCTGGCGAGGTTTTTAATTTACCCACAACGGTTGAGGTGAACCCAGAGAATTTAACAACTTCAAGTAATACCATCGTATTTGAAGTGATCTCTGTTGATAACAGCAAACTACGAGCAGAGACCGAGAGCCGCTTTCTTGGCTCGCCCGAATAAACGTAACCAGATAGTTAGTTAAGAGACAATATGACAAACACAGCCCCTATCGTCCCATGGTATAAACAACCTTGGCTTTGGTTTTTGCTCAGCATCCCTATTACCTCGGTTATTTTGAGCAGCATTATGGTCACCGTTGCGGTGAAAGGCAGAGACACGCTCGTCAGTGATAACTATTACAAATATGGTCTAGAGATTAATCAGACGATTGAACAAGACCTGCTAGCGGAGCGATTAGAATTAAGGCCCAAACTAACCATCAACGCAGACGGCACCGCTCGTTTAAAATTTTCAGAGAATAAATTACCACCACAAGCATTCGTTACCCTGAAAATTCTGCACCCAACCCTGGGTGAACGGGACACAGAAGTGCGTTTACTGCCTACTAGTAATGGCTTCTTCGCGAGTGTGCCTGAAAATCTGTCAGGACGTTACTACATCGATATTTATGCATTCGACGATAGCTGGCGCATTCGAGAGGAAGTGGTCTTGCCGATCAGTGAGTACACGCTTAACAAGGATAACAACTAGTTGTTATGCCTGAATCCTGCTTCCACTGTGGAGAGTCTATTCCATCCGGTTTTTCCGCCACCATAGAGATCAACAAAAAGCAGGAGAAGTTTTGCTGCTATGGCTGCATGGCCGTCGCCGAGATGATCGTTAATGATGGCTTAGATAATTTCTACAAACATCGCAGTCAACCCTCCCTTAAACCTGAAGATTTCAGTGACAGTCAAAAAACTGAGCTCATCCTTTATGATGACCCTCTGATTCAAGAAGAGTTTGTCTATTCACTAGAAAACGGTAATAAAGAAACCTACCTAAGCATTTCCGGTATTACTTGTGCGGCCTGTATTTGGTTATTGGAGCAAGAGATTAAACGCATCTCCGGTATCGTAGATTTCAGCATTAACCACAGCACACACAAAGCCCATATCGTTTGGCAAGATGACGTCACCGTCCTCAGCACAACCTTACTCAAAGTTCGCGAAATCGGCTACAAAGCAAAACCGTTCCGGCATCAGGAAGCAAAACTCACCGCACAACATGAAAAACGTCTATCAATGTTTCGCGTCGCGGTTGCAGGCATTGCCAGCATGCAAAATATGATGTTCTCGATACCGCTTTATTTGGGTATGTATAACGAGCTCGATAATCATCTGCTCTCACTGTTTAGATGGGTAAGTATGCTAATGGCAGCCCCAGTTGTTTTATTTGCTGCCATGCCTTTCTATAAAGCAGCCCTTCGCTCGCTGAAAGCCAAACAGTTAGGTATGGATATCCCTGTCAGCATTGCCATCATTATTGCTTATATGGCGAGCTGTTTTACGACGATGTTTTCCTCACCAAGTATAGATGCCGACGTTTATTTCGACTCAGTTTCAATGTTCGCCTTTTTTTTGTTGCTGGGTCGCTTTGTCGAAATGCAGACTCGGCACAAGTATCTCAACGATGAAGCTGAATTCGACGAACTAATGCCTGAGACTGCGACACGTATCGTTGGTAATAAAGAGGAAAGCGTCGTTGCGCATCGTCTTTGCATTGGCGATTTACTACTCGTGAAACAAGGCGAAGTCGCCGCTGCTGACGGCTTCATTGTCTCTGGAAAAAGTCATTTTGATGAATCTGCACTCAGTGGCGAATACCTTCCTGTCAACAAATCAGTTGGCGACAAAGTGCATGGTGGTACATCAAATATTGAAGCAAACATAACAGTTGAAATCTGCGCAATACCAAAAGAAAGTCGCGTGGCATCGATTGTCCGTTTGCTGCAAAGAGCTCAATCTAACAAGCCTCATACTCAGCAATTAGCAGATAGAGTTGCCAGTTACTTCGTTGCTTTTGTACTGTTGGCAACCAGTTTAAGCGGTATTTACTGGTATAACGTCAATGCTGACCTCGCATTCGCTATCGTACTGTCTGTGCTGGTCGTTACCTGCCCTTGTGCATTATCGCTGGCAACCCCGACCGCCCTGACAGCGGTGACCAGCTTCTTGCGTAAGCATGGTTTTCTATCCACGAAAGGCCACACGTTGGAGGCGTTCTATAGCGCAACTGATCTCATTTTTGATAAGACGGGCACATTAACTAAAGGCCAACTATCTGTGCAACGCATCCTCTGTGAGCCAGAAATATCCGAGGCGCAAGCGCTCTGCATTGCGGCCGCCCTAGAAGTAGATTCAGCGCACCCCATCGCCCATGCTTTTAATGACTATTTTAAGACAAAAGCAAGTGAGGTGAGCAATGTGATTGGCTCAGGTGTCACCGGCTGTTTCCAAGGCAGCACCTATTTTTTAGGCAGTGCAAAGTACATTGCCACGCAAATTGGCCATCACAAGCACCTTAAACAGAGTGCAAATGGACCATCGGTATTTCTAGCGACTGACACACGACTACTGGCTCACTTTGAACTTTCCGATAGCCTGAGAGAGGATGCGGCTGATTGCGTGACAACCTTGCAGCAATCTGGCTTGAACATCCATATATTGAGCGGTGACCATGCCACCGCCGTGTCGCAAATTGCACATCAGTTAAATATTTCAAATTACGCTGCAGAGCAGAGCCCCGAACAAAAACTCGCTTATGTAAGCAATCTTCAAAAACATGGCGCTAATGTGGTGATGGTCGGCGATGGGATCAACGACCTGCCGGTACTCTCACAAGCGCGTCTTTCTATTGCGATGAACAACGCCAGTGATCTGACTAAACTGAATTCGGACGCGTTGATCTTAAGCGATAGCCTTCAAGCGCTCAGCCTAGCATTTCATTGTTCCCGTAAGACGCGTAAGATTATTCAGCAGAACATGATATGGGCATTTAGTTATAACCTGCTCATGCTACCTTTGGCTGCGAGTGGCTTTGTGCCTCCTTACTTTGCTGCATTAGGCATGTCACTAAGCTCACTCTTAGTGGTCTTCAATTCTTTACGATTGCGTCGAGCTTAAGCACTTATGGAAATTCTATACATTTTGGTTCCTATTTCAGTGATACTGATTACGCTTGCCATCACATTATTCGGATGGGCAATTAAAAATGGTCAATATGATGACCTTGAGGGCCCCGGGCATAGCATTTTATTTGATGATGATGAAGACATGATTCCAAAGCATGACGATGCACCTCCCCGGAAAAATGCGCCACCGTCCTCTGCAAAGCAAGACCTATAAACCCAGCAATGGATATAGCGATACTAAGCTCCGCGTTTATGCTCGGCATTCTTGGTTCAGGACATTGCCTTGGTATGTGTGGTGGGCTTTCCATCGCTTTTGCTTTGAATTCACGCGATCAAAGCCAGAGTTATTTGCTCAGTTATCATCTAGGCCGCCTGAGCTCTTATGCAGTCGCTGGCCTCAGTGTAGGATTGATTGGCTTTTGGTTTAGCGAATACCTTGGCTTGCTCACATCACTGCGTTTCCTTGCTGCAGTAATGCTTATTTTGTTGGGGGTCTATATTGGAGGCTGGTTCAACGCGTTGATCCTCACAGAAAAACTTGGCGCTCGCGCGTGGCAATATATTCAGCCACTCGGCAAACGCTATCTTCCACCCCGCTCACAAACACAAGCACTTCTACTTGGCATGGTTTGGGGATGGCTACCCTGTGGCCTGGTTTACTCTGCACTTATCTGGGCAGCGGCCCAAGCCTCAGTGATCAACTCGACCCTCGTCATGGTGTGCTTTGGCCTCGGCACATTGCCATCGATGCTAGGCAGCGCTTTACTCAGCGCTCGCGCGAGCCATATCTTGCGTCACAAACGCTTTAAGCAACTTGCTGGAGTATCGATGGTAATTATCGGTCTATGGTCTATCCCAGGCATAAAGAATAGTGTTCAGTTAATAATGCAACAGTTGGGTACGACATAGACGGGCAAATAAGTATAGAAAGGGCCGACTTCTATTGGCGATAATTTATAGCCTTAACAAAAACAAATGAATGAGCGGAAACGTATCATGTTGCATTAATTGTTCACGTCGATGCCACGCCCTAACGTCTCTATCGGTAGCTCTCCAAACATCTGTTGATATTCTTCCGAGAATTCGGACATATCCAAAAAATGCCAACGCGCCGCAATGTTTTTCAGGTCATCGGTGCCGTTGGACTTGAGTAAGTGCGTGCGTGCGCCATTCAAACGATTTATCCTCAAATAAGCTTTCGTAGACAGACCCAAGTGGGCTGTAAAGCTTTTCAACAAGGTATCCTCACTTACCGTAAGATGTTCGCATAAGTCTTTAACCCCAGGCGAGCGCTCCGACGCATGCATCGTATCAATAAATTGAATCGCTTCACTGACTAATGAGGAATCCAGCCGTCGCGCATTCAAGTCAGCCGTTTGATCCAAATCGCGGGGGGAGGCAGTGGCGATTGAAACAAGAATTAAATCCAGTAATTCATTTCCAATAGCTTCAATCGCCTGTTCATCATTTAACCCTTCTTGCCCCATATACTCGAGTAATAAGTTAACATAGCTCTCTATCGACTTCCGTTCTGACGAGACAAATGGTTCTGTAATCAGAGCTACCTGCTGCCATTTTGACGGATTCATAACGCGAGCCCATTGCATCAGATAGCTGTGCTCAAACAGAAAATAAACGATGTCTGTGTTCGCCTCAACTTGCACATCGAACGGTTTTCCACCCGCAAACAAAAACATAACGTCTTCACCTGAAGGTTGATATTCATCCGCGCGGATATCGGTAGGGGTCTGGTTATGGGCGTAGGCTAGACCACAATACTGATCTGAAAAGACGCCAAGCTTTTGGATAGTTTGATTCTGTGTTTCAGCAACGAGTTTAAAATTTTCAAAATTAATGACCCGAATACGGCCTTGATACTTGCCCGAGCTCAATTGCTTGTAACGCATACTCATCCAGGAGTGCGCATCACCCTGCTCTGTTGCCGAGTCAAAGTGTAAATCTTGTAAACTAATCTGCACCTTGCTGTTCACATCCGTGTTGATGATTAAATCGGGTACTTAAAGTAATGAGTCATTGTTTATGAATGATTATCATTTTAAAGCTTAAATTATGGATCAGACGTAAGGCATTCATCATTAAAAATAGGTAACAACAGTCTCACATGAACCAATCAACGCGAGACCCGAAAAAACCTAATTAATTAACACTAGGTGTTTAATGGATTTCTAAAATTTGCGCCAAACTATCATCAGTTTTCGGGCGAGATGAAGAGACGTTATGCCCTAATGCAAACTCATAGGCTTTTCGTTCTCCTGAGCGGTCAACCTGTAAACTTTCAAAATCAAATAGTTCGGTGTCTGCCAGTTGTGAAGGCGCAATATTTTGTAAGGCACTAAAAATTGCCTCCACGCGAGAGGGATGCTCACGCTCCCAACTCAACAACATTCCTTTAATTGCTTGACGCTGAAGGTTTGCCTGAGAACCACACAAATTGCAGGGAATAATCGGGTACTCCATCACCTCAGAATAGCGTGAGATATCTTTTTCTCGACAATACGCGAGTGGTCGAATCACAACGTTACGTTGATCGTCCGATAAGAGCTTGGGTGGCATCGCCGAGAGCTTTGATCCGTGAAACATATTTAAAAATAAGGTTTCAACAATATCGTCTTTATGATGGCCCAGGGCAATTTTGGTCGCTTGAATATCTTCTGCAAAGGAGTAAAGGGTGCCCCGTCGTAAGCGCGAACAAAGCCCACAAGTTGTCTTACCCTCAGGAATCTTCGATTTCACAATTGAGTAGGTATCACGATCAACGATGTAATATTCAATACCAAGAGACTCTAAATATTCAGGCAAGATATGCGCTGGAAATCCCGGTTGTTTTTGATCTAAGTTTACCGCAACCAGTTCGAAGTCAACCGGCGCACTTTTCTGCAAACCAATTAAAATACTAAGCATCGTATAGCTATCTTTACCGCCGGATAAACACACCATAATGCGATCACCCGCTTCAATCATTTTATAGTCGGCAATAGCTTTTCCAGCGCCTGATCTCAGACGTTTTTGAAGTTTATTAAACTCGTATTTTTCAGATCCAATTAATGATTGCATATTCGCTACTCAGCTTCGGTTCGGCTTAACCCTGCACGCATTACAATGATTCACAGGCCACTAAGCATTTTGCTCAAAAAAGCGTCGGCATTATAGCGAAACAATAGAGTGCTAATCTACTTAACAAACGAGTATTCGTTCAGAGCGGCGCGGGCAATCTCTCTTCGGTTTGATCATAAAGGGTAAACCCTCTCGCTTGATAATTAGCCAACGCAGCGGGATGATCTAAATTGCAGGTATGCACCCAAACGCGCTTCGCGCCCTGCCATTGCCACGCTGACCTTATGGCAGCCTCAAGTAATACCTTGCCGAGACGCTTACCAATAAATTGAGGGCTTAAACCGAAATACAAGAGCTCAACATCATCGTGAACTCGCTGCAACTCATAATACCCAACGATTGCACCCTGCTGATAGGCGACCCAGGTGCGGTGATACGGATTGTTAACAAGTGCTTGCCATTGTTCACTATTCCAACTTAATTTATCAGTCCATTGCCATGCACTGCCGACCAGCTGATATAAAAAACGGTTAAACTGAAATTGCGGCGTTTCTATTTCTTTTAAGTCAAAATGGGCCTGCTCGGAGAATGCTTGCGGTGTCTGCATTTCGAGATAATACGTAATCAAGCTGTCCATAAACTGTTCTGGCACACGGTTAACGATTAATGTTTATACGTTTTTAACTGAGTTCAGCCAAGATATTACGCAAAGCTTTATCAGGATCGTGAGCCTGCGTAATGGGTCTTCCAATCACTAAATAATCAGACCCCGCGGCTAATGCTTGAGCGGGCGTCATCACTCGCTTTTGATCACCTAAGGCAGCATCTAAAGGGCGAATACCCGGCGTGACCAGCTTAAATTGTTCGCCTAGCGCCAATTTAAGTGAGCTCACTTCGTGGGAAGAACAGACCACACCATCCAAGCCAGCTTGTTTACTTAACGCGGCCAAACGTTCAACATGCGCGATGGGGCTGGCATCTAAACCAATGCCTTGTAAGTCTTCACGCTGCATGCTGGTTAGAACGGTGACACCAATCAATAGGGGTCGCTGCGAGTAAGTTGAGAGCCTATCAACACATGCCTCTAACATGCGTCGTCCACCGGACGCATGCACATTCACCATCCAGACACCCAGCTCCGCGGCCACTGCCACCGCGTTTGCCGTCGTATTTGGGATATCGTGAAATTTCAGATCTAAAAACACTTGAAAATCTTTTTTCTGCAGGGCCTCTATAATGGCTGGCCCACAACGTGTAAAGAGCTCTTTACCCACCTTCACCCGACAAATTGAGGGATCTAAACGTTCCGCCATTGCCATGGCTTGCGCCATATCGGGGTAATCTAAGGCAACTAAAATAGGAGAGGAAGCGTTGTTTGCTACATGCATGTCTTTGAAATACCTAGGGATGATCTAATTGAGGTTTAATCGTTTGCCAACTCTTACAGCTAGGACACCGCCAATGCAATTGTTTACCACTGAATCCGCAAGAACCACAAACGTAATTTGAGCGACCCTGCTTTGCTTTGCGAAGCGCTTTTAGCAGAAGAGGCAAGATTCGTTCTTGGTAGCTATTGTCGCTTGCCCCGACCTTCTGAATCAAGAGCTCAAGTACACTTAGACTCGGTGATTCGTCCTCCGCACGCTCTAACAACCCAATAGCGCGTGAATCCTCACCTAAACAGACCAAGGCCTCCACTAAAAATAGCAAAACTGACCCGTCACCTGTCTGATCGTACCGCTCCATTAGATATTTTTGATAAGCAACGAGGGTGTCACTCGCCTCAGAGCATTCCAACAAAACTGGCAAAGCAATCGCCGTATCGTCAGGCACTTTGTCAATCATGCGCTTGAGAATTTTTATCGCATAATTGAAGCGTCCATACTGCATCTCTAATCGCGCCTGAGTTAAATATGCGCGCGTGCATAATTTACTCGCCGACATTGCTCTTTTCAGATGACGACGAGCATCGGTAATACCACCCTCTCGAATGTCAGCTTCCGCAATTTCACAATAGTAGTGTGCAACCCGTAAATTTATTGTTTCAAATTGCTTAACATCAATGGTCTTTGCAATCTCAATCGCTTGCTCCCATTCCTTCTCATGCTCCAGCAACTCAAGCAGCAAGCGCTTAGCCTTCAGCGAGAAGGCCCTCGAGTTCAGCAATTGCTGTAACAGTGATTCCGCACGATCAAACAAACCAGCCGCTTTGTAGTCTTTGGCAAGCTCATAGATAATCGGCGCTGAATTCTTTGTGCTAAGCTGTGGATGAGCAAGCAAGTTCTGATGCACCAAAATCGCCTTATCAACTTCACCTTCTTGTCGAAAGTGCTTACCAATAGACAAATGCAAGTTGAGCGTCTCGGGTTTCACCTCTAAAGAATGAATAAATTCATCGAGCGCTTCATCATTATACGAATCAAACAATAATTGCAGGGGGTGTTTATTTAAAGGCCGCTCAGCACTCTGAATTTTTTTGAACGCCAGCGGATTTCGCCCCAACAGCCAACCAATTGCGATAGCCAACAATAGAGCAGATAGATGCAGTAAACCATCCACACTCACGAACCCTTAAGAAGGAGCATTGAGCGATTTTTGCGCGTTTTTTGAAGAGGAGGCTTTTGATATCGCGGGTTTTTTTAGTCGCGAAGAACGCTTGAACATTTGAGGCAAACGAAATAGAAACCCAATTAACGAGCCGATAACAAACGCCACAACTAACGCAATACCCAAATCAACCTGATACGCGGCGAACAAAAGATCAAGCTCAATATCAGAGCGATTAGTCATTATAAATGCTATCGTCAAGCATACTATGACCAGAAGAATAAGCGTTTCAACAAGCAAACGGACCTTAGACATTAAAAAAGTCCCAAAATCTAGATTTTCTAAAGCAGTATATTAGCATGAGGGGGGAAGTAGCTATCAAGGGCTTATTAAAGCAATGCAAACCAAGCATCGCCGCATCGTATTAATAACCTTCTTTTAAACTGTCATTCACCAAATCACGTAACTCTTTACCGGGTTTAAAATGTGGGACATGCTTCGCATCCAACGTTACCGAGTCACCTGTTTTGGGGTTACGCCCAACACGTGGCGCACGATAGTGCAAACAGAAGCTCCCAAACCCTCGAATCTCGATGCGTTGGCCCGATGCCAGGGTCGAAGACATTAAATCGATAATAGTTTTTACCGCGAGTTCAACATCTTTCACTGAAAGTTGGGTCTGTTTTGAGGCGATAATTTCTACCAACTCAGACTTAGTCATTGATTTTCCCTAAAAAATCCGTTCAATAGAAGTGTAGACAAGGAAAAAAAAAAGACAAAAAAAAACAGGCCAGAGGCCTGTTTTTTTGATTATTTAACAAGCAGTTACTGATTCTGCATCTGCTCTTTGATCAAATCACCGATCGTTGTTGGGCCCGAGGACTCAACTTGCTTCTCACGAACTTCTTTCATCGCTTGCTTCTCTTCGTCAATATCTTTCGACTTAACAGACAAGTTGATCACGCGATTTTTTCGATCAAGGTTGATGATCTTAGCTTCCACTTGATCACCTTCTTTGAGCTGCGTAGTGAGGTCTTCCACTCGATCCTGACTCATTTCTGAGGCTTTAAGAACGGCTTCAACATCTTCTGCTAGTTCAACAATCGCCGCTTTCGCATCAACTGACTTGACCGTACCCGTGATTACTGTGCCTTTATCGTTCACTTGGACATATTCAGCAAACGGATCACGCTCTAGCTGCTTAATACCGAGTGAAATACGCTCACGTTCTGGATCGACAGACAGAATAACCGTATCGATCTCATCACCCTTCTTGTACTTACGAACCGCTTCTTCGCCGACTTCATGCCAAGAAATGTCAGACAAGTGCACGAGACCATCTATGCCGCCATCAAGACCAATAAAGATACCGAAGTCAGTGATCGACTTGATCTTACCTGAGATTTTATCTTCTTTATTGAAGTTGCTTGAGAACTCTTCCCATGGGTTCGCATGACATTGCTTAATACCCAAGGAGATACGACGACGCTCTTCATCAATATCGAGCACCATCACTTCTACTTCATCACCAAGCTGCACCACTTTAGATGGGTGTATGTTCTTGTTGGTCCAATCCATTTCAGAAACGTGAACAAGTCCTTCTACGCCTTCCTCAATTTCAGCGAAGCAACCGTAATCAGTCAAGTTGGTGACACGCGCCATTACACGCGTATTTTCTGGGTAGCGCTGTTTAATTGATACCCATGGATCTTCACCCAATTGTTTGAGGCCAAGTGATACGCGATTACGCTCACGATCGAACTTCAACACTTTTACGTTTATCTCGTCGCCAACATTTACAATTTCACTTGGGTGTTTAATACGTTTCCATGCCATATCAGTGATATGTAGCAGGCCGTCGACACCGCCTAAGTCTACGAATGCACCGTAATCTGTAAGGTTCTTGACGATACCCTTAACTTCCATACCTTCAGCCATGTTCTCTAACAGCTCATCACGCTCTGCTGAGTTTTCTGCTTCAAGTACCGCGCGGCGAGAAACAACCACGTTATTACGCTTTTGGTCTAGCTTGATAACCTTGAACTCAAGCTCTTTGCCTTCGAGATGCAAAGTATCGCGAACAGGACGAACATCAACCAATGAACCAGGCAGGAATGCACGAATAGTTTTTAGGTCAACTGTAAAGCCGCCTTTCACTTTCCCGTTTATAATTCCTTTAACAATTTCTTCCGCTTCGAAGGCTTTCTCAAGCTCAATCCAAGCTTCGGCGCGCTTCGCCTTTTCACGAGACAATTGTGTCTCACCAAAACCGTTTTCTACCGCGTCTAGCGCCACATCTACTGTATCGCCGATCGCCAGCTCTAAATCACCGGTATCAGATAAAAATTGTGAAAGAGGTATAACACCCTCTGATTTCAAGCCCGCATTAACAGTAACCCAGTCACTGTCGATGTCTACAACGACACCTTTAACGATCGACCCTGGGGTCATATCTATTTCTTTTAGGCTTTCTTCAAATAAGTCAGCAAAGCTCTCGCTCATTATGTTTCCTGTGGTTTGGTTCTCCGTATCACCAGCCAATACGGTCTGTTCAAAAATACCTAGCCGATGCGCCACTGGCGAGCCTATGCATCAACTAAGTTTCATTAATTCGTTTTGGAGGAGAAAAAATGTTATCGGCTGACAATCGCCAATACGTTTTCGAGCACTTTCTCAATCGAATGTGCGGTCGTGTCAATCGTCACTGCATCGTCTGCGGCCTTTAATGGCGCGGCTTTGCGGCCCATATCACGAGCATCTCGCTCTTCGATCTCCTTCAAAAGGTGCGCGATTCTAACATCTTCGCCCTGTGCCTTCAACTGTTGAAAGCGTCGCTCAGCTCGAGCCTGTGCCGATGCCGTCAAAAACACCTTAAATGGCGCATCAGGAAAAACAACGGTTCCCATATCACGACCATCAGCTACTAAGCCTGGCGCCTGACGAAAATCTCGCTGCCTTTGCAATAAAGCTGCTCTTACCTCCGGCAATACCGCAACTTTTGAAGCATTATTGCCCGTTGTTTCGAGACGTATCGCTTGCGTAACATCCTCGCTTTCCAGCAGCACCTTTACCGGCTCACCATAGGCCGATGCCACAAACTCAATGTCCAGGGTCGCTGCCAATGAAGCTAACGATAGCGCGTCATTACATGCGATACCTTGCCGCTCAGCAGACAAGGCAGTTAAACGATATAAGGCACCACTATCTAAAATAGTCCAGCCTAGCTTCTGTGCAACAAGCTGCGTAATTGTGCCTTTGCCGGAGCCACTCGGTCCATCAATGCATAAAACAGGCACCGTCATTTACGCGCCACCCCCAACGGAAACCTTCATACCCACACGCGAGGCAAGCTCAACAAAGTTAGGGAAAGACGTCGCCACATTTGCACAATCGTTAATGATAATGTCCCCTTGAGCACGCAAAGCCGCGACCGAAAAAGCCATTGCGATGCGATGATCACCATGACTATACACCGTACCACCCGACATGCTTGATTGACGAATTACGATACCATCGGGCTTCACGTCGGTACGCACACCCAGCTGCGCCAGCCCATCAGCCATCACTTGTATACGGTCACTCTCTTTTACGCGCAGCTCTTCGGCGCCTGACAAAACCGTCTCACCTTCGGCACATACAGCCGCAATAAATAACACTGGAAACTCATCAATGGCGAGCGGCACTTGGTCTTCAGGAATATGAATGCCTTTGAGTGAGGCATGGCGCACGCGAATATCACCTACCGGCTCACCACCGACCTTTTTCTCATTTGTGATGGAAATGTCTGCGCCCATTTCACGAAGAATATTAATCACGCCGATGCGCGTTGGGTTTAAACCGACGTGTTCAAGCGTCAAGTCTGCGCGGGGCGTGATCGACGCGGCAACCATAAAAAATGCAGCGGAGGAAATATCAGAAGGCACGTCAATTTTGCCGCCTATCATCTGGCCATTACCTTGCAATGACGCGGTCGCGCCATCACGCAAAACCTTGTACCCAAATCCATTGAGCATGCGTTCCGTATGGTCGCGCGTTGGCGCAGGCTCTGTGACACGCGTTTCACCTTCGGCGTACATGCCGGCCAACAACAAACAAGATTTGACCTGCGCACTCGCCATCGGCATGTCGTAATGGATACCTTTAAGCGGTTGCCCACCTTTAATTTTAAGGGGTGGTCTGCCGCCCTCAGAAGAGTCAATGACAGCGCCCATTGAGCGAAGCGGCGCAGCCACACGCTCCATTGGTCGTTTAGACAAAGAGTCATCGCCAATTAGCTCGGTATCAAATGCTTGGCCCGCCAACAGACCAGAAAACAAACGCATTCCAGTCCCTGAATTACCTAAGTAAATAGGCCCCGGTGGCGGCTGTAAACCATTTAAACCTACTCCATGAATTCGCACACGACCTTGCGTTGGTCCCTCAATCACAACGCCCATATCCCGAAAAGCTTGTAACGTCGCTAAGCTGTCCTCTCCCTCGAGAAAACCTTCAACCTCGGTCACGCCCTCAGCCAACGCACCCAACATAATTGAGCGATGAGAAATAGATTTATCACCCGCGACACGAATGCTGCCGCATACTTCGCCACCCGGCTGAGCTTTAAAAACAACGTTATCTGTATTCATAGTCTTTACGTATGATTGTCCTGATAGCACTTTGGTAAAATGTTCACGGGCACCGCGAGCACGCGTGAATACCCCAAGCATAGCCTGACTGTCTTGAGACTCAACTGCATCACGCAAGCTCGCCAAGCCTTCTGTAAATCGGTCTAATACACGCAAGGTCGCGTGTTTATTGGCGACAAATATATCATGCCACATTACTGGGTCACTGGCGGCGATCCGTGTGAAGTCTCGAAAACCACCGGCAGCATAACGAAAGATATCTTCATTATCTTGATCGCCAGCCAGGGTATCGACCAACGAAAATGCAAGCAAATGTGGCAAGTGACTGGTCGCCGCTAACACATCATCATGATGCTGGACCGACATCTCCAGAACGTTTGCTCCGCAACGTCGCCACATCGTTCGCACAAGGCTCAGCGCCTCAGTATCGGTGTGCGCAAGCGGCGTAAGAATGACTTTGTGGTTAACGTACAAATCAGCTTTCGCAGCCGTTACACCACTTTTCTCGGAGCCTGCAATCGGGTGCCCCGGCACAATATTTGGCGGGACATCGCCAAAAACCTTGCGCACCGCGTCTACAAAAACACCTTTCGCACTGCCTGCGTCCGTAAGCACCGCACAGGTTTTCATATGCGGTTTAATTTGCGCCAACACTTCTTCGAACGCTTTTACTGGCACAGCAAGCAAGATCACATCGGCGTCACAAACCGCCTCTTCTATGGTTTCAACCGCCCGGTCAACCACACCTAATTCAACACCGAGTTTGGCATTATTATAATCTAGCGTGTAACCGACAGATTCGCCGACAAAGTCGTCATTTCTTAGTGCTAAGGTCAGCGAGCCACCAATTAAGCCCAACCCAATCACCGCTAATTTATCAATGCGCTGTCGCATTAAAGAACCTTTTCTAACGCATCTAAAAAGCGCTGATTCTCTTCTGGCAAACCCACCGAAACACGCAAATGTTGGGGCATTCCGTAATTACCCACCGGCCTTACAATCACACCTTCGTGCAGCAGTCGCTGGTATAAATCAGCAGCGTCCTGCTTCGAATCCACACAAATAAAATTACCCACCGAAGGAATGTAATCTAAGCCTAAGCGGTCAAACCCCTCAGCTAACTGCACCAGACCGAGCGCATTAATTTCTCGCCCTTTCTCTAGGTATTCATGGTCATCTAACACCGCAGTCGCGGCCGCCAACGCCAGACTATTTACATTAAATGGGTGACGCACACGGTTGAGCACATCAGTAATCTCAGCATTCGCTACCGCATAGCCGACACGCAACGCGCCTAAGCCCCAAGCTTTAGAAAACGTACGCGTCACAACCAAGTTACTATAATCGGCCATCAATTTGAGACCATCTGGAAATGCATCATCCAAACTGTATTCAGAGTAGGCTTCATCTAATACAACAATGATATGCGCGGGCACGCGCTCTAAGAATAATCGTAATGCCGCTTCATCTAGGGCCGTACCGGTCGGATTATTTGGATTAGCAATAAAAATTAAACGGGTGCGGTCGGTAATCGCGGCCAACATCGCATCCAGGTCATGCCCCCAGTTTTTCGCGGGCGTTACCACGGCGGTTGCCCCCACCGCTCTCGTTGAAAGCGCGTACACGGCAAAGGCATATTGGGAGAAGATAACTTCTTTTCCAGCGTCTGCGTAAGCACGCGTAATCAGGTCTAACAAGTCATTAGAACCATTGCCAAGCGTAATTAATTCCGGGTCAATACCAAAGCGCTTATGCAGCGCCGATTTCAGAGAAAAGCCATTTCCATCCGGGTAACGCGTTAATTCTTTACTCGCTTGCGCAATTGCTTGCAGTGCGTGTTCACTTGGCCCAAGTGGGTTCTCGTTACTAGCGAGCTTAACAATATTAGAAATACCTAACTCACGCTCTAGCTCTTCACTTGGTTTGCCAGGCAAATACGGCCTCAAACCACGCACACCGTCGCAAGCGAGCGCAATATAATCGATTTCGGAGCGACTTAAATCACCCATAAAAACACTTCCATCTTTCTACGTATTTACTCTAGAGAGCATACGGAATGTATAAAAAATTAGATTTACAATGCGCCGACTGGATAAGAACCTAAGTGCTTAATTTCAACTGCATCGGGCGAGATCTCATCAATGACCGCTTTGACATTTCCATCATCCACATGCCCTTCGAAATCAATATAAAACACGTAGGCCCATGTGCCACTATTCGAGGGACGAGATTCAAGACGCGTCATGCTTACCTCATGCCGATGGAACGGCTCTAGTACATGATAAAGGGCGCCCGGCTTGTTTTTAACCGACACCATAATCGAGGTTTTGTCTTCACCACTAGGCGGCACCACTTCGGTGCCAATAATCAAAAACCGTGTACTGTTATCCGGCTGGTCTTCTATATTTTCAAACAGCTTTTCAAGCGAATACCGTTCCGCTGCCAGCTCACCCGCAATGGCGGCAACGCCTGCCTCTTCCTTTGCCATGCGCGCAGCTTCACCGTTGCTTGAAACCGCAATCCGTTCAATCTGCGGGCAATGTGAGTCTAACCATTTACGACATTGCGCGAGTGCTTGCTGATGTGCATATACGCGCTTAATTGACTTCAGATCGGTCAAATCAGCGCACAATAAATGATGATGTATTCGAAGCTTTACTTCGCCCGAAATTTTTAACGGCGAATCAACAAAACTGTCTAAGGTATGACTAACAACCCCTTCGGTTGAATTCTCAATCGGCACCACGCCATAGCGCGCTTGACCCGATGCAACCTCTCTGAATACCTCATCAATGGCAGCGAGCGGCTGCATCTTTACAAAGTGCCCAAAGTGCTTGAGCGTCGCGGCATGGGTGAACGTCCCTTCCGGCCCGAAAAATGCCACCGACAAAGGTCTTTCCAATGCCAAACAACACGACATAATTTCACGAAATAAACGCCCAACCTCTTCATCGGGTAAAGGCCCCTCATTCCTTTCCATCACCGCACGTAAAACCTGCGCTTCACGCTCAGGGCGATAGTACTGGACTTCCTTTCCGGGTGAAGCCGCTTGTTTTACATCTGCGACTTTTTGCGCACAACGCGCGCGCTCGTTTAATAACGTGTGTAGCTGTCGATCGATTAAATCAATCTGTTCTCTTAATTCGCCTAAGGCCTGAACTTCATCTTTCATCGCCAACCCTCAAAGCTATTGCAGCGTCTCACCTTCTGGAGCGCCTACTTCACCGTCAACATCGTCTCCATTTTCTTCACCTTGAGGCTCTTCAATGCGCTCAACCCCCACAAGTTTTTCATCCGCCTGGCTCAGCTTAATCAAACGAACACCTTGCGTATTACGGCCCAACACAGACACCTCTTCTGTGCGTGTTCGCACTAGCGTTCCTTTGTCAGAGATCAACATCATCTCATCCCCCTCAAACACTTGAACAGCAGACACCAACGCCCCATTACGATCTGAGCATTGCATAGCAATCACGCCTTGACCACCCCGATTAATCGGTGAGAACTCATCTAACCGTGTGCGCTTACCATAGCCATTTTCACTTCCCACCAACAGAAGCCCATCTTCCTCCGGAAGAATCAATGAGACCACTTTGTGCTCACCGGCCAGTTTAATGCCACGCACACCGCGCGCCGTTCGACCCATCGCCCGCACATCGCCTTCTCTAAAACGAATCATCTTGCCCGAACTACTCATCAGCATCACATCGCGAGAACCGTCTGTAATCGCAGCCCCAATTAAGGTATCACCCTCATCCAAGGCTAAGGCAATTAAACCAGAGCTTCTTGGACGCGAAAAGTTCTGCAGCGGCGTTTTCTTTACCGTGCCGTCAGCGGTAGCCATAAACACAAAATGATCTTCGGTGTACTCGTTCACTGGCAAGAAGGTTGTGATGCGTTCGCCGTCTTCTAAAGGCAAAATATTCACCATTGGCCGCCCTTTTGCACCACGGCTTGCCTGAGGAATTTCAAATACTCGCAACCAATAAACCTTGCCGCGATTGCTAAAGCATAAAATAGTGTCGTGCGAGTTCGCCACCAACAACTTCTCGATAAAGTCTGCATCTTTCATTGAGGTTGCAGACTTACCACGTCCACCACGACGCTGAGATTGATAATCTTCAACCGGCTGGGTTTTCGCATAACCCGAGTGTGAAATCGTCACCACCAGATCTTCTTCGTTAATAAGATCCGCCACGGTCAGATCACGGCGTGATGAAATAATTTCGGATCGACGCGCATCTCCATATTCGTCGCGCACTTCAACGAGTTCATCGCGAATCACCTGCATCAATTTTTCAGGATCACTCAAAATGCCAAGCAAATAAGCAATTTTTTCAAGAATCTCTTTGTATTCGTTAATCAGTTTTTCTGTTTCAAGGCCCGTTAGACGGTGCAAACGCATGTTAAGAATTTCTTGTGCCTGATTAGGCGACAAATAATACTTTCCATCACGCATGCCATACTGTGGCTCTAAATCGTCAGGTCGGCACGCATTTTCACCCGCACGTTCCAGCATTTGGGTCACCTGGCCCGGCGCCCACGCTTCGGCCAACAGGCGCTCCTTCGCTTCGGCCGAGCTCGGTGATTTCTTAATCAGCTCAATGACCGGATCAATATTCGCCAAGGCAACCGTTAAACCCTCGAGGATATGGCCCCGTTCGCGCGCTTTGCGCAATTCATACACGGTTCTGCGCGTCACCACTTCGCGACGGTGTTTAACGAAAATCTCTAAGGCTTGTTTTAGATTGATAATCTTTGGCTCACCATCAACCAAAGCAACCATATTAATGCCAAATACGTTCTCTAACTGGGTTTGTGCAAACAGGTTATTCATAACAACCTCGGGCATCTCGCCACGACGCAGCTCAATAACAATGCGCATACCTTCCTTGTTCGATTCATCTCGTAATTCGGTAATGCCTTCAATCTTCTTATCTTTCACCAATTCCGCGATTTTCTCGATTAATCGCGCTTTATTCACCTGATAAGGTATTTCCGTGACAACGATGCGCTCTTTGCCTTTTTTATCTACTTCCACTTCATACCGCGCACGCATGTAAATTTTACCGCGGCCCGTTTGATAGGCTTGCACAATCCCTGCGCGACCATTAATAATCGCGGCAGTCGGGAAGTCTGGTCCGGGAATAATTTGCATCAACTCATCCACACCGATGTCTTTATCATCCATCAGTGCTAAACAGCCATTTATCACTTCATTTAGGTTGTGCGGCGGAATATTAGTCGCCATGCCCACCGCGATACCCGAAGACCCGTTGACTAACAGGTTAGGAACCCGCGTCGGCATCACCTCAGGAATTTGTTCGGTACCGTCATAGTTCGGTACAAAATCAACGGTTTCTTTGTCTAAATCAGCGAGTAGCGAATGCGCCAATTTCTGCATGCGAATTTCTGTGTATCGCATGGCGGCAGGGTTATCACCGTCAATTGAACCAAAGTTACCCTGACCATCCACCAGCATGTAACGAAGACTGAAAGGTTGCGCCATCCGAACGATCGTATCGTAAACAGCAGAATCGCCATGCGGGTGATACTTACCAATCACATCGCCAACGACCCGCGCAGACTTCTTGTAAGCTTTATTCCAGTCATTACCTAACTCGCTCATCGCGAACAAAACACGGCGGTGAACAGGTTTCAGACCGTCGCGCGCATCAGGTAAGGCGCGCCCAACGATTACGCTCATCGCGTAGTCTAGGTACGACTGCTTTAACTCATCTTCGATATTAACGGGAAGGATTTCTTTAGCTTGATCACTCATAAGGAGTGCGTTCCTATTTCGATTCAGTGACTAATTAGCTTCTATGACTAACTATTTAGGTGCAGCGTCATGCCACACTATTATCAACTATGCACAAACCAGAATCGTCAAGAACTTGTCCTAGCCACGCATTCTGCGCAGCACAAAGCAATCAACTAACACGCAACAAACAGCCCAAATTATTCAGGCCAAATTTAGAAAATTTAAACGCGCATGCTCAGCTTATACGAGCACGCATATCCACCCTAAACCCCAAATGTTACGACTCTGGTTTCGTACAAAGCAAAACCTTTATTTATAGGGCGAAGTGTACCATAAAGCCACTTCAAAAGTGAGTTTATCTAAGTGCATTACTTAAAAAATTGGTAGCGGCTCACAGAGTGACGAAACTTGCGCGAGTTATCCGCCTTGAGGCATACAAGAAACGTCTAGAAATGAGGGAGACAGAGCGTTGATGGGAGGCTTTCAACGCAAATACAAATGACACTCCCCTTGCCAAGCACGCGGCTTAACCACACAAACCAAGTGCGAAAACTGAAGCGAATAAGGCAATTTATTAATCGAACACCACAGTCTTGTTTTCATGAATAATGACGCGCCCTTCAAGGTGAAGCCGAACGCCTCGTGCCAATACGGTTTTTTCAGCATCCTTACCCAAACGCACCATATCTTCGATCGTATTGCTGTGGCTAATACGAATCACATCCTGATCAATAATCGGACCCTCGTCGAGGTCTTGCGTAACATAGTGGCAGGTAGCACCAATCAGTTTTACACCGCGATCATAAGCTTGATGATATGGCTTGGCCCCTGCAAACGAAGGCAAAAAGCTGTGATGAATGTTGATGACGCGCCCCGCATAACGCTCACATAACCCGGCCGGCAAAATCTGCATGTAACGAGCAAGCACCACTAAATCGGTATCATAGCCGTCAACTAAACTCTCTATTTCAGCAAAGGCCGCAGCTTTATTTTCCTTATTTATCGACACGCAATGGTAAGGAATGTCATGCCAGTCAACCATCCGTCGCAAGTCTTCATGATTCGCAATCACGGCGACAATCTCAGCATCAAGCTCATTGCTATGCCAACGGTGCAGCAGATCAGCTAAGCAGTGTGATTCCTTTGACGCCATTAACACTACGCGAGGCTTTTGCGCTGAATCAGTGACTGTCCAGTTCATCGAAAATTCTGTCGCAATCGGCGCAAAGGCGGCTTTAAACCCAGCTAAATCAAATGGTAGCGAACTTGCTTTGATTTCATTACGCATAAAAAACCAACCATTTTTTTGGTCGGCATGGTAACTCGCTTCCGTAATCCAACCATTATAGGTGGTGAGAAAATTACTCACTTTCGCCACAATTCCAGTGCGATCAGGGCAAGATACAACGAGGCGGTAGGTACGTTCCATTTCTACATCTACTTCTTATTTCAATAATTAGTTTGGCTTACAGCGTTCGCGCAGCCAAGTCATCGCAACGCGCGGCACAGATAAAGTCATTGCGGTGTACGCCATCAATTTTATGACTCCACCAAGTAACATCTAAGCGCCCCCATTCAATGGTAAGCCGCGGATGATGCCCCACTTGCTCTGCATAGTCGGCGATCGCATTCGCAAGCGCTTGGGCTAAAACAAAATTCTTGGTCGTGAACACACGATTTAGGCGCTGCTGGCCATCCTCTGTAATCAGCGTCCATTCTGGAATTTCCGGCATCATGGCGGCAATCTCTGCCTCGGTTGCTTTAAGCGCATCGGGCCGGCACGCATCACATACTTCATCACTTAACATAATGGCTTCCTCTGAGGTCGCAAATTACTTTCAAATCAAATCAATTCACTTCACGCGCAGTACAGTAATGACGCACACACCTTAAAAACAGCGCCAAGCGCCTTTACAGTGATTTCGCGGCAATAATCTTATCATGCCAAATGGCCGGTGCTGTTTGATGCACAGAACTGCCCTTCGCATCTACTGCCACTGAGACCGGCATATCCACCACATCAAATTCGTAAATTGCCTCCATCCCCAACTCAGGAAACGCCACCACTTCGGCATTTTTTATCGCTTTCGAAACCAAATAGGCAGCCCCGCCGACCGCCATTAAGTAAACAGAGCCAAACTCTTTAATGGCATCGATAGCAATTTGGCCACGCTCCGCCTTACCAATCATGCCGAGCAAACCAGTCTTATCAAGCATCGTATGCGTAAATTTATCCATGCGCGTGGCCGTGGTTGGCCCAGCAGGCCCCACTACTTCCTCACGCACTGGATCGACGGGGCCCACGTAATAAATAAAGCGACCCTTTAGATCAACTGGCAGCTCTTCGCCATTATTGAGCATTTCAACCATCTTCTTATGGGCGGCATCCCGGCCGGTCAGCATTTTACCAGACAACAACACCGTATCGCCGGGCTGCAAATCCGCCACCTCTTCTTTCGTGACCGAGTTCAAATTAACACGTTTAACGTTATCACCCGCGTCCCAGGTGATTTCTGGCCAATCAGACAAGCTTGGCGGTGTCTGTAAGGCAGCCCCAGTGCCGTCAAGCACAAAGTGCGCATGGCGCGTCGCCGCGCAGTTTGGAATCATCGCAACCGGCAAAGACGCAGCATGGGTCGGGTAATCTTTTATCTTTACATCCAACACCGTGGTTAAACCGCCCAAGCCCTGCGCACCGATCCCCAACTCATTCACTTTGTCCATAATTTCTAGGCGAAGCTCTTCTGCGCGCGTTTGCGGGCCACGCGCGCGCAACTCATGAATATCAATCGGCTCCATCAAAACTTCTTTGGCCATTACCGCCGCTTTTTCAGCGGTACCGCCAATCCCTATTCCCAGCATGCCCGGTGGGCACCAACCGGCGCCCATGGTAGGCACGGTTTTCACCACCCAATCAACAATGCTATCGCTTGGGTTTAACATCACCATTTTAGATTTATTTTCTGAGCCGCCGCCTTTGGCCGCCACATCCACTTCTACTTTATTACCCGGCACTATTTCATAATGAATCACGGCGGGCGTATTGTCCTTGGTGTTTTTTCGTGCGCCGGCGGGGTCTGCCAAAATAGACGCGCGCAACACGTTATCTGGGTGCATATAGGCACGGCGCACCCCTTCGTTGATCATCTCCGTCAAACTAAGCTCGGCATCCCATTGCACATTCATACCGACTTTAACGAACACCGTCACAATGCCTGTATCCTGACAAATAGGTCGTTTACCCTCGGCACACATGCGCGAATTAATCAGAATTTGCGCCATCGCATCTTTAGCAGCTTGAGATTCTTCGCGCTCATACGCTTCATGCACCGCTTTAATAAAGTCTGCGGGGTGATAATAAGAAATAAATTGTAAAGCATCAGCGACGCTGTCTATTAAATCGGCTTGGCGAATCGTAGTCATGGATCTCTCTATTAATTACTTATATTGCAACACGTGCCTGCTAATGGGCACCTTTTATACTTACGTTTACTGGCGGCAAATTGTACTCCCTATAGCGCATGGAGTGTAGCGAAAATCTTGCGCTCATGAACCGCGAGAAATGGCTCTCCAACATGAAATTAAATGCTTACAAAAAATTGAAAATGAATACACAGAGAAAACTCGACAAAAACATGTTTCATGACTAACGTTAAATGCAGTGATAAATCATGCTTCCCTAGCTGTGCCTCATTGCACAGTTTTGGCAGCGGTCAACCTTGTCACGCATAGCCTTCTAAATTAAGGCAATTGCGCCAAGGTTACCCGAAGTACGCAATACAATAATACGTAGGTAAAGGTCCTAACTATGTTCAAAAAAGCGATAATGAGCGCCGCAATCGCCTCCACTCTTGCACTCAGCGGCTGTTTAGATTCTGGCGAACCCGATACATCAAATGCTGGTGCCCAAACAGATCCGAATCCTGGCCTTGATAGTGTTTGGCCTATTTTTTCACCAGCAGAAACGCTTTTCCCTATTCCAAATGACCTACTTTTTGAAGGTGATGGTACATTTGCGGATCTCGGCCCTGCAAACCCATTAGAAGGTGAAGGTTATAACCCGGTCACAGGTGCTTTGGGTGGCCTAAGCGGCGCCTCAACAGCCGCCTCGATTGATATCGCAATGAGCGGCATGATCGACCCGGACCCCGCAACATTGGCGCAAAACGTATTTTTAATCGCCCTTAACTATGCAAGTGGCGACCCAGTTCAAGGCCTCTCGATTGCAGAACCACCTTCGGCCGCCGCGGACCAACCCGTACCTGGTGTTGATTACACAATCGAGCACAAAGTACTCGATGGTAATTCAACCATACGCATCAATCCGATCACCGTACTTGACCCACTCACACGCTATATTGTGGTGGTACTAAACGGCATTCAAGACGAGCAAGGCAACGCAATTATCAAAAACCCGGGGCTCACTGCCTATGGTGCATTGTCCGATCCAGAGGCCGCATTACTTGACCCAGCCCTCGCGCCGGTTAGAGCTTTAATTAATGGCTTATGGGAGCCGACCGCTCAAGTCGCTTTTGGTCTCGCTGATGATTCAACCATCGCACTCACCTACAGTTTCACCACCTCAGGTGATGAGAAAGTTCTAAATTACATTGCAGATCCCAAGCAATGGTTTGAAGATCAAATTAACCGGTTCGTTGGTCTCACTGTTGTGAAGTCTGTCATTGGTTATGCCGACCTAGATGCGGATGGTAATGTGGTCGAAGGCGGGGAAGATTACCGACCCGATGGCCCTAACTTTAATGAATCGTTGTTTGGTAGCGAGGACATTCCAGGCGCTGTCACTGCTACTACTGCAGCATTTCCGCTCTTTCTCTCCGCGGAGGCACAAGCAGCATTGTCAGGACTTGAGGCCATATTCCCAGCCGTAGGGTGTACCGGTACAGAAATTGGTCCGGCTTACATCTCATGCCTTAGTAAGAGTCTTGCAAACAAAGATTTTTCGCCGCTGGGACCACTTTTACCCACACCTGAAGCGGCAATCGTCGATTTTACAGGCGCTACCGCGGTTCCACATCCTGAATATGGTGGTTTAGTCTCGGTTAAACAGGGGTCGATGAAGATACCTTATTACGCACAGCCACCTCTGGATATTGGTACAGGTGCTAACCCAGGTGACAACGAAGGCGCGGGCTTCCCCATTAAGTATTTAAGCTGGGAAGCAGATGATACCCTAGCGACCGCTATAAACACGACGTTTGCATCTTTGGGGCTAGTGATTCCGCAAGCAGACCCGAATGTAACCACAGCAGTGAACTATATCTTTCCATTTCCTAAACAACAGGACGCGAACGTGGCGACGCCAGATGTTGTTGATGATTTGGAAATTCCTATCGTAGCCGTTTACCCAACAGTTGCATCGGGTCCCATGAAAACCATGTTTCTTGGCCATGGCCTTGGCGGCAGCAGAGCTTTTGCGGCCAGCGCCACAGGGGCAGCATTAGTAGCCCAAGCGAAGTCATTAAGCGTTGATCTCACTGTATTAGCGATCGACCAGCCTCTGCATGGGTTAAAGAGCGACTTTGAAGTAACTGTCGATCCAGATTTGGACCCTAGCACTGATAACAACGTGACCACCACCGTGATCGCAAAGACGGCCAACGAGCGTCATTTTGGTTATGCAGAAGCAGGCCCAGGCCTGCCACCGCGCGCACTCACAGAAGAAGACAACTTGTCTTTGCTATTTGTAAATGTCGAGAGTTTCTTAACCACTCGCGACAACAACCGTCAAAACGCATTAGATTTGTTAGCCTTGCGTAAAGCAGTGGGCGGCATAGATCTGAACGGTTTAAGTGGCGCAGGCACAAGCTTAGATGGGACTGACGTTTACTACCAAGGCTACTCGCTTGGTACGATTAGCGCCCAAGCAGCGCTCGCCGTGGCAAACGACACAGCACAAGCTGACACGACTGACGACTTCAAATCAGCATTTTTCTCGACGCCAGGTGGCGGTATTGCGCGCTTCTTTGAAAGCTCACCTGCCTTCGCGGGTTCCATCGTGGATGGCCTCGCCGCTCAGGGTTTAACTTCCGATACGTCGAGCTATCAAGCGTACATCTCAACCTTGCAAGCCTCTTTGGACGCCTTTGATGCGATTAACTTCGTAGGCGACTACGAAGAGCAAGGTACGAAAGTGCTTTACTATACTGCATCGAATGACCAGGTTATTCCGGTTTCACAAGTACCGGGCCGCACGCTGAGTGTGCCAGCAGGCGTGCTAGGTGTAACGGAAATAGATGCGTCAGTCTCTTACCTTTCTGGCGCTGAGCCATTACTTGTTGAATCGAACGCTACGGCAATTGAGGCGGCGGGAGCAAACATACCAGTCGAGAGAAGCGTAATTCGATTTAAACCCGGTGCAGGCTCACATGGTGGACCTTGCCTTGCAATCGGGGCTGACGGTGCTCTAGAATTTGGTGGCTACGCGCTTGGCATGCTAGGTCTTGCTGGTGTCCCAGCCGTTACCGTGAGCCCTACGGCTGAAAGTGAATACATTGATGCCGCACCGATCGACGATTTCTTCGTCGATCCAGACTTAAGCGGTTGTTCTGCCGTAGCACCCTAAGCGTTAGCAACACACGGACAAAAACCCCGCTATGCGGGGTTTTTTATTGCTCAAAATTCAAACGGCTCTGATCTTTTTCGCGGAAAAGAATCCGAAACTATTGACCGTAAAAGGCAGACACGTATAATTCGCCCCTGCTGTGCCAGTGTGATGAAATTGGTAGACATGAG